>Ga0209491_10000260_pt1 | contig 104560 bp, 93 predicted proteins | sample BON02_FD_187213 | JGI IMG/M metagenome (GOLD analysis project Ga0209491, IMG submission 187213) | Freshwater microbial communities from Lake Bonney liftoff mats and glacier meltwater in Antarctica - BON-02 (SPAdes) (version 2) | ecosystem: Environmental > Aquatic > Freshwater > Ice > Glacier... | reverse complement strand
GTAGACCCTGAACCAATGCCCGACTCGGGCTCTCGCCCGGCTGCAGGTCGCCACCATTACGTTGATCATGAACGCGATGGTCGGGTGATCCTCTCCTCAACTCAAGATGCCACGGCCAGACGCTTACCCAGCAAGCACCGTATTTGATTTCGGGCGCCAAGCGTTGCGGCCGCGGCGCGCCTGACTACCCCACTCCTCGAACCGCAAATGACCGATTCCACCTGGCCCGCAGAAAAATACCAATGGCATACCGCCATGATGCAGCATCACTTCGGTGCGCAAGCATTCATAGGGATTTCCCACGGGTGACTCTACTTTTGGCTCTGGATTGGCGGAGCAATTGGCGACCTGTTGGAGGCGATTAGCAAAACAGGGGCGCCAAACGGCAAGGGCATGTGCCGAATCAGACTACGCAACATGCAGGTCCACCCGCATATTCAGACAACACTAACGGTTGTCTAATATGTCCGGGCCAGTGGGACTCTGGAAGACGCCGCCCATGCGTTGGGCGGCCCTGAAAGAGTCAGCTGTCGCCGGGCGCGACGGCGACGATCGACGCACCAGTCTCTATTGCCCTTGCCTTGCGGGCGGCCGGCTTGCGTGTCTTGGTCTTGGCTGCTGTGGTCTTGGCTGCTGTGGTCTTGGCTGCTGTGGTTTTGGCTGTCGCGGTCTTGCGTGCAACAGGCTTGCTCGCGGCTTTGGCGGCGCGCTTCCTGGCCGGCGCGGCAGCCGTGGCGGCCACTTCGGGTTCCTTGGAGACCTTGGCTGCCCTGGCGGTCTTGGCTGCCTTGGCCGGCGAGGTATCAGCCGTCACGCTCCAGGTGCCCCGCGCCTTCCTCGCCAACGCCACCACCTTGGCAATGTCGTCGTCGCTGTAAACGCCTTTGACACCCGAGATCGCGGCCAGCTTCATGCCATGCTTGATGCCCAGCTTGTAGATCTCCTTGACCTTTTCCCACTCGGTGTCGCGGCCGATGGTGAACACTTCGAACCGGCCTTCCAGCGCCAGCACGATGGTCTCGGCCAGACAGGCGTAAATCACGTTGTTGGGCAGGCCGATCGACTTCATGCCGCGCACCTTGGTGGGCAGTTCGATCTCACCCGATTCGATCACTAGCACATCGGGCCGCTTGGCCACCTCTTCGGGCGGCAGGTCAAGCGGGCGCGCCACGTCGGTGATCACGCAACCGGGCTTGACCTTGGTGATGTCGAGAACCTTTTTTCCCGCGCCCGAGGTGGACGTGACGATCATGTCCATCTCGTGCAACAACTCGTCGTAGTCAATCGAGCACGTGATCTTGGCGTCGGGCGTGTCGAGCAACATCGAGGCCTTGAGCTGCTCGAGCTTTTTCAGGTCGCGCCCCGCGATCACCACCTCTTCAAACGCCATGGCCATCAGCCTGGCGCTGACCGAGCCGATCGAGCCGGTGGCGCCAATCACCATCGTCTTGGCTTGCGTGCGTTTGCCGTTGCTGCCCTGCTTGACCAGGCCCATGCGCTTCATTGCATCGGCCGCGGCCCACAGAGCGCCCGAAGCCGAGTAGCTGTTGCCGGTGGTAACCGGAATGCGCGCACGCCGCGCCACGGTGATGCCGGCGTCGCCCACCACCTTGGTGAACGCGCCCAGGCCCATGATCTGCGCGCCCATCTGCTCGGCCATTTTGGCCGCGTGCAGCAAACGCCGGTAGGTGAACTCGGGGCTGCGCGCCAGCATCTCTTTGGGTGTGCCGCCCACCGAGATCAGCCAGCCTTCGGCCTCGGCACCACTGGGAGAGACGATGTTCTCCATCTTGCAATACACCATCGGCGGCATGTGCGCGGCGAGGCTCTCGACCTGGTCCATCACGAACTTGGGCGTGGCCTTCGGGATAGGGAAGCCCTTCTTGATGTACTCCTGGCTCAAGGGGTGGATCACAAAAGCAAAGCGCCGGATGTTGCGGAAATGGCCCATGGGATGCAGCAGCCGGGGCGTGATGTCCAACTCGTCCAGGATCTCCTGGTAGTCGTCGTCCGACATCGCTTCGCCGGGCTTGCCCACCGCGGCCAGGATCATCGCCTCGATCACGTTGACGCCGACCACGCGCTCGAACAACTGAGGCGACACGTCAATCACGAGGTTGACCTTGCAGCGCTTGAAAAACGCTTCGCGATCGTCATCAACAGCCGACGTGATCACGGTCTTTCCGGCCAGATTCTCGGCGCTTCCGACTGCCTTCAGCTCGGCGAAGGTGCCCACGATGACCTGCGCCTTGCCCACCGCAGACGCGATGCGCTTGCCCTTGAACCCGGGCAGCATCGATTCCAGGATTTCACCCGGCCGGCCCGACAACGCCAGCTCACTGCCCTTGGCGTAGAGCTCGAGCTGGGTCAGCGAGCCCAGCAGCGCCGGGGCGCCGGTTTGCGCCAATGCGTCGGCAAAACTGATGTTGGGCGTGTAGTCGGACAAGGCCACGGCCATGTCGTAATTGCGCATGCCCGACAGAAACAACACCAGGTTGTTGTTGAAGTAATGCCCCAGGTGGCTTTGCACATAACGCACCGCGCGCACCTGCAGCAGCCTGCGCAGCTTGGCGCCCGTGGTGGCTGGCACGCGGGTGACCACATTAAGCAGGCGTTTGGTTTCCTTGTTGACCACGGTGCTCTGACCCACATGCCAGTGGTCGCCAATCTCGCCCAGGCCGATCGCGTCGGCCGTGGCCTGCTGGCGACGCATCAGCTCCCAGGCCTTGCCTGTGTCGTTGTCAGCCCCCATGCGTTTGACTTGAAAACGCTGGCCCAGAAAGTCGGTTTCGAAGCTGAAATCCTGGGATGAAGCACCCAGTGACACCGTGACTACTTTTTTCATGCGCTTGTCTCCCCTGTTTTTGTTCATATATCGGTTTTGGCCTTGGCGTTCGCGCGGCGCGGCTTGCCGACCACTGGCGCAGCGGCGCCTGCCTTGACGGTGCGCTTGCGCGCGGGTCTGGCCTTGGCCTGGGCAATTTCGCCGCTGCCGACCTCGCCGTTGGCCGCCTTGGATGGCGCCGGCGGCAGCACCTGGCGAATCATCGCCTCGCATTCGGCCAGCGTCATGTATCGTGGTACCGGGTAGCCCGTATGGGCCTCATGGCAAGCGGCCCTGGCCAGTGCCGGCACATCGGCGTCCTTCAGCGCTTGCAGGTAGGAAGGGATGTTCAGGTCGCGGTTGAGCTGCGTCACGCCCTCCTGAAACTTGTCGGCCAGCGCCGCCTCGGACTCACCCTCTTCACCCAGGCGCGCCCGCACCGCCAGCTGGGCCAGACGGCGGGTGACCGCGGGCGCCGAAAACGCCAGCACATGAGGCAGCATGATGGCGTTGGCCAGGCCATGCGGGGTATGGTACTTGCCGCCAAACTGGTGGGCAATGGCATGCACATAACCCACGTTGGCCCGGGTGAACGCGATGCCAGCATAGGTGGAGGCCAGCGACATCTTTTCGCGCGCTTGCAGGTTGCCCCCATCGCTGTAAGCGGTGCGCAGGTTCTCGAAGATCAGGCCCACGGCCGACAGCGCCATGCTGTTGGTTTGGGACGTGGTCCAGTTGCCCAGGAACGCCTCGACCGCATGGGTCAACGCGTCGATGCCGGTTGCCGCTGTGATGTGCGGCGGCAACCCGGTCATCAGCGTGGGGTCCAAAGCCGCCATCTTGGGCACCAGGCGGGTGTCGACGATCACGATCTTGCTTTCGCGCTCGGGGTCGGCAATCACCGCGGCCACAGTCACCTCAGAGCCGGTGCCGGCGGTGGTGGGTATGGCGTAAATCGGCGCCGGGCTGCGCAGGCCCTTGAAGTAACCGGCCAGCGCACGCAGCGATTTGCCAGGGTTGGCGATCGCTGCGGCGATTGCCTTGGACGCATCAATGGACGAGCCGCCGCCCACGGCCACGATGGCGTCGCAATCATGCTCGCGGTAAAAATCAATGCCGCGCTCGATCAGCGGGATCGGCGCATCAGGCGTGACCTCGTCAAACACCACATAGCGGGTGCCGCCCGCGGTCAACGCGTCGGTCAATTGGGTGAGCAAGCCCAGCTTGACGATCACGCTGTCGGTAACGATCAGGATCTTGTTGTGCCCGAAACCGGCCACCGCCTGCCCCAGGCGGCCGCTGGCGCCGGGCCCGACCAGCAGCGTGGGCTGGGGAATCGGTAAGAACCGCGTAACCATGCCGGCGCCCTTCATCAACGCACCCAGGCCGGCAGCACGCGTGGATTCAGGTAAAAAATCGAGGTTCAAATCAAACACTCCCTGTACAACTGAGTCCGTATTGTCGCCAGTGTGCCACCGATGAAAACGCTGTCACGGGAATACCCCATGCAGCCTTAGTCGTGGCTCTCTAGGCTGGCGGCCCACACCTGCCCGCCATGCCCACGGCGTTATCAGCTCAGCTTTGAGCGCTTGGCGTGGCCTTTTTTGACGATGTAGCCGACCGGGTGGACCTGGCTGAGGCCCGCGCGCCGGCCTTTTTCGATGGCGGCGCCTTGTCGGCTTCAACCGCTGCAACAGCCTGCGCCTTGCGATCGCGTGCGGCGGCGTCGGTGCTGAACGCCACCGCCAGCTCGAACGCCTGGCGGGTGAAAGCCAGCACATCTGAAAACCGCTGATCGTCCAGCTTGCGTGCGGTGTCACTGCCACGGTAGATATTGGCCAACTCGCGCTCGCGTGTGCCCTGCACCGCTAGCTTGCCTATGCCCAGGCTCTCCAGTGCCTTCCACAGCTCGGGGTTGTACTGCCGCGTCAAAGCCATCACCACGGGCACCGGATCTCGCCGGCCCAGCACCGCGGCCAGCCGCAAGACCACTTCAAAAGGCAGCGCCACGATGCCGCCTTCGGCCTGCTCAATCAATTGGCTATCGCCCAGGCCCACTGCGCTGCTCACCTCACCCAGGGTCAGCCCGGCAGCTTCGCGCCATTGACGCAGTTGTCGGCCAGCGCTGGCCACCGCTGCCTTCTTCTTCGGATCCTTGAGCCGCGACTGGGCCAGCGACAGGCCCATGTCGGTGGCCTGGCCCGCCACGGTGACCACGCTGTCGGCCCATCCGCGCAGCTGGCGCGCCAGGGAGACCAGGGGTGTGCTGGACGGCGGGGTAATGGCAACGGGTTTGCGTGTGGGCATGCGTGGGCTCCGAAGTCGTTGGCGGTCCTCTTTGTCGCGCAGCCATGCTGCGCTGTTGACCGATACACCGATGCTAGACCGGTTTGAGGCGGGAACGGGATTTTCAAACCGTATGTTTTTGGGCCTGCTGGGACGGAATCGACTGCCCAAGGGTTGCCTTGCGGGAACTTCTTGGCCAGGCGGAGCACACGCTGGTTAGCCGCAGCACCGCCACCCGACCTGAAAGCCGCCTTGACATCGGGCAAGTCCTCACAATTCGTAGCCCCTTACAGGGATCAACCCGGGCCCGGCTGATGCGCGCCGGCCAGACGAAAGTGCCCGGCGCCCCAGCCGGCCGCCAGGTTCCCTGATTGCAAGATACCGGTGTGCAGCACTGGAAATTGCTGGCGCCTGGGCTACCGGCTCAAAGAAGCCGTGGCCCGCATTGCCATAGCCGCAGAAACAACTTCTTAATCCGCCGGTCTTGTCCAAATCAAGTGGAGCAGTTTGGGTGGCCATAAGTGAAGCAGTTTGAGCTGGCCATCGGGGACCCCGTTCGCGCGAGCAGTCGCCGGGGTTCCCGCATGAGCAAAGCACCACACTAAATGCGCGCGCTTCTTTCGTGGATCTCGCGGTTCAGAATGCGGTCGTTCTCGCTATAGTCCACAGGCACCTCGATCAGGTGAACGCCCGACGTATTCAGGCACTCCTCGAGTTGGGGGATCAGGGCATCAGCCGAATTCAGGCGGTGACCATGGGCACCGTAGCTATTCGCATAGGCGACGAAATCCGGGTTGCCGTAATCGAGACCGAAGTCACCAAAGCCCATACTGGCCTGCTTCCACTTGATCATTCCGTAAGCGTCATCCCTCAAAACCATGACCACCAGGTCGAGCCCGAGCCGCACGGCGGTCTCCATCTCCTGAGAGTTCATCATGAAACCACCATCTCCGCAGATGGCCAGCACCTTGCGCTTCGGGTGAACAATTTTTGCAGCCATGGCAGACGGCAGCCCAGCACCCATCGACGCTAGCGCGTTGTCCAGCAACACCGTGTTCGGCATGTGGGCCGCATAGTTGCGCGCAAACCAGATCTTGTAGACGCCGTTGTCCAGCGCGATGATTCCGTCATCGGGCATTGCCTTGCGGATATCGGCGACCAGGCGCTGCGGGTAGAGCGGGTGCCGGGCGTCGTCGCAGCCTTCGAGAAGGTGCTTGTCGAGATGCATCTTGACTTCCATGAATCGGGAAAAGTCCCAACCCGCTTGCGGGCCTATCGCCTTCGTCAACCGGTCAATGCTGTTGGCCAGGTCACCAATCACCCCTTGCTGCGGGTAGTAGACCGGATCGATGACCGCGGTGACGTAGTTCACATGAATCACGCTGGCGTGCGCAACACAGGACGTCGGCTCTTTGCCATCGCCTTCGTTGGTGACGTCCGAGCCCATCAAGAACGGTGGCTTTTCGACAACGTCGTGCCCGACATTAATGATCAGATCCGCTACCTCGATCGCCCGATGCACGAAGTCGCCGCTAGAGAGCGCGGCATTACCCAGGAACAGCGGGTGACGCTCATCAACCACGCCCTTTCCCATCTGGGTGCTGAAGAAGGGTATGCCGGTATGTTCGATGAATTCAAGCAACGGTTTGAAGGCATTTTTTCGGCTGGCGCCCGCGCCAATCAGCAACAACGGGTGGCGTGCCGATTCGATCATCTCAACCGCAGCAGCGATCGAGTGTTCGGTGGCGTGGGGAATGTCGAAGCGACTCTTCAGGATCACGTCCGAGTTGGTCTCCTCGCCTGCGATGTCTTCCGGCAATTCCAGGTGGACGGCACCTGGCCGTTCGCCTTCGGCGATGCGCATCGCCTCACGAACCCGTGCCGGTATGCTGTGCGCACTGCTGATCTGACGGGTGTACTTCGTCAGCGGACGCATCATGGCGACCACATCGACAATCTGGAACTGACCCTGCTTGCCGGCCTTGATCGGTTTCTGCCCCGTGATCATCATCATGGGCATCGCACCGAGCTGCGCATAAGCCACTGCGGTTACCAGATTGGTCGCGCCCGGTCCCAAGGTCGACAGGCATACGCCGGCCTTTCCGGTCAGTCGCCCGTAGGTGGCGGCCATGAACCCCGCGCCCTGCTCGTGGCGCGTCAGGATAAGTTTTATCGATGAGCCGCTGAGCGAGTTCAGTAGGTCGAGATTCTCCTCCCCTGGAATGCCGAAGATGTACTCCACGCCTTCCGCCTCGAGTGCCTTGACGAACAGATCGGTTGCTTTCATTGCGATACGCCCTCCTCGGCCGCCAACGCCCGGTGCTGGCCGGGGTCAAGGGACATGGCGGACTCAAATTTGTCGCCGCATCGGGTCAGGCAGGAAGCCGGGACAAAAGAGTCGGCCGCAGACTCCTGCATGACCAGTTTGAAGGCATCGGGAACCCTATCACCGAGCAGACTTTCCTCGGGAAGATAGGGAAAGATCTGATCGTAGCGCTTGATCTCGTGTTGGCTTGTTCGACGATAGACGTGGGTACGGTTAAGCGCCGACGTATGGCGCAGCCCAGCCGAGGTGATGAGGTCAAGCGTGGCACGGACCGTCTTGGCGTGATACTGGGCCACGCGTTGTGCTTTGTCCAGCACAACCAGCCCCTTCATCAGCTTGGGGTCCTGCGTGGCGACCCCGGAGGGACAGCGATTGCTGTTGCAGGTCAGCGAATGGACGCAGCCAAGGGCCAGCATCATGCCGCGGGCGCTATTGCACATGTCCGCACCCAGAGCCATGTTCTTGACCAAATGGAAACCAGTCAGGATCTTGCCGGAGGCGATCACCTTGATATGGCGCTTGAGACCAAATCCTTGCAAACAATCGACGATGAAAGCCAGCGCTTCACGCAAGGGCATGCCAACCGAGTTGGTGTACTCGAGCGGCGCCGCACCAGTGCCGCCCTCACCGCCATCAACAGTAATGAAATCAGGATAGATGCGCCTTTCCAGCATCGCCTTGCAAATCGCCACAAACTCGCTCTCGCGACCGATCGACAGCTTGAACCCAACGGGTTTTCCCCCGGACAGCTCACGCAGCCGAGCAACGAAATCGATCAATCCGAGCGGGCTGTCGAAGCTCCGGTGGGTCGCCGGAGAGTCAACTTGCGTGTGCGGTACCACGCCACGAATCTCGGCAATCTCGGGGGTGTTCTTTGCTGCTGGAAGGATGCCTCCATGTCCGGGCTTGGCACCCTGGGAGAGCTTGATCTCAATCATCTTGACGGCGGCCTTTGCGGCACTTTCCTTGAAGCGTTCATCCGAAAAATTGCCATCCGCGTCACGACAACCGAAGTAGCCGGTACCGATCTGCCAAATCAGATCGCCACCGTGCTCAAGGTGATAAGGACTGAGCCCACCCTCTCCGGTGTTGTGGGCGAAGCCCCCGATCTTGGCACCGCTGTTGAGTGCCTGGATCGCGTTCCGGCTGAGGGAGCCAAAACTCATCGCCGAGATGTTGAGTATGCTCGCCGCATAAGGTTGCTTGCAGTCCGGCCCGCCGACCGCAACGCGCAAGTCCTTCGGCATTTCAGCCACGTCAAGTGCCGCCAGCGAATGGGCGATCCATTCGTAACCGGTGCGATAGGTGTCGACCTGCGTACCGAAGGGTATGGTCTCTAACGCGCCCTTGGCACGCCGGTAGACAATGTTTCGGAACATGCGGTTGATTGGCGCGCCATCAGTATCGGACTCGACGAAATACTGGCGGATAAAGGGGCGCAGATCCTCCATCAACCAACGACCACGACCGAAGAGAGGAAAGTTCCTTCGGATCGAGTGTTGCTCCTGAATCATGTCGTAACACCCGACAGCGGCCAGGGGAACGACAAGCACTAACAGCCACAGGACTGGGGGCCAGAATAGGTAGACAACGGCAATCAGAGCCAATGTCGCCGCCAAGGCTTTGACGAAATTCGAATGCATGTTGAATCCTTATCTACAGAGCCAGACGTTGGAATGACCGGGATCGTCGCCTCTGACGACGAACTGGCACCATCAGCGCACCCCAAATCGGAGACCCTGAATCAATGAGAACCGTGCGCCGGCATTTACCGTTGTCGACGTCAACCTTGATCATCGCGAGCAACTGCCGCGGAAACTGGCTCTTTTGTCGAGCGCTTCAATCATTCCTTGCAGCCCACAATACCACTTTGAGCCCACGCACTTACATTGAAACACTCAGTAAGGGATACCCTTTCTGAGGGCGAGGTCAGTTATTGCATTTTTTGCAGAGGACGCACAGAATGCCCGTAAGACATTGGTAGATCAAGCTTCAAGGGATAGCCAATTAGACGGGCATTTTTTGTGACTCAGTTGGCTAAGTCAAGGTAGCTGATGGGGTGCAATACCCACCGCTTATTGAACGCCGGAATGTCTGCGATGCGGGACAAACGCGTTGTGCAATATGGCTCCCTGCAAGAACGCATCAGGAGAAATCTGAGGAGCGTGAAGCAAAGGGATGCGTTATCACGGAATTGATCAAGCTAAAGGACCGTAAGAGCAATGCATTACGTTGTCCGGAATAGAGAAAAGGAGACCAACATGTATTCAAACATCATGATCCCAGTGGATCTCAGGCACGCTGACCATATGGACAAAGCCCTATCGGTTGCGCGAGATATTGCAAAAATGTACGGTGCAAAGGCACATATCGTCGGCGTCAGCCAAACAGTGCCAACAGAAGTTGCGCACACGCCAATTGAATATAGTGAAAAGCTTGCCGCCTTCGCCACGGAGCGTTCCAAGGCGCTTGGAATTACATTCACACCACACTCCAGGATAAGTCACGACCCGGCAGTCGATCTTGATGACACGTTGAAGCGTGCCGCTGATTCAATCGGCATCGATCTAGTCGTGATGGCTAGTCATGTTCCAGGCTTCGCCGAGCATTTCTTCGCGTCGAACGCAGGATATCTTGCGTCGCACGCGAGCATGTCGGTTCTCGTCGTACGCTGACGAAACGAGCGATTGGGGTCACGGCGATTGGGGTCAAGTCTCCCACCTCCCAATTCGCTGCAGTTGTTCAGCCAGTGTCGTTCGCAGATATGCAGCGGGCCGGCCACCGACCCGCCGCTATTTCAAGTCTTCGATCGCAAATCGATGGAACTTTTGCGCAATGCGAAACGGCACGCGACGCACCACGTTCATGACACGATCGACCTCTTCCTTTGTCGCCGCATGGATCAACAGGAAGTCGCAACCCTCGTCGGCCAGTCTTGCCTGCTTGCGCAGTACGTTGTCGGTGCTGCCCATCCGCGCCAGCGCCCCGATGTTCTCCAGGTTGTTCTTCAGCGACTGGGCAGCCATCTTGGCGGCGTAATGATGCAAGTCGCGCTCGTCGTAACCGCCCGACAGCAGGTCTTTGCGCACCTTGCGCGCACTGGCGGCCTTGGGAAACGCCACCACCACATGGCCCATCGGGTAGAACGCGCCGAAATCCGACGGCATTTCCTGTGTCATGTCGCTCTTGATCAATTTCTGTTTACGAATGGCCATGTTTCTCCTTTGGATTGGGTGGTGTTGACGGGCCCGGCGCGGGCAGGCGTCGTTGTGCCTGCTATCGGACGCACCTGAGCGGCTCGTGCACGGGTTGGGCCGGCTGTGGCACCGATCGGGGCACCGGCGGCGGAGTCGTGCCCAGCACGGCCCATTGCGCCCGCTGCGTCGCGTGTGTGCCTATATTCATGGCTGCTTTTTCTTGCTGCTTGCATCTGCGCTGAACTGCGTCATCGCATCGCCGAACGAGCGGCTCAGTGTGCCATAGGCATCGACGAAACCTTGCTTGACCTCGTCCCAGGCTCCAGTCGAGCCATGGCGGAGACCACCGTACCACTGGGCCAAGTCATCGCGCTGCTTGCGCAATGCACGCAGCGCATCGCGGCGCTGCTCGCGCGCCTGGCGGCTGAGCTGGCCCCACTCGTTCTGCGACCGCGCTTCGAGACGGTCGATCCGGTCGTCCATGGCATCGAGCAGTTGCTTGCCCTTTGTCAGTGCCTCAGTACGCTGCGACGCCGAGTAGTTCTTCATTGCCTCCAGCGCCTGCGCACTTTGCTTCTGCACCTGTTGCCACTCGGCGGCATCCGCCGAGACCTGGGTGTCGCCTGCATGCACCGGCATGGTGGCAATGACCGGCGCCAGGGCCAGCAGCGAAGCGGCAACCAGGCCGCGAACGGCTGGAAGCCGGCCGTCGTGTTTGTTGCGCGTCAACATGATGTTCTCCTTTTCTCGGTGGATGCGGGCCGCGCGGCGGCCAGCGGGCGGATCCGCTCCGGACTGCTGCACCATCTCGCGTCAGTACGCCGCCTCGTGCGTATGCCCCAGTGCAATGCCGCAATGCGGGTATCGGTGCACCTCGTACAGCTTGTCGATCGCCTGCGGGCCGTCGTAACCCGGTGCAGTGCGCAGTGTTTCGCGCTCCATGTCGGTCGCGATCTCGCGTTCCAACCAGCGGATCGCCTGCACCCAGCCCGTGGCCAGCAGCACCTTGCTCCCGGGCAGCCACTCGCGGGTGTCAGCCACCAGGTAGCGGATGGTCCCGCCTTCTTCGTGTATGCCGGCCTCGCCGATCTCGCCGTCACGGGCCTGCAGGGAATATCCCTTGCGTGTCTTGAGTTCATGCCATTGCTGCATGTGTGACCTCCTGTTCTTCACGTGCCATCGGTTTTCGACAGGCTACCGACCGCGCACCGCCAGTATGACGACTGCGACCACGCCTGGCTGTAGGACAAGGGAGCATCAGATCGTCGATACGGCTCGTCAATCGGGCACCGGATTGAACTTCGCACAGCGCATGCCGTCTCACAGTCGTGAGGCGCCGCGCACGGACGGCGCGGCCAAACGAGGAGTGCATGAAGCATGGCAAACGTACCGACACCCGAGCCAATACCCCCGGCTCCCAATGAGCGCAAACGGCCACCATCGTCGCCGCCAAAGATCCGTGACCCGTTGCCCTATCCTCACGAGCCGCCGGTATCGGACCCACCATCAACGCCCAGGCCACCGGCGCCGGTGGAAGAGCCGCCAGATCGGAGCTGACCCGTCAGCGCTGGTTGCACCCTGCGCCCGCCGCATCCCTGCGCCGTTGATCGACCGTCGCAGTCCAGGACCGAAAAAGCCCTTGGCGCCGGCCTGCCGCCGACCCGGGCTAGGGGGCCGATGGCAAGCTGTCCCGGATCAGACGGTACTGCACCCGCATCTGCGATTGCTGCCGGTAGAAGTTGAGCAGTTCGCGCGCCGGTTCGATGATCCGCTCGAAGCCGGAAATGAAGGCCACCACGACACCGATGTCGGTTCTGCCCTCGATCACCATCATGCCGCCGTACACCAGCACCGCGAGCACGCCGAGGTGCCCCATGAAATTATTAAGGAACTTGGCGAAGAACTTCACCGCGTAGAGCCGGATACGGACGGCGTAAATTCTCCCGATCAGGTCCTTGAATCCGTCGGCCCTCTCTTCCTCGCCGTGACCCTCGTCGACGACGACACCCTGGCTGAGTTCGCGCAACAGTTCCGTGCGCTGCTTGCCGTAACGGTTGATGCGCTCCTGCAGCCAGGGGGCGATCAGCAATGACGGAATGAAGAACGCGAACGCGACCAGCGCTACCTGCGGCTCGGTCCACAGCATGTAGGAGGCAATGGTGAGCAGTATGCCCGCTGACAGCAGGGGCTCCGCGACCGCCTCGCCGACGAATCCGCCGAGCTGTTCCGTTTCCGCGGCGATCATCGACACGCGGGCTCCGAACTCCTCGCGGTCAGTGTCGCGCGCGAGTACGCCGGACACCCTGGTGCGCAGGCGGCGGATGACGCCTTCCGATACACGCCCCAGATAAAGGTTTCTCACGTACTTCAGCGCCCCCGCAAGCAGCAGCGCCGCCAGGTAGACCCCGCCAAGGCCGACGAGCACCGCGATGTCGACTTGCGCAAGCGCCGAATTGACGATCCGGCGCTGCAATTCCAACGGCACCATCGACAGCGGAAACAGCAGCAGCGTCAGCAGGCACAGGCGCACTTGCTGCGGGCCGCTGACCTTCCATACAAAGCGGTACAGACTTTTCGGCAGGAGCGCGAGCGGATCCTTTTCAACCGAAGGCAGCGCCGCGCGGTAGAGTTCCTGCAGATCGATTGTTCTCATTGCACTTGTGCTCCGTTTGCTACGCCTGTCGTGAAAATCCGGATGTCGGCAAGTTCTCCGCATTGCCGCTTGCAGCGCTGAGATAACCGAGAAAATGTCAGCAATACACGGCGCCGGCCAGATTCGGCATCCGGCCTCACGGGCTCAGGCATCGCGCGCCACGGCCGAGGCCGGCACGCCAAAAACCTTGTCGAAGGCCCAGGTGAACGCGACCGCACAGGCGACAAACACCAGCAGCAAGCAGATCCAGTGATCGCGCCGAACTCGTAGAAAATCGCCTGCACGACGCGTCGGGTGACCGGGCTCATCAGTCGAGGATAGCAAAGCGCCGAACGTGCGGGTCGCCAACTTCTGACGCTGCAACAGGTCCCGGTACTTGGTGCGCAGCTTACGGGTTCTCACGCGGCGACGCTGCACATCGGCAGCAGTCAGTGCCTTGACGTCGGCACCCAGACTGGACACGAACAGATCGATCTCGGTCTCGTTGAGAAAGGCACGCACGTGGTTGTGGTTGAAAGGTATTCGTTTAGCCCCGGCTCATTGAAGACTTCAACATACACCGCGTTGCCTCGGGCATTTCAAGCGAGACGCGCAAGTCGTGCTGTCCTACAGCCGATGGACGCGCCAGCGACCTGCTCGTCCGCGACGTCAAAAGCCACGCCGGCAAGGACATTGGCGAGGCCAAGTAGATGACCGCCGGCTATTCCAGCGGGCGCAGTCCCTGCAGCAGCGTAGGCAGCAATTCGGACACGGTCGGGTGGATATGCACACCGCGCGAGACCACGGTGTGCGGCTGGCCAGCCGCCATCAGGTCGAGCAGGCTGTGCACGACCTCGTCGCCGTTCATGCCCAGGATCGACGCGCCCAGGATCTGCTGGTTGCCGGCGTCAACCAGCACCTTCATGAAGCCCTGCGTCTCGCCGGACTCGCGTGCGCGCCCGACACGTTCCATCGCCATCGTGCCGATCAACGCCTTGCGGCCGCTCTTGCGCACCTCGGTTTCGGTCATGCCTACCCGGCCGAGCACCGGGTCGATGAACAGCGCGTAACACGGTATCCGGTCGGAGATCTTGCGCGCATCGTTGTCGAACAGGTTGGCGACGACGATCTCGTGGTCGTTGTACGAGGTGTGTGTGAACGCGCCGCGACCGTTGCAGTCGCCCACGGCCCAGATCCCGTCGGCGCTGCTGCGGCATTGGTCGTCGACGACGATGTAGCCGCGTTCGTCGGTCTTGATGCCAGCCCTGTCCAGACCCAGTCCATCGGTATTCGGTCGCCGACCGACCGCCAGCAGCACGTGGCTGGCGCGCAGCAAGCGGGCGTCGGGTCCGCACTGGGCGCCGACGACGATGTGTTTGCCGTCACGCGAGAGCTTTATGCATTTGGCGCCCAGCTCCAACGCGATACCGCCGCCTTCGAGGATATTCCTGATGCCGTCTGACACGTCCTCGTCCTCGCGGTGCAGGAGCTTGTCGGCCTGCTCGACGACCGTGACCTGTGCCCCGAAGCGGCGCATCATCTGCGCGAACTCGAGGCCGATGTAACTGCCGCCGATGATGACCAGGTGCTCGGGCACTTCGTCGAGTTCCATGATCGTGCGGTTGTCCAGCGTTGGTACGTCGTCGATGCCCTCGATATCCGGGTGGGTCGCACGGGCGCCAACATTAAGAAATATGCGCGGCGCGGTCAATCGGCGCTTGCCGACCTGGATCGTTTGCGGACCGATGAACGCCGCATCGCCGACGATGACCTCCGCCTTGTCCAGGCCGTGCATCCACTTCGTCACGCCATCGCGCGACTGCGCGACGATGCCGTCCTTGCGCGCCTTGATACGCGCCATGTCCGCCCGGATCTCCCCAGCCGAGAAACCAAAATCGGCGCCGCGTCGCGCCAGATGGAGCGCCCGTGCACTGGCGACCAGCGTCTTGGTCGGAGTACATCCGACGTTGACGCAGGTGCCGCCGAACGGGCCACGTTCGATGACCGCAGTGCGCAGGCCCTCCTTGCTGCAGCGCGCGGCAATTGGCGGCCCAGCCTGACCAGCGCCGATGACGATGGCATCGAATTTTTCTGTTGTCATGGTGTCTCTTTCCGAGTGCGGGGGTTTTTTCCGGGCCCAATCGACCAACGGCCATCCTGTCGATGTTGCCGCCAGCGCGACGCCGGGTCAAGCCAGCGACCCGTCGGCCCATCACTCGTGGCCACACGGCGCCTTCATTCTTGCACGCCGCTTGGCCGGGGTCGAGGCGGAATTTTTAGATGCCATGTTCTGTCGCTTCCTGCCGCATGGTTGCCGGCTTGAGTTGCCAAAAACGACGATTGCGGGGCCGCAAAACGCCAAACGGCAGCTTTTTGCATACCGGGATGTCGCCCCTGGCATGCGCAGCGGCTTTCGCGATTGCATCAACATTCGCTTCGAACACGGAGTCGGCTGAGCAACACTGCCCGCCCCTCTACAGCCATTCCCCTCGACTCTTCGGTAATACGACTTCGCTTGCAGCCACAGGTTTGACTGCCGTGAGCGACCTTCAGGCGCAATATTCTGATTGAAGCGAAACAGGTTGGCGGTATATGGCAACACCTCGAGCAGGCTGCCGAACTCTTCAACCACGGCGAGGTTTTGCGCCACTTTGGCACTCTTCTGTGCACCGTGATAAAGCTCGGAAAGCGTGATGGTCGAGATCGCCATGCGACCTGAGTGCTGGTTGAACACCCCCATCACCTTGAGGGGCCGGCGCTTGATGACGTCGATGACGATCGATGGTGTCCAATTCGTCATCCGCGCGCTCAATATTTCACCCGGGAATGGCATTAACATGTTGATTTATAACGTTTCACCGTGCTAAATCGCAATTAGATAATGGAACGGTGAAATGCTCTACATACCGCTTTCCGATGAGGCGGCCAGGCAAACCATCGATGCTATGTCGTTGTGGCAGGAGTGCGCGCGTGTGCGGCACCAGTACCAGGACTACGCAGCAGGCATGTACTGGAAGTCAGAGGGCGAATACGAATACCTGGTCAAGACGAAGGCACGCGGCAGGCAGGAGCGCATCGGCCGACGCACACCCGAAACAGAACGGGTCTACAGCGAATTCCACAAACACAAAAGCGCTCTTCAACCGCGGCTGCAATCGCTCCAGTCCCAACTCGTCGTGGCGCAAAGGCTCAATCGCGCCGTCAAGGCTGGCAGGGTGCCCACGATTGTCATCGACATTCTGAATGCCTTTGAGGTGGCCGGACTGGCAGAGCATTTCACGGTCGTTGGGACGCACGCCTTGTATGCCTATGAAGCCGCTGCCGGCGTGCGCATCGCAAAAGGGGCATTGGCCACTCAGGACGTTGGCCTGTTGTGGGATGCGCGCAAGCGGGTTCGCTTCGTTGCCGACATGAAGCATCTGGGAAAACCGGTTCTGAAAATCCTGCAAGAGGTAGACCCAACATTCCAGCGCAAGGAACTGCACAACGAGACCGCCATCAACGCCAAGGGCTTCATGGTCGATTTCCTGCGCAGGATTCCCCAGGACGGCGACCCGCATCCGTTCAGACTCTCAGACGCCGACGAGGACATGTGGCCCGTGCAGGCCATTCGTGCGCAGGTTCTGACCGAACCTCCGCCATTCGAGCACGTCGTCATCGGAGCTACCGGCAAGATGGCGTTGATGCGAACTGTGTCGCCGAAGGTATTTGTGAGCTTCAAACAATGGCTGGCTGTCCAACCTGACCGTGAAACTTTGAAACGCGGGCGGGACCAGACGCAAGCCGAAACGGTTCAGACGCTGATGGACGACGGACTTCTGCACGTCAAGTAATCTACTCTGCATGCAAAGAAAAGATGCCGAGGAAGACCGATCCTCAGACGTCAGTTCGGCAATCGGCCACTGGCACCTGCCATCGATCGCATCGCTGTCTGACCGGACCGGCAGCACACCGATAGTTCTGGCTCATCGCATGGCCGACCCCCTGCTGGCCGGGCGATGATCACATGAGTCACTGATGCAAAAAGACATCCCTCTCCCCACGCCAAGCGCCCCCCCGATCTCTCCGCCCACACCCCCATGATGCGGCATGACGTCTGTGGGCGAGCTTTCATGCGGCCTGCCAACGGGTGAATCTGCATTTGGCTCTGGATTGGCGGAGTTATTGGCGACCTGTTTGAGGCGTCGATTCAGGGAGCGAATGGAGGATTAGTTCAACGACTCGACCCAGTTCTCCACCAATAGACCTGGCACCCGCACGAAGTCGCCAAGGTTATTGGTGACCAGGGTCAGTCCTTCGCTGCGGGCATGGGCGGCGATGTGCAGATCGTTCACACCGATGGGCCCATCTGCCCTCTCCAGCGTGCTACGGATGGCGCCGTAGTGGGACGACGCCTTGGCGGTGTCTGGCAACACCTCGAGCAGGCTGGCGAACTCTTCAGCCACGGCGAGGTTTTGCACCACTTTGGCACTCTTCTCTGCACCGTGACACAGCTCGGCCAGCGTGACGGCCGAAATCGCCATGCGACCTGAGTGCTGGTTGAAGACCTCCAACACCTCGACGGGACGGCGCTTGATGACGTGGATGACGATGTTGGTGTCGAGCAGGTAATTCAGCATCGCAATGAAGTCCGAAGGTTTCGCGTTCGGCCTGTTGCTGGGTGGCACGCTCGGCCATGAAATCGCCGGACACCTGTGGCCCGCGCCGGAAGAACTCGTCCCATGTGTGGCCCACCGGCGAGATGATGCGGACCAGCCCGCGTGCGCGAACTTCTACCTTCCTGACACCTTCGGGCAGGCGCACGTCGGCTGGCAGCCGCACGGCCTGGGAGCGGTTGTTCGTAAAGGTGAATAGGAAAATCAAACGGCACATTTTCCTGTCCACTGGGACGGGCTCGCCCGCTCTGGGTGGCACTCCGGGGAGTTCTTGGGGGGGGGTGTTGGCCTGGCCGGTCACACACTGAGCAGCCGCAGCCCCACCGCCTGACCCGAAAACCGCCTCGACATCGGGTAAACCCGCGCGCTTCGTGGCCCCTCACCGGGCTCTGCCCGCGCCAGGCTCAGCCCCTCCCCGGCGCCCGGGCTGCCCTCATGCAGCCTGCTCAAAATCTGCGCGCGCCGACACCCGGGGCTGTGCCCGGGCCTCCAACCCCAGGTGCCTGAGGATCCGCTCTATCACCGGTGCCTCCAGGATGGCCGCAATGATCGTGAGCTGACCACCACAGTTCGGGCAGTGCTCCAGGTCGATCTCAAACACCCGCTTGAGCAGCCGGGCCCAACTGATGTGCGCCGGCCGGCCATGGGCGCAGCCTGGCTCAGTCGCGGTGAGCTCCGAATTGCCGGTGGCCTCCTCGGGGCCGTGCGGCACCACCATGGCCCGTAGCTTGGCATTGGGCGCCAGCTCCCCATGGAAGCGGATCAGGTACAGCCGGGGCCGCGGCACTAGCGCGGCCAGCCGCTGCATGAACTCCAGCGGGCTCATCACGATGTGCGTGGTGCCATCGCGCCAGGCGGTCGTGAGTTTGAGCACGACTTGTCCGGCGTTGTTGATCTGCACGCGTTCGTTGGCCAGCGCCGGGCGGGTGATGTACCGGCATAGCTGCTCCAGCCGCTGGCGCTCGTCGGCATCGCAGCGCACCGCCGCATGTAGGCTGAACCCCTGATGGTCGGCACACAGATCCTGGTCGCGCACAGCGTCTCGCGGCATGGCGCCTTGCAAGATAAACACCTTCTGCCCGGCGCGCGGGCCGAAGGCAATGCGGTAAGTACACGCCGCCGCCTGCAGCGGCCGGAGCGCGCGGGCCTCATCCGAATCGGCGTCGGCGTCGGCGTCGGCGTCGGCCAGGTAGCTCGATCCACCCTCATCCTCTTCGACGAGCACGCCGCGGCGCGTCAGCAGCTTCATCAGCCGCGTGATGATCTTGTGCAGCAGCGCCCGCAACTCCTCGTCGGTGGGGGAATCGGCCTGGACGAATACCGGCTCGCCGTCCGTGCGCCGGTACACGCCGTCCAGCACCAGGCAATGGAGGTGAATATTGAGATTGGCCGGTGGGTAAGCCGCCTGGATCGGCGAATGCGATGTTCGCTGTCAGCAGTGCGGACAACCCTGACCAGTTGCCGAGCAAATCGACATTGGGAAACACCCGCGACAATTGCTGCTGCCGTTGCAAACCACAAGAAGTTGGCGCAGCATCGGTCCAGTTCAATTCCCCACTGGCTGAGTCAGCCCGGTTGATGCCCGTCACCGCATCGCCCATGCCCGCTCACGCGAGCGCCATCGCCGGCCTCATCTCCGAAACCCGGCTGCCGAAAGGCGTGGAGATAAACGTCAGCCATCGGGCACATCAGAAGCCCGCCCTGCCCCAACCGGCGTCACAGCCGGCTCCGAGGGCTAACTGCGCCACCGATCCGGCCTGCCGGACCGACGCGGCGACAGCCACGTCAAGCTGCTGCAATCTCGCCAGCGCCCTGCCTCAAGCCCAACCCTGCGCCAACCGCGTCGTCACTACGCGGCGCCAGCCAGTAGTGACGACGCGCAAATTGCCCTAGTTTCCCTGGGCGGACCACCGGCTGCGGCTGGTGACGGCCCCAAGTGACGAGCTCAATGCGCGTCGAAACCGCAGACCGTGCAACGCGATCTGCCCGAGGCCCGCACACCGCGGACCACGTCAGCCGAGGCGCCATCTGGCGCACCCGGAGCCCTGGGACAAGGGCTCAACCCGATGAACCGACTTGCAGCAGCAAGCGCCAACGGTGCCAATGCCGCGTGCCGCGGCGGCCAGAAAGAAGACCTCGGCGCAAAACGGGAGTGGTGTCCCGAGTCCCTTGTAGTTCCCGCAACGCTCAGACGTTCTGGACGGACAGAAACACTAACCTGACCTCAATACACCAGCGACAACGAGCGGATACCCCAGGGCAACTGACAGAAAATACCCCGGCCGGGCCGGGTTGGGCGCGCGTTAGAATCGGATCTGCTCCGGGGTGCACACGCAAGTGCTGAGATAAAACCCGCGAACTTGATCCGGTTCATACCGGCGGAAGAAGAGCCTTCACCTTGTCCATCGGCCACGCCCGGTGGCTGTTGTGACCTTCGGAGCACCTGTTTTACGGTCACGAAGGGATCCAGATGAACCACGCCGCCATAGCCCGCCGGGCCTTCGTGTATCCGCGCGTGCTGGCGATCGCCGGCTCCGACAGCGGCGGGGGCGCCGGAATCCAGGCTGACCTGAAAACCTTCTGCGCGCTCGGCTGTTACGGCATGACCGCGATCACGGCACTGACCGCACAGAACACCCTGGGTGTGCGCGCGATCCACCCGGTGCCGCCCGCGATGCTGCGTGACCAGATCGATGCCGTGATCGAGGATATCGGCGTCGATGCCGTGAAGATCGGCATGCTGCATGCCGCCGACATTGTCCGCACGGTGGCCGGGTCGATCGATCGTCACAGCATGCGCCACGTGGTACTCGATCCGGTGATGCTGTCCACCAGCGGCGCCCGGCTGATCGACCAGGACGCCCAGGCCGTGCTGGTGCGTGAGCTGTTCTGCCGCGCGACCCTGGTCACCCCCAATCTCGACGAGGCCGGTCTGTTGGTGGGCTGGCCGCTGGCCAGCGAGTCCGACATGGAAGCAGCGGCGCAGGAGCTGCTCGCAATGGGCGCGCGCGCAGTGTTGCTCAAAGGGGGCCATCTGGCCGGTGACACGGTGAGTGACCTGCTGCTGGCGCGTGACGCCCATCCCCACTGGATGCGGGCGCCGCGAATCGCCACTGAGAACACCCACGGCACTGGCTGTACGTTGTCCAGCGCGATTGCGGCGCATCTCGCACTGGGCGCCGACCTGGCGCAAGCGGTGGAACTGTCCCGTGCGTTCGTTCGCGGCGCGTTGGAGGCCGGCGCCACGGTGCGCACCGGCGCCGGCAGTGGCCCCTTGAACCATGGTTATGCGCCGCAGGCGATGCGCCTGATTGCACCGCGCTGAACAATGCAGACCCCCGAACAGCATCAGGACATCGTCACGGCGGTGCTCGCGTTCATCGCGCAGGACGCGTGCAGCGACGACGGCTTCGATGCCCTCGCGATGCGCCTGTTCGCATACCAGTATGCGTACAACGAACCGTATCGGCGCTTCTGCCAGCGGCGCGGCATGACCCCGCGCAAGCTGAAATGCTGGTCCGAAATCCCGGCGGTGCCGATCGACGCGTTCAAGGAGCTGAGCCTGAGGTGCCAGCCTCAATCGGATGCCGACCGTGTGTTCATGACCAGTGGCACAACCCGCAGCGACGTGAAGGGCCAGCATCACCATCCGACGCTGGCCGTCTACGACAGTTCGATGGCGCGCAATTTCGGGCGTCGTTTCATGCAGGGCAGCAGCAGGCTCCCGATGGCGATCCTGTTCCCGACCGAAGCCGTGATGCCGAACTCGTCGCTGGCGCATTACCTGGCACTGGCCGTCAGTCAGTTCGGCACGTCGCAAAGCCGCTATTGCATCGGCCCGCAGGGCCTGGACAGCACCGGCCTGTGCGCGATGCTGGTCCAGGCCGAAGACAGTGGCGTACCTTGCGCCGTTCTCGGCGCGACGTACAGCTTCGTCCACCTGATGGACGAATTGCGCCAGCGCGGTACCTCCTTTCGACTGCCGCCAGGCAGCCGCGTCCTCGACACCGGTGGCTACAAGGGCCAGTCGCGCGCGCTTGCGCTCGAGGCCTTCTACGCGGAGTTGTCGGCGATGTTGAACATCGACCGATCTGCGTGCATCAACATGTACGGCATGACCGAACTGAGCACGCAGTTCTACGATGGCGGCAATGCTTTGGTGCCGTCGGTCAAGTCCGGGCCACACTGGATCCGGTCGCGCATCGTCGACCCATTGAGCGGGCGCGACGTGGCGGCCGGCGAGCGGGGCATCCTGGCGCATTGCGACCTTGCCAACTTCAACTCGGTGACCAGCATCCTGACCGGGGATGTCGGCGTCGCGGTCGATGGTGGATTCCGGTTGCTGGGGCGGGCCGAGGGCGCGCAGGCCAAGGGCTGCTCGCTGGCAGTGGAAGAATTCATCCGGGCGGCGAAGGCATGATCACGCACCGCACCGTCGCTGGCTACCTGCCCGGACTGGCACGGGACGACGTGCAATGGCAGACGCTGGTGTTCGCGTCGGCGGCCGAACGGGTCGAGGTCGCGGTGCCCGTGCTGACCGAGCAGCAGATCACCGCGCTGGCGCGGCGCGTCAGGCAGGCCAGCCGGTTGCATCTGCGGACGATGACGGTGTCGCAGATCGTTGCGGTCATCGACCGCGCGATGGCGCGGCTGCTCGACCCCGATGATCCTTACCGCCAGCAGGCCGACCGGCTGTTGCCCATCATCACCGGCTACGACCCGGAGATGCTGCGCCTCGGTCTCACTGCGTTCTTCAAGACCTTCCGCGCGCCGCAACTGCACCGCTTCGTCGCAGAGGACTTTGCCAATCCCAAGGTGCTGGACGAGTTCCAGCCGCGGCCCAAGGGTGGCGCCGCCATGGCATTCGGCCCCGAGCTGCTGTTCCACAGCTGGGCCGGCAACGTGCCGGCCCTGCCGCTTTGGAGCCTGGTCTGCGCACTGCTGGTGAAGGCCGGTAACATCGGCAAGCTGCCAAGCGCAGAACCGCTGTTCGCCGGCCTGTTCGCGCGGCTGCTGGCCGAGGTCCATCCGCCACTGGCCGATTGCCTGGCCGTGCTTTGGTGGAAAGGCGGCGACGTACAGCAGTCGGCTGCCGTGGTTGCCGAGGCCGACACGGTTCTGGCCTACGGTGGCAACAAGTCTCTCGACGAGATTCGCCGGCAACTGCCGGTGACGACGCGTTTCCTGCCCTACGGTCACAAGCTGGGATTCGGCGTGATCGGCACGGCGGCGCTCGACACCTTGCGCGGGCCGGCGACGGCGCGGCTGGCCGCGCACGACGTGATGCGTTACGACCAGCAGGGTTGCTACTCGCCGCATGTCTTCTACGTGGAGCGCGGGGGCAGGATGTGCCCGCGCACATTCGCGCAGTCCCTGGCGGGCGAGCTGGCCAACCTGCAGCACCGATTTCCGCGCGGTCCGCTGTCGCTGGAGGATGCCGTGGCCGTGGCCGGCTGGCGCCAGGCAAACGAGTTGCAATCGCTGTCGGCAGCGGGCGAGGTTGAAATGATGGGCGGGGAAGCGGCTGCCTGGGCCGTGGTCTACGCCGACCAGCCGCGGGGCCTGGCGCCGACGGCGCTGCACCGGTGCATCCAGGTGGTCGGCGTCGACAACCTGGAGCAGGTGATCACGCAAGTCGAGGCGCATCGACCTTTCCTGCAGACCGCAGGCCTGGCGGTCGCACCCGCCGAATTGTTCCGGCTGTCACAGTTGCTGGGCGCGGCCGGTGTAACCCGCATCAGCGCCATCGGATCGATGACATCGCCTGAAGCCGGCTGGCACCACGACGGCCGTTTCAACCTGCTCGATCTGGTGCGGATGGTCGAGATAGAGCAATCGGCCGAACGCGCTGCCGACCTGTTCGCGCCTTACGCAGACTAGTAACAATATGACTTTTCTGACCATCGGCAACGTGAGTTTTACCTATCCCGGCTGGCCACCCGTGGTGCGCGCCGTCGACTGGGACATTGCCGAGGGCGAGTTTCATTGCCTGGTGGGACTCAGCGGCTGCGGCAAAACCACGTTGCTCAAGCTCGCTGCCGGCCTGCTGCAGCCGGACACCGGCAGCATCCGGCTGCAGGGCACAGAGCTGCGCGCGCCCGGCCCCCAGCTCGGCTTCGTGTTCCAGTCACCGACGCTGTTGGAATGGCACCGCGTCATCGACAACGTGCTGCTGCCGGTCTCGCTGCAGCACCCGCCGACGCCGCAGGAGATCGACAAGGCGCAGCAACTGCTGACCCTGCTCGGGCTATCGGCCCACGCGCGGCACTACCCGCGCCAGCTGTCGGGTGGACAGCAGAGCCGGGTCGCGCTGGCCCGGGCCCTGATCCTCGAGCCGGCCCTGCTGCTGCTGGACGAACCGTTCGCGGCACTGGACGCCATCACCCGCGGCGAGTTGCAAGACGATCTGCTGCAGATGTGCAGCCTGCGCCGCACCACAGTGATGTTCGTGACGCACGACATCGCCGAGGCCGTGTACCTCGGCGACCGGGTCGCCGTGATGGACAGCGGACGGATCGTCAGGGACATCCCGATCGGTGTGGGCAAGCCGCGCACGCCGGCGATGCGTTATGACGCCGCATTCAACCGCCACTGCGCGCAGGTGCGTGAGGCAATGGACATGGCCTCCGCATGACGCTCACCCCCATCCGGATGCGCCTGGCTTCGTTCGCGCTGTTGCTGGTTCTGCTCACGCTCTGGGAGCTGACGGTGCGCGCGACCGGCATCTCGGCGCTGGTGCTGCCGGCGCCCTCGGCGGTGGCTCGCGCGCTGTGGATGGGCCTGTTGACCGGCTACCTGTGGCCGCACATTCTCGCCACGAGCGTCGAACTGCTGCTGGGACTGTCCGTCGGGTGCGCGATCGGGTTCGCGAGCGGCCTGGCGATGGCGGAATCAAAGCTGCTACAAGGCCTGCTCAATCCCTACATCATCGTCAGCCAGGTGATACCGAAGCTAGCGCTGATGCCGCTGTTCATCGTCTGGTTCGGCTTCGGCATGACGTCAACGGTGGTAATCACGGCGCTGATCTGCTTCTTCCCGCTGATGGAAAACACGGTCACCAGTTTGCAGCAGGTGGACCCGCAGCGGCTGGAGCTGTTCCGGATGCTGGGCGCCACCCGCCGCCAGACCCTGCTGCGCCTGAAGCTGCCCACCGGCCTGCCCGGCATCCTGGCGGGCCTCAGGGTCGCGGTGGTGCTGGCGCTGGTGGGCGCCGTGGTCGGCGAGTTCATCGGCGCCAGCAAGGGCCTGGGCGCGCTGATCATCGCCTCGCAGGGAATGATGGACACGCCGCTGATGTTCGCCGTGCTGGTGGTCATCGCCGTGCTCGGCCTCGCTCTCTACCAGGCCACGCTCTCGCTCGAAAAATGGCTACTGAAGCCTTACACCCAGACCCCATGAAGGACACCACAATGAAAATGTCGATCGCGCGTCGCGCCAGCCTGCTGGCCGCCGCGACCCTGCTTTGCCTCGGTGGCGCCGTCAGCGCCCAGACCTCCGCCCCGCTGAACAAGCTCACAGTCGCCGGCTGGAGCAAGCCCATTACCGAAATCACCCACCTGCTGGTCGAACCCGACAAGGGTATTTTCAAGGCCAACGGGATCGACCTGGTCTACGTGCCGGGCGCGGGCGGCGGCGACGCGATCCGCAACATCCTCACCGACCGGGCCGACGTCGCCTTCACGGATCCGGGCTCGTTTTTCTCGGCGCTCGACAAGGGCGAGAAGCTGCGCGCGATCTACGACATCTATCCCCAGAACGTCTTCAACGTGGTGTCGCTGAAAACGAGCAACATCACCAAGCCAGCCGACCTCAAGGGCAAGAAGATCGGCGTCTACAGCCTGTCCAGCGGCACCCGCCAGAACCTGCTGGTGCTGCTGCACCAGGCCGGCCTGGCGGAGTCCGACGTGACCATCGTCGTTACCGGACTGCTCAATTTCGCGCCACTCTTGCAGGGCCAGGTCGACGCCACGGCGGCAACCGACACCGGCCTGCTGGTGGGCAAACTCAAGGGGCTGGGCGAGGTCAACGTGATGGAAGTGAAGAACTCGCTTAACGTCTCCAGCGATATCTTCGTGGTGCGCGAGCAGGTATACCAGCAGAAGGGGCCGTTGCTCAAGCGCTTCCTGAAGGCCTACCGCGACAGCGCCGCGTGGATGATCGCCAATCCGGAAGAGGCTGCCACCCTGGCGGTCAAGCGCGCCATCGACGGCACCAACCGCGCCACTAACCTGGAGGTGATCAGGCTGCGCAATGCCGCCAGCGTTTCTGACGCGACGCGCAGAAGCGGCCTGGGCACGCTGGACCTCGACTCGCTGCAGAAGGCAGCAGACGCCTACCGCAAGCTGGGTCTGATCGAGCGCGAAATCAAGGTCTCCGACGTAGTGAGCAGCGCGCTGCTGCCCGGACACTGAACACAAGGAAATGCGATGAACTTCGACGGCAAGGTGGTGCTGGTGACGGGCGCCAGCCGTGGCATCGGCGCCGCGATCGCGCAGGCGTTCGCGGCCGAGGGCGCAACCGTGGTCGTCAACCACCTGAGCAACGAGGCCGCCGCCGCGGACGTGGTCGGGCGTTGCAAGGCCGCCGGCGGCGATGCCTGGGCCGAGAAGGCCGACGTCTGCTGCGCACAGGCGGTGCAGGCGATGGTGGCCCGAACGCTGGACGAGAGCGGCCGCATCGACGTTCTGGTCAACAACGCTTTCCGGCCGCACTCGTTCGACCCGCACAAGCGCATACGCTTCGCCGAACTGCAGTGGCAAGACTACCAGGCGCAGTTCGACGGCTCGGTTGGCGCCGCCTACAACGCCTGCAAAGCGGTCGCGCCGCATTTCCAGCAGCGCGCCATGGGCAGCATCGTCAACATCGTCAGCGACCTGGTCGAACGGCCGGTGGTGCCGTATCACGACTACACCACCGCCAAGTCGGCGCTGGTCGGCTTCAGCCGCAACCTGGCAGTCGAACTGGGGCCGTTCGGCATCCGCGTCAACTGCGTCGCCCCCGGGCTGGTGTACCCGACGCAGGCCAGCAGCGCGACCCGCGAGGAGTTCCGTGAATCGATTGTGGCGGCCACTCCGTTGCGGCGAATCGCTCGGCCCGAGGACGTCGCTGGACCGGTGCTGTTCCTGGCGTCGGACTGGAGCCGCTTCATGACCGGGCAGGTGCTGTTCGTCGACGGCGGGCTGGTGATGAAATGAAGCAGCTGTCCGTCGGTATCGCTGGCGCCGGTCTGCTCGGGCGGCTGCTGGCGTGGCAGCTGGCCCGCTGCGGCCATCGCGTCAGCGTGTTCGACCCGGCTCGAGGCGCACAACCGTCTTTCGACGGCCGGCAGGCCGCCGGATTCACTGCGGCCGGCATGCTCAGTCCGCTGGCCGAACTGGACACCGGTTCCGCCAAAGTCGCGGCGCTGGGCTGGCGCTCGATCGCGCTGTGGCGCGGCATCGTCTCGCAACTGCGGGCGCCGCCGCAGTTCAGCACCGAAGGCAGCCTGCTGCTGGCGCATCGCGGCGACGTCGGCAGCGCGCAGCGGATGCTGGCGCGGCTGGCCTTGGCCGCCGCCGGCACGCCGCATGCGCAAGCCCTCACTGCGGCGCAACTGGCGGCGCTGGAGCCGGCGCTGCACGGGGTGGCGCATGCATGGCTGCTGCCGCAGGAAGGACAGATCGATCCGGTGGCCGCCCTGCTCGCGCTGCATGCCGAGGCGACGGGCGTGCGATGGCACTGGAACAGCCCCGTGCAATCGGTGGCGCCAGGCTTGCTGTTGCTGCAGGACGGCATCCCGCATCGCTTCGGCTTCGTGGTCGACGTGCGCGGCACCGGCAGCGGGCCCGAATTACCGGTGCGCGGCGTGCGCGGCGAAACCGTCTGGCTGCACGCGCCAGGCCACGGCCTCACGCGGCCGGTGCGGCTGCTGCACCCGCGGCACCGCGTCTACCTGGTGCCGCGGCCGGGCGACATCGTGCTGGTCGGCGCCAGCGAGATCGAGAGCGAGGACCGCTCGCCGGTCTCGCTGCGCAGCGCGGTGGAGCTGATGGCTGCCGCCCACAGCGTGTTGCCGGCGCTGGCCGAGGCGCGCATCCAACGGCTGGACGTCAACCTGCGCCCGGCGCTGCCGGACAACGAGCCGCGAATCGATGCCACCGACGGGTTGGTGCGTATCAATGGCCTGTTCCGCCACGGTTGGCTGATCGCGCCGGCCCTGGTGGAGGACGCTCTGACGCAGTGCGGCCTCCTGACCCGGCTGACCCGGCACACCGAGGAGTTCCCGCATGAATGAGCCGACACCGACAACGGTCGTGCTGACGCTGGACGGCCAGCCTCACCAAGTGGCCACTGGCAGCACGCTGGGTACGCTGATGGACGCGCTCGGCCACGTGCCGACCAAGGTGTGCACCGCCGTGAACGGCATGTTCGTGCCGCGCGGCCAGCGTCCGCAGTGCGTGCTGCGGGACGGCGACGTGGTGCTGCTGTTCCAGCCCATCGTCGGCGGCTGATCACATCCAGGGATTAAACGATATGAGCAACTCAAATCCTTCTTACGCCTCCGACACATGGCAGGTCGGCGACGTCACGCTGGGCAGCCGTTTCCTGCTCGGAACCGCAGGCTATCCGTCGCCGCAGGTGCTACGCGAGGCCATCGTTGCCGCCGGTACGCAAGTGGTCACCGTCGGCCTCAAGCGCACGCTGGCCGCCGCCGGCGACAACGGCTTCATCAGCGTGATCCAGCAGACGCTGGCCGACTCCGGCGCCCGGCTGCTGCCCAACACCGCCGGCTGCCGCAGCGCCCGCGAGGCGGTGCAGTTGGCGCACATGGCGCGTGAGCTGTACGACACGCCCTGGCTCAAACTCGAGGTGGTGGGCGACGAGCACACCCTGCAGCCCGACATGTTCGAGTTGCATGCCGCCGCGACCCAACTGGTACGCGACGGCTTCACCGTCTTTCCCTACTGCACCGATGACCTGGTCGGCTGCCGCCGGCTGCTCGATGCCGGCTGCCCGCTGCTGATGCCCTGGGGCGCTCCCATCGGTTCAGGCCAGGGGTTACTGAACGTGTTCGCATTGCGCACACTGCGCGAACGGCTGCAGGACGCCACGCTGATCATCGACGCCGGCATCGGGGCCCCCTCCGATGCCGCGCAGGCACTGGAGCTGGGGTTCGACGCCGTGCTGCTGAACTCTGCTGTCTCGCAGGCGCGCGACCCGGCCGCGATGGCGCGCGCCTTCCGGCTTGCCATCGAAGGCGGCCGCATCGCGCGCCATGCAGGCGTGATGGCGCAGCAGGACTTCGCGGTCGCCAGCACGCCGGTCAGCGGCGAGCCGCTGCTGCTCGGAGGTGCGCCGTGAGCTTGCTGCTTGTGTCCGTGGCCGAGGCCCGGCAACGGCTGGGCGACACCGCATTGTCCGACCACGCTCCTGCGCTGGCCCGCCGCCTGCGCGCAGCCGGCGCCGAACAGGTCTGCATCACCGGCGTCGCCAACGACGACGGTGGCGCGCTGTGCTGGCTGGAAGCCGAGCACGCGCGCGGCTGGCTGGCATCCGCGACACCGGCCCACGGAACATGGCCCGCTTTTGCCGGGCATCTGACCAATGCATCGTCGCGTGGTTTTGTCGCCGCTGACGCCGCAGTGCTGGCGATGATGCAAACCCACCATCCCGACGTGTTGCCGCTGCTGTCGTGGGACGAGGAGCCAGTAGCCGCGGTGCCGGCCGCCGGTCCGATGCGCCGGCTCGACCTCTACGCCATCGTCGACAGCCTGGACCGCCTGCAGCAGGTATTGGCGGCGGGCGTTAAGACGGTGCAACTGCGGATCAAGACGCCGGAGCAGCCGTCGCCTGAATGGTTCGACACGCTGCGCAGCGAGGTGCGGCGCAGCGTGCAGGCCAGCGACGACGCCGGGGCCGAACTGTTCATCAACGACCACTGGCGCATCGCCTTTGACGCCGGGGCGCGCGGCGTGCACCTGGGGCAGGAGGACCTGCTGGCTTTAGGCGCGGACGGGCGCAAGGCGTTGCAGGCCACCGGCATGGCGCTGGGTGTCAGCTCGCACAGCCTTTGGGAGCTGTGCCGCGCCCGCGCGCTGGCGCCGCGCTACATCGCCTGCGGCCCGGTGTGGCCGACACTGACCAAGGCGATGCCGTGGCGCGCCCAGGGACTGGACAACCTGTCGTGGTGGTGCCGGACTGCGCAGATGCCGGTGGTGGCCATCGGCGGCATCATGCAGGCGGACAAGGTGCGCGAGGCGGCACGCTGCGGCGCCGACGGCATCTGCATCGTGCGCGGCCTGGGCGAGCAGCCGGCGTCCGTGGTCCCTGCACTGCAGCAGGCACTGGAGGCGGGCCGGCGTGACGCGCCAGTCGACGCCCCGGCATGGCCCCATCCCAGCCTGACACCCGCTTGAAGCCGGCCAGGGCGCGCCCTACAACCGCGCCCATCCGCCGCTGCGTGTGCTGGCGGCAAGTTGCTACGCCGGCAAGGGCCAGGCGCTGCGGGCGGAGTACCGGCTCAAACAGTTGTCCCGGGGCGAGAAGCTGGCCTTCTTCGCGGCCGACGGCTAGACATCATGGTCGGCCTCCATTGGTTGCTGATGATCCGTTCTCAGCATGTAGCTCGGCGCGCTTTTGCGCGCAATCTACGATGACGGAGACCAACCAGCTCTGTCAAGACTTGGCGACCATGATGTCTAGCAGGTCGCCGCGAATTGAGCCATTGTGAACGGCAGCAATGAATCGCGATGGTGTACGGGAAGTTGCGATTGGCGTTGCCAGAGAGGTTCTGAGCGGGCACACCTCACATGAGCCTTCCGTTCCGAAGATTCACACGTCGATAATCCCGGCATATCTGATCGACTATCTTGTCACCATTCGCCGATACGTACCTGATTCATCGATGCAAAAAGACAGCCCTTCACCCGTAGCAACCACCCCCGACCTCTCCGCCCACACCCCCATGATGCAGCAGTACCTGCGCATCAAGGCCGAGCATCCAGACACCCTGGTGCTCTACCGCATGGGCGACTTCTACGAGATGTTCTTCTCCGACGCGGAAAAAGCCGCGCGGCTGCTGAACATCACGCTGACCCGGCGCGGGCAATCCGCGGGTGAGCCGGTGGTGATGGCGGGCGTGCCATTCCATTCCGTCGAGTCGTATCTGGTCAAGTTGATCAAGCTCGGCGAGTCGGTGGCCATCTGCGAGCAGGTGGGCGACGTGGCCACGGCCAAGGGGCCGGTGGAGCGCAAGGTGGTGCGGGTCATTACGCCTGGCACGTTGACCGACGCCGAACTGCTGTCCGACAAGGCCGAGTCGGTGCTGATGGCCGTGCACCAGGGGCCGCGCAACCAGTGCGGCCTGGCCTGGCTTGCCGTGACCCAGGGGCAGTTGCAGTTCGCGCAATGTGCGCCCGACGAATTGCCGGAGTGGATCTCACGGGTCAACCCCAGTGAGCTGATCTACAGCGCCACGCTGACACCAGCTTTTGAAAAGGCGCTCAAGGCCAGCTGCGCCAACGTCGGCGTGTCGATGACGATGCGCCCGCAGTGGCAATTCGACCCTGCGCTGGGACAGCGCAAGCTGCTGGAGCTGTTCAGGGTCGCCAGCCTGGCCGCCTGGGAAGCCCAGGACCTGCCCATGGCCCATGGCGCGGCCGCCGCGTTGCTGGCCTATGCGGAACACACCCAGGGCCGGCCGCTGTCCCATGTGCAAGGTATCGCGGTGCAGCGCAACGACGACCTGGTGCAACTGCCGCTGACAACCCGGCGCAATCTGGAGCTGACCCAGACGCTGCGTGGTGAGTCCGCGCCCACCCTGTTCTCGCTGCTCGACACCTGCCTGACCGGCATGGGCAGCCGACTGCTGCGCCACTGGCTGCTCGAGCCGCGGCGCGATCGCAGCGTGGCGCGCGCGCGGCTACAGGCCATTACAGCGCTGCGCACCGGCCCATGGCAGGAACTGCGCGCGCAGATCAAGGGCAGCACCGACATCGAGCGCATCACAGCGCGTATCGCGCTACGCCAGGTGCGCCCGCGCGAACTGGTGGCGCTGCAGGTCACACTCGACAAGACCGCCCGCCTCGCGCCGCTGGTGCAGGGCATGGACGGCACGCTGGCCGAACTCGCCAACGCGCTACAGCCGCCCGAGGGGTGCGCGGCGATGCTGCAGGCCGCGGTGCAGGAGTCGCCGGCGGCACTGGTGCGCGACGGCGGCGTCATCGCCACCGGCTTCGACGCCGAGCTCGACGAACTGCGCGCGATCCAGGACAACTGCGACGGTTTTCTGCTCGAACTCGAACAACGCGAACGCACCCGCACCGGCATCACCAACCTGCGGGTGCAGTTCAACCGGGTGCACGGCTTCTACATCGAGGTGACTCAGGGCCAAGCCGACAAGGTACCGGCGGATTACCGTCGCCGCCAGACGCTGAAAAACGCCGAGCGTTTCATCACGCCCGAACTCAAGGCTTTCGAGGACAAGGCGCTGAGCGCGCAGGAGCGCGCGCTGGCCCGGGAAAAACTCCTCTACGAACAACTGCTCGACGCGCTGCAGGTCCATGTGGCGGCGCTGTGCACGGTGGCGCAGGCACTTGCATCGCTCGATGCTTTAGCCGCCCTGTGTGAACGCTCGTTGACGCTGGACTGGTGCGCACCCGAGTTCGCCACCGAGCCCTGTATCGAGATCGTGGCCGGACGCCATCCGGTGGTGCAGGCGCGGCTGGCCGAGACCAGCTCCGGCAACTTCATCGCCAACAACACGCAGCTCAACACACGCCAGCGCATGCTGGTCATTACCGGCCCGAACATGGGCGGCAAGTCGACCTACATGCGCCAGATCGCGGTCATCGTGCTGCTGGCCTGCGTCGGCAGCTACGTGCCGGCGACCCGTTGCCGGCTCGGGCCCATCGATGCCATCCACACCCGCATCGGCGCGGCGGACGACCTGGCCAATGCACAGTCGACCTTCATGCTGGAGATGACAGAGGCCGCGCAGATCCTGCACAGCGCCACTGCCCACTCGCTGGTGCTGATGGACGAGATCGGCCGCGGCACATCGACGTTCGACGGCCTGGCGCTGGCCTCGGCCATCGCCAGCCATCTGCATGGCAAGTCACAGGCGTTCACGTTGTTCGCGACCCACTATTTCGAGTTGACGCAGTTTCCGGCCGACCACCGGGGGGCCACCAATGTGCATGTCAGCGCGGCCGAGTCCGGTCGCGACATCGTGTTCCTGCACGAGGTGCAGGCCGGTCCCGCAAGCCGCAGCTACGGTATCCAGGTGGCGCGTCTGGCGGGCATGCCGGCGGCCGTACTCAACCAGGCGCAGCACGCGCTGGAGGCGCTGGAGACCCAGGCTAGCGCCGGACAGGCACAGGTCGATCTGTTTGCAGCGCCACCCGAACCCGCCGGACCGGCACACAGCGCGGTGGAAACCGAACTGGCCCGCATCGACCCCGACAGCCTCAGCCCGCGTGAGGCGCTGGAGGTGTTGTACGCGCTGAAGAAGGTCGGCAACAAGGGCTGAGACGGCAGGCCGGGCGCATCAGAGATCGCAGTCGGGGTCGAAAGCCGGCTTGCGTCGCTCGCGGTGGCTGGCCACACCTTCGTGCACGTCCGGTCCCGAGAATCCCATGAACTCGATGGCCAGCGAGGCGTCGAAGGTCGGGCCCATCATGCGCAGCCAGTTGTTCAGCGCGTATTTGGTCCAGCGGATCGCCGTCTGCGAACCCATCGTCAGGCGCGTGGCCACGGCAAAGGCCTTGTCGCGCAACTCGGACTCGTCGACCGTCAGCGCCACCAGTCCGATGCGTTCCGCCTCTTCGCCGGTGATCGGTTCACACAGCAAAAGGTAGTATTTCGCCTTCGCCATGCCGCACAACAACGGCCAGATAATGGCGGCGTGGTCGCCCGCCGCCACGCCCAACCGGGTATGGCCGTCGACGATCTTCGCGTTGCGCGCGGCAATCGGAATGTCTGCCAGCAGGCCGGCCACCAGACCGGCGCCGACAGCCGGGCCGTGCATCGCCGAGACGATGGGTTTGTCGCAGTTGATGACGTTGTAGACCAGATCGCGCGCCTCCTTCCAGACCCGGGTACGCACGGCAAAGTCGTTCGCCATGTCTTCGACCAGGCCAAAGTCGCCGCCCGCCGAGAATCCCTTGCCCTCACCGCGCAGCACGACCGCATGCACGGTCGGGTCGTCGCCGATGTCGCGCCAGATGGTGGAGAGCTCCTTGTGCCCGGTGTGGTCCGCCGTGGCCAGCTTGCCGGTCGCCTTGCTGCCGCCACCCATGATGACCTCCAAAATGCCGCGCTTGTCATCGACGGCGTGGCGGATGATGCCCAGGCTTTGGTAGTGTGCGTATCGGTTCATGGTGGCGTCGTTCCTTTCGAGTCAGGCTGCAGGCGGGTCCGGGTCCAGGCGACTTTATCCGCAGGCCAGGCAGAGAACCCGACACCGCGGGTCCGACGACCCGAGCCTGTCGATAATAAGAGCTTACGCATCTTCCACGCTGCAAAGACCGACACGCTCCGGCAACGGAAACAGCAGGCCGGTCAAAGCGCAACCACCGACGCCCGGACGCACTACTGCGCCAACCTCAGACCATTCCATGACCTACTGCGTCGCCATCAAACTCAATGCCGGACTGGTGTTCCTGTCCGATTCCCGCACCAACGCGGGTGTCGACCAGATCAGCACCTTTCGCAAGACCATCGTCTACGAAAAGCCGGACGACCGGTTCATGGTGCTGCTCAGTGCCGGCAACCTGAGCATTTCGCAGTCGGTGCGTGAGATTCTGCAGGTCGAACGGTTGCAGGACGACAACTCCGGCGCCGAACCATTGACGATCTGGAACGCCACCAGCATGTTCGATGTCGCCCGCGTGTTGGGCGCTGCGATTCGGCACGTTCAGCGGCGCGATGGCGACTCCCTCCAACAGGCCGGCGTCGATTTCAACGTGACGATGCTGCTGGGCGGTCAGATCAAGGGCGAAGGCATGCGCCTGTTTCAGGTGTATTCGGCGGGCAACTTCATCGAGGCGACGCACGAAACCCCGTATTTCCAGGTCGGCGAGTCCAAATACGGCAAACCGGTGCTCGATCGGGTCATTACGCCCGAGACCCCGCTGGACGAAGCGGCCAAGTGTGCCCTGGTGTCGATGGATTCGTCGATCAAGTCCAATCTGGCGGTCGGCATGCCGCTGGACATGGTCGTCTACGAGGCGAACAGCTTCCAGACCGAGAAGATCGTGTGTATCGACGAGCACAACCCGTATTTCCAGATGTTGCACAACAGCTGGAGCCACAAGCTGCGCGAGATTTTCGACAGCATCGAAGATCCGATGTGGAAAGGCGAGCAGACCGCCGTACCGCTGATGGTGCAGGCACAACGCCACAAACCGCTGAAGAAGATCGGTACACCGAACGAGAAGCTCATCTGATGACGCTGATCGTCTTCTCGCATGCCAACAGTTTCCCGGCCAGCACCTACCGGGTTCTTTTCAAACACCTGAAGTCGCGCGGCTTCAAGGTCAAGGCCATCGAGATGTTTGGCCATGACCCGCAATACCCGGTCACCAACAACTGGCCGCTGCTGGTGCAGCAACTGGCCGATTTCGCGCGCGCCGAAGTGGACAAGGCTGGTGAGCCGGCATTCCTGATCGGCCATTCGCTGGGCGGGTTCCTGAGCCTGATGGCCGCCGCCCGCCATCCGGAACTGGCGCAAGGTGTCGTGATGCTTGACTCACCGGTGCTCGGTGGCTGGAAGGCCACCACGCTGGGCCTGATCAAGAGCGCGCAGATGGTCGCGGCGGTGTTGCCGGGCGCGGTGAGCAAGCGCCGGCGTATCAGTTGGCCGAGCGAGCAGGATGCGCTGGCGCATTTCCAGCACAAGAAGGCCTTCGCTCGCTGGGACCCTGCGGTGCTGAAGGACTACATCCATTACGGCACCCATGACGCGGATGAACAACGGGTGCTGTCGTTCACCCGCGACGTCGAGACTGCTATCTACAACAACCTGCCCGACAACCTGGAACGCCTGTTCCGGCGCCATCCGCTCAAGAGCCCGGTGGCGTTCATCGGCGGCTTGCACTCGAAAGAGATGAAACAGGTCGGCATGCAGATGACCGAGCAGTTGACCAAGGGGCGCATCTCCATGCTGGACGGCACGCACCTGTTTCCGATGGAGATGCCCGCCGTTACAGCCGCCGCGATCGAGGCCTCGGTCCTCAATCTGCGCGCAATCGCGCAGCCAGTCTGAGCGTCAGTCAGTCAGCCCAGGTGACGGTGCCGGTCCAGGCGGTCGCCAGCACGACGATGCCGAAAGCAATGCGGTACCAGGCGAAGCCGACAAACGTGTGGCTGGAGATATAGCGCAACAACCAGCGGATGCACAACCAGGCGCTGAGGAACGAGAACAGCAGGCCGACCGAGAACATCGGCAGGTCCGACCAGGCCAGCAAGGCGCGTTCCTTGTACAGGCTGTAGACGCCGGCACCGATCAGCGTCGGTATCGCCAGGAAGAACGAGAAGTCGGTGGCGGCCTTGCGCGACAGGCCCATCAGCATGCCACCAATGATGGTCGCGCCGCTGCGGCTGGTGCCGGGAATCATCGCCAGGCACTGCACCAGGCCGACCTTGAGTGCATCCGTCCAGCGCATCGCGTCCACGCTCAGGATGCGCGGCGCGGTCTCGGTGCGGCTGTGGCGGCGCTCGGCCCACAAGATGATGAAGCCGCCGATGATGAAGGCGCTGGCCACCACCACCGGCGTGAACAGGTGGGCCTTGATCGCCTTGCCGAACAGCAGGCCCAGGATCACAGCCGGAAAAAACGCCACCAGCACGTTGAGCGCGAAACGCTGCGCCTGCTCCTGGTGCGGCAACTGCGCCAGCGTATCGCGGATTTTTTGCCAATAAACAATGATCACCGCAAAAATAGCACCGGTCTGGATCGCGATATCGAACACCTTGGCCTTGGCGTCGTCCATGCCGAGCAGGGCCCCGGCGAGGATCAGATGGCCGGTCGAGGAGATCGGCAAGAACTCGGTCAGGCCCTCGACAATACCCATCACGGCCGCCTTGGCCAGCAACAAACTATCCACGCAAACTCCCATTAAGTGCGCGAATTATCGCTGCCGCATCTGACAGGTCGACAGGTCGAAGCGACGTCATTCGTAACGCAAGGCCTGGATCGGCAGCAGTCGTGACGCGCGCCGCGCCGGGTAGAAGCCGAAAAATACACCGACAACGCCGGAAAATCCGGCCGCCAGCACGATGGAGCTGGCGGTCATGCTGACCTGCCAGCCGGCGAACTGGCCGATCGCCCAGGTAGCGATCGCCCCCAGCAGTACCCCGATGGCGCCGCCGATCAGGCTCAGCGTGACCGCCTCGATCAGGAACTGCGTCAGGATGTCGCGCCCGCGCGCACCCACGGCCATGCGCAGCCCGATCTCGCGCGTTCGTTCCGTCACGCTGACCAGCATGATGTTCATGATGCCGATGCCGCCGATCACCAGGCTGATGCCCGCCACCGCCGCCAGCAACAGCGTCATGACCCGGCTCGACGCCTCCTGCGCCTGCAGGATCTCGGTCAGGTTGCGGATCGTGAATGTGTCGTCGGCATTGGGCTGGATCCTGAAACGCTGGCGCAGCAGATCCTTGATGCTGTCCTCGGCCGCCTTCATGCTCTGGCCTTCCTTGACCTTGACGGTGATCGAGCCGATACGCCGCGCCTTGCCGCCAGAGCCACCCTGGATGCGGTTGCGGTAGGTGCTGATCGGCACAATCAGTACGTCGTCCTGGTCCTGACCATTGGCGTTCTGGCCCTTTTTCTCGAGCAGGCCGACGATGGTGACCGGCACCTTCCTGACCCGGATCACCTGGTCCAGTGGATCGGCATCGCCGAACAGTTCCCGCGCCGTGGTCTGCCCAATGATCGCGACCTTGGCCGAACCGGCCATCTCGGCGCCCTCGAACAGCCGTCCGGCGGCAAGCGACCAGTCGCGCGCCTCCAGGTAGTCGTTGCTGGTGCCGTAGATGCTGGTGCTCCAGTTCGCGTTGCCGGCCACCACCTGTGCGCCGGAACGCGAGACCGGCGCGGCGACCTGCACCTCGGACACCTCCAGCGCAATCGCCTGTGCGTCCTCCTCGGTCAGCGACTGGCCGGTCTGCGCACCCAGGCGCGCACCGCCCTGGGTGATGGTGCCGGGAAAGATCAGCATGATGTTGGTGCCCAGGCCCTTCATCTGATCCTTGACCCGGTCGGTCGCGCCCTGCCCGACCGCGATCATCGTGATCACCGCGGCGACACCGATGATGATGCCCAGCATCGTCAGAATGCTGCGCAGGGTATTGGCCGCCAGCGCCCGTAACGCGCTGCGCAGCGCCGCGAGCGTGTTCATGGCGCTACGACCGGCATCAACGGGGTCTGTCCGGCCGTGCCCGGCGCCGGCAGCGGCGGGTCCGATGCCGCCTGCCATTGCTGGCGCGTCTGCTGTTCCTGGTCCTGCACGATCAGGCCATCGCGGAACACGATCTTGCGCCGCGCCCAGTCGGCAATGTCGTTCTCGTGGGTCACCAGCACCACCGTCAGACCGGCCTGGTTCAAATCCATCAGCAGCCGCATGATGTCTTCGCTGGTCTGGGTATCGAGTGCGCCGGTGGGCTCGTCGGCCAGGATCAGTTGCGGCTCGTTGACCAGCGCGCGCGCGATCGCAACGCGCTGCTGCTGACCGCCGGAGAGTTCGGACGGCGTGTGGGCATGGCGCTCTCCAAGGCCCACCTGCTGCAATGCGGCCATCGCGCGCGCCTGCCGCTTGCCCGCCGCTACGCCGGCATAGAGCATCGGCAATTCGACGTTCTCCAAAGCACTGGTGCGCGGCAGCAGGTTGAACTGCTGGAACACGAAGCCGATGCGCCGATTGCGGATCGAGGCCAGCTGGTCCGCCGACATGGATTCGACCGACTCGCCCGCCAGCGCGTAGTGGCCGGCGGTGGGCCGGTCCAGACAACCCAGGATGTTCATCAGCGTCGACTTGCCTGACCCGGACGCGCCCATGATGGCGACGAAATCGCCCTGCGCGATGTCCAGCGACACACCGCGCAAGGCGTGCACCGTCTGGTCACCCATGGCATAGACCTTGGTGAGGTCGCGTGCCGCGATCAATGCCGCCGGATGTGCGTCCATGGGGGCCTAGAACGGAAGTCGCGGACCGCCGGCAGGCTTGGCGCCACCGCCCGCTTGCGACTGGATACCGACGATCACGCTGGCACCTTCGTGCAATTGGGCTGCGGCAGCGCTGCCGGCAGCCAACAGCAACTCGGTACTGCTGCCGTCCGAAATGCCCAGGCGCACGTTGAACGCCTGGGGCTTGCCGTCGGGGCCCAGCAAGTAGATGCGGCCACGGGTACTGGCGCGACCAGCCACCTCGGCGAGCAAGCTGGCGTAACGTGTCTTCTGATCCGGCGTCAACACATCGCCGATGCGCGCGCGCAGGTCGGCCATGACGCGTTCACGCCCCTTCGGTCGCTCCTCGGCCGGCAGGTCGCGCAAGGCCATGAAGCGCGGGCGCGCATCGGCCATCAGGCCATCGACCTTGCCAGCCTGGTCGGCGCCGAGCTTGAGCTCGGTCACCAGGCGGTTGCGGAACTCCTGCAACGGTCCGCCTCCTGCTCCGCCACCAGCGACAGCGGGCGCGGGTGGCGTCGCCGGCGCGGCGGCTGCAACCCGTGCAGCGGCATTGCCAGCGCCCGCCAATGCGGCCGATGAAGCCGGAGCAACGCCTGCAGGAGCCGTTGGCCCAGCATTGGCTGCGGGCGCCGCCAAGTCGGCCCTGGCTACGGGCGCTGCCGGATTGGCGCTGGCTAGGTTTACCGACGGGGCACCACCACCCGGGGCCACCAATGCGGTCGCGGCGCCAGCGCCCTGGCTCGCCACTGACGATTTGCCCGCGGCCGGGGTCATCCGGTTGGCCTCGGCGCGCGCCTGCATCAATTCATAGGTGGCACGCTGGTCCGGCGTCAGCATCGCGTTGATCTTCAACCGCATCTCGGCCAGCAGCTTCTGGCGCGCCGGTTGCCGCGACGACTCATCCAGGTCGACCAGCGACGCCAGGCGCGGGCGCATGTCTGCCGTGATGACGTCGAGTTTGGCCTGCTGCCCACTGTCGAGCTTGAGTTCGCCGACCAGACGCTCGCGTTGCGCGGCAAACCCTCCGCCTTGCTGGGCATGCGCCGACGACATCCAGGACCAGCCGGAGGCCTCAGCGCTGCCGACAGCGGAGGCGCCATTTGCTGGTGACGAAGCGCCGGCTGCCGGAGGCTCGACACCGGCAATACGCATCCGCAGTGCCGCATTGGGCACCTTGAGCACATTCTCGCGCTGGTCGGTCACGATCCGCACGTTGGCCGTCATGCCCGGCAACAGGCGCCCGGACACATTGGAAAAACCCACCACCGCCACATAGGTCACGACGTTGGCCACGTTCTGCGCCGCCTTGCGCACCTGGCGCACGTCGCCCTCGAAGCTCTGGCCCGGGAACGCGTCCACAGTGAACGTCGCCCGCTGGCCGGCGCGGATGCGCCCCACGTCGCTCTCGTCGACACTGGCCTCGACCTGCATGTCGGACAGGTTCTGCGCGATCACGAACAGCTCGGGCGCTTGCAGACTGGCCGCTACCGTCTGCCCTTTCTCGATCGCGCGCTTGATCACGATACCGTCGACCGGCGAGGTGATCCGGGTCCGTGCCAGATCGACGCGGGCCTGCGCCAGCGCGGCCTGCCGCTGAGCCACGTTGGCCATCGCGGCCTTGATCTGCGCCTCCGTCACGCCCACCTGCGCCTGCGTCGCCTTGAGCGCCTCGGTCGAGGTGTTGACCAGGGCCCGGGCCCGGTCGCCCTCGCTTTGCGCGATGAACTGCATCTGCACCAGGCTTTGCTTGCGCTCGAAATCGCGCCGTGCCTCGTCCAGGTCGACCTGGGCGCGGGCTACCTGGGCCCGTCCGGCCGCGGCGGACGCCTGGGCCGTCAGTACCCCGGCCTGTGCCGCCTCCACGTCGGCTTGGGCCGAACGCACCCGGTATTCGAAGGTCTCGGGATCGATCTGGGCGATCAACTGCCCGGCCTTGACCTCGGAATTGAAGTCGACCAGCAGATCCCGGACCTGACCCGAGACCTGGGTGCCGACCGAGACCTGGGTTACCGGGTTGACCGCGCCGCTGGCCGACACCGTCGCCTGCAAGCTGCCGCGCTCGATGCTGGCAGTGCGGTACTGCACTTTTTCAGGGCCGGCGTATTGGGTCCACCACCACGCCGAAACGGCGGCCACGACAACCAGTCCCGGCAACACCAACCAACGTGATTTCTTCATGCACGGATTCTAGGAACAAGCATCGTCACTCCGGGCTTGTCGGGTATCGATTTTGTAAAGACAGTGCAAAGCCGTTCACGCCGCCAGGCGGCAACCGGCGCCCTGATCGCTGCATTTCGTCGCACGGTGGTCGCCAACGGCCGCCGCGACGGGCAAAGTCCGTACCAGACAGACAGACAGACAACGAGGAATCCATGCAACTGACACCGTTGATCGCCATCCATATGAGCGCCGCCATCGGCGCGCTGGTGCTGGGCCCGGTCGCCTTGTGGGCACGCAAGGGCGCCCGGCAGCGCCCGCGCCTGCACCGGGCGTTCGGCTACGCCTGGGTCACGTTGATATTGGCTACGGCCATCTCGGCGATCTTCATCCGCGACCATGGGCTGCCCAATGTCGGCGGCTACACGCCGATCCACCTGTTGATTCCCATCACCTTGTTTTCGCTGTTTGCCGCGTTTCGGTTCCTGGCCCGCGGCAACATTGACGGTCACCGCAAGGCGATGCAGAACCTGTATCTCGGAGCTTGTGTGGTGGCCGGTGGATTCACCTTGCTGCCGGGCCGCTATCTGGGCCAGTTGGTGCTGGGCCAATGGATGGGCTTGCTTTGACGCAGAACGGCCTGCGGCACCCACCACGAAAGGAAAATCCATGCTCCCGAATCACATTCAAACCGGCACCGTGGCTCATGTGAAACTATTCGATCAACAAACATGAAAACAATCGCTTTCTCCATCCTGATCGGCATGGCAGTGATGCTGCTGGTTTTGGCGACCGCAATCGCGTTGGGCGGGCCAGGCCCGATCGCGCCACTGGCCAGCATCAACGCGCCGTTTGCCAGGGCCGACTTCTCGGGCGTTCCGCCGCCCCGCACATTTGTCGCACGCGACGGCACGCGCCTGGCCTGGCTGCATTACCCGGCGGCCGGCACAGACCCGACCCCCCGACGCATCGTACTGGTGCACGGCTCATCTGCGCGCGGGCGTTCCATGCATGTGCTGGCGCAGGCACTGGCAGACGCCGGCTTTGCTGTGGCGGCGCTGGACATGCGCGGCCACGGCGACTCGATCCCGCGCGGGCAGGCGGATTACATCGGGCAGCTCGACGACGACATCGAGGACTTCCTGCGGGCAGTCCCCCATGCCGGCCCGAACACGCTGGCGGGGTTCTCCTCCGGTGGCGGCTTCGTATTGCGTTTTGCAGGTGGCCCGCAGCAGGATCTGTTCGATCGTTACCTGCTGCTGGCACCCTACCTGCACCATGACGCGCCAACCAACCGGCCCGCCGATGGCGCATGGGTTTCGGTGGGCTTGCCGCGCCTGGTGGCTCTGACACTGGTCAACCGCCTGGGCATCACCAGTGGGAACCACCTGCCGGTTCTGCGCTTCGGCCTCACTGCTGCCGCCAAGGAGGTTCTGACCAGCAGCTACAGCTACACACTGGCCACGAACTTCCGGCCCCGCAACGATTACATGGGCGATATCCGCAATCTCCACCAGCCGCTGCGCATCGTGGCCGGACGCGATGACGAATTGTTCGATGCTGCGCGGTATGCCGGTGTCTTTGCTGAAGCCGGACATCCCGTACCGATCACGCTGGTCGACGGCGTCAAACACATCGGTCTGACACTGGATGCAGCCGCGACTGCAGCGATAGTCGATGCCGCCCGCCAATGAGGCCGGGTCGACATCCCCCACGCCCTAAAATCCGGTGCATCCGATGACTACTCCGCTTTCCAACGACGACATCGACCGATTGGCCCGCAGGCGTGCTGGCGCCAAACTGGGCTGGTATACCCATGCGGCGGTCTATCTGATCGTCAATCTGTTGCTGTTTGCGATGTCCGAATACGCCCTGGGCGAGCGGCGCTGGTCGATCTATCCGCTGCTGGGCTGGGGCCTGGGCCTGACGCTCCATGGCGTGGCCGTGTTCGTACTCGGGGCCGGCAGCGGCCTGCGCGAACGCATGGTCGACAAGGAACGCGAACGCCTGCGACGTGCGCGCGGCCAGGGCTGATACCGGACACCGGCACATGCGTATCGACTGGATCGCCAAGGCAAGCCATCTGCTGCAGACGCTGGCGTTCTGCCTGGCGGTGTCGGCGCTCCAGTACGCGTTCCGTCCCGAGCGCTCCTACGAAATTCCGCTGATCTACTCGCTCGCCATCGGTACCAGCATCTGGCTGCTGATCGACTTCGGCCGTGAACTGTTTGCATCGAGCGGCCAAACCGGCTGGCCGCAAGGCCATGGCCGATGGGTTTTGCCAATGGTCAGCGTCGCCGTGGGATACGCGCTGGGCACGATCGCTGGCGACGCATGGTTCGGCTGGTCGTCCTGGAGCGGTGTCGGCCTGCAGACCTTGCCGGCCTCGCTGCTGATCACGGCCCTGGCCGGAACAGCCGCGAGCTACTATTTCTACACCCGGACCCAGAGCAGCCACCTGACGGCCCGGATGGCGCAGGCCAACTACCAGGCGTCGCAGGCGCGGCTCAAACTGCTGGAGTCGCAACTCGAGCCGCACATGTTGTTCAATACACTGGCCAACCTGCGGGTGCTGATCGAAAGCGATCCGCCGCGCTCGCTGGTCATGCTGGACCACCTGATCGCCTATCTGCGTGCCACACTGAACGGCTCGCGCGCCAGCACGCACGCGCTGCAGGCCGAATTCGATCGCCTGCGCGACTACCTGGAGCTGATGGCCATCCGCATGGGCCCACGGATGTCGTTCGAATTGCACCTGCCGTCGGCGCTCGCATCGATCGAGGTTCCAGCGCTGTTGCTGCAGCCGCTGGTGGAGAACGCGATCCAGCACGGACTCGAACCCAAGGTGCAGGGTGGCACGATCACGGTGCGGGCCAGCCGCGCGGAGCATGTGCTGACGCTCGAGGTGCGGGATACCGGCGTCGGCATGGCGCCGGTCGGACCGAACAGGAACGGCTTCGGATTGACTCAGGTCCGTGAACGGCTGACAGCCCTGTATGGGGACGAGGCCAGTCTCACCTTCGTGTCAGGCCTGGATGTCGGCGTCGGCATTCGCATCGAACTGCCGTGCCGGGGTCAAAATATACAGGCCCCTGGCTGACGACCGGAAACCCATCATGCCGACCGCATTGATTGCCGAAGACGAGCCACTGCTGGCACAGGCCCTGCGCCAGGCTCTGGCGCAGACCTGGCCGGAGCTCCAGGTTCTCGCCACCGTCGGCGACGGCGTCTCGGCGACGGCGCAGGCGTTGCAGCTGCAGCCTGACGTTTTGTTCCTCGACATCCGCATGCCGGGCCAAAACGGTATCGACGCCGCGGCAGAGATTGCCGATCGTTGGGAGCAAAAAGCGCACGGCGCATCTTTCCCGGTACTGGTCTTTGTGACCGCCTACGAACAATATGCGGTGCAGGCATTCGAGGCCCAGGCCGTGGACTATCTGCTCAAGCCGCTGCAGCCCGAGCGGTTGCGCAAGACCATCGAGTGGCTCAAGGGAGCGCTGGATCAGCGGGATGCGTCCAGCTCCGAATCGCATGAGCCGCCTGCCCAGCCTCCCGCGATCGAACAGGTGGTCGAACAGTTACGGCAGTTGCTGGCCGGCCCCGGTGCAGCCGCGCCGGCCAGCGGCTACCTGTCGCTGCTGCAGGCCAGCGTGGGCACGGCGATCCACATGGTGCCCGTGGATACGGTGCTGTTCCTCGAGGCGGCCGACAAATACGTACGGGTGCTGACGGCAGAGCATGCGTATCTGATCCGCACGCCGTTGCGCGAGTTGTTGCCGCAGCTCGATCCGAACCATTTCTGGCAGATCCACCGCTCGCACGTGGTACGCGCTGCGGCTGTCGAAACCGTGACCCGCGACGAAGCCGGCAAACTCTGGCTGCATTTGCGCGCACGGCCGGAACGCATCGCGGTCAGCCGGCTGTATGCGCACCGATTCAAGGCAATGTAGTACAACCGGCGAGATCAACGGAGAATGCGCATGGCAAACGTGCACGAGGGCGGGCAGAACCCGGACGCATCGACGGTGCTGGATTACTGGTTCGGCGACGCCTTGACACTGGGCTGGCCGAGCAAGAGCCGCAGCGGCTTGTGGTTCGGTGGTGGCAAGGCGCAGGACGAGGATATCGCGCGCCGCTTCGGGGATCAGGTGGGACAGGCGCTGGCGGGTGCGTTGACCGACTGGGAGGCAAGCCCGCTGGACCGTCTGGCACTGGTGATCCTGCTGGACCAGTTCACGCGCAATGTCTATCGCGGCTCGGCACGCGCCTTCGCTGGCGATGCACGCTCTCAGGCTCTGGTGCTGGACGCGCTGGCACAGGAATGGGATACCCAGCTGCCGCTTGGCGGCGCGATTTTTCTGTACATGCCACTGATGCACGGCGAAGACCTGGCGCTACAGGACGAATGCGTACGGCGCTTCAAGGCCCTGCTGGCGCGTGCGCCCGCGCAGCGGCACGAGGACCTGCAAGGCAACCTGAAGTTCGCTGAGGAACACCGAGACATCATCGCCCGCTTTGGCCGGTTTCCGTACCGCAACGCAGCCATGGGACGTGCCAGCAGCAGCGAAGAGGAAACCTTCCTGCGCAACGGGCCGCGGTTCGGCCAATAGGCCAGGCCTGCGGCGCGTACGCATGCGCGCCGACGACGACCCAGTCGCTGCATCCCGTCGGGACGGAGTACGACGCCTAGAATCCATTGCATGAGCACCCTCTCTCCAAAGCACCCCAAAAACGCGGCCTCCGACGCACCGGAATCCGTTCGGCCGAGCAATTTCCTGCGCCAGATCATCGAATCCGACCTCGCCAACGGCGTCAATGCGAGCCGCCGCTGGGGTGGCAGTCCCGGGGATGCGGCGCACCACGCAGCGGGACAACCCGATTCGGCCCGCATCCGGACCCGGTTTCCACCCGAGCCCAATGGTTACCTGCACATCGGACACGCGAAAAGCATCTGCCTCAATTTCGGACTGGCACAGGAATACGGTGGCGTCTGCCACCTGCGTCTTGACGATACCAATCCGGAGAAAGAGGACAGGGAATTCGTCGACGCTATCCTCGACACCGTGCGTTGGCTGGGATTCGACTGGAAGGCCAATGGCTGCGACCACCTCTACCACGCGAGCAACTATTTCGACTTCATGTACCAGGCGGCCGAATACCTGGTCACCGCCGGCCGTGCCTATGTGGATGAACAAAGCGCGGAAGACATGCGGATCAACCGTGGGGACTTTTCGCGTCCGGGCGTGAACAGTGCGTTCCGGGACCGGTCTGTGCAGGAGAACCTGACCCGGTTCCGTGAAATGCGCGACGGCGGGCATCTCGACGGCTCGATGGTGTTGCGCGCCAAGGTCGACATGGCAAGCCCGAACATCAACATGCGCGACCCCACAATCTACCGGATCCGTCGCGTCGCGCACCACGCCACTGGCGACAAGTGGTGCATCTACCCGATGTACGCCTATGCCCATCCGATCGAGGATGCGCTGGAACAGATCACCCACAGCATCTGCACGCTGGAGTTCGAAGACCAGCGCCCGTGGTACGACTGGGTGCTGGCGCGGCTGATCGAAGGCGGTCTGTTGAGCGCACCGCCGCCACGGCAACACGAGTTCGCGCGCCTGAACATCACCTACGTGATCACCAGCAAACGCAAGCTTGCAACCCTGGTCTACGACCACAAGGTCAGCGGCTGGGACGATCCGCGCATGCCGACACTGGTCGGCCTGCGCCGACGCGGCTACACCCCCGAGAGCCTGCGCATGCTGACGGAACGCGCCGGCACCAGCAAGGCCGGCGGCTGGACCGACTACAGCACGCTTGAGGGCTGCCTGCGCGAGACGCTCGAAGAGAGCGCGCCGCGCGCAATGGCCGTGCTCGACCCGATCCGGCTGGAGATCACCAACTGGAGCGCGGTCTTGGGAACGGGTGCTGACGGCACAGGCATGCTGGATGCCTGCAGTGCGCCGGTGCACCCGCACCGGCCCGAGATGGGCCGGCGCAACTTCAGCATGGGCGGCACGGTCTGGATCGAGCGCGGCGATTTCGAGGAGACTCCCCCCAAGGGCTTCTTCCGCCTGTACCCGGGCAACAAGGTGCGGCTGAAATACGGCCATGTGATCGAATGCACCGGCTGCACAAAAGGGCCTGACGGCCGGGTCAACGCTGTGCAGGCGACACTGATCCCCGACACCAAGAGCGGCACGCCCGGCTCCGACAGCGTCAAGGTCAAGGGCGTCATTACCTGGGTCGGCGCGTCCGACGCCATGGCGGCCGAAGTCCGCTTGTACGACCGGCTGTTCACCGAGCCCCAGCCCGACAGCGGGGGGCGGGACTTCCTGGCCAGCCTCAACCCGGACAGCCTGCGCATCGTGCAGGCGGTGGTGGAACCGTCTCTGGCGAGCGCGCGGCCGGACGACAAGTTCCAGTTCGAGCGTCACGGCTATTTCGTGGCCGACCGGGTGGACCATACGACCGACAAACCGGTGTTCAACCTGTCGGTCGGCCTGAAGGACACCTGGGCCAAGTAGCGCCACTGGCTTTGGCCCAGCGCGGCTGCAGGGCCGCTCGGGGGCGACCGCCGGCACTGACGCGGATATTCGTACGTCGTTACAGTGATATGGCGGGTCGGCAGGTTGTCTGCCGCCCATGCACACCGAAAGACCCACTATGGCAAAGCTCTACGCGATCTACCAGCAACCCACCGATGCCGCTGCATTCGACAAGTACTACTACGACACGCACGTACCACTGGCCAAGAAGATTCCCGGTTTGCGCAGCTACGAGGTCACGCGTGGCGACGTGATGGGCATGGCTGGCAAACACGCGGCGTACCTGATTGCCACGTTGTCGTTTGATTCCCTCGCGGCCATCGGGTCGGCGATGGCGTCACCCGAAGGCCAGGCCACCGCCGCCGACCTCGCCAATTTCGCCTCTGCCGGTGTCGATGTGATGATGGGCGGCACCGAGATGATCTGATGGCGCGAGGGTGCACGCGACACGCATGTGCCGATGACTTCCTAGGCTGCACGCTCTAGGAAAAAGCACCGGTCTAGGGTGCGCCCACTAGGACCGATCGTGACAATCACGGCATGACGTTGCCAAAGGGACCTGGTTGGGAACCTCCCCGAGGGCGACGCCCCCGTCATCTGTCACCATCGTCAAGGAGCGCTCCATGAGCAACAAAAACCTGTCCACCGTCACCACCGACCTGATCGAAACCTACGGCAACACCGCCAAGAACATGATCCAGGCCTACCGCGTGGGCAACCTGCGCGTCGCACATTACGTCGACCAGCGCTGGGAAAACGCACTGAAACAATCGGCCTCGCAGATGCGCGCCGAAGTGGCCAGAAACGCACTGGCTGCGCAGAAGACGATCAGCGGCATTTACGTCAAGGGCATCGACCTGACGTCGAACAGCGCGGACGTGGTTGTCAACAAGGTCGTCGCGTTCGCCGGCAAGGGCGTGCAGCAAGTGGCCGCCAACGCCAGCGCCTTCGAAAAGCGCACTGGCGTCGCAACCCTCAACAGCCTGGCCAAGGCCACCGTGCCAGCAGCCATCGTCGTGAGCGGTCTGGCTGGCAAGCTGGAGCAAGGCTCGAGCAAGCTGGCCAACACGGTCGCTGGCAAGAAGTCTGCCGTAACGGTTGCCACCGTCAAGCGCGCTGCCACGAAGAAGGCCGCCTCGGTGACGAAGAAGGCATCCTCCTCCGTCGAGAAGAAGGCCACCGCGGTCGCGAAGAAAGCCAACACGGGCTCGAAGAAAGCGACCTTGGTATCGAAGAAGGCCGCCGCGCCTGTGAAGAAATCGGCTTCCGTTGCGAAGCAGTCCACGGCGCGCCCTGTGGCGCCAGTAGCACCAGTCGCGCAAGTGGCACCAGAGACAGCCACGGCGGAGTAATCGCCATGGCAACGTACCTTCGGGTTTGACCCGATCGTACAATGAACAACGGTCGGGATTCCGGCCGCTTTTTTTGGTGCGATGATTCAGCCCAAAGGGCCCAATCATCATGCTGCATACCCCGGACCAATTCACACCGCTGCTGGTTGCCCAGCCACATGCGCGCGTGTTCAGCCTGGTCTTTTGCGGCGATGCCGTCATGGTGCGCGAGACCGACCTGCAACTGAACCTCGATCTGACTGCGCATCCGTTGCCGGTTGACGCCCGCTTCGAGCCCGTCGGTTTGTTCGAGGGCCACTATTTCCAGGCCACCTGGATCACGGCAGGTAGCACGGCGGCGCCGGGTCATGTCTGGCGCAAGCTGCGCTCGTTGTTCAGCGAGATCGACGATGCCTTGCTGGCGATCACCGGTCGCGCATTCCAGATTGTCGAATGGGCGCGCACCCACCGCTTCTGCGGCGCGTGTGGCGCGGCGACCGTACCGGTTGCCGGCGAGCGCTGTGTGCAGTGCCCGACCTGCAGGCATCGGGCCTATCCGCGAATCTCGCCAGCCATGATGGTGCTGATCCAGCGCGGTGAGTCCATCTTGCTGGCGCGCCATCTCAACTCGCCCAGCGGCTTTTTCACGGCGCTGGCCGGCTTCGTCGAAGCGGGCGAATCGATCGAAGAGGCGGTGCATCGCGAAGTGCGCGAGGAAGTCGGCCTGGAGGTGAACGACATACGTTACTTCGGCAGCCAGCCCTGGCCATTCCCGCATTCGTTGATGGTGGCGTTCACAGCGCAATACGCCAGCGGCGATATCGTTGTCGACACGTCGGAGATTGCCGAGGCACGCTGGGTCGGTGCAGACGACCCGATGCCTTTGATACCGCCGCTGGGCATGTCGATTGCGGGGCATCTGATCGACGCCCACCTGCCGCGTCGCCATCGCGCACCCGCGGCAACGACCTGACCGTGCCCGTACGAACGCCGCCGGGCGTACCCGTTACTCGCCGAGGTAGGCCGCGCGCACTTTCGGATCCTTGAGCAACATCTTGGCGTCGCCGCTCATCGTGATGAGGCCCGAATCCATGACGTAGGCGCGGTTGGCCACACTCAGAGCACGGCTGGCGTTCTGCTCGACCAGCAAGATAGTCACACCCTGCGCATACACGTCGCGCACCACCTCGAAGATCTTGTCGACCATGATGGGAGACAGTCCCATGGACGGCTCGTCCATCAGCAGCACCTTGGGCCGGCTCATCAGTGCGCGACCCATGGCCAGCATCTGCTGCTCGCCTCCGGACATGGTGCCGGCGAGTTGGTCGCGACGCTCCTTGAGCCGTGGGAAGATCGTGAACACTTTCTCGACGTCCTCGGCAATCGCCATGGCGTCGCGGCGCACATAGGCGCCCATCTGCAGGTTTTCGACGATGGTCATGCGGGCGAACACGCCCCGGCCCTCGGGCACCATCGCCAGGCCCTGGCGCACGAGGTCCCAGGGACCCTGGCCCTTGACGCTCTTGCCCAGGTACTCGATGTCGCCGTCGTTAATGCCCAATGTACCGGTGATGGCCTTCATGGTGGTGGTCTTGCCAGCGCCGTTGGAGCCAATCAGCGTGACGAGTTCGCCCTCATGCACCTCGAAGTCGACACCCTTGACCGCCTGGATGCCGCCATAGGAAACCTTCAGTCCCGTGACCTTGAGTAGTGTGGCTGCCATGTCAATGTCCTCCGGTGCCGAGGTAGGCCTCGATCACCGCTTCGTTTTTCTGCACATCCTGTGGCAGGCCCTCTGCAATCTGCTTGCCGTAGTCGAGCACGGTGACACGGTCACACAGCCCCATCACCAGCTTCACGTCGTGCTCGATCAGCAGGATGGTGCGCTTGTCGTTGCGGATCTGGTCGATCAGTTCGCGCAACTGCAGTTTTTCGGTGGCGTTCATGCCAGCCGCCGGTTCGTCAAGCGCGATCAGTTGGGGATCGGTGGCGAGCGCACGCGCGATTTCGAGCCGGCGCTGGTCGCCATAACTGAGCGTGCGCGCCTTGTAATCCGCCAGCTTGCCGATGCCCACGTACTCCAGTAATTCCTGCGACCGCTGGGCGATCTCGGCCTCTTCCTTGCGAAAGCTGGCGGTCCGGAACATGGCACCGATCAGGCCCGAATGTGTCCGGATGTGGCGTCCCACCATGACATTTTCGAGCGCGGTCATTTCCGCGAACAGGCGGATGTTCTGGAAGGTGCGCGCAATGCCGGCTTTCGCTACCTCGTGCACCGCCGTCGGTTCGTAGGGCTTGCCGGCCAGTTCGAAAGTGCCGCTGTCGGGTGTGTACAGGCCGGTGATCACGTTGAAGAACGTGGTCTTGCCCGCGCCGTTGGGTCCGATCAGGCCGTAGACCTGGCCGCGTGTGATGGTGATGCCGACGTCGCTGAGCGCCTGCAGACCGCCAAATCGTTTGGAAATGCCGGCGACCTTGAGAATGGTTTCTGTCATGTCGCGGCCTTCAATTATTCGTCTGCAGCGACTTGCCGTGGTCCGGGCTCGGCCACAGGCCGCGCGGACGCATCAGCATGATGGTGATCATGGCCAGCGCGATCAGCAGCTGGCGCAGGATGGATGCGTCCAGTCGACCGCCAGTAAAGGCCTGCAACGGGCTGGCCACATAACGCAGCACCTCCGGCAGAGCCGCCAGCAGTACTGCGCCGAGCACGACGCCGGGCAGATGACCCAGGCCACCGAGCACCACCATCGAGACGATCATGACCGACTCCATCAGCGTGAACGACTCAGGCGAGACAAACCCCTGGAACGATGCGAACAGCGCGCCGCTGACACCGCCAAACGAGGCGCCCATGGCGAAGGCCAGCAACTTGAGGTTGCGGGTATTGATGCCCATGGCCTTGGCAGCCGTTTCGTCCTCGCGAATGGCCATCCAGGCCCGGCCCACCCGCGACAGCGCCATGCGATGGCTCAGCACGATGCTGACCAGCACCAGGAACAGGAACAGGTAGTAGTACATGGTCACCGAGGTGAGCTCGTAACCGAAGACATCGGTTGATCGACCCATGTCCACCCCGAATACCTGGAACGCATCGATGCCGCTGAGCCCCTTGGGACCGTTGGTGATGTTCACCGGGTGGTCGAGGTTGTTCAGGAAAACACGGATGATCTCGCCGAACCCGAGCGTGACGATGGCCAGGTAGTCACCGCGCAGCTTGAGTGTGGGCGCTCCCAGCAGAATCCCGAACAGCGCCGCCACCCCCGCGGCCAGCGGAATCGCGATCAGGATTGGCATATGGATGCCGTGCGGATAGATGGCAGCGATCCATGCGAAGGTCTCGGTCAGATGCGGCGACGCCAGCAGCGCATACATGTAGGCACCGACCGCGAAGAAGGCAACATAACCCAGGTCCAGCAGGCCGGCGTAACCGACCACAATATTCAGGCCGATGGCCAGCAATACATACAGCAGCGCGGTATCGGCAATTCGCACCCAGGCGTTGCCGAAAACCTGCAGCCCCATCGGCAGCAAGATCACCGCCAGGCCGCCCACGATATACAAGAGCGTCTTGTTGTTTTTCATGCTGCTTCTCCTCAGGCCCGGTCGGCGACGCGTTCACCCATCAGCCCGGACGGCCGCAGGGTCAGGATCACGATCAGCACGATGAATGCAAAAATCTCCGAGTAGTGGCTGCCGAGCACGCCACCGGTCAATACGCCGATATAGCCGGAGCCCAGCGCCTCGATGACACCCAGCAGGATGCCCCCGACAACGGCGCCCGCAAGATTGCCGATACCGCCGAACACGGCCGCCGTGAACGCCTTGAGACCGGGAAGGAACCCCATGGCGTGTTGCACCGTGCCGTATTTCATCGCCAGCATGATGCCGGCGATGGCGGCCAGCACGGCGCCGATCACGAACGTGGCAGAGATCACCACGTCGGGCTTGACGCCCATCAGCCCCGCGACCCGCGGGTTCTCGGCCGTGGCCCGCATCGCACGCCCCAGCGAGGTGTAGTTGACCAGCCAGACCAGCGCGACCAGCAAGATCGCCGTCAACGACAGGATCAGCAGATCGGTCGGCGAGATCACGGCGCCGAAGATTTCATACGGCGTCACCGGCAACAGGCTGGGGAATGGTTTGGGGTTCGGCTTCCAGATGATCATGGCAACCGTCTGCAGCAGCAGCGACATGCCGATCGCGGTAATCAGCGGTGCCAGCCGTGGCGAATTGCGCAACGGTCGGTAGGCGACTTTCTCGATCGCGAAGTTCAACAGTGCCGCGACCAAGCACGCCACAAGTCCTGCAATGATCAGCACCACCCAGCCGGGCAGGTCGGGAAACGCGGGTTGCACCAGTCCGGCAACGGTCCAGGCGGTCATCGCACCAAACATCAGCACCTCGCCGTGTGCGAAGTTGATCAGTTGAATAATGCCGTACACCATGGTGTACCCCAGTGCGACCAGCGCATACACGCTGCCCAGCACCAGCCCGTTGATCATCTGCTGGAGAAAAATGTCCATGAATTGGTGCTCCGGTCCTTTTGAAATACGGTGTAGCAGGACGTCACACTCGTGGCGCAACATTCAACCAAGCAAAAACCGGACCCTCGTCGATATCCGATTCCGCAGGCGTTTAACCCACCGTGATTCTACTGAGGCTGTCAGACGCGGCCGGGGCCAAAATGCACGGGTTTACCCTTGCATTTCACCGGACCCCCCGATGCGCTGCGCACTGCCGGATTCGCCTTGGGACGCAACGGCGTCAGGTCTTGCCGGCAGCCGCATCCAGCGCGCGCAAGTGCGCCAGCTTGTCGGCAATGCGCGACTCCAGGCCGCGCTGCACCGGCCGGTACCAGTTCGGCTCCGCCATGCCGTCGGGAAGGTAGGACACGCCCGCAGCGTAGGCTTCGGGTTCGTCATGGGCATAGCGGTAGTCGCTGCCATGACCCAGCTCCTTCATCAACCGGGTTGGTGCATTGCGCAGATGCACCGGCACCTCACGCGATTTGTCGCTCTTGATGAAGGCCCGCGCCGCGTTGTAGGCCATGTATCCCGCATTGCTCTTGGGCGCGATGGCCAGGTACAGCACCGCTTGTGCCAGCGCCAGGTCGCCCTCGGGCGATCCGAGCCGCTCGAAGGTCGCCGCAGCGTCGTTGGCTATCTGCATGGCCCTGGGGTCAGCCAGGCCGATGTCTTCCCAGGCCATGCGCACGATGCGGCGCGACAGGTAACGCGCATCCGCCCCGCCGTCGAGCATGCGACACAACCAGTACATGGCCGCGTCCGGGTTTGACCCCCGAACCGACTTGTGCAGGGCCGATATCTGGTCGTAGAAGTTGTCGCCGCCCTTGTCGAAACGACGGGCATTGAGCGTCAGTGCGTCCTGCAGGAACAGCGCGTCCACCGTGGCCACGCCCCGCGCCTGCGCGGCCGTACTGGTCTGCTCGAGCAGGTTCAGCAACCTGCGGGCATCGCCATCGGCGTAACCGACCAGCGTGTCGACGGCCGACGCATCGAGTTGCAGATCGGTCAGCACGTCGGCCAGTGCCCGTCGCACCAACTGCGCCAGCTCTTCGTCGCTCAACACCTGGAGCACGTAGACCTGGGCACGGGACAACAAAGCCGAGTTGACCTCAAAAGACGGATTCTCGGTTGTCGCGCCGATGAAGGTCACCAGCCCGGACTCGACGAACGGCAACAGGCCATCTTGCTGGCTCTTGTTGAATCGGTGGATCTCGTCGACGAACAGGATTGTCTTCTTGCCCTGCGCCAGATTGTGCTCGGCCTGCTCCATCGCGGCACGGATCTCCTTGACGCCGGCGAACACCGCCGACAAGGCGATGAACGCATACCCGAAAGCACTGGCGGTGAGTCGCGCCAGGGTCGTTTTTCCAACGCCTGGCGGGCCCCACAGAATCATCGAGTGGGGCTTGCCGGATTCGAACGACAGGCGCAGTGGCCGGCCGGGCCCGATGAGATGCGACTGGCCGATGACGGCGTCCAGCGTGGTCGGCCGCAAGGCCTCGGCCAGCGGCGCAACCGGTGTCGAGGCAAACAGGTCAGCCATAAACGGGAGCGCGGCAGATCAACGGCTTGCGAGCGCGCACCATGATCGGCTCTGCCACGGCCTGGCCCACCTACTGGCGCACGACATCGGCACCCGCCGGAGGTGTGAACCGGAACAGGTCGGCTGGCAGCGCCGGATTGACCTCGACCTTGTCGAAGCGCAATTCGGAACGCTGACCGAAGTTGTCAAGAATGTCCAGCACGGCCAGGGTGGGTGTCGCGCCGTCGCCGCGGAAACCCACGCGCACCGAGCGCAGCTGTCCATCCTTGGTCTTGGGCGTGGCCAGCACCCACTGCAGGCCGTCCTTGTCGGGCTGCCCCTGCAAATCGTATTCGGCCTGCACCACTGACAGATCGGGCGCTGCGGCGATCAGTGCGGCCGGGGTCGAACCCAGCACCAGAGCCTGCTTGCGCGCGGTGACCTGGTTCAGGTCAACGTCATGCATCCACAAAGTCTGCCCATCTGCGACGATGGACTGCTCAAACGGCTTGCCGTAGACAAACTGAAACCGGTTCGGACGCTGAAAAGCGAACGTGCCGGTCGAGGTGCGCACTCTGCCCGCCTGGCCATCACGCCCGGGCGCCGTAACCACCTGTGTGAACACCGCGCGCCCACTGCTGACACCCTTGACGAAGCGCTCCAGAGCGCCCATCCCGTCCGCCCACACCAGCGCCGGCACCAACAGCACCAGCGACGCAATGAGATTCTTCAACTGCCGCATCATTCAGCCCTCGCCGGAACCAGGATCTCGCGCTGCCCGCTGCTGCTCATGGAGCTGACCATGCCCGCCTTTTCCATGTCCTCGACCAGCCGCGCGGCCCGGTTGTAGCCGATCTTCAGGTGCCGCTGCACCAGTGAAATGCTGGCCTTGCGGTTCTTGAGCACCACTTCCACAGCCTGGTCGTACATCGGGTCCTTCTCGCCGCCATTGCCGGGCTCACCCACTCCGTCGGACTCGCCGTCCAAGGTGCCACCCTCGAGCACACCTTCGATGTAATTCGCCTCGCCCTGGGACTTGAGGTAGTTGACAACCCGATGCACCTCTTCGTCACTGACGAACGCACCATGCACGCGAATCGGCAAGCCTGTCCCGCTCGGCTGGTACAGCATGTCACCCATGCCCAGCAAGGCCTCGGCGCCCATCTGATCGAGAATCGTGCGGCTGTCGATCTTGCTGCTGACCTGGAACGAGATGCGGGTCGGAATATTGGCCTTGATCAGGCCGGTGATCACATCCACACTCGGGCGCTGCGTGGCCAGAATCAGGTGGATTCCGGCAGCCCTGGCTTTCTGGGCCAGACGGGCAATGAGTTCCTCGATCTTCTTGCCAACCACCATCATCAGGTCGGCGAGTTCGTCGATCACGACGACGATATATGGCAACCGGTCCAATGGCTCGGGTTGCTCGGGCGTCAGGCTGAACGGGTTGGGAATCAGTTCGCCGCGTGCCTTGGCATCGTCCAACTTGGTGTTGTAGCCGGCCAGGTTGCGCACCCCCATCTTGCTCATCAACTTGTAACGCCGTTCCATCTCGGCAACGCACCAGGTCAGGCCGTGTGCGGCCTGGCGCATGTCGGTGACCACCGGAGCGAGCAGGTGCGGTATGCCCTCATACACCGACATCTCCAGCATCTTGGGATCGATCATCAACAGGCGGACATCACGCGCGTCGGCCTTGTACAGCAGACTCAGAATCATCGCGTTGATACCCACCGACTTGCCCGAGCCGGTGGTGCCAGCAACCAGCACGTGCGGCATCTTGGCCAGATCGGCGACCACCGGATTACCGACGATGTCCTTGCCCAGGCCCATTGTCAGCATCGACTTGGCCTCGTTGTAGACCTTCGATCCCAGGATCTCCGACAACCGGATCGACTGTCGCTTGGCATTGGGCAGCTCCAGTGCCATGTAGTTTTTGCCCGGAATGGTCTCGACCACGCGGATCGACGTCAGGCTCAGGCTGCGCGCAAGGTCTTTGGCCAGGCCGACGATCTGCGAGCCCTTCACGCCGATCGCCGGCTCGATCTCATAGCGGGTGATCACCGGCCCCGGCAACGCAAGGATGACCCAGACCTCGACCCCGAAGTCCTTGAGTTTCTTCTCGATCATGCGGCTGGTCATATCCAGCATTTCGGGTGACACCGTTTCCTGGCGCACCTGGGCTGCATCGAGCAGGTCAACTTGCGGCAGCTTGCTGTCGAGCAGGTCTTTGAACAACGGCTTCTGGCGCTCCTTGGCGACGCGATCGCTCTTAGGCACTTCGAGCATGACCGGTTCGACCTGCACCGGCGCGCGGTGGTGCTCCTTGATTTCGACCCGCTCCTCGGACACCACCACCTCACGCTCGCGCGCCGCCTGCTGGCCCATCGCCATGTCCTGCACCGCCTCGCGCTTCTTACGACTCGACTCCAGTCGGGTGTGCAATGCGCCCCCGATGCGTTCGGCGACGTTGCCCCACGAGAAGCGGAACGCCAGCGCCGAACCGGCCAATCCCGTCAAAATGGCCACCAGCCCCGAGCCGGTGAAACCCAGCCAGCGCAAGCCCACAGGGCCCAACATGCTTCCGAGGGCCCCGCCGCTATCGCCCGGCAGACGGGCCTCGAAACTGTAAAGACGTGTCCATTCGAGCACGCAGCTTGCACACAGCAGCAACAGCAGACCGCACCAGAACGCAGGCCGCCCCGTTAACCAGGCATGCGCGCCAGACACACTGCCGCCGGTGACCTCGGGCGCCGAGCCGTGGCGCAGCCAGACCGCGAGACCCGACAACCAGGCACGCAGACCGACCGCAACCAACCACCAGACGGAAAAGCCGAACAGGTAATAGCTGGCATCAGCGATCCAAGCCCCGAGCCGGCCCGCGCGATTGACCATGCCCGCGCCGAGGCCCGATGTGGACCAGGCCGAATCGAGTGGCGAATAACTCAGCAGCGCCAGCATCCAGAACGCCAGCAGCAGCGCACCGGCCAGCAGAGCGAGCTCGACCGCGAACTTGCCAAACCTGGTGGAAGGCGCTGCGACGGGGGCCCGTCGGCCAGAAGTCAGGGTATCAAGGGAATAAGTCATGCAGCAACCGTTTGCGGCGAGCTTAACCTACGCGCGACGCGCCGGCCGAGTCGATATCAGCGCGGTTTGAGACGTCGATCCTTGATGACCAGGCTGCCGTCATCACGGGTTTTGACAAACCCCTGCCCTTCGAAATCCTTCATGACCCGGCTCACCATTTCTCGCGAGGCACCGACCATCTTGGCGATATCCTGACGCGAGATCTTGTCGCGAATCACCCGTTCATTGTTTTCATCGGCCGGAGCGCTGTCCATCAGCACATTGGCCACCCGGCCATAGACGTTCATCAGCGCGAGCGACTCGATCTTGCGGTCCGCACTGCGCAAACGCTGCACCAGCCCTTTCATCACCGCCGCCACCGTCGTCGCGTTTTCGCTCAGACAGCGGCTGAATTCTGCGCCGCCGAGCACCAGCGCATCGGTCAGCACCTCGGCTTCGACCGAGGCCGAATGGGGCTCGTGGTCAATAAGGCTCATCTCCCCGACATAGTCACCCGGATGCATGGTCGCCAGGATGACCTCGCGGTCCCGGGCGTTGGTAACGACCACCCTGGCCCGACCGGCCAGAAGAATGAACAAAGACTCACAATTCTTGCCTTGTTCAACCAGAAACTCGCCGCGCTTGAAACGCCGCTTACTGACCGCACCTGCCAATGACTCAGCCTGAACAGGCGTGAGCATCGCAAACAGGGGGACCCTGCGTATCAGATCCAGGTTGCTTAACATCGACATCCGTGATTCCTTTGCGAAAAAGCCCACTTCCTACAATCGAGCCTGATGCTACCTGCATATTGTGTGCCACCGCCGAAACGGCCTATGGGTCGATAGTAGCCAAAATACAACGCCCAATCGTCCACCACCCTATTTCTGCCCCACCATGACTGATACCAAACACGCCCGCGTTCTTATTCTGGGCTCCGGTCCCGCGGGTTACACCGCAGCTGTCTATGCGGCCCGGGCCAACCTCCATCCCATGCTGATCACGGGCATCGCCCAGGGTGGCCAGCTGATGACCACGACCGATGTCGACAACTGGCCCGCAGATGCCCAGGGCGTGCAGGGCCCGGAGTTGATGCAGCGTTTTCTGGAGCATGCCGAGCGCTTCAAGACCGAGGTACTCTTTGACCACATCAACAAAGTTGACCTTTCCCAGCGCCCGTTCCGTCTCACCGGCGACAGTGCGAACTACACCTGTGACGCCCTCATCCTTGCAACCGGCGCGTCTGCCAAATACCTTGGATTGCCGTCCGAGACCGCGTTCATGGGCAAGGGTGTGTCGGGCTGCGCCACCTGCGACGGCTTCTTTTACCGCGAGCAAGTGTGCTGTGTGATCGGCGGCGGAAACACGGCAGTCGAAGAGGCGCTGTATCTGTCCAACATCGCGAGCAAGGTCTACCTGGTTCATCGGCGCGACAAGTTCAAGGCCGAGCCCATCCTGGTGGACAAGTTGATGGACAAGGTCGCAGCGGGCAAGATTGAGCTCCGGATCCACTTCACGCTCGAGGAGGTGCTGGGCGACACCACAGGCGTCACCGGCGTGCGGCTCAAGAGCACCAAGGACGGCAGCACCGAAGATCTGACGCTGGCGGGTTGTTTCATCGCCATTGGACATGCCCCCAACACCGATATCTTTGAGGGTCAGCTGGAGATGGCCGGTGGGTACATCGTGACCCAGTCAGGCCTCAAGGGCATGGCGACCATGACCAGCGTGCCGGGCGTATTCGCCGCAGGCGACGTGCAGGACCATGTCTACCGCCAGGCCATCACCAGCGCCGGCACCGGCTGCATGGCGGCACTGGACGCGCAACGGTTCCTGGAACAGGAATAACGGCGTCGCGTCTGCCCTGCGCCAGGGCAGGTGATTGCTGGTTATAATCCAAAGCTTTACCAAAATTGCCCGGCAACGGGAAACAGCGGTGAAGACAGGCGCCAGCTGGTGCCTGGTTCAACTACCGCCACTACCCACAAGTGGCGAGGTGCGGCGAAAGCTGTTAACAAATACGCAACACACCGAGTGTGATTGCGCAGATTGATGGAGTGTCCAGATGGCACGCGTATGTGAAGTAACGGGCAAAGGCCCAATGGTCGGGAACAATGTTTCCCACGCAAACAACCGGACCAAGCGCCGATTTCTTCCCAACCTGCATTACCGCCGGTTCTGGGTCGAAACAGAACATCGCTGGGTTCGCCTGCGGGTTTCCAGCGCTGCCCTGCGCCTGATCGACAAGAACGGCATTGAGTCCGTGCTGGCCGACATGCGTGCCCGGGGACAAGCGTAATCTATTTCGACTGCATGTCGATCACGCTACCTGCCTGATCACACTGCAATCCATTGACTGAAGGAACACACCATGGCAACCAAAGGCACACGCGAAAAAATCAAGCTGGAGTCGACTGCCGGCACCGGACATTTCTATACGACCAGCAAGAACAAGAAGACGATGCCGGAGAAGATGCTGATCAAGAAATTTGATCCGAAAGCCCGCAAGCACGTCGACTACAAGGAAATCAAGCTGAAGTAATCAGCCTGCTTCCATTGCACAAAAGCCCGGCATGCCGGGCTTTTTGCTTTCTTGCCTGCCAGAGCCCGCCTGGCGTCACGATACAGACGGGCCAAAGTCCCCCCGGACATGCAGTTGCCGGAACCACAACCGTGCCACGACACGACACGACACGACAACTAAGTATGGAGCGGGAACGTCGGGCGTCGTACACAGCCGCAGCAGAGGCCAACGCAGGCACCCACAAAAAAGCCCAGGACTTGCCTGGGCTTTTTCGTGGCTATCAAGCGCAATGGCTGATTTATCAGGCCCGCGCAGAACGCAGCATGAACGAGAACTCGCGCAGCGCGGAAATGCCACTGCTCTCTGCGCGATGGCACCACGCCTGCAGATCAGCGGCCAGTTGCTCACGCGAATGCGACCTGTTAAGCCACAGCTGACGCAGCTCTTCACGCATCGTCACCATTTTGTCGAGCACCGGATGGGCCGCACGGACCAGCGCCAGCTTGGAGACGGCAGCTGCCGGCACCTTGTCGGCGTCACGGGGCAACCACCGCTTGGCAGCGACCAGCGCCGACACGTCGCCGCGCTTGGCCTTGATTGTGGCCAGTTCGGTCGCGCATGCCTTGCGCAGATCCTTGGCAAAACCCGCCATGACTTCATAACGGTGGGCAATCAGGGCCTCCAGTGCCTTCACATCCGCGACCGGCCGTACATCGCCCAGTTGCAGCTTGGGTGGCGTCTTCTTGACGCGAGCCAGGCCCACCATTGACATCAGACTGATGTAGACCCAGCCGATATCGAACTCGTGGGGTTTGACCGAGAACTTGGCAGACGTGGGGTATGTGTGGTGGTTGTTGTGCAACTCTTCGCCACCAATGAGAATGCCCCATGGCACGATGTTGGTGCTGGCGTCAGCCGCCTCGAAGTTGCGGTAACCCCAGTAGTGCCCGATACCATTGATCACGCCTGCAGCGGTGATCGGAATCCATGCCATCTGGATCGCCCAGACGGCGAGGCCGGCTGCACCGAAAAGAGCCAGGTCGATGATCATCATCAGGCCAACACCTTGCCAGCTGAAACGAGAATACAGGTTGCGCTCGATCCAGTCGTTGGGACAACCCTGGCTATATTTGCTCAAGGTTTCCTGGTTCTTGGACTCGGCCCGATACAGTTCGGCACCCTGCCAGAACACCTTCTTGATGCCATGGGCAACCGGACTGTGCGGGTCTTCGGAGGTTTCGCATTTGGCGTGGTGCTTGCGGTGAATGGACACCCATTCACGCGTCACCTGGCCAGTGCCGATCCACAACCAGAACCGGAAAAAATGCGCCGGAATCGCATGCAGGTCCATCGCGCGGTGCGCCTGGTGGCGGTGCAGATAGATCGTGACGCTGACAATCGTGATGTGGGTTGTGACCAGCGCATACAGAACGATTTCCCACCAAGTCAGATCCAACAGCCCATGTGACAACCATTCCACAATGGCGTTCAGGAAGGCCCAGTCGGGTAGCAACATATGTTTCGTCTCTCTCAAATAAGTAAGCAACCAAGAGGTCCGGCGCGCATGGACCAAACGGCAAAGCAGCGCTGCCAAAACCGTATTTTAAGTGACAGGGGATCAAATCACCTAATCTGCTGGTTAGATAGGCTCAAAAAGTGACATCTCAAGGGATCATGGCGTCTTTTTCTGCCAAACAGCGGCAAAAAATCCGTCTGTTTGATGCCGATGCGGCCACAAACGCAGATGGGAAACCCCATCCACACCCTCTTGGCACAGGGACTTGGCCTGCTCAACCTTCAGCTCCGTCAATATGTCGTCTGCACGCAACGGTTCGAATTCGGGATTGGCCGCCGAAAATGCCCTGGCGATGTCCTCGTTCTCCTGCCGTAACAGGCTGCAGGTCGCATACACCAGTCTGCCGCCCGGCTTGAGCATCCGGGCCGCGCTTTGCAAAATAGCGGTCTGGACCTCGGCCATCTGCCCAACCACTTCTTCATTCTGGCGCCACTTCAGATCGGGATTGCGGCGCAAGGTGCCCAGGCCCGAGCAAGGTGCGTCAACCAGTACCCGGTCGATCTTGCCGGCCAGACGTTTGATGCGCTCGTCCCGCTCATGGCTGATCGCGACCGGGTGCACGTTCGACAGCCCACTGCGTGCCAGCCGCGGCTTGAGCGCATCGAGCCGATGCGCCGACGTATCAAATGCATACAGACGACCGGTGCTGCGCATGGTGGCGCCCAGGGCCAGCGTCTTGCCCCCAGCACCTGCACAGAAGTCGACCACCATCTCGCCGCGCCCTGCGTCCAGCAGCAGCGCCAGCAACTGCGAGCCCTCGTCCTGTACCTCGAAATCCCCCTGTAGATAGGCGTCGAGCCGCGCCAGCGTCGGTTTGCCCTCGAGCCGCAGACCCCAGGGCGAGTATGGCGTGGCGCTCGATTTGATGCCCGCCTTCGACAAGGCCTTCTGCACGTCGGCGCGCTTGGCCTTGAACGTATTCACACGGATGTCGAGCGCCGCCGCCTGGTTCAGGCTATCGGCCAACGGCCAGAAGCCCTTCGGCACCTCGTCCTTGAGCCGCTGTGCCAGCCAGTCGGGCAGGTTGTGCCGGTGACGCTCCATCAATTCGTTGGCATCGACCCGTGCGCAGGCATCGAACCATGCCTTTTCCTGGTCGGTAACGGCACCGTCGAGAAACTCCCGTGGTACCGCAAAACCCAGTATCGCCATGCGCCTGGCCTTGGCGCCGCTACCGGACGGCGCCAGATGCTCGAACAACTGCTTTTTGCGCAGCACGGCATAAACGCTGTCCGCCAGCGTGGCGCGCTCACGCGAGCCCAACGTCCGATGGTCACGAAAAAAACGCGCCAGCACCGAGTCGGCGGGATGGTCGAACTTCAGGACCAGCGCGACGAGGTCGGCGCAGGCCTGTAATAAAGGGGCAGGATGCATGGGCAGGATTGTCCCATGGGGCTCCGGTCGCGGCGCGTAATGCCGCGCCGACCGGATGTCAGCAGCGACGCCCGCGTGTCAACGCCGCAACAAAGCCGCAATCGCAATCGGGTAGATCCGATGTTCCTGGGTGACGACCCGCGCAGCCAGGCTCTGCGCAGTGTCGCCGCGCAGCACCGGCACGGCCGCCTGGGCGAGGATCGGACCATTGTCGAGCTCTGCCGTTACCAGGTGCACCGTGGCACCGGCCACCGTGCATCCGGCGTCCAGCGCCCGTTGATGGGTATTGAGACCCGTGAAAGCCGGCAGCAGCGAAGGGTGGATATTGACGAGCCGACCGTCGTAATGGCTGACGAACTCCGGCGTCAGCACCCGCATGAACCCGGCCAGCACCACCAGCGCCGGCCTGCCACCCGGATCGTGCCGGTCGATTGCCGCAGCCAGCGCCTGGTCGAAGGCACTGCGGTCCGGAAATTGTCGATGGTCGATGACATCGGTTGCGATGCCCTGTTCATGCGCGACGGCCAGGCCACCCGCCTGCGGCCGGTTGCTGATCACCGCGGCGATACGCGCCTGCAGCCGGGAGTCCCAGCTGTCCCGGCGCGCGGCCTGAACGATCGCAGCCATGTTGGAGCCGGCGCCCGAGATCAGGATCACAATATTCTTCATAAGTGGAAAATTATCGCCGCCGGTCAGGCCCCGCCCGGCATGTCACTGTTCGGACAGCAAAAAACGCACGACCGTGCTACAAACCCGCACAGCCTGTTAGGAGAAACCTTTATGGATTTGGCATTTACCCCTGAAGAACAAGAGTTTCGCGAGGACATCCGCGCTTGGGTCGCGGCCAACCTGCCGTCCGACATATCGCACAAGGTGTTCAATGCCCTGCACCTGAGCCGGGAAGACATGCAACGCTGGGCCAAGATTCTGGGTAAGAAAGGCTGGCTCGGCCATGGTTGGTCCAAGGAGTTCGGCGGCCCCGGATGGAACTCGGTGCAAAAACACCTGTTCGAAGAAGAATGCGCGCTGGCGGGTGCGCCGCGGGTCGTTCCGTTCGGACCGGTCATGGTCGCCCCAGTGATCATGGCGTTTGGCAGCCCCGAGCAGCAGGCACGATTTCTGCCGGGTATCGCCAGTGGCGAGGTCTGGTGGAGCCAGGGCTACAGCGAGCCGGGCGCCGGAAGCGATCTGGCCTCACTCAAGACACGGGCCGAACGCCAGGGCAACAGCTACATCGTCAATGGTCAGAAAACCTGGACTACGCTCGGCCAGTACGGCGAATGGATTTTCTGCCTGGTGCGTACCAGCACCGAGGGCAAACCCCAGACCGGCATCAGCTTCCTGCTGATCGACATGAAATCGCCCGGCGTCACCGTGCGGCCCATCCGCCTGCTCGACGACAGCGTCGAGGTCAATGAGGTGTTTTTCGATAATGTCGAGGTACCGGCCGAAAACCTGATCGGCGAAGAAAACAAGGGCTGGACCTACGCCAAGCACCTGCTCAGCCATGAGCGCACCAACATTGCCGACGTGAACCGTGCCAAGCGCGAACTCGAACGCCTCAAGCGCATTGCCAAGGCCGAAGGCGTCTACGACGACACCCGGTTCCGCGACGAGATCGCCAAACTCGAAGTCGACGTGGTGGCCCTGGAGATGATGGTGCTGCGGGTGCTGGCAGCTGAGAAATCAGGCAAGCAGTCGCTCGACATCGCCGGTCTGTTGAAAATCCGCGGCAGCGAAATACAGCAGCGTTACAGCGAATTGATGATGCTCGCCGCCGGTCCCTTTGCCTTGCCGCTGATCCGCGAGGCCATGGAGGCCGGGTGGCAGGGCGATGCGGTAGGCGCGCTGCATTGCGCGCCGCTGGCCATGACCTACCTGAACCTGCGCAAGACCACCATTTACGGCGGATCGAACGAAGTACAGCGCAACATCGTGTCGCAGGTGGTGCTCGGCTAGACCCGCTGCCCTTCCCCGCCTCTGGTGCGCCAGCCAGTCGGCGTTGCGCCCCATACGAGCCTTCGCGCTCCTTCATGAATAACAGGTGATCGACATGGATTTTGATTTCAGCGAAGACCAGGACCAACTCCGCGACGCGGTCGGCAAATGGGTGCAAAAAGCCTACACCTTCGAGCGCCGCCGCTCCATTACCGCCGAAGGCGGATTCTCCGCCGAGGCCTACCGCGATATCGCGGAACTCGGGCTGTGCGGTCTGTATGTTCCAGAGGACATGGGTGGGCTCGGAATGGGCCCGGTGGAGGGCATGGTCGTGATGGAGGAACTGGGTCGCGGCATCGTGCTCGAGCCCCTGTCCCAGGCCCTGATCGCCGGCGCCCTGCTGGCCGGTTATGCGCCCAAGGAACTGGCCGCGCACTGGGCTCCTTTGGTGGCCAGTGGCGAAAAAATGGTTGTACTGGCCTACCAGGAACGTGCCAGCCGCTACCGGCTCGATGTTTGCTCCACAAAGGCAACCAAGGCCGGCGGGAGCGGTAAAGGCGGGGACGGCTGGACGCTGACTGGCGCAAAGAGCCTGGTCACCGCCGGCGACAAGGCTGACGCCTGGATCGTCAGCGCGACCGTGGATGGAAAACAAGGCCTGTTTCTGGTGACCAGCGGCGCATCCGGCGCAACCACCCGCGGCTACGGCACGATGGACGGTGGCCGCGCAGCCGAGCTGCAACTGGCCGACGCACCGGCACAGCTGATCAGCCTCGATGGCCTTGTCGCGCTGGAACACGGCGTCGATGTCGGCATTGCCGCCACCTGCGCGGAAGCCGTCGGCGTGATGGACAAGACCCTCGCCATCACCGTCGACTACATGAATACCCGCAAGCAGTTCGGCGTGGTGATCAGCAGCTTTCAGGCGCTGCGCCACCGGCTGGCTGACATGAAAATGCAGTTGGAATTGGCGCGCTCGATGAGTTATTACGCCTCGCTCAAGCTCAATGCCCCTGCCACTGAGCGTCGCGCTGCCATGGCGCGTGCCAAGTACCAGCTCGGCCAGTCCATGCGTTTCGTGGGCCAGCAAGCGGTGCAGTTGCACGGTGGTATCGGCGTGACCGATGAATACATCGTCAGCCACTATTTCAAACGTCTGACCCAGCTGGAGATGGTGTTTGGCGACAGCCTGCACCATCTGGGCGAAGTGTCTGGCCGGATGCAGGACAGCGCCGGCGTTTTTGCCTGAACTTGCCCGGTTTTTCCCTAAAACTGGATATACCCAGGTCGCCCTGAGTGCCCCCTGCGGGTCGATTCGCGCGACCATGGTCACTGCGGCGTAGCGGTGTGGACCGGTTTCCTGGTCTGACCGCCTGCGGCGCGCAGGAGGCACCATGGCGACAATGGCTGGCGCGCCGGCACATCCGTCAGATGCCGGCGACGGTGCCGACTTCGAACACTGGCTGATCGCGCGCTCGTTCGCGATGCTGCCGCCACTGTGCCGTCTGGGCCTGCTGGTCACTGCGCTGATGCTGCTGGTGATCGACCCCATGCTGTTCGCCTACGGCATATGGGGTGACAACCCGCAACACCATGCCCTGCTGGCCTGGCACAGTGCCGCCGGCCTGTATTTCGCGGTTTCCCTGGGCACAGCGCAGCGCGTGCGCACGCACACGGCGCGAAAGCGGTGCCTGACGGCGTTCATGGCCCTGGGAGCTGCCTTGTTCACCTGGTTCGGCTTCATTTCATGGAACCTGAGCGGCGACATGTCCACCTACGCCATCTTTCTGCTGACAATGGTCTGCGTGTTCAGCTACCCCGGCGCACTGCGCACGGCGCTCAACATCGCCAGCACCACGGCACTTCTGCTGACGATACTGTGGCTCGACGGCAGCAGCGTGTTCTATACCAGCGGCGCGGCCATCAACCTGGTGGCACTGGCCGTCGTGGCCCTGCTGCTGGACGCCCACCTGATGACCATGAGCCGGGCCTTGTACGACGAGAAGCGACGCGTCGAGCACGAACGGGCGCGGGCCGACGCCGTCCTGTACAACGCCCTGCCGATGGCGATTGCCAACGAGCTCAAGGCCAGCAACACCGTGAAGGCGCAAAAACACGACCGCATCGCAGTGTTGTTCGTGGACATCGTCGGTTTCACCCGGTTTGCCGCCAACCACCCGCCAGACACCGTGCTGCATATGCTGGACTCCGTGTTCTCCGAGTTCGACGCATTGGTAGACCGCCATGCGGTCGAAAAGATCAAGACTATCGGCGACGCCTACATGGTGATCGGCAAGGACAACGTCGCCGCCATCGCTGACCTCGCATTGGACATGCGCGAAGCCGTCACGGCCTTCAACCGGCGCAGCGGCCTGGCCATCGCGGTTCGGGCGGGCATGCATGTCGGTCCGGCGATCACCGGCGTGATCGGGGTCAAGCGCCTGCACTACGACGTCTGGGGAGACGCCGTCAACACCGCGAGCCGCATGGAGTCAACCGGCGAGACCGGCAAGATCCAGGTCACCCAAGATGTGAGACGGGCACTGCACGACACGTTTCTGTTCAGCTGCCAGGGCCTGGTGGAGATCAAGGGAAAAGGCCCGATGCACACCTGTTTCCTGCTCGGCCGGTCGTCCTGCGTGTCAGCCGGCCAGGCCAGCGCAACGCCGCACTGGACGCGCGACCCGCAGGGCAGCCTCGCCGCATGAACCGGCTAAAAGTCATAAAAGGGTCAAGTCATAAAAGGGTCAGGCCTATACCCTCTAGTCGACGGCTACAAGGTATAGGCCTGACCCCCTGACTCCCCCTGACTCCTCGGAGGTACTCCAAAGAGCGGTGTCAGGCCATCAGGCGCGAGGACTTGGGCAGGTGCGTCATCAGGAACTCCATCTGATCCGCGAGGATGCGCCGATTGCGCAGGATGAAGTCCTCCCACAGGCTGGGAACATACGGCGCATACAGCAGCGGCATGTTGGCCTGCTCGGGCGTGCGGCTGCTCTTGCGATGGTTGCACGGGCGACACGCCGTCACCACGTTCATCCAGGTGTCGATGCCGTTTTGCGCAAAAGGAACGATATGCTCGCGCGTCAGACCTTCCTCCTGATGCTGCTGGCCACAATAGGCGCAGATATTGCGGTCGCGGACGAACAGCTTGCTGTTGGTCAAGCTGGGCTTGAGGTTGAACGGATTGATGTTCGGCACGCCCTTTGTGCCGATGATGCTGTTGACGGTGATGATCGACTGGGCACCAGTCAACGCGTTGTGGCCGCCGTGAAACACGGCCACCTCGCCACCCGATTCCCAACGCACCTCTCCGGCCGCATAGTGAATGACGGCTTGTTCGAGTGATATCCACGATTGTGGCAATCCCTGTGCTGACAGCTTCAAAACCTTCAAGATACGCCTCCTGAAAGAACGCCCTGGGACGCGGCAACCGGTCACACCGCCCTGCCACAACGATGCCCGCTGATGCTGCTCACGGCTGATACACAATATACCTGCTTTCCATGACAGTTCGCTGGCCACACAGGCCATAGCGCGCTTCCCACCATCCATACGAGAACCAGATCGACCGCATGAAAGTATTCCGAGGCCTGCAGCACGCCGACCTTGCCGCGCAGTGCGCGCTCACGATCGGCAATTTCGACGGCGTCCATCGGGGTCACCAAGCCATGCTCGCGCTGCTGCGGGCCGAGGCGGCGCAACGCAACATCCAGAGTTGTGTTTTGACGTTCGAGCCGCATCCGCGTGACCACTTTGCCGCCACCACCGGCCGCCGCGAGCTGGCCCCGGCGCGCATCACCACACTGCGCGACAAGCTGCTGGACCTGGAGCATTGCGGCATCGACCAGACCGTGGTCATGCCGTTCAACGCCCGTTTCGCCGCGCAGTCGCCAATGGAGTTCGTCGCCACCGTGCTGGCCCGTGGTTTGCGGTCACGTTATGTGCTGGTCGGCGACGATTTCCGATTTGGCGCGCGCCGCGCGGGTGATTACGCCATGCTCGACGCCGCGGGCGACGCGAACGGGTTCGACGTCGCGCGCATGAACAGTTACGAGGTCCATGGCTTGCGGGTTTCGAGTTCGGCCGTGCGAGAAGCGCTGGCCGAAGGGCGTATGGCGGACGCAGAACGGCTGCTCGGGCATCCGTACCGGATATCCGGGCATATCGTGCATGGCCGCAAGCTGGGTCGCACGTTGGGATTTCCGACGCTCAACCTGCGCTTTTCGCACTGGAAACCTGCCGCCAGCGGCATCTTCGTCGTACGGGTCCACGGTCTGGGCGCCAAGGCGCTGCCCGGCGTTGCCAATCTGGGCGTGCGGCCATCGATGGATTCAGCGGATGTCAACGGCGGCCGGGTGCTGCTCGAAACACATTGTCTCAATTGGCCCGACGGATGGGGTCGTGATGATGGCTACGGTAAAATTATTCGCGTGGAACTGCTGCACAAACTGCACGATGAGTTGAAATACGACGGACTGGAAGCGCTGCAAAACGGCATATCCAGGGACCGAGATGCTGCGCGCGCGTATTTCGCGTCGATGCAAGCACAAACGCATCGGCAAACCACCCGCGACCGAATTTAGCTGGCGGAAAGCCTCGTCCACCCAGCGCAGCGGCGTGGGCTCCGAGGCGGTTCGCCGAACCACATTGGATTCACGAAGGGGGCCAACGCCCTGGCCCGCCCGTTCTCACCCTTCCAGCACGCCCGTGCACGACACCGGGTACAGCACCATGACCGACAACAAGACCGACTACCGCAGCACCCTCAACCTCCCGGAAACGCCATTTCCCATGCGCGGCGACCTGCCCAAGCGCGAGCCGGTCTGGGCACGGGAATGGGATGAAAAAGGCATCTACAAGCAACTGCGCGTCGCCCGCCAGGGCGCCCCCAAGTTCATCCTGCATGACGGCCCACCCTACGCCAACGGCCAGATTCACATGGGTCATGCGGTCAACAAGATCCTCAAGGACATGATCGTCAAGGAGCGCCAGCTTGAGGGCTTCGACGCGCTTTATATCCCCGGCTGGGACTGCCACGGACTGCCGATCGAAAACGCAATCGAGAAAAAATACGGCCGCAACCTGCCGCGCGACGAGATGCAGGCAAAAAGCCGCGCTTTCGCGACCGAGCAGATCGCGCTGCAGATGGGTGACTTCAAGCGCCTGGGTGTGCTGGCCGAGTGGGACCATCCCTACCGCACCATGGACTTCAAGAACGAGGCCGACGAGATCCGCGCCTTCAAACGGGTGGTCGAGCGTGGTTTCGTCTACCGCGGGCTCAAGCCGGTGTACTGGTGCTTCGACTGCGGCTCTTCGCTGGCCGAATTCGAGATCGAATACGCCGACAAGAAGTCACAGACACTGGACGTCGGTTTCCTGTGCGCGCAGCCCGATCAGCTGGCCCGGGCTTTTGCGCTGGACGCGCTGGCGAAACCGGCGTTTGCCGTCATCTGGACCACTACCGCCTGGACCATTCCCGCCAACCAGGCGCTCAACCTCAATCCGGAACTGCCATACGCGCTGGTCGACACCGAGCGCGGCCTGTTGCTGCTCGCCCAGAGCCTTGTGGCGCAATGCCTGGAACGTTACCAGCTGACCGGAACCATCATCGCCACAGCGCAAGGCAAGGCCCTCGCGGGAATCGAGTTCCACCATCCGCTGGCCCATATTGACCCGGGCTACGACCGCCGCGCGCCGATCTACCTGGCCGACTACGCCACAGCCGACGACGGTACCGGCCTGGTGCACTCCTCGCCCGCTTATGGCGTGGAAGACTTCAACAGTTGCGTAGCCCATGGCATGGCTCTCGACGACATCCTCAACCCGGTCCAGGGCAACGGCCAGTACGCTGACGAGCTGCCACTGTTTGGCGGCATGAACATCTGGAAAGCCTGTCCACGCATCATCGAGGTGCTACAGCAATCGAACCGCCTGTTCGCCACCACCCACATCAGCCATAGCTACCCGCATTGCTGGCGCCACAAGACGCCGGTGATTTACCGCGCTGCGGCGCAATGGTTCATCCGCATGGACGAAGGTGTCGGCGTGTTCACCAAGGACAAGGCCCCGAAGACGCTGCGCCAAATGGCGCTGGACGCGATCGAGCAAACCGCGTTTTATCCGGAAAACGGCCGCACCCGGCTGCGCGACATGATCGCCGGGCGGCCCGACTGGTGCATCAGCCGGCAACGCAGCTGGGGTGTACCACTGCCGTTCTTCATCCACCGCGACTCGGGCGAGCTTCACCCCCGCACAATGGAAATCCTGGACCAGGCAGCCAACATGGTCGAGCACGGTGGCATCGAGGCCTGGAGCAAAGCCACGGCCGAATCGATCATCGGCGGCGACGACGCGCAGCTCTACGCCAAGAGCAACGACATCCTGGAGGTCTGGTTCGACTCAGGCACCACGCACACCACCGTGCTCAAGGGGTCGCATCCGGGTAGCGGCCATGCCAGCGGACCCGAGGCCGACCTGTATCTGGAAGGCCACGACCAGCATCGCGGCTGGTTCCATTCCTCGCTGCTGACGGCCTGCGCGATGTTTGACCGCGCGCCCTACCGCGGCTTGCTGACCCATGGTTTCACGGTGGACAGCCAGGGCCGCAAGATGAGCAAAAGCCTGGGCAACGGGGTTGACCCCCAGGAGACCTCGAAGAAACTGGGCGCGGAGATCATCCGTTTGTGGGTCGCCGCCAGCGATTACTCGGGCGACATCGCCGGCGACGAAAAAATCCTGGCACGGGTGGTGGACACCTACCGGCGGGTGCGCAACACGCTGAAGTTCCTGCTCGCCAATACCAGCGACTTCGACCCGGTAACCCAGTCGGTGCCGGCGCACGAGATGCTGGAGATCGATCGTTACGCGCTATCGCGGGCGTCCCAGCTGCAGGCCGACATCCTGGCCCATTACAAGGTCTACGAGTTCCACCCGGTGGTGGCCAAGCTGCAGATCTATTGCAGCGAAGACCTGGGAGCGTTCTACCTCGACATCCTGAAAGACCGCCTGTACACCACGGGCGCCGATTCGCACGCCCGGCGCTCGGCCCAGACGGCCTTGTGGCAGATCACCCAGGCCATGCTACGCTGGATGGCGCCCTTCCTGAGCTTCACGGCAGAAGAGGCCTGGCGCGTGCTGGGCGATGCCGGCAAGATCGCCGAAGCCAACCGCCAGTCGATCTTCACCAGTGTGTTTGCCGAGATGGCACCGCCCGATGCCGCGTTGCTCGAAAAATGGAACCTGATCCGCTCGGTGCGTGACATGGCGAACAAGGAAATCGAGGCGCTGCGTGCATCGGGCAAGGTCGGCTCGTCACTGCAGGCGCGCGTCGACATCCGGGTGCCGGCTGACAGCAACGCCGCCTTGCTGGCTGCGTTGCAGAGCCTGGGCGACGACCTGCGCTTCGTGTTCATCACGTCCGGGGCCAGCGTCACCGCCGGCCCCGAGCTGAAAACCACGCCGATGCCGGTGACCGATCCGAAATGCGAACGCTGCTGGCACTACCGCGCCGATGTCGGTCACGACCCGGCGCATCCCGGGTTGTGCGCGCGCTGCACGACCAACCTGTATGGCGCCGGTGAAAAGCGCAGCGTAGCGTGATACTGCGCAGTTCCATTCGCGGCAGCGGCGATGTTTTGCCCTGGCTGGGCCTGTCGCTGCTGATCCTGATTGCCGACCAGGTCACCAAGGTCATGGTGCTGGGGTATTTCCGGCTCGGCGACAGCACGCATGTGACCCATTTTTTCAACCTGGTCCGGGTGCATAACGAAGGCGCCGCATTTTCGTTTCTCGCCGGTGCGTCAGGCTGGCAGCGCTGGTTCTTCACCGCGATCGGCATCGGTGCGGCGATCTTCATCGTATGGATGCTAAAGTCACACCCCGGTCAGCGCCTGTTTGCGTTTGCGATGGCCTGTATTCTGGGCGGCGCCATCGGCAACGTGATCGACCGGCTGGTGCACGGCTATGTGGTGGATTTTCTACAGTTTCACTACGCTAACTGGTATTTCCCCTCTTTCAACGTGGCCGACAGTGCCATTACCATCGGTGCAATAGCCATGATCCTCGATGAACTGCTGCGCGTACGACGCGCTCGCTAGTAGAACAACTTGACCCACCTCCTCAACCTTCTCGCGGCCATCGCCCTGCTGGTGTGGGGCACACAGCTGGTGCGAACCGGCATCTTGCGGGTCTTTGGCGCCAACCTGCGCAACGTGCTGGCCAAGAGCGTCAGCAACCGGTTCAACGCCGTGATGTCGGGCCTGGGGGTCACGGCGCTGGTGCAGTCGAGCACCGCCACCGCGCTGATCGTCGCATCCTTCGTCGGCCAGGGACTGATGGCGCTGCCGTCCGCGCTCACGGTCATGCTCGGTGCCGACATCGGCACCAGCCTGATGGCGGTCGTTTTTTCGCGTGACCTGTCCTGGTTGTCGCCGCTGTTCATATTTGTCGGCGTCGTGCTGTTCATTGCGCGCCAGTCGACGACGGTCGGGCGCATCGGCCGCATCCTGATCGGCCTGGGACTGATGCTGCTGGCATTGAGCCTGGTGTCGCAATCGGCCACCGTGTTGACACAGGCTCCCGCGGTCAAGGCCTTGCTGCACTCGCTGACCAGCGATCTGATGCTGGAGATATTCGCGGGCGCCGTGTTGACGGTGCTGTGTTACTCCAGCCTGGCCATGGTGCTGCTCACCGCCACGCTGGCCACTACCAACGTCATTCCCATCGATGTGGCCCTGGGCCTGGTGCTGGGAGCCAACCTGGGCAGTGGACTGCTGGGCGTACTGACGACGCTAGGCGCCAGCATCCAGACGCGCCAGGTTCCGCTGGGCAATCTGATCTTCAAGATCATCGGCATCGCCATCGCCGCGCCTTTTGTCGGGTTGTGGATCCAGTTCATCGGCGAATGGGCGTCGGATGCAGCGACGCTGGTGGTGATGTACCACCTGAGTTTCAATGTCGCGGTGGGCGCGATCTTCATCGGCCTGACGCCGATCGTAGCGCGCTGGACCCAGACCCTGCTGCCCAAGCCGGAGGTCTCCACCGTCGCGGGTCGCCAGCGCCACCTCGATGCGACGGCCCTGGCGACACCGTCGCTGGCGATCTCGTGCGCCGTGCGCGAATCGATGCACCAGGCCGATGTGGTCGAGACCATGCTGACCGGCATGTTGCGCGTGATCAAGCACAACGACAGCCACCTGTCGCAGGAGTTGCGTGCGATGGACGATACGGTCGACGAACTTTATTCCGATATCAAGTACTACCTCACCAAGATATCGCGTGAGGCGCTCAGCGACAGTGAAGGCCAGCGCTGGACCGACATCATCAGCTTCACCATCAACATGGAACAGATCGGCGATATCGTCGAACGGGTGCTGATCGACATCGAGGACAAGAAGATCAAGACCGGCCGCGAGTTTTCGGAGGCCGGCATCAAGGAGATCAGCGATCTGCATGCGCGGCTGGTTGAAAACCTGCGGTTGGGCATGAGCGTATTCCTGCACGGTAATGTGCGCGACGCACAGAAACTGCTCGAGGAGAAAACCCGTTTTCGTGACCTCGAGCGCCAGTACGCATCGACCCACCTGGGCCGCCTGGCGCTCAACACGGTGCAAAGCATCGAGACCAGCTCATTGCACCTGGACCTGATCAGCGACCTCAAGCGCATCAACTCGCATATCTGCTCGATCGCTTACCCGATCCTGGACTCCGCCGGCGCGCTGGCACCCAATCGGCTCAAGAAGTCGGTGCTGGACTCGCTGAACTGAACCTGCCGCGCCGCCAACCGTGGTGGGCGGGCGGGCCTGTTGGTTAGAGCGTCAGGATCGAGCAACCCGTCGTCTTGCGCGCCTCCAGGTCACGGTGGGCCTGTTGCACCTCTGCCAGCGGATAACGCTGGTCAATGCGAATCTTGACATCTCCGCTCACGACTGCGGCGAACAGGTCGTCGGCCATGACCTGCGTGCTCTCGCGCGTCGCGATATGGGTGAACAGGGTCTGGCGCGTCACGTACAGCGACCCTTTCGCACCCAGAATGCCCGGCGCAAACGGGGCTACGGCACCCGACGCATTGCCGAAACTGGCCATCAGACCGAAAGGCGAGAGGCAGTCGAGGGACTTGTCCCAGGTGTCCTTGCCCACCGAGTCGTACACCACCTTCACGCCCTTGCCGCCGGTGATCTCCTTGACCCGCGCCAGGAAATCGTCTGTCGTGTAATTGACCACATGGGCTGCGCCATGCTCCTTGGCCAACGCACATTTGGCGTCCGAGCCGGCCGTGCCAATCAGCTGCAGCCCCATGGCTTTGGCCCACTGGCAGGCGATCAGCCCGACACCACCGGCAGCGGCATGGAACAAAACATGGTCCCCGGGCTGTAGACCGCCTTGCGGCAGGGTGCGCTTGAGCAGGTACTGGGCGGTGAGGCCCTTTAGCATCATGGCCGCACCGGTCTCGAATGAAATGGCATCGGGCAACTTGCACACCGTCTTGGCCGGCATCACCCGCGCCTCGCTGTAACTGCCGGGTGGCTGGCTGGCATAGGCCGCACGGTCACCGACTTTCAAATGCGTAACGCCCGCCCCCACAGCGTCGACAACGCCTGAGGCTTCCATCCCCAGGCGCAACGGCATCGGCAAGGCGTAAAGTCCGCTGCGCTGGTAGACGTCGATGAAGTTCAGGCCAACGGCTTTGTGACGAATGCGGATCTCGCCAGGACCTGGGTCACCCACAGTGACATCGACCAGTTTGAGTTGCTCCGGACCTCCATTCTGGTCGATCTGGACGGCTTTGACGGTGGTATCGGACATGGACTTGTTCCTGGTTGATGGTTAATGGCTGAACCTCGGCGCGGTGCATCGCACAACGCATCAGCTGCAACGACGCGCGCGGCGACCGATGAACGGACCATGGCACGGATTTACGCGATGGACCGGACAGCGCGGCAACGCGCCCGGTTTCAATAATACTGCGCCGGCGCAAGCTTCTATCGGTCCGGCGGCGCACCCGACATGGATCGGTGCACCTGCCGGTGCAGCCCCCGCAGCGACAACCATACCGCCATTGCGACCAGCGGGATCGCGATCGCGGCGCTACTCTCCGGGCTCATCGGCCAGCCAAGCGATTGCGCAGCCTTGGCCAGATAGGACAGCAGGCCCACGATGTAATACGTGATGGCCGCCACCGACAGCCCCTCGACCGTCGACTGCAGTTTGAGCTGCATGTCCTGGCGCCGGTTCATCGCCGTGAGCAGCTCCTGGCTGCTTTCTTGTTGCTCGATCTCGACCCTTGTGCGCAACAGGTTGCTGATGCGCGAGACGCGCTGCGACAAGGCGTCCTGCCGCCGCGCCGCCCATTCGCAGGTGCTGCGTGCGGGCGTCAGGCGCCGATCCATGAACTCGCGCACCGTCTGCATGCCGGCCAGGCGCGACTCGGCAATGTCCTGGATGCGCCGGTCCACCAGCTCGAAATACGCGGCACTGGCCGACAGGCGCGAATGGGTGGTTGCATGCTGGCTCTCCACCTGGCCGGCCAGTCGTGTCAGCCGATCGAGCAGCATCGGTTCGTCGGCGCGGGTCGCGGTCCGGATCAACTCCGCCATGTCCGCCAGTTCGCGTTCGGCACTGGCGAGCACGGCCGCCACGCCCCTGGCCGCTGGCAGGCCGAGCAGCGCTGCCATGCGGTAGGTCTCGATCTCCAGCAGACGCTGCACCAGCCGACCGAGGCGCCGGGGCGTCATACCCCCCGAGAGCAGCACCATGCGGGAAAAACCATCGGCGTGAATCGCGAAGTCGGTGTAGAGCTCGCCGAATCCGTCGGCCACGGTGGAGGCGACCAGCGCCTCCTCTTGCAGCAGCGCCGGCACCAGCGTGTCGGCGTCGCTCGCGCCCGAGGGCAGAATCCACAGGTGCAGGCAGGCGATCGCGCTGCCGGGCAATGCCGCCAGCCAGTCGCGCGGAACGCCTTGCAGGCCGGTCAGCGGCTCGGCGGCATGCAGCGTGGCCGCCGGCTGCCCATGGATGAAGGTCCAGGTGACGAACTCGGTGTGCAACTCCCACCGGATGCGAAAACCACCGACATCGAGCCGCAGATGGGTCGCCTCGGCGTCCGGCTGCGGCAGATGGTGGTTGCGCAGTAGCTGGGCAAGATGGTCGCGGCTGGCCTGACGCTGCGCGGCGTCGCACAACATCACGATACGCGAGATCGATTGCGGCGCCACCATGGCCTCCGGCGGTCGGGCATGAATTTCGTTGTGCAGCGCGACACGCTGCGGATGCTGGGTCAGGGCTTTCATGGGACTGCAAGGTGGCCGTTGAGCAGGCATTGTCTATCACCGGCGTCCGGCAAGAAAATGCGGCGCCTGCAGGCGCCGCTTGGCAGCTCAAGCCACGGCCGGGGATCACTCCTCTACGAACGCCTCCTCGCGCTTGCGCTTGACCGAGGGCAGCAACACGATCACCAGCAACAGGACGGCGACCGCCAGCAGGCTTGCCGACAGGCCACGCGTCACGAACACGCTCCAGTCACCGCGCGAGAGCAACAACGCGCGGCGCAGGTTTTCCTCCATCATCGGGCCGAGCACGTATCCGAGCAGCAGCGGCGCGGGCTCGATACCCAGCTTGATGAACAGATAACCGAGCACACCGAAGATCGCCACCATCCAGATGTCGAAGGTGTTGTTGTTGGTCGAATACACGCCGATCGCGCAGAACAGCACGATGGCCGGGAACAACCAGCGGTACGGCACGGTCAGCAGCTTGATCCAGATGCCGATCAGCGGCAGGTTCAGCACGATCAGCATGGCGTTGCCGATCCACATCGATGCGATCAGGCCCCAGAACAGTTCCGGATTGCTGGTCATTACCTGCGGACCGGGCTGGATGTTGTGGATCGTCATCGCACCAACCATCAGCGCCATCACCGCGTTCGGCGGAATGCCCAGCGTCAGCAACGGAATGAACGAGGTCTGCGAGGCTGCGTTGTTGGCCGACTCGGGACCGGCGACACCACGGATGTTGCCCTTGCCGAACGGGATCTCGCCGGGGCGCATCTTGGCCTTCTTTTCGATCGTATAGGCCGCAAAGGCCGCCATAGTAGCGCCACCGCCGGGCAGGATGCCCAGCATCGAGCCGAGCACTGTGCCGCGCAGGACGGCGGGCGCCATGTTGCGGAAGTCCTCACGCGTGGGCATCAGGCCTTTGACCTCGGCTGCGAACACCTTCCGCTCGCTTTCGTGCTTGCCCAGGTTGCTGATGATCTCGCCGTAGCCAAACACGCCCATGCCGATCACGATGAAGCCGATGCCATCGGTCAACTCGGGAATGTCGAAACTGAAACGGGCCACACCGGAGTTCACATCGGTACCGACCAGGCCCATCAACAGGCCGAGCAGAATCATGCCGACCGCCTTGAGGATGGAACCCGATGCCAGCACGATGGCGCCGATCAGGCCCAGCACCATCAGCGAGAAATATTCTGCCGGGCCGAACTTGAACGCCACCTCGGTCAGCGGAACCGCAAAACCAGCCAACACCAGCGTGCCCACGCAACCCGCGAAGAACGACCCGAGCCCGGCGGCAGCCAGTGCCGGCCCTGCACGTCCCTGTCGCGCCATCTGGTAACCATCGATCACCGTGACCACGGACGACGCCTCTCCCGGAAGGTTGACCAGGATGGCCGTGGTGGAGCCGCCGTATTGCGCGCCGTAATAGATGCCGGCAAGCATGATCAGCGCCGACACCGGTGGCAAGGCATAGGTGGCCGGCAGCAGCATGGCGATCGTCGCCAACGGCCCGATACCGGGCAACACGCCGATCAGCGTGCCGAGCAGGCAACCGACAAAGGCGTAGAGCAGGTTGATCGGCGTGAACGCGACGCCAAAGCCGATCGAGAGGTTGTTGATCAGATCCATGGGGTGCTCCTTAACCGGCGATGAAGGCCGGCCAGGCCGGGAACTGGAGCTTGAGTGCCCAGATGAAAGTGCTGTAGCAGCTGACGGCCAAAATGATCGCCAGAATCAGCACCTCCTTGAACTTGAACTCCTCGCCAGCGAGCGCAGCAATGAACGTCAGCGCGATGATCGCGGCGATCATGCCCATGTACGGCAGACCGATGCTCGGCAAACCGCCAAGCAACAGACCGAACACCAGGTTGGACAGAATGATGAAGAACAGCGGCTTCCATGCGAACTTGCCGACCTTGTCGCCGTCTTCCGTCTCCACCGTCAGTGCGGCGAACGTGACGGCAATGCCAACGATGGCCATCAGCACACCCAGCAACAGCGGGAAATATCCCGGCCCCATGCGGGCGGCGTCGCCGACCTTGTAGTTCGTGGCACCCCACGCAAAGGCGACACCCACCACGATGAACAACAGCCCTGAGAAAAAGTCTTTCTGACTTTTGATCCGCATGCAAACACTCCTCGAATAATTGATTCCGCCGCGGATTGTGCGGAAAAATTCGAGTCGTTTCGATGTGGATACCACCTACATGCCGCATCGCGCGGCATGTGGAAATTACGTAGTGCGGCCTTGTTGCGGCCCGCCAATACACAGGATGCACGGGCGCAAACCCGCGCAGCGCAGGAGCGTCAGATCAGCGGCGGTGTGGCCGCGAGCACCTCGGCCATGACGGTGGAACCCTGCGCCACCTGCAGCGCGCCGGCCAGGCGCAGCGGCCGCATGCCATCCTTGACCGCCTGACGGCGCAAGGCATCGGAATTGGGCTCGCGGGTCACCGTGGCCTTGAACCCCTCGGATACCACCAGCAGTTCGTACAGACCGGTGCGGCCCCGGAAACCGGTCATGCGGCAATCGACACACCCCACCGCCTTGTACGGGCGGTAGGCGCCATTGATCTGCCACGGCTTGACGAACTCAGCCAGGTCGGCCCGATTCGCGTCGGTATCGCGCACCCGGCATTTGTCGCACAAGGTCCGCACCAGGCGCTGCGCGAGCACACCGAGCAAGGTGGCGTTGATCAGGTAGGGCGGAATGCCCAGTTCCAGCAGGCGGCTCACCGCCGCTGGTGCATCGTTGGTATGCAGGGTCGAAAACACAAGGTGCCCGGTGAGCGCCGCCTGCACCGCCATCTCGGCCGTTTGCAGGTCGCGGATCTCGCCCACCATGATGATGTCCGGGTCCTGGCGCATCAGTGCCCGCAACCCCTCGGTAAAACCGAAATCGAGCTGCGGCTGCACCTGTGTCTGGTTGAAGGAAGGCTCGATCATCTCGATCGGATCCTCGACCGTGCTGACGTTGACTTCTTCCGTCGCCACCCGTTTGAGCGTGGAATACAGGGTCGTGGTCTTGCCCGATCCGGTCGGGCCGGTGACCAGCACGATGCCGTGTGGCTGCTTGACCAATGCGTCCCAGCGCTGCGCATCGTGCGCCGCAAAACCGAGCGCGTCCAGATCCTTGACCGCATTGTCCGGATCGAAGATGCGCATCACCATCTTCTCGCCGAACGCCGTGGGCAAGGTCGAAATACGCATCTCGACTTCATCGCCACGCGGATTGCGGGTCTTGATGCGCCCGTCCTGCGGGCGGCGTTTCTCGACCACGTCCATGCGCCCGAGCAGTTTGATGCGCGCCGTCATCGCGTTGAGCACACCCATCGGCATCTGGTACACCGGATGCAGGATGCCGTCGATGCGAAAGCGGATAACGCCCTGTTCGCGGCGCGGCTCCAGATGAATGTCGCTGGCGCGCTGGTCGAACGCGTATTGCCACAGCCAGTCCACCACTTGCACGACGCCCAGGTCATTGGCGTCGAGTTGCTTGCTCGTCTTGCCCAGTTCGACCAGTTGTTCGAAGCTCGCACCGGTATTGCCGCTGCCGGACTTCATCGCCGAACGCACCGACTTGGCCAACGCGTAGAACTCGGCCGTGTAACGCGAGATCTCCTGCGGACTCGACAAGACACGGCGCACAGTGCGCCGGGCCTGGCGCTCCACCTCGGCTACCCAGTCGGTGATGAACGGCTCGGAGGTCGCAACCACGAGTTCTGTGGGCGAGACCTGCACCGGCAACACCCGATGGCGCTCGGCATAAGGCGCGCTCATCGCGTCGGCCACCTTGCCCACGTCGACTTTCAACGGATCGATGCGCAGGTAACCGAGCCCGGCACGTCCGGCAAGCCACTCCGTCAGCATCTCGATATCGAGTGGCCGTTTGTCCGTAGCGCGGCGCATCGACACGCTGGCCAGCCGCACCAGCGGATGTTGCGCACTCTCGGCTTGCGCGCAACGGGCAATGGTGCGTTCGGCTTCCTCATGGGCGATCACACCGTCCTCGCGCAGCCACTCGACCAGCGCGCGCCAGTCCAGCGGGCCGGCTGGGGACGGTTTTGGCACGGCCCCGGTCTTCGCCACACCGGTCATGGCAACACCGCCATGGGCTTGAGCACCCGCACCCATTGCGCCGCGGGCAAACCCCAGCGCTGCTCGATCTCCAGTGCGCGCGCCTGCAGCACCGCGCGTGTCGGCCGTGTCGCCTTGTTCTGTGCCAGCACCACCGTGTTGCCCTCACGGGTTGCCTTGAATGGCCAGATGGCGTCGCGGCCGAATACGGCTGCCAGTTTGTCGACGCTGCGGGCATAACTCGAGGAGCGGCCAAAAAGATTGACGCTCAGGCAACCGTCGTCGGTCAACAAGCGGCGGCAATCGGCGTAAAAGGCCTCGCTGTCGAGTACCGGCGCAGCAGCGTCATGGTCGTACAGGTCAATCTGCAAGGCGTCAATCGCACCCAGCCACTTCGGGTCGCGGATCTCCTGCGCCGCATCGGCAAGCACTACGCGCAGCCGGGCGTTGTCGGGCGGCAGTTTGAACCAGCCCCGGCACGCAATCAACACCTTGGGGTTGATCTCGATGGCGACCGTCTGCATACGCAAGATCTTGGCGCAATGTTTGGTCAGGGAGCCGGCGCCGAGCCCCAGTTGCATTGCGCGGCGTTTGGGCACGGTGGCGGGATCAACAAACAACAACCAGGCCATCATGCGCTGTATGTACTGGTGCACCAGCACCTGGGGCGCATCGATCAGCATCGATCCCTGGATCCAGAGCGAGTCCAGGTGCAAATGCCGCACCGGCCCTTCGTCGGAGAAATGCACATCGGCAAGCAAATTGGAGTCGGTCGTCACCATGGCGGTTTATACCAGCAAGCCACGCAGCTTCGGCAGCGCGACGCAGCCGTTCTCGCACGTTGCCACGGCCAGATCCTGTACCGGCATGTCCCGCAGCTGCGCCACCACTGCGCCGATTGCCGGCAACTCGCCCGGTTCGTTGACGCCCTGGCTCTGGCCATCGGCGCGCTGTGCGGCTGTCCTGTACAGCCAATGCGGTGGTATGTCCGGCGCATCAGTCTCCAGCACCAGCGCCTGCAGGGGCAACTCGGACACCAGGCGACGCAACTGCAGTGCGCGCTCAAAGGTGACGGCGCCACCGAAGCCCAGCTTGAATCCCAGCTTTGTGAAGGCCTGCGCCTGCTGCAGGCTGCCGGCAAACGCATGGGCGATACCGCTCCAGCCCTGCGCATGGGCAGGCGCCACCTGGCGCAAGCCGCGCAACAGTCGGTCGGCCGAGCGGCGCACATGCAGAATCACCGGCAACGCAAACCGGCATGCCAGCTTGAGCTGCGCCATGTAGAAATACTCCTGACGCGCGCGCATCGCGGCCTCGCACAGTTCGGGCACAAAAAAATCCAGCCCGATCTCGCCGACCGCCACCAGTCGCGGATCATCCAGGTGCAGGCGCAACGCGTCTTCCAACGCCTGCAGGTCACCGTCTCCCGCTTGCGGCACGAACAGCGGATGGATGCCCAGCGCATAACTGTCCCCTTGCGCATGCGCCAGCGCGCGCACCTGCGCGAAATTGCCGACACACACGGCCGGGATGGTGCAGTGTGTGACGCCGCGCGTCCGTGCGCGCTCGCGCACTTGCACCTGCGCGCCGGTAAACTCCGCCGCATCGAGATGACAATGGGTATCGATCCAGTTGGTCATACAGGGAAAACCCTCTCCAAACGCCACTTGCCTTGGGCTGGCTTTGACACTAGATTGTCACCGGAGCGTCATCTCTGGCCACTACGCTGCTATCTTCGCGCCAAGCGATTTTCAATCACCCCAAGGAAGACCCATGAAAACCAGAACCACACTGATAGCCTGTGCGCTTGCGCTCGGCCTGGCAGGCACCGCCATGGCCCAGGAAAAAACCTTGCGCCTGCTGACCTGGGGCGGGTATGTTCCTGACGAGGTGAAGGCCCAGTTCGAAAAAGAGTCTGGTTATACCGTAGAGGTCACGCTGTCGAACAACGAAGAGATGATCTCCAAGCTGCGCGCCACCGGCGGCGCCGGCTTCGACCTGGTACAACCCTCGCAGGACCGCATCACCGGCCCGCAGCAGGAATTCAAGATCTACAAGGCAATGGACCTGTCCAAGGTCAAGTCGGATCAGTTCATCGCATCGATGCTCGCGGCCACCAAGAAGAATACGACGCTCGACGGCAAGGTCTATGGCCTGCCGCACATCTGGGGCACCGACGGCCTGGTGGTCAACACCAAGCTGGCCAAGATGGGCGACTACCCCGACCTGTGCAAGGCCGACTACAAGGGCAAGACCGCCGTGCGCCTCAAGCGCCCGACGCTGCTGGCATTCGCATTTGCCGCCGGCAAGGACCCGTTCGTGCTGTATGGCAACCCCAAGGCCTACAGCGCACTGATGGACGACGTCGGCAAGACCATCATCGCCTGCAAGCCCAACCTGAAGTTCTTCTGGGACAACAAAGACCAGGTGCTTAACGGCATGCGCACCGACGAGATCGTCGGCGCGATGATGTGGGATACCGGTGGTTGGACGCTCAACGGCGAAAAAGCCGACATCCAGTTCATCGCACCCAAATCCGGCGCATTGGGCTGGATTGACACCTTCGCCCTTCCGGCCAAAGGCAAGAACGATGCCGCGGCGTACGCCTGGATCAACTTCAACATGCGCCCGGACATCGCCGCCAAGGTGGCCGGTGCCGCAGGCAACTTCACCGCCTCCAAGGGCGCTGACAAGCTGATGGACGCGAAGCTCAAGGCCCAGTTTGCGGCCAGCTTCCCGCAGACGGCGCTCGACAACGTCAAGTGGTATCCGGCGGTTCCGGCCGGCCTGGAAGAGATCGAAGGCCGGGTGCTCGACCGCATCAAAGCCGCCAAGTAATCTGGCGCGCGACCGCACCGGATGTCGCAGATAGACCTTGAAACCCGACGTGTCGCCAAGCGATACGCCGGGTTGGTAGCTGTGGACGCGCTGGACATCGCTGTCCGGCGCGGCAGCTTCTTTTCCATCCTGGGCCCCTCGGGCTGCGGCAAGACCACCTTGTTGCGCATGATTGCCGGGTTTCTCGAGCCCGACTCCGGCGATGTGTTGATCGGCGGCCAGTCAATGGCACAGGTGCCACCGAACCGCCGGCCGGTCAACATGGTGTTCCAGCATCTGGCGCTGTTCCCGATGATGACGGTCGGGCAGAACGTCGGTTACGGGCTAGCACGCCGCGGCATGCCGGCCAGCGACATCGCCCAGCGGGTGGGCACCATGCTCGAACGCATGAGCCTGCCGGGCTCGCAGAACAAACGCATCGACCAGCTCTCGGGCGGCCAGAAGCAACGCATCGCGATTGCCCGTTCACTGGTGCTCGAACCCACCTTGCTGCTGCTCGACGAGCCGCTCGGCGCCCTCGACCTCAAGCTGCGGGAGCACATGAAAATCGAACTCAAGCAGCTGCAAGCCGATTTCGGCACCACCTTTGTCTACATCACGCACGACCAGTCCGAGGCGCTGGTGTTGTCCGACCATGTGGCGGTGATGAACAAGGGCCGGTTCGAACAGGTCGGTACGCCGCAGTCGCTGTATTACGAGCCGCAAACGCCCTTCGTGGCGGGATTTGTCGGCGCCAACAACCGCCTGGCCGGGCGCGCGAGCCAGGTCAGCGGCGACCTGGTCGAGGTGACGACCGAGCAGGGCCTGCAGCTGTTTGCCCGCAACCGCGGCAGTGTCAAAGTGGGCGACCCGGTTACCGCTTTCGTGCGGCCCGAGGTCGCTACGCTGGCGCGGTCGGTCGATGCGTTGCCTGCCGGCCAGCCGCGTTACCAGGGCACGGTGGCCAGCTTGCTGTTCGACGGCGCCAACTCGTCAGTGCTGGTCCATGAGCAGGCATCCCGGGCCGAATTCCAGATCGCACTGCCGCAGACCGGGCAGTTTGCCAATCTGGCCGTGGGTGAGACGGTGGCGTTCGGGTTCGACCCCGAGCGGGCGCTGTGTTTCCCGGCCACGCTCTGAGCGCCCTGCGCCCTGCGCCCTGCCCCATGACACACAAGCGATTGATGCTCGGCCTGCTGATGGCGCCGGCGTTGCTGTGGCTGATCGGGCTGATCGTGCTGCCCCATATCGACCTGGCCATCCTGTCACTGCGCGCGCGGGTCGCGCCGGGCGAATATGCGCCCAGCCTGCGCCAGTACGAAACCTTCATCGAAGAGCCGCTGTATTGGCACACCTTCGTGCGCACCGCGGTGATGTCGATGCTGGCGACACTGCTGACACTGCTGATGGCGTTCCCCATCGCCTGGACCATCGCCAAGATCGCGCGTGGCCAGGCCCGCTCGCTGATGTTCGTGATGTGCCTGATCCCGTTCTGGGTCAGCGAGACGGTGCGCACACTGGGCTGGATGATCCTGCTGCGCGAATCCGGTGTGTTGCCGGCGCTGCTGGTGCAGCTGGGCCTGACAGACGCACCGATCGAAATGCTGTACCGCGACGCCACCATCATGGTCGGACTGGTCTACACCTCGATGCTGTTCATGGTGGTGCCGTTGATCGGGGCGCTCGAGAGCCTGGACGATTCACTGATCGAGGCCGCTTATGACCTGGGCGGCAACGGCTGGTCGATACTGCGCCAGATCATCATTCCCCATGCCGCGCCCGGCATCGTCGCCGGCTGCATCGTGGTGTTCATGCTGACGCTGGGCAACTACCTGACGCCGACGATGCTGGGGGGCAAGAACTCGCTCTGGTTCACCGAGCAGATCTACACCCAGTTCATCACCCGGTTCAACTGGGAACAAGGTGCCGCATTCGGGTTCCTGTTGCTGGTGCTGTCTTCGGCCATCGTCTGGGCTGGCTTGAGACTAAGCGGACAGCAGTTCGGCAACGTGATGCGGCGATCATGATTCCATCGCTGCCCCGACCGGCCTGGTTACGCACCAGCACCGTGGTGTACGCAGTGCTGTTTTTTGCGTTCCTGTTCCTGCCGCTGCTGGTGGTGGCGGCGTTCGCATTCAACGATGCGCCCTACCCGGCGCCGCCGTGGCGCGGCTTCACGCTCGACTGGTTCATTGGCGAGGCGGGCTCCGACCGTGTCGGCCTGTTCGCCGACGGGCCGATCCTGGCCAGCCTGTGGACCAGCGTCGTGGTGGCACTGTGGGTCACCTTGCTGTCGGTGCTGGTCGGCACCGCCAACGCCTTCCTGTTGGAGCGCGCCAGCTTCAGCGGCAAGGCCACGATCTCGATGCTGATGCTCGCGCCACTGGTGATCCCGGGCGTGATCCTGGGCATATCCATCCTGGCGTTCGCCAGCCGGCTGGCCCAGTTCGCCGACGACACCTGGGGCCTGGAACTGGAGTTTCTGCGCCCCGGGTTGCCGCTGGTCGTGCTGGGGCAGTTCTCGTACATCGTATCCATTGCCACGCTGACCATCAGCGCGCGGCTGCGACGGTTCGACCGCACACTGGAAGACGCCGCCTACAACCTGGGTGCATCGCGCGCGGCGGTGTTGTGGACCATCACGCTGCCCTACCTGACGCCGGCCTTGGTCGGCGCGGCGGCGATCTCGTTTTTGATGTCGTTCGAGAATTTCAACACGACGCTGATGCTGGTCGGCTCCGACCCGCCACTGACGGTGATGATGTACGGCCGCATGCGCGAAGGCGCCACGCCGGTGCTCAACGCGGTCAGCCTGTTCCTGATGATCGCCTCCGCCGCAATCGCGCTGACGCTGATGCGCCGCGCCCGCGATCCGCAGCCCTGAACGGGTGTCTGACCGGCCGGCGGCACCGGCCAAACACCCCGCACCATGCCCGGGCGGTCGGTCCGGTCGTGCAGGACGGGCGGAACCGTGATACTGTCATTTGCATCTGACACAAACCCCGCACAGGTGACCCGATGCGCAGGCCTGCCCTTTACAGTCGCTCCCGTTTGCCGGCGCCGCCGGCCGGTGCAACTGCTGCGGATGCAGCCGCCCCGGCAATGGCTGCCACCGCAGATCGATCACGCCGAATCAAGGCGCTGGCGACCGACCCGCGTCTGTTATGGGCGGCCATCGGCCTGATGTTCGCTGCGTTGCTGGTGGTCGCCATGATGCTGGCACGGCCATCCGCCCGGGCGCTGACACAGGATGACATCGACAACGCAGTACTCAAGACACTGGAGACAACATTGTTGCCATCGGCGGCCGCCCGCGCCGCCGCCATCATTGCGCCGTCCATCGTGCGGGTCACGAGCTACGAGACCGGCACCAACGGACGCGAAGACGTCGAGCGCGGCGTCGGCACCGGTGTCGTCATCGTCGACAGCGGCATCATCCTGACCAACCTGCATGTCGTGGCAGGCGCCGACGCCATCAAGGTGGTGTTTGCCGACGGGCTGGAGTCCGAGGCCTCGATCAAGGGGGTGCAGGCGAAGGACGATCTCGCGATGCTGCAGGCCAGGAAAATCCCCGACGACCTGCATCCCGCTGCGATGCGCTCCACCGGCGACCTGCGCCCGGGCGACCAGGTGGTGGCGGTCGGTTTTCCGTTCGGCATCGGTCCGTCAACCTCGGCCGGCGTCGTGTCCGGGCTCGAACGCGCGTTCCGCTCCCCGGAAGGAAAACAGGAAATGACCAACCTGATCCAGTTCGACGCTGCGGCCAATCCCGGTAATTCCGGCGGTGCGCTGGTCACCATGGACGGGCAGTTGGTCGGCATCGTGACCGCCATCCTGAATCCGGGTGAGCAACGCACCTTCATCGGCATCGGGTTCGCGGTGCCGATCGAGAACGCCGCGTCGGCCGTCGGCCTGCACCCGTTTTAGCCCGAGTACGCGTCCCTGCGCCCGTTTCCACACCACCATTGCCCACAGGAGCCGATATGCCAGCGCAACCGACCCCCAGCCCAGACACCGCCGAGTTGATGGAGCAGGTACTGTACGAAGTCAAACGGGTGGTGGTCGGCCAGGACCGTTTCCTCGAACGCGTAATGGTGGCCATACTGGCGCAGGGCCATCTGCTGGTCGAGGGTGTTCCCGGGCTGGCCAAGACCCTGACCATCAAGACGCTGGCCAATACGATCCGCGGCAACTTCAAGCGCATTCAGTTCACGCCCGACCTGGTGCCGGCCGACCTCGTCGGCACCCGCATCTACAACCAGAAGACCGGAGAGTTCGGTACCTCGCTGGGCCCGGTGTTCACCAATTTGCTGCTGGCCGACGAGATCAACCGGGCGCCAGCCAAGGTGCAAAGCGCCTTGCTCGAGGTGATGCAGGAGCGCCAGGTGACGATCGCCGGCGAGACGCACCTTGTACCCGAGCCGTTCCTGGTCATGGCCACCCAGAACCCGATCGAGACCGAAGGCACCTATCCGCTGCCCGAGGCCCAGGTCGACCGCTTCATGATGAAGGTGCTGGTCGACTACCCGAGCGACGAGGAGGAATTCGTCATTGTGCAGCGGGTCACAGGGCCGTCGGTGACAGCCAACCCGGTGGCCAGTACAGAGCAGCTGGCGCAGTTGCAGACCACCTGCCGCAAGGTCTATGTCGACCCCTCGCTGATCACCTATGCGGTCAAGCTGGTATCGGCCACCCGTTACCCGGAAAAACACGGACTCAAGGAGCTGGCCCGGTTCATCACCTATGGCGCCAGCCCGCGGGCCACCATCAATCTGACCGAGGCGGCGCGCGCGCTGGCCATGTTGCGCGGTCGTACCTATGTGTTGCCCGAGGACATGTCCGACCTGGTACCCGACGTCTTTCGTCACCGGCTGGTGTTGTCGTATGAAGCCTTGTCCGAAGGACTCACTGCCGACGCCATCATCGGCAAAATCATGGCGCGCATACCGGCGCCGGCCAAGCCGCTGGAACACGAAGCACTCGCGGCCTGAGCGCGCCATGTTCGGCCTGTTCAAGCCCGCCAGGGAACCCGCACCACCGGCGGTGGTGGCGATGCTGCCGATGCCGGCCACGAAAGGCGCGGAGCATATATTGCGCCGCCTCGAGTGGACGGTGATCCGCCGGCTCGATGGCATGTTGCAGGGCGACTACCGCACGCTGCTGCGCGGCACCGGCCTGGACCTGGCCGACCTGCGCGAATACCAGCACCATGACGATGTGCGCCATATCGACTGGAACGTGACGGCCCGGCTACAGGTGCCCCATGTGCGCGTGTTCACCGAAGACCGCGAGATGGCGGCCTGGTTCCTGCTCGACCTCAGCCCCTCGATCGACTTCGGCTCCAGCGAACAGCGCAAACGCGATGTATCGGCCGAGTTCGTCGCCGTGCTGGCGCGCATGCTCACGCGCCATGGCAACCGGGTCGGCGCCTTGTTGTATGGCTCCGGCGTCGACACCTTCATGCCCGCGCGGGGTGGCCGCATGCATGTGCTGCAGTTGCTGCACAAAATGCAGAGCCGGCCGTTCGATGCCCCGTCCAGCGGTACCCGGCTCCATGAGCTGCTGCAATCGGCACTGGCCACCGTGCGCAGGCGGTCGACCGTGTTCGTGGTGTCGGACTTCATCAGCGAGCCTGGCTGGGAAAAACCACTGGGCGAACTGGCGCAACGCCATGACGTCGTGGCCATCCGGTTGCTCGACCCGATGGAGCTCGATCTGCCCGACCTGGGCCTGCTGCCGATCCGCGACGCCGAGACCGGTGAGCAGTTGCTGGTAGACACCCACGATGCCGGTTTTCGCAAGCGCTTCGCGCGCATCGCCGCGCAGCGCGAGGCGGATCTGCGCCAGGCCTTCGCGCAGGCCGGCGTGGACACGCTGGAACTTTCCACCGACGACGACCTCGTACAGACAGTGATGCGTTTCGCTGATCTGCGCAAGCGACGCAGCCGGCTCTCGGGAGCCAGTGCCGTCGTGACACGCGCTGTGGCGTCCACCTGAGAAGGAGCCCCCCGCAATGACCATCCCCGTTACCTTCATGTGGCCGCAGTTCCTGTGGCTGCTGTTGGCCATTCCCCTGCTGGTGGCCGTGTATGTCTGGCTGCTGCGGCGCAAGAAGAAACTCGCGCTGCGGTATGCCAGCCTGTCCATCGTCAAGGAGGCCATGGGCGCGGGCATGCACTGGCGCCGCCACGTGCCGCCGGTCCTGTTCCTGCTGGCCATCAGCGCGATGCTGTTTGCCGCCTCGCGCCCGTTTGCGGTGATCTCCATGCCGATGACGCAAGAGACGATCATCCTGGCGATGGACGTGTCCGGCAGCATGCGCGCCACCGACGTCAAGCCCAGCCGGCTGGTCGCGTCGCAAGAGGCCGCCAAGGCGTTCCTGAAGGAGCTGCCACGCGATGTGCGGGTCGGCATCGTCGCATTTGCCGGAACCGCTTCCGTAGTGCAACCGCCCACGCTGAGCCGCGAAGACCTGGTCGCGGCGATCGACAAGTTCCAGCTGCAGCGCGCCACTGCCATCGGCAGTGCCATCGTAGTCGCTTTGACCGAGATCTTCCCGGACGAGGGCATCGACCTGGCCGCGCTGACCTATGGCAATGCCCGCCAGCGTGGTGTCGCCATCGACCAGTTCAAGCCCAAGACGCCTAAGAAGGAGTTCGTGCCGGTGCCGCCAGGGTCGTACAACGCGGCGGCGATCATCCTGCTGACCGACGGGCAACGCACCACGGGGGTCGATACGCTGGAAGCCACCAAATTGGCGGCCGACCATGGCGTGCGGGTCTACACCGTGGGTGTCGGCACGCTCGAGGGCGAGACCATCGGATTCGAAGGCTGGTCGATGCGGGTGCGACTCGACGAAGCCACGCTCAAGGCCGTCGCGCTGCAGACCCAGGCCGAATATTTCTATGCTGGCACGGCAGAGAACCTGAAGAAGGTGTACGAAAAACTCAGCTCACGCCTGACGATGGAGAAAAAAGAAACCGAGATCTCCGGCCTGCTGGCCCTGGTCGCGTCCATGCTGGCGATCGCCTCGGCGGCGCTGTCGCTGTTGTGGTTCAACCGGATTCTGTGATCTGATGCTCAGGTTCCGGGCACCGCGTCAAGCCTGGGTCAACGTCCCGCGGTCCAGCCGATAGTGACGCCCACACCGCGCGGCAATACTCTCGTCATGGGTGACGACGACAAACGCCGTGCCCTGGTCGCGAGCCAGGCCCATCATCAGCTCGAAAACGCCGTCGGCGGTGCTGCGGTCCAGGTTGCCGGTGGGCTCGTCGGCCAGCACGCAGGCCGGCTGGGTCACCAGGGCGCGGGCAATGGCAACCCGCTGGCGCTCCCCACCCGACAACTCGGACGGCCGGTGCTGCAACCGGTCCTGCAGGCCGACACTGGTCAGCGTTGCCGCTGCAGTGCGCGCGCTGTCGGCCGGTGCCATGCGTCGGATCCACAGCGGCATGGCCACGTTGTCGAGTGCGCTGAATTCCGGCAACAGGTGGTGAAACTGGTAGACGAAACCGAGATGCCGGTTGCGTAGCTGGCCCTGTTCGCTGGCGCTGCGCGTGGCCAGGTCCTGGCCCATCAGCTGCACGCTGCCGCTGGTGGGGGCGTCCAGCGCGCCGAGCAGATGCAGCAAGGTGCTTTTGCCCGAACCCGACGCGCCGACGATGGCCAGCGTCTCGCCGGCATGCACCTGCAAGTCGACCCCGCGCAACACCGTCACGTCGAGCCGTCCTTCAGTAAATCTTTTGGTCAGGCCTTGCGCCTGCAACACCACATCACTCATACCGCAAGGCCTCGGCCGGGTTGACACGGCTGGCGCGCCAGCTCGGATAGATGGTGGCCAGGAAGGCCAGCACCAGGGATATCAACGCAATCGGCACGATGTCGGCCTGCTGCGGATCGCTGGGCATGCGGCTGATCAGGTAGATGTCCTTGGGCAGGAAAGTCGCGCCCAGCAGGTGCTCGAGCGCCGGCACGATGACGTCGATATTGAACGCTATGCCCAGGCCCATGACCAGCCCGGCCAGCGTACCGATGACTCCGACCATGGCGCCCTGCACAACGAAAATGCCCATGATCGAGCGCGGACTTGCGCCCAGCGTGCGCAATATGGCGATGTCGGCGTGTTTGTCGGTCACCGTCATCACCAGCGTGCTGACCAGGTTGAACGCCGCCACCGCCACGATCAGCGTCAGGATGATCGACATCATGCGTTTCTCGACCTGCACCGCGGCAAACCAGGTGCGGTTCTGCCGCGTCCAGTCGCGGATCACCAGTTCACCGGTCATGGTGCCGGCCAGTTCGGCGGCGACATCGCGGGCCTGGTGCAGGTCGCGCAGCTTCAGGCGCACGCCGGTGGGCCCTTCGAGACGGTACAGGCGTGCGGCATCGTCCATATGCATCAGTGCCAGTGCCGAGTCGTATTCGAAGTGACCCGAATCAAAGGTGCCAACGACTGTCATCTGCTTGAGCCGCGGCACCACACCGGCGGGGGTGATCTGTCCACTGGGGGTGATCAGGGTCACCTTGTCGCCCTCACGCACGCCCAGCGAACGCGCCAGTTCTCCACCCAGTACGATATTGAATTCGCCAGGCACCAGCCGCGCCAGACCGCTGCGACCCATGGAGCGCCCCAGGTCCGTAACTTCCAGTTCGCGTTGTGGATCGATGCCGCGCACCAGCGTGGCTTTCATGTCCTCGCCCCGCGCCAGCAGGCCCTGGGCGAACACGAACGGTGCGGCCCCGATGACCTGCGTATTGCGCTTGGCCTCTTCCATGGTATGCGCCAGATCAGGTAAGGCGGCTCCGCCCGCCGCCAGGATCTCGATGTGCGAGACCACGCCGAGCATGCGGTCGCGTACCTCCTTCTGGAAACCGTTCATGACGCTGAGCACGATGATCAGCGCCGCCACACCCAACGCAATACCCAGCATCGAGACGCCGGAGATGAAGGAGATGAAGCCGTTGCGCCGGGTCGCGCGACCGGCTCGGGTGTAACGCCAGCCCAATATCAATTCGTAGGGCACTTGCATCAGCGACAGCACATAAGGAGCATGTTCATTTCAGGCGGAAACCGCAAACAGCGGCCATTGTGGCATCCCGCCGGTTACCCCCACGAGGGCCCGGCCGCTTCGGCGGACAATAGCGCCATGCAATTGCTGATTCCGTATGCATTCGTCGATACACCAGGCTGCGCCGAGGCTCTGGGCACGGTGCAATTACCACGACTCGACCAACTTTTGCGCCGTTTGTCGCTGGTTCGCGTCGATGCCGGCTCGCCACACGACCTGTCCCCGCCGCATGAACGTGCCCTGGCGCAAGCGATGGGCATCGCAGCCACGGACGGCTTGATTCCCTGGGCCGCACTGGAGATGGCCCGCGCCGGACGCCAGACCGGCCCGGCACACTGGGCCTGGATCACGCCGGCGCACTGGCAGATCGGCGTGGGCGGCATCCTGATGCGCGACCCCTTGAGCCTGCAGTTGCAGGAAGCGGAGTCGCAGGCGCTGCTGCAGGCGATGGCGCCCTACTTCGCGCAAGACGGCCTGGAGCTGGAATTCGACACCCCCGCGCGCTGGCGGATCCGCGGGGCTCCATTGGCCGGCCTGGCGTGCGCCTCGCTGGACCGCGTGCTGGGCACCGACGTCAGCCCCTGGATGCCCGCAACCGCCGCCGTGCGGCGGTTGCAAAATGAAATGCAGATGCTGCTCTACACACACCCGGTCAACGATGCGCGCGCCTTGCGCGACTTGGAGCCGGTCAATTCCTTCTGGATCAGCGGCAACGGGGTGCTGGACGATGGCATCGCGCGCGGCGACCCGCCACAGATCACAGATGCCTTGCGCCGGCCTGCCCTGATCGGCGACTGGGCCAGCTGGGCCGGTGCATGGCAAGCAGTCGACCAGCAAACCTGCCCGCAACTGCTTGCCGCGCTGGATGCCGGCGATCCAGTCGAACTGGTGTTGTGTTCGGACAGGAACGCACTGCATTTCGCGTCCAGACCGATCGGCTGGCGTGAGCGACTGCGCCGCCGCTGGCGCAGCAGCACATTGAAAGATTTCACCGGCCAGTTATGAAAATCACCACCCGCGACATCCCCCCTCGCGCCGCCTGGACCCTGGAGCAGGCGGGCGTACACCCTCTGCTGGCGCGCCTGTATGCGGCACGCGGCGTCACCGGCATGGACGACCTCGACGAAGGCCTGAATCGCCTGTTGTCCCCTGCCACGCTGCTCGGCAGCACTGCCGCTGCCACACTGCTGGCCGACGCCATTGCGCAGGACAAACGCCTGTGCATCGTGGCCGACTACGATTGCGACGGCGCCACCGCCTGCGCCGTCGGCATACGCGGCCTGCGCCTGCTGGGCGCGCGCCATGTCGACTACATCGTGCCCGACCGGGTGCGCGACGGTTATGGCCTGACGGCCCCCATCGCGCAGCGGGTCAAGGACAGCGGGGCCGATGTGCTGATCACCGTGGACAACGGCATTGCCAGCATCGAGGGCGTGGCCTGCGCCCGCGCGCTGGGCCTGCAGGTTCTGGTGACCGACCACCACCTGCCGGCGAGCGAACTTCCCGATGCCGATGTGATCGTCAACCCCAACCAGCCCGGCTGCGATTTCGAGAGCAAGTCCATTGCCGGGGTCGGGGTCATGTTCTATGTGTTGCTCGCGCTGCGCTCGGAGTTGCGCACACGCGGCATTTTCACGCCGCAGAACCAGCCCAAACTCGACGCCTTGCTGCCACTGGTGGCGCTGGGCACCGTGGCCGACGTGGTGCGGCTCGACCCCAACAACCGCCGGCTCGTGGCCCAGGGCCTCAAGCGGGTACGCGCCGGTGCATTGCCGCCCGGGTTGACCAGCCTGTTCCAGGCAGCCGGGCGTTCGGCGCCCATGGCCACCACATTCGACTTCGGCTTTGCGCTGGGCCCGCGCATCAATGCCGCTGGCCGGCTCAGCGACATGACGCTGGGCATCGAGTGCCTGCTGACCGACGATGCGACCCGGGCCCAGGAACTGGCACGCCAGCTCGACGGCATCAACCGTGAACGCCGCGAGATCGAAGGCGATATGCGGGCGCAGGCCATGGAAATCGTCGAGTCGCTGTTCGAGGAAGGCGAGGAGCCGCCACCGGCAATCTGCGTGTTCGACCCCGATTTCCATGAGGGCGTGGTCGGCATCGTGGCCTCGCGCATCAAGGACAAGCTGCACCGGCCGACTTTTGTCTTCGCCGCCAGTCAGGCGCCGGGCAAGGAACATGAACTCAAGGGTTCGGGTCGTTCCATCCCCGGTTTTCACCTGCGCGATGCGCTCGACCTCGTGGCCAAGCGGTACCCGGGCGTATTGCTGCGGTTTGGCGGCCACGCCATGGCCGCAGGTTGCACCATCGCCGAAGAACACCTCGACCAGTTCGAGCAAGGGCTGGCCGAAGTGGCGTTGCAGTGGCTCGACGCCGCCACGTTGCAACGCCGCCTCGAGACCGATGGGCCGTTGGCGCCGGAGTACCGCCGCGTCGACCTGGTCGACACGCTGCACAAGGAAGTCTGGGGCCAGGGTTTTGCACCACCCATATTCAGCGAAGAGGTGGAAGTGGTCTCGCAGCGCCTGGTCGGCGAAAAACACCTGGCGCTCAAACTCAAGCACCAGGGCACCCCCATCGACGGCATCTGGTTCAACCATACCGACAGCCTGCCGGCCCGCGTGCGTATCGCCTTTCGGCTTGACGCGGATGAATGGAACGGTTCGCGCAAGGTCAAGTTCCTGATCGAGGGTGTTGATTCCGCCGCCGGCTGAAGGCGACAATCCACGGCTACGACACCTATTTGAAGATACAGGAGCACACCATGGCGCAGACCCCCCACTTCGACCTCACCGGCCGCCTTGCGCTGATCACCGGCTCCAGTGCCGGTATCGGTTTCGCGCTGGCACGCGGCCTGGCGCAGTCCGGCGCCACCATCGTGCTCAATGCGCGCAGTGCAGACAAGCTGGAACAGGCGGCAAAGACGCTGCGCACCGAAGGCGCAACTGTGCACACGTCGGTGTTCGACGTGACGCGTAGCGCGGAGGTGACCAAGGCGATCGCGGCGATCGAAAATGACATCGGCCCGATCGACATCCTGGTCAACAACGCCGGTATGCAACGCCGCGCGCCGCTCGAGGACTTCCCGGAAGACCAGTGGCATGAACTGATGCGCACCAACGTCGACAGCGTGTTCCTGGTCGGCCAGGCCGTGGCACGCCACATGATCGGTCGCAAGAAGGGCAAGATCATCAACATCTGCTCGGTGCAAAGCGAGCTCGGGCGGCCGAACATCGCGCCCTACACCGCCAGCAAGGGCGCGGTCAAGATGCTGACCAAGGGCATGGCCATCGACTGGGGCCAGCACGGCATTCAGGTCAACGGCCTGGGCCCGGGCTATTTCAAGACCGAACTGACCGAAGCGCTGGTAAAGAACCAGGAGTTCAGCAGCTGGCTGATCGGCCGCACACCGTCGCGCCGTTGGGGCGATGTCGAAGACCTGGTGGGCCCGGCTGTGTTCCTGGCCAGCGACGCGTCAAACTTCGTCAATGGCCACATTCTGTATGTGGACGGCGGCGTGACAGCCACCCTCTAACTATCGGCTGCTGGCGCGAACACGGACCCAGACAGACGGCACGACGCTGTTGCCCTGAACCACGCCGACCCGACCCACGCCCATTCATCAACATAACCCCCTTCACCCAGGAACCCCTGCCATGGAAGCTCTTGTCATCCACGCCCCCAACGACCTGCGGGTCGAAACCATCGTCACCGAACCGGTGCAGGCTGGCCAGATTCGGGTAAGGGTGCGCAAGGGCGGCATCTGCGGCTCCGACCTGCACTATTTCAACCACGGGGGTTTCGGCACGATCCGCATCAAGGAACCCATGGTGCTGGGCCATGAAATCGCCGGCATCGTCGCGCAGGTTGCCGATGGTGTCACCCGCATTGCCACCGGCGATCGGATTGCGGTCAGCCCGAGCCGACCGTGCGGCCAATGCACCTATTGCCAGCAAGGCCTGCAGAACCACTGCCTCGACATGCGCTACTACGGCAGCGCGATGCGCACGCCCCATGTGCAGGGCGCGTTCCGCCAGGAGATCGTCTGCGACGCCAGCCAGGCGCACAAGCTGGCTGACACCGTCAGCGACGGCGAAGGCGCACTGGCCGAGCCCCTATCGGTTGCGCTGCATGCAGTGCGCCGAGCGGGGTCCCTGCTGGGCAAACGCATCCTCGTCACAGGCTGTGGACCGATCGGGGCACTGATCATCATTGCGGCTCGCCGGGCCGGGGCTGCGCACATCGTGGCCACTGACGTGAGCGCTTTTACGTTGCGCAGCGCCATCAAGGTCGGCGCCGATGCCGCGATCAATGTGGGTGAACAGCCCGATGCGCTGGAGCCCTATTGCGTGGACAAGGGCAGTTTCGACGTGTTGTTCGAGGCCAGTGGCAACGAACGCGCCTTGCGCGGTGCGCTAGACGCGCTACGTCCGCGTGGCGTCATCGTGCAGGTTGGCCTCGGCGGAGAAATGACACTGCCGCTCAATACCATCGTGGCCAAGGAGTTCGATCTTCGCGGCGCGTTCCGGTTTCACGAGGAATTCGCGATTGCGGTCGAATTGCTGAACAAGGGACTGATCGACGTAAAGCCGCTGATCTCGGCCACCCTGCCGTTTCGCGACTCCGGACGGGCATTTGCGCTGGCAGCGGACCGGTCGCAGGCCATGAAGGTGTTGCTCGATTTCACATGACCTGGCACCTTGCGTCAGCCAATGCATGCGGGCGCAGCAACGACGCCGGCAAAATCCGCCCACGGAGCAGCGCATGGCGCGGCGCATAGAATGCCCCTTTTCGCAACCGATGCAGTGGAGAGCCCCATGTCCGAACAGAAATACAGACTAGTCACGCGCAGCGATTTCGACGGCCTGGTATGTGCCATCCTTCTCAATGAGCTCGGGATGATCGACGACATCAAATTCGTGCACCCGAAGGACATGCAGGACGGCAAGATCACGATCACGGACCGCGACATCACCACCAACCTGCCATATGTGCCTGGCGCGCACCTGGTGTTCGACCACCATGCGTCGGAGACGCTGCGCAACACCGGTGAGCGCCCCAAGAACTACATCATCTACCCGGGCGCCCCGTCGGCGGCCCGCGTGGTCTACGAGTGTTATGGCGGCAAGCAGAAGTTTGCAAACTCGTTCGACGACATGATGATCGCGGTGGACAAGAGCGACGCGGCCGAATTCACGATCGAGGAAGTCCTCGACCCCAAGGACTGGGTGCTGCTGAACTACCTGATGGACTCGCGTACCGGCCTGGGCCGTTTCCGCGAGTTCCGTATCAGCAACTACCAGTTGATGCTCGACCTGATCAACTATGTACGCAACCACACCATCGAAGAGGTGCTGGCGTTGCCCGACATGATCGAACGCGTAGCACTGTATTTCGACCACGCTGAAAAAGCCAAGGAACAGCTTTTGCGCTGCTCCACCGTGCACGGCAACCTGGTGGTGCTCGACCTGCGCCAGGAAGAGACGATCTTTGCGGTCAACCGCTTCATGATCTACGCGCTGTTCCCGCAGACCAATATCTCCATCCACGCGATGTGGGGTGTGCAGAAGCAGAACACCGTGTTTGCCACCGGCAAATCGATTACCAACCGCACATCGAACACCAACATCGGCGAACTGATGCTCAGTTATGACGGCGGAGGCCACGAGAACGCCGGCACCTGCCAGATCGCCAATGACAAGGCTGAGGCGGTGCTACAGGAACTGATCACCAAGATCAACGCAGACGGCTGAAGCTGAACGCCAAGCCCCGCGGCCGGTTGCGGACATCGCCGGGGCCGCTTCGGCGACGCGGGGTCAGGGCTTAAAATATGTCGGTGAAGACAATCCTCAACGCCGACCTGCATTGCCACTCCGTCGTCTCCGACGGCACCCTGACACCCGAAGCCCTGGCCGAGCGGGCCAAGGCCAATGGCGTGGAGTTGTGGGCACTGACCGACCATGACGAAATCGGCGGCCAGGCCCGAGCCGCGGCAGCAGCCCGGCAGCAGGGCATGCATTACCTGACCGGTACAGAAATTTCAGTCACCTTCATAGGCAAGACGGTCCACATCGTCGGCCTGGGGTTCGACGCAGACGACGCCGGCATACGCGAAGGCCTGGCCCGCACCCGCGGCGGGCGCGGACAGCGGGCCCACGACATGGCCGACGGCCTGGCCAAAGTCGGCATCCACGGCGCCTATGAGGGCGCGCTCAAGTTCGCCGGTAACCACGACCTGATCTCGCGCACGCATTTCGCCCGCTTTCTGGTCGACAGCGGCGTGTGCAAGGAAACCCACGAGGTGTTCCGCAAGTACCTGACCGAAGGCAAGCCCGGTTTTGTCGAACACAGCTGGGCATCGCTGAAAGATGCGGTGAGCTGGATCACCGCAGCCGGTGGCGTGGCGGTAATCGCCCATCCAGCGCGCTACAAGTTCAGCGTCAACGAGGAATACGCCTTGTTCACCGAGTTCAAGAACCATGGCGGCCAGGGCGTCGAGGTGATCACTGGCAGCCACACTGCCGCCGAATACCTGACCTACGCAGACACCGCACGCGAATTCGGTCTGGCCGCATCGCGCGGCAGCGATTTCCACAGCCCCGATGAATCCCATACCGACCTGGGCACACTGCCGCTGCTGCCCGGTACATTGACACCGGTATGGGAACTGCTGGAGTCCCGCATCCAGTGACCATGCGCAACACGGTGCGGCACCAAACCTGACATGGCGCAACACTTCGAATTGCACCCGGACAACCCGCAACCGCGGCTGCTCAAGCAGGCGGTGGCGATGCTTGAGCGCGGGGGGGTGCTGGCAGTGCCCACCGATTCGAGCTACGCACTGGTGTGCCACATCGACGACAAGGCCGCGGCCGACCGCCTGCGCCGCATCCGCGGCGTCGACGACAAACACCACCTGACGCTGCTGTGCCGCGACCTGAGCGAACTGTCCAACTACGCGCGGGTAGACAACCGACAGTACCGGCTGCTCAAGTCGGTGACACCGGGTCCCTACACGTTCATCCTGGAGGCGAGCAAGGAAGTGCCCCGGCGTGTCAGCCATCCGCAGCGCAAGACCATCGGCATGCGGGTACCCGATCACCGCGCGCTGCAGGAATTGCTGGCGCTGCACAACGGCCCGTTGCTGGCAACCACGCTGATTCCCCGGGGCGAGACCGATCCACTGAACGACGCGCACGACATTCGTGAGAAGTACGAACACCAGATCGAGGCCGTGCTCGATGCTGGCGCCTGCGCGCAGGAAGCCACGACGGTGGTCGACCTGACCGGTGGCGAACCGGTGCTGGTGCGCCAGGGCCGTGGTGACGCCGCCGCCCTGGGTCTGTGACCTGCCGCCGTTGGTCACTCTGAGACAATCGCCCGGTGGACACCTCCAACCTGATTCAATCGATCCTGACCTACGCACTGCCGGTGCTGTTTGCCATCACCGTGCATGAAGCCGCACATGGATATGCGGCGCGTCATTTCGGCGACGACACCGCGTACAAGTTGGGCCGCATTACGCTGAACCCGATCAAGCACATCGACCCGGTCGGCACGATCCTGATCCCGATGATGCTGCTATTTTCGACCAGCGGCGCATTCATGTTCGGTTATGCCAAGCCGGTGCCAGTGCGTTTCGGCAACCTGCGCAACCCGAAACGCGACATGGTATGGGTGGCGCTGGCAGGGCCGGCCTCCAACCTGGCCCAGGCGTTTCTCTGGGGTGCGCTGATGATCGTGCTGCATGGGGCGGGTGTCACTGAACCGTTCTTCCTGAAGATGTGCCAGGGCGGTGTACTCGTCAACACGATCATGTTCGTGCTCAACCTGTTTCCGCTGCCGCCACTCGATGGTGGCCGCATTCTGGTCGGCCTGCTTCCTTATCGCCAGGCAGCACTGGTGGCGCGCATCGAACCCTGGGGTTTCTTCATCGTGCTGGGATTGCTGTTCCTGGGTGTCATCAGCACCTTCTGGATGCGCCCGCTGATGACGCTGACCTTCAGTCTGCTCGACATCGTGTTGACCCCGTTCGTCTGGTTATTCGGATAACTACTTTCTCTGTCTGTCCCGCACCATGAGCATCACGCGTTTTCTGACCGGCATCACCACCACCGGTACACCCCATCTGGGCAACTATGTCGGCTCGATCCGCCCCTCCGTGCGCGCCAGCTTGCGCGACGACGTCGAGAGCTTCTATTTCCTGGCCGATTACCACGCGCTGATCAAGGTCGAGGAGCCGTCCCGCATCCAGCGCTCCACGCTCGAGATCGCCGCCAGCTGGCTGGCCGCCGGGCTCGACCCGCAGCGCGTCACCTTCTACCGCCAGTCCGACATTCCCGAGATCCCCGAACTCACCTGGTTCCTGACCTGTGTCACTGGCAAGGGTCTGCTGAACCGGGCCCACGCCTACAAGGCCGCAGTAGACAAGAACACCGCCGCCGGTGCCGACACCGACACCGACGTGACCGCCGGCTTGTTCATGTACCCGGTGCTGATGGCCGCCGACATCCTGATGTTCAACGCGCACAAAGTGCCGGTCGGCCGCGACCAGGTGCAGCACCTGGAAATGACGCGCGACATGGCCAACAGCTTCAACCACCGCTACGGCCAGCACTTCACGCTGCCCGACGTGGTGATCGAGGAATCGGTTGCCACGCTGCCCGGCGTTGACGGGCGCAAGATGAGCAAGAGCTACGACAACCACATTCCGTTGTTCGCGCCGCGCGCGCAGCTGAGAAAACTCATCGCCGGCATCGTCACCGACTCGCGCCAGCCGGGCGAACCCAAGGACGTCGACGGCTCCGCACTGTTCCAGATTTACCAGGCCTTCGCCAGCGAACAAGAGACCGCGGCACTGCGCAAGGCTTATGCCGACGGCATCTCCTGGGGTGACGCCAAGACCATGGTGTTTGAGCGCCTGGATGTCGAAATCACGCCAATGCGCGAACGCTACGACGACCTGATGCGTGACCCGGCAGCGATCGAAGCCATCTTGCTGCGCGGCGCCACCAAGGCACGCGCAATCGCGACCCCGTTCATGACCAGCGTGCGCCACGCAGTGGGCTTGCGCAACCTCGGTGCGGCCAGCCAGGCGAAGACAGCCAAGGCCGACAAGGCCTCACTGCCCAGCTTCAAGCAATACCGCGAGAAAAACGGGCAATTCGCATTCAAGCTGGTCGACGCCAAGGGCCGTCTGCTGCTGCAAAGCCAGGGTTTCGCATCACCCAAGGACGCCGGCGCCGCCATCGCCCGCCTGCAGCAGGTCGGCGCCGCCGCTCTGCCGGCATTCGAGGACCAGGTTGCCACCGGCGAAGGGGTCTCCAACAACGAAGTTGCAGCGGCCCTGCAACAACTCGCCGACGCGGCCTGATTCCCGATTCCCCCCGGCTGGGGTGGATGGCCAAATGCTACAATTCTTAGCGGCATAGGAGAGGTGGCAGAGTGGCCGAATGTACCTGACTCGAAATCAGGCGTACCGCAAGGTACCGTGGGTTCGAATCCCACCCTCTCCGCCAGGAAGATAGGAAAAACGGGCCTTTTCGGCCCGTTATGATTTTCTGCCCATGTTTTTGCCCATGAATGTGCAGACGCGCTCGGGGCTTTGACCCTCCGCTTAAATTGGGCGAAAAGAGGCGGACGCGCTGACGCCCGAGATGCGCCAGACCATACGCACGACGCTGCGCAAGCTCGAAGACGCGATCCGCGCCGCGGTCGCGCTGGCGGTGCGGCACGGCGAGCTGGGCAAGGACACGCCGGTGGAAGGCGTCACGGTGCAGATCAGCAGCCTCGTGTACCTGACCGGGCAGCTAACGCGCCACGTATCCGGCTTCGCGCGGCTGGCGAATAGCGAATAGGATTTTCAAACGCCATCGGACAGCCCAAGAATGGGCCTGAAAAAGCTCCCGGCCGAGCCCGCAGAGGGCCGCAGTAAGCAAGTCTGGGCGGATTTGGCGCGCAAGTCTGGGCCTCTGGAGGCTCGGGGCTGGCGAGTTGGCAGGTCTTTGAACGTTCACGGCTCGCAGGATTGGCCCGGTCTCAGGGTTGACCCTGATGTTGGCCATGGCTTGCCGACACAGCGCGCAGCGCCACCCCGGCGGCAGGGTGGCGGCAGAGCGTGGCGACAGGTATCCGACAGCGCGAGTGGCTCAGGCAGCGAAGTGCGGCCCCGCCTCGCGCACCTGACCCTTGGGCGGGGGCTGCGGATCCAACCCCAGGTGAGCAAGGATCTTCTCGATCACCGGCCGCTCCAGGATGGCGGCGATGATCTTGAGCTCCCCGGCGCCGCAGTTCGGGCAGCGCTGCATGTCGATGTCAAACACGCGCTTTAGCAGCCGTGCCCAGCTGATGCGTGCGGGCCGGACTTGGGCGGTCTCGGCCTCGCACTGGACGCCGGATGCGGCAACGCCTGGCGCTTGCTCATCCTTGGGCGGCCCCTGCGGCACCACCAGAGATCGCAGCTTCGCGTTCGGAGCCAGCACCCCGTGGAACCGGATCAGGTGCAGCCTGGGCCTGGGCCTGGGCACCAGCGCCGCCAGCCGCTGCATGAACTCCAGCGGGCTCATGACCAGGTGCGTGGTGCCGTCTCTCCACGGCGTCTTGAGCTTGAGCTGCACCTGACCGGCGGCGTTGAGCTGTACCCGCTCGTCTGCCAGCG
>Ga0209491_10000258_pt1 | contig 104896 bp, 75 predicted proteins | sample BON02_FD_187213 | JGI IMG/M metagenome (GOLD analysis project Ga0209491, IMG submission 187213) | Freshwater microbial communities from Lake Bonney liftoff mats and glacier meltwater in Antarctica - BON-02 (SPAdes) (version 2) | ecosystem: Environmental > Aquatic > Freshwater > Ice > Glacier... | reverse complement strand
TTGGCGTTGATCTTGCAGCTTGCGGCGATGCCAATACACATAGGCTCTAGCCGACCAGCCAAGTGGACAACGTTGGCAGGGATCACCATTCGACCGACGGCAACTTCTTCTCGCACCAATTCAACGGACAGGTTTTCACGCTTGGCAACGAATTCCATCTCGGGGGTGACGTGATTTCTTCGAGCGGCTTGAATCTGAGTCTCAGTGGTCATGCCAAAATTCCTTTTCCATATATGTGTAAAGCCAGTAAGTTGGAACCCTTTGGATTCCCCACTTCTGGTCGCTTTTTTGCTTGGTTTCTTCAGCCGCCCGACGCTGACGACTCAATTCATCAAAAACTCAATTGTAGCGATCCGTCCCCACTTTCCTACTCGGCTAAGAGAAACCGACAAACCGGCGGTGGTTTTCATGCGGCAAGAGCGAATGGGCTGCCGAAAAATTCGCTCTGGATCAGCAAAGTCTGCTTGAAATTGCGGCTGCCAAAAATAATAAATGGAATTCCAGCCGGCTAGGATTTACCGAACGATGCCCGGCTATTGAAAACAAGGGGCGTTGGATCGATCAAGTAGGCAAACCGCGAACGCTTTAAGATGATAAACAAAGTTCTTGAATTCAGATTGCAGGTTGGGTTACTTAACAGCGTCACCCGCAATTTTTACTCGCCTCGACATGGTTCTACTAGGTTTTCACCGTGCATTCAGAGCCTTGACCGTGCATTAAGAAGGCTAGAAAGTCAAAAAACATTCCCAATCTTCACGATTCACTGGCGGAGCCCAACACGGCCCTCTCAATGAAACTGTAATTGCCTACATTCTATAAATTGCCCAGTCGGCTTGTCTGTTGCAGAGCTTGCACATTAGGTCGCGTTCTGGTCGCGTCGGCACATTGCGAATTGCCAGATCTCTCGCTCAATTGCTCGGGCTGAATACCGAAATCACAATCCGTAGGAGCCCAAGCCAGCAGAGGGCGAACCATAACGGCACGCTGCCAAAATCCACGCCCCGACCGATCTACACGCCTGAAACGATCCCATTGCGGCCTGAGCTAGAAATTCAGTCTAGACCGGTGGCTTCTGCCAGAAACCGTGCCCAAACCCAGGTTACACGGCCCCAGGTTACACGGCCCCAGGTTACACGGCCCCAGGTTACACGAAAATAATGGGGCCGTTATCTCGAGGGAATCACGGGTATTCAGGGTAATCGATACTGACGACTCGGAAGTTGATCGTGCCCTTGGGGACCTTGATCACGACTTCGTCGCCGATCTTCTTACCAACCAGGCCCTTCCCCAGCGGGCTACTGATCAAATACTTGCCCTGGTCGTAGTTTTCGTCACCGGCGCCCACCAAAGTGATCTTCTCTTCTTCTTCCAGATCCAAATCAAAGACGGTCACATGAGCACCGAAGCCGATTTCATCACGTTTGATATTTGAAGGGTCGATGATCTTGGCCAACGACAATTGGCCTTTCATTTGATTGATGCGAGCCATCAACATCCCTTGAGCTTCGCGTTGCCCGTGGTATTCGGCGTTCTCTTTCAAGTCGCCTTCTTCGCGCGCCGCTGCAATCGCTTCCACAATTTGAGGAAGTTGAACGTTCTCAAGCTTTTCGATTTCCGCCTTACGTTTGTCGTAAGCCTCTTGAGTCATTGGAACATATTCAGCCATGGCTGGTTCCCTCTCGCCTTTTCACTATTGGTAACAAAAAAAGCACGCCCTACTTAAATTAAAGCAGGCCGCGCCGTCAGGGCTCTCTCAATGGATGACCCGTAATTATGCCGCAATTGGGGCCCAGAGTAAAGCTGAGTTAAATTTTGCAGGAAATACGCCTAAAAAACGAGTCGGAATTGCCAAGTGGGCTTTTGTTTTCGGGCGAATGCAAGACAATTCAAACACGGCTAATTTTGGTCAATTTAGGGATATATACTGAAGAAAAAGGCTCATGGATTCATCTTCTGCCCACGATTCGACTGCTGATTCATCTTCCACCAGCAGCGTTTCGGGTTCGCATTGTGCCGACCTGAACGCTTTAACCGATCAAGGCGGTGGCAATCGATCCCGCCCGATGGCCATCGTTTTGGCCGCCGGCAAGGGCACTCGGATGAAATCCGATTTACCCAAAGTTTTGGTGACGGCGTGCGGTCGTCCGATCATTACCTACGTTTTGGACAGTTTACGTAAATCTGGCGTGGGGCGTATCACGATCGTGGTCGGATACCGCCAAGAACTAGTTCGCGAGGCTCTGAAAGACTATCCCGAATTAGACTTTATTGAACAAACCCAGCAGCTTGGCACCGGACACGCAGTGATGTGTTGCCAACCGACTTTGGAACAGCAGACCGGTCCGGTCGTTGTGGTCGCTGGGGATTCACCGATGCTGCAGTCGGATTCGGTTTCCCACCTGCTGGATAAAATGGTTTCTTCGAAGTTGGCGTGCTTGCTAGGAACGCTTCACAGTCCCGATCCAACGGGGTTGGGGAGAATCGTGCGCGACGATGGCAAGTTTGTTGGAATCGTTGAAGAAAAAGATGCGACTGACGAACAGCGAAAAATTACCGAAGTCAACATGAGTACTTATGTGTTTGACGGCCCTAAGCTGTTTGAAGTTTTGCACAAAATTGACAACAAGAACAAGCAAAACGAATTCTATCTGACCGACTATCCCTCGGTGCTACTTCACCGAGGCGAAACAGTGGATGCATTGCCTATTTTGAAGGACGTGGAAGCCCTTAGCATCAACACGGTGGAACATCTGGCGGCGGTGGAAGAAGCGATGAAGAAGTTGAACCTTTAACCTCATGCCTGGCTGCTTTGAGTCGGATCGCCGATTGCTGTCTCGATGGAGTTGCGAAGCTGAGTCGAGGGTCGACTTGAACGATTGGTTTGAACGTAAGTTGATCTGCTGCTTCGGGTATTCAGGATCGGCTTGATAGTTCATGACTCCCAAGTGTTCAGTGCCACATCGAATATGGGACGTGCAACCTGGTCAAGCCCGCACCTGCGGAACAGGCAAATGGCTGTGGTTTGGTATCGGCATGGAATTCAAACTAGGGAAGCCTTCGCGAAAGTTCTCTTGAATTGGTCCGAGTTTTTCGATTCAAGGCTCAGGTTTTTTGCTTAGTAGGTTTGTGAGCGATCCTTCACAAGTTACAATGAGCAGCACAACGTACTTGGCCCTCTCGGCTGGGTCGGAAATTCAGTCTGTGAACGGATAAAAGCAATCTAATGCAAGAATTGAAGATCTTCAGCGGTCGCGCGAACCAGAAATTGGCTCGTGACATTTGCGGATTCCTGAATTTGGAATTGGGGGATTGCACGCTTTCGACGTTCCCCGACGGAGAATTTCATTGCAAAATTGAAGACGTTCGCGGCCGAGACGTTTTTCTAGTCCAACCCACTTGCCCACCGGTTAACGATACGCTTCTGGAATTGCTGATCATGATTGACACTTGCAAGCGGGCAAGTGCGAAACAGATCACGGCGGTTGTTCCCTATTACGGCTACGCTCGGCAAGATCGCAAAGACGAAGGTCGCGTGCCGATTACTGCAAAATTGGTCGCCAATTTGATCACTCGTGCGGGGGCCGATCGAGTCCTGGCGATGGACTTACATGCGGCACAAATTCAAGGTTTCTTTGATGTGCCGGTTGACCACCTGTACGCGTCCAAAGTCCTTAATGATCACTTTCGAACCTTCGACTTTCCACCCGACGATTTAGTCATCGTGGCTCCGGATGAAGGCAGCATAAAGCGAGCCGTGGGGCACGCCAAACGCTTAGGTGGATCGATTGCGATCATTGATAAACGACGAAGCAATGCTTACGAAACCAAGCAAGAGAACCTGATTGGCGGATCCGTCGAGGGCAAAGTTTGCTTGATGTTCGACGATATGATTTCGACAGCCGGTTCGATTTGCGGAGCTGTGCGGTTAGTTCGCGAAAAGGGAGCCAAAGAAATCCACGTTGCGGCCACTCATGGTCTGTTTGCTGGAAACGCAGTGGAACGACTTAACGATGCCAAAGTGGATAGTGTGGTGATTACGGACAGTATTCCTGTACGAGAGAATTGCAATATTAACAATTTGAAGGTGCTGTCGGTCGCCCATATGCTAGGTGAAGCCATTCGTCGTATCCATCAGTGCCAGTCCATTAGCGCCATGTTTAACTCCAAGCCATAGCATGTTTAACTTCAAGCTATCGCATGTTTAACTTCAAGCTATCGCATGTTTAACTTCAAGCTATCGCCTTGGAGTTCCGTTGGGATCTGAAGGGAGTCGGCAGGAGGCGTTCCAACGTCCGCGAATCCCAAGAATCGTGGTTCGTCCGACTTAGAAGCCATCTCTGACGGTTGGGCCGATTCGATAAATGAACGCTTTGCTGCCACTCTTCCCTTGCGTTGATGCTTAGTTGCGTTGATGCAGGGAAACGAATTTGATTTTCCTGCTTCGATAAAGGCTGGACACGTTTTGGGAAATTCAAAAAGAAAGAAGCCCGCCGCCAAATCTCAAGGCGGAAGTGTCAGCGATGCGGACACAGGTCTTCAAGCGGACACAGGTCTTCAAGCGGACAAGGGTCTTCAGGCAGGTGAGGGTCTTCAGGCAGGCGAGGGGAGTTACTCGGCTTCAAACGATTCTGCAGCCAATCTTGCATCTGTCGCCAAAAAAAGACAGCGGACCCAGTCGTCCATTTCTGTGCCGAAATTGGCGGGTGTTCCGGGTTGGGTTTGGTGTTTGGTTAGTTGTGTTTGCTTGTGTGGATCCTTGCCACCCATCGGTTTGTGGGCTCTGGTATTTGTGGGCCCTGTCGGGTTAATTGTTGTTGCTAACTTGCCACGCGGTAGTGTCAGCTTAAAGCTGGTTTGGCTATTGGCGGTCTGTCATTGGCTGGTCACTTTCCACTTCTTGCGCTTACCACACTGGGCGGGTTGGTTGGGATGGGTGCTGATCGCCAGTTATTTCGCTTGTTACGACACTGCCTTTGTTTCGATCACTCGTCGCTTGGTGCAATATCCCAATTGGATATTGGCGACTATGGTTCGTCTGTTGGCCCCAGCCTTCGTATGGGTCAGTCTGGAAGCGATTCGGTCTTATTTGTTGTCCGGGTTCCCGATCGGTTTATTGGGGCATGCACTTTACCAGCAACCTACGTTGATCCAGTCCGCTGACATTGCAGGCGAGTTAACGGTTTCGTTTCTGCTTGTGCTGGTTGCCACGGGGCTGGCAGGGTTGCTGTTTGCGCTGGTCGCACCCAGACCCTTGCGAGCCTTATTGACAGAATCGCCATTGAACCAAGTACCAACGATTCACATACCAGGTGGAATAGCATCTGGTTTGGTGTTGCTGGTAGGTTTGGGATTCATGATCGGTTACGGAAGCTACTGCAACGGTAGGTTCGTGCAGGATAGTGTTGAAAACGCAACGAAAATTGCGTTGATCCAAGGATCGCAAGATGTGCAGTTCGGACTGACCGCTGAACAGTCTAGGACGCAGACGCAAGAGTCTTATCAGCAACATCTAGAATTGACCGTCCAGGCTCGGCAACAGCATCCGGATCTTGGTGTAGTCGTGTGGCCCGAGTCGATGTTTCCGTTCCCAGACATTTTGCCCTTCAACCCAGAGAAGTATACACAAGCAGCGGGTGAAGGCACTGGGTTGTCAGCTAGGCAGTTGCTTAGCATTGGGCAGGAGATTCAATTTCGAGTCATCGAGAGTACAGGGACGGGGATTCAAGAACAGTTTCCTTTTCGTACAAGCGTTCCGCTACTTGCAGGGGTTCATTCTTACGATCCAGAAAAGGACGATGACTACAATGCAGTGGTGTATTTCGACAGTTTTGGACAAGTCAATGGTCGCTACTTCAAATCGCACCTTGTTCCCTTTGGTGAATACCTGCCGTTAGGGGAGATGTTTCCGCAACTGTACCAACTGGCTCCTATTCCGCGAGGGCTATCCAAGGGTTCGGGCGTTCAAGCAATGAATGTGGATGGAAAAATTTTACTTCCAACGATTTGTTATGAAAGTGTGATCGGCCGCCATGTTCGCTCCTACATTCTAGATGTCGCCGATCGTTCAACCGGCGAAAGAGTGGCGGTCAGACGCGAAAAAGAAAGCGATTCCCAGAGGGCGCCGTTCGACGCCTTGTTGAATGTTAGCAACGACGGTTGGTTCTGGGGGTCAAGTGCGTTAGATTTGCACTTGGCCGGCAACGTATTTCGCTCGGTCGAAAATCGCTGTGCACATTTGATAGCCAGCAATACCGGCATTTCAGCTCATATCGATGCCAACGGTGTTATTCTTCAGCAAGCACCCAAACGCAAGGCCAAGATTGTGATCGCAAGCATTGGGCAGCGGCCGTTGGAATGGAAACCACTTTGGTGGACCTTAGGCGCCTGGCCCTGGTTGGCGACAACTCTGTTAACATTTGTGATGCTCGGTAAGACTTTCGCATCCAAATCGCGATGACCTGTGCGAACCCAGAAATGTGATGTCCCGCGAAGCCAATCGCATCATGCCTAGAGTACGCAATATGCACGTTGCGGTTCTGCCCGTCGGGCAAGTTTGACAAGCAGTTGATTGGAGTCGCTTATTGATTCTAACGCACAGTGATCAAACCCTATTGAGGATCCCTGCATGGAAGCCAACACAAATCCGGCGAGGCTTCCGAAACGGACCCTAATGGTATGTTCTAATTGAGATTACTAATGGAGATCTTAGCGAAAGTTGTCCCTAGCTTCAGAGGTTTGTGGCGAGTCCGAAACTCTTGAAGAGTTTCGTTTTTGGTAAACTTGCGTTGGACAGAGAACAATTCATCTACTTTTCTGCGGCCTCCAATGCCTCAATCTCTTTTCTTACTTCTTCGGCCTCTGCCGTCAGCAAGTCACTCTGTTTTCGGTTACTGTGCGACGCCTTGTAAGCTTCGTCCAACAAACGAGCGTGCTTTTGTTCCAGTTTTTGTTTCTTCGACTTGCCAAAACCAAACATTGTGTACTCCATCGTAATAGCCCACTTGATTAAACCATGGAAACCGATAGCAAATCCCGATGTTAACCCAATTGGGACAATTCAAATCAAGTTAAGACTTTGCCGCTGTTTACAACTGGCGATACATATAAGTTGTGCTGCACGATTCTCCGTTGGGCCATAGGGCAAAGTTTGGAATCTCGCCAGAACGCTGCCAGCCCAATTTGGCATAAAGGTGTTGCGCGGGGCTTCCAGTCTCTGTGTCCAAGACTAGTAAAGTTCGACCAGCCGAAGCGGCCTCCTGTTGGATGGCGACCATCAAAGCAGCTCCTAGGCCTTGTTTGCGAGCTGAACGCAGTACTAACATCTTGGAGACATCAGCGCGATGAGGTTGATTTTCGGGAAGATCCAACATTAACGAAACCGTGCCGATAATCGAACCCGAATCCTTGGCGACCGCTACCAAGATCACTCGGCCGGCATTTTGAACACTCTGCAGCGCCGTCAGCCAATATCGGTCCGCTTTTTGTCGATCAAGCGGATGCATGTAACCGACAGACGCGCCGCCTGCCACGCAATCGATCAATAAATCCGCCAAGCCCACCGCCAATTCCGTTGAGTCTTGTTTAAGATTTTCGATTCGATTGATCGAATACTCAATTTGCATTTTCCATCCTATCGCTGCAGTAACTGTCACCAAAAAAATCCCAACCGATCTAAGTACTGCTTCGCCATTGTTGGAACCGGTTGGGAATGGTCTCAAAAGTCATTTTCCGAATGCGAAAGTAGCCGTAGGACCGTAATCCGTCTGGTTGTGCGGGACGAGACGATTTGCGTCCTTCGGCTAAACGCATAACTTAATTGCGTCCGATCCGTTGAAGACCCTAAACAATCAATGCCGCCGCTGAAAACAGTGCCATGCATTACAAATTTTTTATTATGAGCGGATTGGACTGTCGTCCCAAGGTTTTGTTGCAAGTGATTCGGTGAATCGCCGACGGTGTCGTTTTCGAATGCAGGCGTGGAAAAAATTCGTGGTCTGAGTATTTTTACCGAATGGGAAGGACGACGGTTTGTTGTTTCTTGGCAGCTTCATAGATCGCCAGAATAACTTCGACGCTGTGTCGTCCCTCGAGTCCGTCGATCAGTGGTTGCGTGCCATTCTGGATCGCGGAGATGACGTCGTTGAATTGAGCGGTGTGGCCATGATGGCCGATGGCCGAAGGGTCGCTAGCCCCGCCTCCTGTTTCTGTTTTGCCCGTCAATTCTTCTAAGATGCTGGCGTCTAAATCGTCTGATTTATCAAAGGTCCACATCTTGATATCTTCTTCTTCGATCACTGCCGATCCCTGCGAGCCATGGACTTCGATCCGTTTAAGCATGCCTGGAAACGCGGCGGTGGTTGCTTGAATGACTCCCAAAGCACCGTTCGCGAATTGCAGACTGGCGGTCGCGACGTCTTCTACTTCGATTCGATCGTGGGCCAAAGTGGCGGTCTGTGCCGAAAGTTGCCTGACCGGACCCATCAGCCACAAGAGCAAGTCCACACTGTGAATCGCTTGGTTCATCAACGCGCCGCCGCCGTCTAGATCCCAAGTCCCGCGCCAGGCCCCGCTGTCATAATAGGCTTGAGTTCGAAACCACTTCACATAGGCGTCACCCAGGGTAAGCGTGCCGAATCGGCCACCGCTGATTGCTTTCTTTAAGTGTTGCGAGGCCTTATGGAATCGTGATGGAAAAATGGTTGAAAGAACCACGTTGTTGTCTTGGCAAGCGCGAATGATTTTGTCGCAGCGCTCCAAAGTGATTTCCAAAGGCTTTTCGATGATTACATGTTTACCGGCTTGGGCGGCGATGATTGCCGGTTCCAGGTGAGCACCACTGGGTGTGCAAATCGACACCAAATCGATGTCAGGGTCCTGGCACATAGATTGGACAGATGAATAAGACTTGCCAGGAACTACTGCCAAAAACGCATCCGTGCTCTCCTGGCGTCGGCTGGTTGCGCCTATAAAGTCAGCCCCCACTGCATCAGCGATGGCCTTGGCGTGAAACTTGGCAATCATTCCGCATCCGACGATCCCAACACCTAAACTCACGTGTCTGTCTCCCAAAAAGTTTCTTGCCGCCATCAATGCAGCGGCTGGACAATGGATTTCGAGCAATTATTTGCAATGTCGATTCATACAAGCTCAGTGTTATTTGAACATAAGTTGAGAACTCAAGGAAAACGAATTCAGAAGGATGTGAATCAAAATGCACACGCTAATATTACCCGTGGTTTTGTATAGGAATCCAAGGCCCATCGCCAAAAAGTACAAGCTAATTGGCGCGGCGCCCTGTCCAGCGTGCGCAAAGGCAAACAGTAGCGAACTGAAGACGATAGGTCCCCAAAAGACGGTTGAATCAAGCGTGGGCTTGGGCCGCTTGGTTGGTGGGTCTTGATTGGCGACCTCGGCCGCGGCGGCCAGTCCCAGATTCTGGGCGACCGAAACCCGGAGGGGGCCCAGAACGATTCGATAGAAGTTTCCACGACGTCGCAACCATTGTTCGGCGAAGCCCTGCAAAATGACTCGGAAGCCAAATTCTTCTACGATTGGCACAATCAATGCCGTTTGAAAAAAAATCACGGCGACCCAATCCCAACGTCCCAGATCTCTCAATTCTTGAATTTGATTGATGGTGTTGTGCTGGTACACGATCCATGTCGAAAGCACTAGATGAATCAACAAAACAGCGGGTACCAATAGAAAAAAACCTAGGATCGCAAAGCGAACGGTTTGGATGAACTTGCCCGAAGTCAAGGCTCCCAGGCCCCACATACTGGGCTTGGATCCGTAGCACCATTGGCTAAGCTTCACAATCAAAAGAATGACGGCAAGGGACGTGATGCCAGAGAGTACCATCCGCCACGGACTGGATGAGACGATACCGTCGACGGTGGTTTTAGTGGAAGGCTGTGACTTTGATTGTGACGGTGTGGCGATGCCGGTGTTGTCTGTTTGCGAATTTTCGGAAGGGTTTACTGTGCCGGGCGCCTCAACGTTGTCTACTGTGGATGCATTTGGCGGTGGTTGGGATTGGGCAGAGGTCGAATCTGTGGACCGAGTTAATAGCATGGAAAAGACGGCAATATTGGCAATGCCAATCAGGAACAACAGGCCAATATCCAACGTTGGGTTCTTTAAGAAAGCTTTGTCGCCTGCTGTGTACCACCAGCGCTGAAACGTAGGAAGTTGAAACAGGACAAAGCACCAAGCTGCTACCGACAGCAAGACAAGGCCCAATAACAAAGTGAGTTCGGTCATTGCGATTTAGTAGACTTTTTGGAAGGATTTCTTAGGATTCATCCCGAAATGAATGTCACGGCGCGGAACCGGTGGTCTCGCAAAGCCGCTAGGCTTCCGCCCTGACGATTGAAGGCAAATCGGAAACTTGTGTGCGAGGACTGTTCCCTTGTTGAAGTGATCGCTGCTTATAAATTACCACGTCAATACTGGCGTGAGTGTTTAACCGATTATTGACTTGCTGCAAGTCAACGGGTGCCCTCTTCGCCCGCCTTTTCCAACCAACTGCCGCTGATGCGGTCTTGCCCGGGTCTGCTTTGCGTAGTGGACGCAGTGGCGAAGTGAGGCGTACCAGGCTACTAAATGGACTTGGATTTTGCAAACTTTGCGGCAGCCAAGACGTAGTCCCAACCCGAGGAAACCGTGGTGTAGACCGAGCCCCAGACACTGGCCACGATCACGATTTTCACCAGCAGCGGAACCAAGCCAAGATCGTAAGTTAACTGGCCAGTGGTTGGATCTCCAACGGCGCTAAGTGCCAAGGCTACCAAGCAAGAGCCGATTGCAAAGCACTGAAATAGCATCTTAAGCTTCCCCGCGAATGAGGCCGAGAAATCCCCGCCCGCCGCTTCGATTGCCGAACGAAGCGCTGTGACTAACAATTCGCGGGCTACGACCACAACCGCCATCCAGGGCATAATGCGGAAGTACCAGGGCCAGCCAGTTGAAAACATAATGGCGGCTACTTGGATGAACGTACCACAAATGATGACTTTGTCACAAAATGGATCTAGGATGCGTCCTAATTGCGTGACCTGATTGTATTTTCTGGCGTACCAGCCATCCAACCAATCGGTGCCAACTGCGATTACAAACAAGGTAAATGCAGGCCAGTAGTAACCCACTTCGATCATGCCAAACACAACCCAAGCCATTGCCAAACGGATCGAAGAGAGCGTGTTGGGGACGTTCCAGATGTTCCGTGACGGATCGTGGGTAGATTTTTCGTCAGGCATCGCGGTTTCGCTAGTCCAAGAATTCTGAGATTTGATTCGGTCAACGCCGACCTATTATAGGGCGGCCGCCACTAGGTCATAGCCGGCGGTTTGCACGATTTCACAATCGGCCAATTGTCCTGCCTCTAGTGGTCCGCCGGTTTCGGTCACGTAAACCATCGCATCCACATCAGGCGCATCGGCAAAGCTTCTGCCCAACCAGACTCCCGGTTGATCTGGCGCCGCGGCGTCAATAATGATTTTCTGCTGGGTGCCGACCAACGACTTGGCGAACGCGAACGACGACACTTGTTGGATTTGCATCAACGCTTCTTGGCGACGCAGAGCGATGGCTTCGTCCACCAAACTGGGCAAGCGAGCGGCAGGGGTGTCGTGTTCCAGGGAGTAGGTGAACACTCCAGCTCGTTCAAATTGTTGCTGTTCAATGAACTGGGCAAGTTCGTGGAATTGCTCTTCGGTCTCGCCAGGAAATCCTGAGATAAACGTGGTGCGAATCGCCAAGCCTGGAACCGCGCTTCGCATGTCCCCCAACAGATCTTCAATCTGCGATTTGTTGACTCGTCTGGCCATCCGCCGCAACATAAGGTCGTTGGCATGTTGCAATGGAATATCCACGTACGGCAAAATCCGCTCCGCGCCCGCCATCACATCCAACAATGATTTGTCGATGTACATTGGGTAGTAATACATCAAACGAATCCACTGGATACCTTGGACTTCGTTCAATTTTTCTAACAAGTCAGTAAGTCGGGGTTTTCCGTACAGATCCAACCCGTAATAAGTGGTGTCTTGAGCGACGATGATAATTTCCTTAACGCCCGTATCCGCCAACTGCTGGGCTTCTGCCACGATATCTTCAATGGGCTTACTCGCGTGGCGACCTCGCATTTTTGGAATCGCACAAAAAGTACATAAGCGGTCGCAACCTTCGGAAATCTTCAAATACGCAAAATGCCTGGGGGTAATTCGCATACGGTGATTGTCTGCCAAGGCCCGGATTGGGGCTGGGCGAAAAACGTTTCGCTGTTCGGCCAAATTGCCCAGAATGCGATCGGCGATGCGAGTCACCTCGTCCCGGCCAAAAACACCGATCAGGGCATCGATTTCAGGACGTTCTTCCAAAATTGCTTCGCGCTGTCGTTCGGCCAAGCAACCGGTAACCATTACGCCCTTGATAATTCCCTTTCGTTTCTTCTCCAGCATTTCATCGATCACCGCGAAGCTTTCGGCCCGAGCCCGATCAATGAAGCCACACGTATTGATGACGACAAAGTCACTCTTGTTCGTGTCGGAAATCAGTTCATATCCATCTTCAGACAGAAGACCCAGCATTTGTTCGCTGTCTACCGTATTTTTGGGGCACCCCAAGGAAACAAAAGAGAAGCTTCCCTTGGCTGCGTTTCCAGACGGCTTGGCCGGCAGTGCAGCAGTGACTTTGCCTTCGGAGTTGACTTCTAGGATAGGTAGAGTTCGTAGGTTCATTCGTAGTAAATTCGGGGGATATTCGAAGGTGACTTATAGATTGCCGCAGCAAGGCGCTAACCGCCAGCACTGCAATGTCACATGGTACCCGTTCCCGGGCGAAAATGGAAACCACCAATCTCGCAGATCCTGGTTTCATTCGCCAAAAATCTACTTTCTGATCGAAAAAAGCATTCCTACGACGATTGTCGCCAGCACTATCGGCATTTGACGACGAATCATTTTGACCGATACAAGGCCGATTTTTACCAAAACCGGCAAAACCGTTTAATTCGTTAAATTTAGAACCTCAGTCTGGGCGATTGAATGATTGGGGATCCTGCTAGGTTTCGAAAGCAGCAACACAAGTTTGCTGGTCAAGAGACTGGAGAGTCCAGATACCAATCGGATCAACCGTTGTTTATTAAGTGGTTCCGAATACTTCAAATCAACTTGGTGACTTAAATGACTCGTCAAAACGCGCTCTTATTTGCATTGGCGCTGGTACTCTTTACCGGACCGGGTTGCTCGACCGGTATTGGCACTTCCAGTCCGTACTCAGCAGGTCCCGGCGACATGATTTCGACTGGATGGCGAAATCATGTTTGGGCCAACCGCGCCTATGAAACCACAATTGGGACCTCCGGCGAGGACCGAATGTACGGCAACGATTTTCAGTCAGGCTTTGTGGCTGGCTACAAATCAATTTGCAAGGGTGGTGATGGAAACATTCCAGCCGTTCCCCCTCGCCAGTACTGGGGATCACGCTACCTGTCACCCGAGGGTCAAGCGAAAAGCAAGGCCTGGTTCGAAGGCTATCCCGAAGGCATCAAGGCGGCCCAGACCGACGGCATCGATGCCTATCGAGATGTCTATGTTTCGCAAATGATCGATGACATGAACAAAAACTTAGGGGGATTGGGACCTCAAGTCGGTGAACACATGCGTGGCACCGCGATGCCAGGGCAACCATCGCCTGTCGGGAACGAAGCACCGCCGGTTCCGATGCCAACAAGTCAAAAACAGTCAGCACTGCTTGACAGTCAGGTTCAAGCGACAACACCTGCAAAAGGTAACGCAGCAGGCATGCCAATTCCCATACTTTCGAATCTAAATCTGATTGGCACTAGGACCGAAGCGTCCAAGTCCAACGGGAAAGTTCCCGTGATACGTGGTTCGGACTTGAATTAGCTTCACAGCTAAACCATTGCTGGTGTTTTTCTAATAATCAATAACTCGTTGGCAAGCTCCCGCCTTGTCAATTCGGCCCTTAAGTCGGGTCATAATGAATGTCACGGAGAATGTGGATCATGGATTGCAAATTAAATAGCGGACGGACCGAAATGGCCGGCTCTCCGTTGAAAAAAATGGTTGGCCTGTTGCCTTTGCTTTTTATCGCGATATCAACCGGGTGCACCGCAATTATTTCGCCAATTCAGACGATACCCGCAGCTCGGGTTCCTCCTGAATTGCTGGCGATTAGTGTGGCGAACGATCGAACGATTGACGTACCGCGACTTCGTCAAAGCGAACCAGAAGATTACATTCTGGATTCGGACGATGTTCTGGGTATCTTCATCGAAGGTTTGTTTGCTGGAACTGACCCGAATCAACCGCAGATTCCCCCGGTAACTTTCCCAGAGCCAGGAAGCGACTTGGCACCATCGATTGGTTTGCCTTATCCGGTAAGAGCCGATGGAACGGTTTCGCTTCCTTTGGTTGGCCCCATCGCCGTCAAGGGTTTGACTTTAGAACAGGCTGAAGAATTGGTTGGCCGGGTCTACGCAGAGAAGAAAATCTTGCAAGAAGACGTCAAGCCGATTCTGTCATTGATGAGAAAACGAACTTACAAAGTGTTCGTGATCCGACAAGATAATCAGATCAACTTCTCTAACCAAAACGCGCAGATTGCTCGCCAAGCCGTGTCAGAACGAACCGACTATAGCTCACGCGGTTTCGTGCTGCAGTTGCCAGCGTATCGGAATGACTTGTTGAATGCATTGACCGAAACGGGTGGTATGCCGGGTGTGAATGCGAAGGCAGAAGTAAGCATTCTGCGGGGTAGTCGAGTTGATTTCCGCAAACGCGAAGAACAACTTCGTAACTTCTTTATTCAATACGGTACCAGTAACGTTAACGGAGCCCTTCCAGAATTGCCAGACGATGAAAACGTGCTTAAAATTCCACTTCGTTTGAAGCCTGGGCAGTTCCCTAAATTCAATGAGCAAGACATTATCTTGAAAGACGGTGATGTGGTCTTAGTTGAAAGTCGCGATAGCGAAGTTTACTACACTGGTGGTTTGTTGCGAGGGAATGAATTCCTGCTGCCACGAGATAAAGACACGGATGTCTTGAATGCCATCGCCTTGGCGGGACAGAGTGTGGGTTCGATTCAGTCGCAAAGCCAAGGATTAGCGGGTGGTTTGGGGGGTGGTGTCGGATCGGTTCCACCATCGCAGTTGATCATTCTGCGGCCACTTCCAGGTAATCGGCAGGTCGCAATCGAAGTTGATCTGAATCGCGCGGTTGATGACCCTCGGGAAAGACTGTTGGTCAAGGCGGGCGACACTTTGATCCTGCGACACAAGCCTCGCGAAGAATTGATTAACTTCTCGCTTGGTACCTTCTTCACCTTCGGTATCCGTCAACTGTTCAGATAGTGTTCTGTCAAAAATACTAGATTTCGGACTTGAAAAGCCGGCTCATTTGGGCCGGCTTTTTGCATTTCTTGACACAGGAAACGGAATTGCTTTCGCTTCAAGCAGCGGTGGTAAGGCTGGCTGAGGTGGGCTGGGGTTGGTTCAGCGATTGTTGTTAGGTTCGGTTGGATCAGCCGAATATGCTTCGTTGCCATTCTGAAATGAAAGGTTAGAATCAAGTTAGAGTGGTTTTGGTGAAAGGTGTCCTAGGTGTATCTGAGCGACGCGTGTTTCGTTTTCGGCTCTTTTTAGACTGTGATTGACTCATCTTGGGTTGAAGGATTGCTGGATGCAGATCTGGGTAATAGCGTTAGTTTGGTTGATGTTTGTCGGTTGAGCACCCCGAGTGGATGTGATCTCGGACAAGATCAAGAACCCATTGGATAGGCTAGTGGGCAAGTTGGATGTGGAGAAGAAGATGGAAAACCAGGTTGGTCAATTCAAGACCACTGTGGATCAACTACAAGAGGCGAAGATCGGGAACGAAGTGAAGTTGGAGAAGTTGGAAGGCCAGGTGAATCCTTGGATCGACCAGCGTACCAGGATCAAAACCGTGATGTCAAAGTTTTCGGAACACTTGAATGCGACCCAAGAGGTCGATGTTGCGGGATTTTTTTTCACCCGAATAGGTCAAGGAGAATCTGAGGGAATTGGTGAATGGGTTCTCGGCTGTGGACGGAAAAATTACCAGTTACCAGCCTGCGATTGAATCATTGAAACGGGTGGTCGCGTTGCAAGAGCGGCAGTTGGCGTCCTACAAGTCGAAACACGACCCAATGAAGACTCAAATGAAGACTCAAATGGAGGTTCTGGCTGCAAAGTATGATGCCGTCAAAGTGATCAAGGAAGCGAAAGTAACATCGGGTGGCGAAGATTTCGAGGACTCAATCGGGTACATGCAGGGTTGAATTGATAGTCAGTCCAGGCGGTGGTTCGGGTTGGCTTGTCCAACACGAAGGCTTGTCCTGGATTTTGGGCCCCGCAACTTCAGCATCAGCACAGTCGCACAGTTGCACAGTCGCACAGTTGCTCGATAGCAAGGTCAGGACTTCAATCGCAGCGTGAAACAACGGTTAGTAGCAGTTTTGGCAAGAGGCGAAAGGTGTGACTTCGGTTTAGATTCGCAGGTTCGAGTGCTTTGGAAGCTGATTGACCTGGGTTTGTGTTAGAGTTTAGGTGCGAGTGTGCGGGGTGATATTGGTTGCCCTGCTCATGATGGGCTACGGGTTAAGGTTGGTGGGCCTGGGGTTAATTTAGGTAAAGCGGAGATTCGATAAGATGTTTCCTTGCCGTCGATTGTCTTTGAATCCGATCAACCGTCGCCAGATGTTAAGGCAGACGGCTTGCGGCATTGGTGCGGTTGCGTTGTCAACCCTCTTGAATGAAGAAGCCAATTCTGCTGGTAGGAATCATTTGAATGCAGACCCGTTTAAGTTCGATCAGTTAACCAATCCCCAGGACCATTTCAGCGGTCACCCTCTGCATCACACTGCAAGTGCCAAGAGCGTTATCTATTTGTACATGGATGGAGGTCCCAGCCAAGTCGATTCGTTTGATCCGAAGCCTCGGTTGGCCAAAGAGAACGGCCAGGTGTTTGGCTTGAAGATGGAGCCAACTCAGTTCAATAATAATGGGAAAACCTTGGCCAGTCCGTGGACTTTTCAGCAGTATGGTCAGTCGGGCATTCCGGTCAGTTCTCTGTTTCCTAACATTGCAAAGCACGTTGACAAGTTGGCTGTGATTCGGTCGATGACCAGCAATTTTTCGGAACATACCAACGCCAACTATTTTTTGCATACCGGAAACGGGTTTCAAGGTCGTCCCAGTATGGGTGCCTGGGCTGGGTATGGGCTTGGCAGTGAAAGTAAAGACCTGCCTGGGTTTGTGGTTTTGAATGGCGGTTTGATTCCTCCTGGAGGGATGGACTGTTTTGGTAGTGGTTTCTTGCCGGCCAGTTTTCAGGGTTCGTTATTCTCAAATGGCCCGATGCCAGTGGCGAATATCCAGCCTCCCGAGAAGGTGGCAGGCATGCAACGAAAGAAGTTGGACCTGATTCGCGACTTAGACCAAATGTATACGCAATCGATGCAAGGGCAAACCGACCCAATCGAAACGGCGATTCTGAATTATGAACTGGCGTATCGAATGCAAGATAAAGTCCCCCAGTTGATGGACTTGGCCAACGAATCAAAGTCGACAATCTCTAGTTACGGAATCGATTCTGGCAATAGTGCAACCCAGATCTATGGACGGCAATGCTTGATCGCAAGACGTTTGGTGGAACAGGGCGTTCGCTTTATCGAGGTAACCTGTCCAGCGGTGGGCACCGATCGCTGGGACCAACATAGTGGTTTGAAATCCGGACACGAAGCCAATTCGCTGGCGGTTGATCAACCCATCGGGGCATTGCTGGAAGACCTGGAAGCAAGGGGCCTGCTGGACGAGACGCTAGTGGTGTGGTCGGGCGAATTTGGTCGGACGCCCTTCGCGCAAGGTTCGGATGGTCGAGATCATAACCCTTTTGGCTTTAGTCTCTGGATGGCGGGTGGCGGAGTGCGTGGAGGAACGATTTATGGTGCCACTGACGAATATGGATATAAGGCAGTTCAGGGGAAATTGCAGATCCATGATTTGCACGCCACAATGTTGCACTTGTTGGGTGTGGACCACAAACGCCTGACCTATCGCTGGGGTGGACGCGACATGCGCTTGACAGATGTACATGGAAAAGTGGTTCAAGAAGTAATTGCATAGTCTTCTTGGGGCAGATTAATTCATTCCGACGTTGCGTGATCGAAGGGTCGACGATGGCTCGGACTTCAATAGCTCTGGCGGCAATAGCTCTGGCGGCAATAGCTCTGGCGGCAATAGCTCTGGCGGCAATGGTATCGGTCGACAATGGATCCGAGATTTGGACCAGCTTTCTTTTCGGGTTCGCTAGAGATGTGTAGTTGCTTAGAGTTGTTGGGCTGTGAGTTAGACGGCAGTGGGCGGGCCAGGCGGTTACCAATGGACGTGACATGCTGACGCCACCGCTTGCAACTGGGCGTTTGTATTTCTAGAGTTTTAATTAGCGAAGCAGAAGCGAAATCGCAACCGTTCTATTCAAATTCCCGGCAAAGTTGAATTCATGATCAATCGAAGTCAAAGTCAAGCGGCGTATGCTGCAGCCAAGAAGTTAATTCCAGGCGGCGTCAACAGTGCTGCTCGTGCCTTTGGTGCCGTGGGCGGTGATCCAATCTTTATTGCCAGCGGCGACGGAGCGTTGCTGACAGATGTTGATGGGAATCAATACATCGATTACATCGGTTCTTGGGGGCCGATGATATTGGGGCATAAGCATCCGAAAGTCATTTCAGCCATCGCCAATGCGTTGAATTTTGGAACGACCTTTGGAGCACCGACCCTGGCGGAGACTCAGCTGGCGGATTTGATTGTTGCAATGGTTCCTAGCGTCGAAATGGTGCGACTGGTGAGTTCCGGGACGGAGGCCACAATGTCTTCGATCCGTCTGGCTCGCGGGGCGACCGGAAGAGACTTGATTGTGAAGTTTGCCGGCAACTACCATGGCCACGTGGATTCGTTGTTGGTGGCCGCGGGCAGTGCGGCAGCCACTTTGTCGGTTCCCAACTCTCCAGGTGTGACTCTTGGGACTAGCAAAGATACGTTGATCTTGAGGTACAACGATGTGGCAGGGCTTCAGGCTGCTTTCCAAAAATATCCAGATACGATTGCTGCTGTGATTTTGGAACCGGTTTGTGGCAATATGGGCTGCGTGCGTGCGACTTCAGAATTTCTTTGTGCTTTACGTTCTTTGACTTCGGATCATGGGACGATTCTTATTTTTGACGAAGTGATGTGCGGGTTTCGAGTGGCCAGTGGCGGTGCACAAAGTTTGTTCGATGCCGATCCCGATTTGACGGTAATGGGGAAGATTGTCGGTGGTGGGCTTCCCTTGGCTGCGTTTGGCGGGAAGCGACATATCATGCAAAATGTTTTGCCGGCGGGAAAGGTTTTTCAAGCGGGAACGTTAAGTGGAAATCCGATCGCCACATCGGCGGGGATTGCGACCTTGGAAATTCTGCGCAGCGATCCTCCGTACGAATTTTTAGAACGACAATCGGCTCGTTTGGCAGCGGGACTGATCGAGGCTGCGACTCGGCGAGGTATTCCGCATTCGCTCAACCGGGTGGGTAGTATGATGACGCTGTTCTTCGCGGATGGGCCGGTTACGGACTGGGATTCAGCAAGTCGGTCGGATACTGCCCGCTTTGCAAAGTTCTTTTGGGGATTGGCGGATCGTGGCGTGTATTGGCCATGCAGTCAATACGAAGCGTTGTTCGTTTCAGCGGTTCACGACGATAACTTGATCGATCGGACCCTGACGGCTGCGGACCAAGCGCTGGCTGAATTGTGAGCGGTGTCATGGGGTGTGCTGGAATCGGGTCGTTGGGTTGTGGTGGCCCGGCCGATTCAGGAATTGTGATGGTTCGTTTAGTGGTGCCAACTGTGGTTCGCTGGTTGCGAGTATGTTCGCCCGGTCGTTTTACAAAAGGACGAAGCGTGGGGTTGGGGGCAGGAAATCAGTCGGCTGGTGAATTTGCAGGAATTGTCCTATAACTTAGCCCTTCATGCTTGGCCCAAGTGCGAACCGCACGAGTGCCCTGGGGCTGGAAAATGGAGGAATTCGGAAGGCAATTAGGCTGGACGTTAACTTAAGAAACTTAGTTTGAGGCTACTGGGTACTGGGTACGGGGTACGGGGCACTGGCGATCAAGTCAGGAATGGGCCATCGAGTTTCAGATAGGCTTGAGTGTGAGTGGTGGTAGGAAATAGTCCGTTTTTGTTGCAATAATTTGAGAGTTTAATGCCGATGGCTGAACCGAAATTTAAACGAGTTGTATTGAAATTGTCGGGTGAGAGTTTTGCTCCTGCAGGCCAGCGCGGTTTGAGTATGCCGGAGATTGTGCATATCTCCAAAGAAGTGGTGCAGGCCAAGGAATTGGGATGTGAAATCGCGGTTGTGATTGGTGGTGGCAACATTCTTCGGGGGGCTCAGTTTTCCGATAAAAGCAATTCGATTCAAGAAGCAACCGCTCATTATATGGGAATGCTGGCCACGGTTATCAATGGGTTGGCCCTTCAGGATGCACTGGAATCAATCGGCTGCACGACTCGTCTGATGACCGCGATCAAGATGGACGGCGTTGCAGAACAGTACATTCGCCGGCGAGCACGACGGCACTTGGAAAAAGGCCGCATTATTATTTTGGCGGCTGGAACCGGCGGACCATTTGTTACTACGGATACCGCTGCGGCCCTTCGCAGTTTGGAATTGGAAGCCGATATTCTGATGAAGGCTACCAAAGTGGATGGAGTTTATAGCGAGGATCCTGAAAAAAATCCCCACGCTGTATTCTATCGTGACTTAGACTTTAATACGGTGATTGAGAAGAATTTGCGGATCATGGACTCGACCGCCGTTACTCATTGCCGCGAACGAAACATGCCTATCTTGATCTTCAATTACAAAGTGCCGGGGAATATTCGCCGAGCCATTATGGGCGAAACCATCGGGACAACCATTCAGGCCGAAGTTCCTAAGCCAGCCCAGGTAATTCGGTCTTAGCAATGCAGGAAACTCACTTGAGTGGCCCCTGATTCATTGTGGCTGAAGAATTGGCTAAGATGATGTGGTGAACATTTCGCCAAACCGTTAAGAATTATTCGTAGGAGAGAAAATCATGGAAAGCAGCGAATTGGTTCCAGACGTAACCGAACGCATGGAAAAGGCGATGGAAGTATTGAAGAAGAATCTTGGTGGTATTCGCACCGGGCGGGCCCACCCTGGATTAGTAGATTCTTTGCGAGTTGACGTTTACGGCTCCCCGACACCCATCAAGCAAATTGCAACCGTCGGCGTTCCAGAACCGACTCAAATCATGATCAAGCCGTTTGATCCTAGTGTGATCAAGGACATTGAGAAAGCGATTGTGTCCAGCGATCTTGGCTTCGCGCCTCAAAGTGATGGACGGGTCATCCGAATCAACATTCCGGCACTTTCGACCGACGTGCGTAAAAAAATGTGTTCGCGGATCAAGGAATTGTCAGAAGAATCTCGCGTTTCGATTCGCAACATTCGGCGTGATGCTAACAAGTTGGCTGACCAGATGGAAAAAGACAAGTTGGTCAGCGAAGACATTCGGAACGATTTGAAGATTGACGTTCAGGATTTGACCAAGAAGTATGAAGACAAGGTCGGTGAAATGGCTAAAACTCGGGAAACCGAAGTGATGGAAGATTAGCCCCAGGGAACCGGGGTCACCTTGACTGGTTCATGATTTCAAGGTTTGGTTCTAAATTTGGTGTGACACCCACATAACAGAAGCGCCCACTTTCGGATAATTTCCGGAGTGGTCGCTTTTTTATTGACTTGTGTGGGGAACTGATCGTGACATTAAGTCAATGTTGTTTACAATGCAGGTTAAGTCGGGGCGTCCATTTGTTAAGCACAAGAGTTCCTGAACGATGAGCACAGTTGCAGTTGCTTTATTCTCTGCCCTAATCTTGATCGCGGCTTACCGTTTTTATGGTGGCTATCTAGCGAATACGATCTTCAAGTTGGATGACACCCGGGAAGTGCCATCGCACGAACTGGAAGACAATGTGGACTTTGTTCCGACTCGGAAAGGTATTGTGTTTGGGCACCACTTCACCAGCATTGCAGGCACCGGCCCAATTGTTGGTCCGGCCATCGCGGTCTTTTGGGGCTGGCTACCAGCGTTACTGTGGGTCTTATTCGGTGGGATCTTTATTGGTGCGGTTCATGACTTTGGTTCGTTGGTTGTATCGCTTCGCAATAAAGGAGAGACCATTGGGCAGGTTGCCGGTCGGTTAATCAATCGCAGGACGCGGTTGCTATTTCTGTTGATTTTGTTCTTCGCCCTGACGGTTGTGCTAGGGATCTTCGGTCTTGTGGTGGCTCAGATTTTCATGATCTACCCATCCAGTGTTTTGGGGACCTGGATATCATTGCCGTTGGCCGTTGTTTTTGGATTGTTATTGCGGCGAACCAAAATTTCGCCGGCGCTGTTACTGTCTATTGGTTTGGTTTTGGTTTATGCAGCGGTGTGGTTTGGCACGTACGGCGGTGCCATCAGCGTTGATCCGCAGGCATGGATGAAGGGCACGGGCCTTGCAGGCAAGGCCGGTTGGTTGAACCCGGTCACATTCTGGACATTGATCTTATTTGCCTATTGTTTCGCAGCCAGCGTATTACCAGTTTGGGTTTTGTTACAGCCAAGAGATTATATTAATAGTTGGCAGTTGATCTTGGCGTTGATCGTTTTGGTGCTAGCGGTGTTCTATGCAGGGTTCACCGGGCAAGCGGATTTAGTATCTAGCGCCCCTGCGATTGTTCCAGTGGAGCAGTTGCCTGTTGGGACGCCAGCTATGTTTCCGTTCTTGTTCATCACGATCGCCTGTGGAGCGATTAGCGGTTTTCATTGCTTGGTTGCCAGTGGTACGACCAGTAAACAGATCGATAAAGAAACCGATGCTCAGTCGGTTGGTTATGGTGGCATGTTGTTGGAGAGTGGGCTGGCGGTGATGGTTATCTTATGTTGTTGTGCTGGCATCGGCATGGGTAAGTTTGATCGTGTGGATCGTCTGGATGCCAGGGGCCAATTGATCGTATCGTTTGTTCCACCATCACTGGCTGCCGCATCGGGTGCCAAAGACACAAAACAAACGGGTGAAACTGGTTCACCGGCGGGTGTCAATGATCCAGCGGCTGAAGAGACTCAAGGCACCGTTGGTCTGGGACTGGATCAGACTTCCGCAACAGTTGAGGCGGTTCCTGCGGGTAGCCAACGCTTCGCCGCTTGGTCGCAGCGTTATGATTCCAAGCGGGCGTGGGGGGAGTACAAATTGGCCGACAAAATTGGATCCTTTATTGACGGCGGTGCCAGTTTTCTAGCTGTTTTTCGAATTCCTCTAGCTTTGGGGCAAACCATTTTGGCTGTTTTGGTTGCTTGTTTTGCCGCCACAACGCTGGATTCGGCCACTCGATTGCAACGCTACGTCGTACAGGAGTTGGGTAAGAATCTTGATGTGCCACCTCTAACCAATAAGTATATCGCCACAGCGTTGGCAGTGGGTTTGGCAGGCGTGATCGCTTTTGTGCCGGGGCCGGGTGGTCCTGGTACCGGTGGGACAATTTTGTGGCCTTTGTTTGGTGCGACCAATCAATTATTGGCTGGTTTGGCCTTTTTGGTGATCGCGTTTTACTTGTGGCGCCGAGGCATATCGATTGCGTTTATTGTCTTGCCGTTACTGCTGATGCTTGGGATACCTGTTTGGGCATTGGCGATACAGCTGTTTGGTGCCAATGGATTCTTGGTGCCAGGCACAGGTAAAAATTATCTTCTTGGTGGTATTGGATTGGTGACCATCGGTTTACAAGTGTGGATGGTGGTGGAAGCCTTAATGCTGTTCCCAAAGGTAAAAGGTATACGTGAAAAGAACCGGCGGAGTTTGACTTAGGGATCGTCCAGCGTCCGAAAATCGGTTACCCGATTAGCAGAGTCGCCCAAATCGTCAGCTGCCGCAAAACCTGATGGCTTGAGGGCCACTGCTACTTTTGAGTTCGGGAAAGATGTTTCCAGACCATTGCTAAATCTAGCCGCAAGTCTTGATTGCTTGGATTTCCGCTTCGTCAAATTGCCAGTGAATCGGTGCCCGTGACTGTTTCCATGATCGGACTGATTGCGATGGCATTGCGTGAAGTGTTCTATTGGACTCCAAAATATTCGTTCAAAAATGCTTGGCGACTGGTTTCCAATTTCGCGTATTGCACAATCGCGAGTAGCTTTCTTTGATCGCGTTCCAATTTCGCTTGAGTCAGACTAAGCTCGGCTAATTCAGTCGGAAGCGAACCGGTAACCGTTAGACTTGCCGATTGGATATCGCCCGCGATGACATCCCAGCGCGCCAGCATGGCCAGGGCGGTATCGATGCGTCGATCGTGCTTCTGTTTGTAATGAATTCTTTCCAAGACGTAATCCATTCCAAATGCATTAATCTTTTCGGTTTCATTGGATAGGAAATCATAAAGCGTGCGGTAGTAGTTGGCATCTGGGTTGCTCCAGTTCAGGAATTCCATTTGCGTCGCCAAGTCGCGTTGGTCATAAAGCAGGCGGCACAACGACGGCTTTCCATCGCGGCCGGCGCGACCAATCTCCTGATAATAGCTTTCCATGGATCCTGGTAGATCGGCATGAACGACAAACCGGATATCTTCTTTATCGATTCCCATGCCGAAAGCGTTGGTTGCCAAGACCAGCCGATGGTCCTGATCCATAAAGTCATTTTGAACTTGTCGGCGTTGTGATGCGTTAAGATCCCCATGGTATCGCAGGTGGGAGAAACCTTTGGAATGAAGTTCGTCGCTAAATTCAATCAGTTTTCGAATCAAGGTAAAGTAAACAATACCGCTGCCGGGATTGCTTTGGCGAACCTCAGCGATATGATCGATCTTGTTTTGGTCGTCCCAAACTTCGTTGACTTCAAGACTTAAATTCGGACGATCAATTCCTTGATTAAAGACCTTAACCAGATCCGTGCTTAGATGAAGCTGGCGAATGATATCAGTTTGGACGTCGGGCGTGGCGGTGGCGGTCAAGGCAATTGTCGGCAAACTAGGAAGGCCAAAAGTAGCAAGTTGGTGGTCGGCGATGTCTTGGCGAATCTGACCCACCCGAGTGTAGTCAGGACGAAAGTCATGTCCCCACTGGCTGATACAATGGGCTTCATCGATGGCTAGTAAAACAACGGGTCGACGTTGCAAGACTTGCAAGAATTCTGGCTTTCGAAATCTTTCGGGCGTGACATAGAGTAACGTGTAATCGCCGTCCGAAATTTTCTGGTAACGCTGCTGACGCTCGGATCGCGATAACGAAGAATTGACAAATGTGGCCGAGATTCCTTTGCGGTGCAACGAATCGACTTGGTCTTTCATCAACGATATAAGTGGCGAAAGCACTAACGTCAACGGTTGCGGCAAACCATCCTTGTTTCGAGTGGTTGAGTCGCCAGCCAAAACCTGTGATTGTAAAAGGATTGCAGGGATTTGGTAGCAGAGACTTTTCCCCATCCCCGTGGGCATCAACACCAAGGAATGCTGGCGGTTGATTGTTCGCTGGACTATTTCTAATTGGCAACCGCGAAAATCCGAGTGCCCAAAGATGGATTGTAGTAACCAAAGAGGTGTCGTTTGGGGATGCATTGGGTTGATGGTCTTAGCGATGGATAAGCGTAAGCGTTGCGTTCGGGATGAACTTCGGGGCAGGAACTGGTCGTCAAGATCAAGTTAGACGTGCGGAATTGGCTGGTGCGACTTGGATCTTGCGTCAGGATGGACCGCTTAACTCGCGGGTCATGGGAATCGCAATTGTTGAACGAAGTTCTGCCATGTTTCCTGGAATTCGACCAAGTCGTCGACTCCAAGAGTCTGCTTCAAAGTCTTCACGCCGGTGGGGTCTTGTTGATGATTGGCGACAAAGGAGTGGTAGAACTTAGTAAGCTGGCCCTTCTGCTGCAAGTAGTAGCAAAGGTATCTTGCTTGAGCATAATTGGTGCCGGGATCTTTTCGATAAAATTGGTCCGTCGTTGTGGAACACAGCGTTTCAAAGCTGGGAACACTTTGATCCATGATCGCTAATTGTAGGCCTCGCAGTCGCCAGTTGGTTAGACCTTGGATTGTACCCTGGTTGTCTCTGGATTGTTCGTAAAGCGACGCCAGTCCTTCATTGAACCAAGATGGGCATCCCGGGAAATTCGACTCGATAAACGGATGGACGATTTCATGTACCAACGTCCCTCCGCCAGTTGCAATATTCATCACTAACGCTCGATCGGCTGACGAATAGTAACCAAAAGGCGTGGTTGGCTTTCGACCGAATAGGTTAACGCAATAGGTTTCGTAGGTGACTTTGTCTTTGAATAGCCAAACGTTGATGATATGTTTGGGGTCGCGTTTGAAGTAATCTTTCTTCAGGTGATCGACGGCCCATTTTACGGTGGCTCGCGATCGTTGGTCGACTATCTCAGGAGATTCATTGCCGATGACGACGAACGGCTTCTGAACAATAAATGTGAATGGTTCTGATGGGTCAAAGGACTTTTTCAGTTTGGCAATGTGTTGTTCAAACGCCCGGTCGGAAAACTTGGCTGCAGCTGAATCTTGATCGTCGACGTTGCGACGTCCGTTGTCTTCTTCTTGCTGAAAACCGCTTACTTTGGATGTAAATGCTGGGATTGGGGCAGTCGTTTTTGGCTGTGTCCAATTTTGCGTTTGTGTCATTATTCGCAATGCGAAAACAAAGCCAATACAGATCATCAATAGGCTGTAGAAATATTTCATGCGTACATCCCCGTTAGTCTGGTCACGTTTGTCGAAGATCAACTGTTGGCGATCACCGTCGGTTGGTCAGCTGGCGCTGCCAATATTTCGCCCACTGCGTCTTGTCGTCAAAGTATCATTTAGATCAATACTTGGAGTGCCAATCTCAAACAGTGGGGACGTTGCCAAGATAGAAGTGGTTCCCACGAAATTCAGGTCAGCGACTAGTATTTAGGCTTGTTCGAAGGAAACGATACTTGGAAAAACAAGCAAGTATCATTTAGGCAGAATCGATAAATAAAAAAAGCCCAGAATTCAACGATTCTGGGCTTTAATATTGCAGGCTGAGATCGTCTTAGATGGGATCTCGAACAGGGCGGCTGGCTTCAGCGTTCAAGTGAGTTACCACTTCAATCCGAATTGTTCACCACCGGACCCTTGGCCTCTTCCACCTTTGAGTTCCGACGAGCCAGGCTTGATTGCGACTTCGCGGACTTTTTCTTCTTCTTCGCGTCGAGCCTTGGCCTTGGGATCTTCTTCAATCTTTGGCGCGTCCATGGTGGCCTTGCGAGACAAAGCGATTCGCCGCTTCTTGGTGTCGACGCTAAGCACCTTAACGTCAACATCTTCGCCTGGATTGACTGCCGCCCGAACCGAAGCGACTCGTCCGTGCGTTAGTTCCGAAATGTGAATCAATCCCTCAACGCCCGGTTCCAGCAAAATGAAAGCGCCAAAATCGGTGGTCCGAGTGACCTTACCCTTCATGACCGTGCCGTCGGGGTAACGTTCGGCCACGCCATTCCAAGGATTGTCGATCGTGTCCTTGACCGAAAGAGAAATCTTACCATTCTCCTTATTCACTTTTTCGATTTTAACCTTCACGATCTGACCAACGGCTACTACGTCTTTAGGATGATTGACACGATCCCAAGACAATTTGCTAACGTGAGCCAAACCTTCAATGCCACCGATATCGATGAAGGCACCAAAATCCATCAATCGAGTGACTTTACCTTCTGTGGTAGTTCCAGCTTCTAGATTTGCCAGAATTTCTTTTTCATTCTCTTGCCGTTCACGTTCCATGATTGCGCGGCGAGACAGTACCAACTTCTTTTTCTTCTTGTTAACTTCAGTGATCAACACTTCCATCTTCTGGCCAACGAAGTCACCGAAATTTTCGACTCGAGCCAAGTCAATGTGACTTCCAGGGATGAATCCTCGGATGCCGTTGACCATACATTCCAACCCGCCGGTGTTGGACCCTGTGATCTTCACTTCAACCAACGAACCTTCGTTCAAGTCGTCCCAGTCGCCAACGTCGATCGAACCACCAGGAATTCTTAATTCGTAAATGCCTTCGGCTGGATCAAACTTGCTAACCACCACATCCAACATCCCGCCAATTTCAGGAACTTTCTTCAGGTTTCTGACTGCGATCATGCCATCGAATCGGCCTTTAATCGAGAAGAAAACGTACTCCTCACTGATCTTTGCTACGGTACCCTTGTACTTTTGATCGACCGTTAGTTCATCAACTTCGGAGCTTTCGGGAGAAGTCGCACCGTCAATCATCGAGCCGATTTCGGCATCATCAAAATTCAGTTCCGGTTCATCCCCTTCCAAACCGATCGTCGAACGCACTTCCGCGGTTAGGGCCTCAGAAATTTCTTCTACCTGATCGCCCAACGGATTGGCCTTCGCCTGAGCAACCGCTTTGGGTGCAGACGCTTCCACGCCTTCACGCTGGGTTCCGATAACCACCTTGGGCTTACTAGCAGTTTCGGCCAGCGGTGCAACTTCTGCCTGTGGTGCAGCGGCTACTTGCGGCGTAACTTCTACCTGCGGTGCAGCGGCGGCTTGCGGCGTAACTTCTACTTGCGGCGCAACTTCTACTTGCGGCGCAACTTCTACTTGCGGCGCAACTTCTACGTGCGGCGCAACTTCTACGTGCGGCGCAACTTCTACGTGCGGCGCAACTTCTACGTGCGGCGCAACTTCTACGTGCGGCGCAACTTCTACGTGCGGCGCAACTTCTGCCTGTGGTGCAGCGGCGGCTTCAGGTGTAACCTCCGCTTTTGGTGTCACGGCTACTTCAGGTGTAGCCGCTGCGTCCTTGGTGGTCGACTGAGCCGTCATTTCGGGCTCCGCTTGGCCAGTATCTGCAGCGGTTTGGGCGACAGGCGTTGGAGTAGCTTCGGCGTAATGAGTATCCGCGGTCACATCCGTAGTGGCCTGGGTCGCTACAGAGGAAGTTGCTTCGTTGGAAGCTTCGGTTGCAGATTCAGTTTTGGGTTCAGTCGATGGTTCAGAGGTCATTAAGTCGTTCCGAGGTTTCTTACCATCACCAAAGTAAGCGTTCGTTGGAAAACAAGTTTCCCAAAACACATCCGCTGGTGAGCCATAACAATTACTTCGTTGGCGTCCGAGATGTTTCCACTGCCATGGCAAGCAGCGATTATGCAACGGACCGAATAAAATTAATGCAGCAAGCCAGAAACGTAACGTTCAGCTATCACTGTCACGCCTACAGTTTAGCGATGTTCAATCCATGTTTGTAGCACATTATGGCAGAATCTTGGCGTTTCTTTCCGGGAGTCGTCCCGCCGAAAAGAAATCGCTAGCTAGTCAGATGCCCAGAGCGATCAAAATCGAAGTCATTGAGCCCTGAATTGACGAAATTCAGCCAATATTGAGATGTTTTCGAGGGTTTGGGCGGGTTGGGGCAAAGGTAGAGCGGCTGGGACCTTGGCCCAGTTTGAGGTCGAAAAGGCCTGAGGTTCGCAAATAAAGTTGATGTTAAGATTCGCCATCAACTACAAATATTTCAAGTCTTTTAGAATCATATGGTTGAAATTGCAAAAAATGCTGTCGCTACCGGTCTTCAGAATGGCAGAATTTTCCGGGGATACGTGCGGCGAAGCTTCGAAATTCAGTCGGTAAATTCTTCTGCAAATGCAAATTCTTCGGGTAGTCACGTTATGGCACTTGGATTCCGATCGCTGCTTTAATGGATTCGCAGCGTTCAGTTATAGGGTCGGTTTCGGCCCTGGTTTCAAATTCTGCGCGAACGACTAGAACTTCTACATCGGATCGTTGGATCTGTGCGTTTCCACGTGCCTTCAAAGCGCGGCGAACCAGTCCAGGAAAATCCGCAAAGGCTCTTTCCTGGAATTCTAACTCTCCATCGATCGCTACGTCTGAGATTGCGAACTGCAGTTCGACACTGATCGCCCAGTGATGACGTCCATTTTGTCGCGATGTAATCTTGGGTTGTACTTGCAGCGGCGAACCATTCCAGGTCACTTGGGTTTGCTGTGCGATCCAAGATTCCAGCAACTTGCGATTCCTGTCTTCGATCAACCAGGAAGAGACTTCGTCGTCGTTTGTTGGCGTCCGGGCAATAGTGGCGAAGTCAAATTCAATCGCTTGGTCGTGAGCATTCGTGTCAGCAGAAACTGAGGCTTGGGTGGCGGATGAGCTAGGTTCCTGAGTTGTGGCGCCTGATGCCTGACTGCCTTGTTCGTTTTCGCCGGTTTGAAGTTCGCTCTTGGATTTGGTGATTAAATTCTGGCGGACTAAGGTGTTCGCCCTTTGGATGATTTGGATCCAGGTCTGGTCATTGGCAGCCATCCGGACGTCCACGGAAACGGATTGGTTGGTGACTGTGACTTGGATGTCGCGATTAATATGGCCGTCGGGAATGGGGTGCACCCGTGGTAAAAAGCTTGCAGTTACGATAGCCCAAGTCGCGATCAGTTGAAACATGTTTTGATTCCTTTAATGGAATGCGACAGTAAGGAAGGTGTCTAAGGCTGTTGTCGGTCCAACACCTAGGCGTTGCTCGGATTCAAGACCACGTTGGCAACTGGCTCGCTGGTTCTCAGTCCAACTGGGCAGGGGGCATGAAATCCGTGACGCCACGAACAGATTTGCCCCTTACAATGTTCTGCATTTGTGTTCCAAAAACCGGGCCCAGACGGAACATTGTGGGATGTCCAAATCAACCGTGGGATGTCCAAATCAACCGTGGCTAGTCGCTATCTTTCGTATCATCTTCGATCCGAAGACGCAGCAAACGGACCGATTCGATTCGCCGAGGCGTGCTTTGCAAAATAGTGCAGCGAACACCACTGGCTTCGAATTGATGCTTGGGTATTGGGACTTCGCCTAAATTGTAGAGTATCCAGCCGGCCACCGTGTCATATTCGTCGTCCTCGGGTATTTCAAAATCGACTTCATCATTCAGTTCATCGATTCGAAATCTGCCTGGCACTTCGATTTCTGATTCCGAGATGACTTTGATGCGAGGTTCTGATTGTCGGTCGGTTTCATCGGTAATGTCGCCAACAATTTCTTCCAAAATATCCTCGATCGTAATCACGCCCACGACCGTGTGATGTTCGTTGACGACCACCGCCAAGTGAATTTTGTTGCCGGGTTCCAGGAAAACTTTCAGCATTTCATTGACAAATCGACTGTCCGGCGTCTTCAAGGGACGCCGCATCAGGTTGACGATGCTCTTGCGTTGGTGCTCTGGTTTTAGCCCTTCGGTAAGAACATCACGGGTGTGCAGAATACCGACGATGTTGTCTAGGTCTTCGCGGTAGACGGGCAGTCGGGAATGGCGACTAGCGAGAAACTGTTGGATGATTTCATCCCAAGTTGCTTCAACGCTTACCGCGTTTACACTACTTCTGGGCGTCATGATTTTACCCACGACCAAGTCATCCAGTTCGATGACGCCTTCAATCATTTCGCGCGCTTCGCTGTGTAGGAAACCGCCGGTCTGCCCGGCCGAGACCATCGAAAGAATTTCGTCTTCAATTTCTTCCTCTTCTTCGTCGGGGTCGGCGACGTGTCCCGACAATCGACCCAGGAAGCCACCCACGAATTCCATTCCTATCAAGACGGGTTTGAACATGATGGACACAAACCACCATAGTCTCCAGGTGTGATACAAAAACGGCGCAGAAAAATATTCGACCACGGCCCACGGCACCCAACTGCTGGTTAACAACAGCACAGCAGTGCTAAGTACGATTCCGGGAACCAAGATGGATTCAGGCAAACGGCGAATTTGTTCGTTTTCACCCGGATCCAATAAATAGAATGATCCGCAGATGATCATGATGCTGATGCCAAGCATTTCCACGACTTCGGCGCCTAGGCAAAACTGACGATATTCATCAACCATTCTCGCGAAAAGTTTCGAATTCCGACGACGCCGGCAATAATCTTCAAATTCATGCCGCGAAAAGTCATTCAAGACTTTTGCAGCGGTGGCAGAGAATGTCACCAAAAGCAAGCCGGCAATCGCAGTCCAAAGCAAGGTCATTCCGCTCATTGGATTTCTCCAATCACAATATCTGCCAAATCATCAACCACCGGCCACAATGGTTGAATGTTCATCGTGGCCAAGATCGCCTTTTCGGCCATTCGCATTTCTAGCCGATCTTCGTCGTGGTGATCGTCAAACCCCAAGACGTGCAGGGTGCCATGCACCACGTAAAGACAAAGTTCGTTTATCGCAGTGACGATTTGGCCAGAGGTGGTGCTTAATTCTTGCGCTTGCATCACTGCGTAATCCAAGCTGACAATCAACTGCCCAACGACGTTGGCGTCATCTTCACTCAGACAGAAGCTGAGGACATCCGTGTCAAAGTCGTGTTTCAGGTACTGCTGATTCAATTGACGCATCGTTTGCCCGCCGACGATGGCAATAGAAAATTCAACGGTCTGAATTCCCGGCGGTTGCTGCGGGTCGACCCAAGTCCTCGCTTGCGGATCTTGGCCGTGCGTCAGATTTGCGTCGTTCGACGCTGGCCCAGTGGATGCGGTCGCTTGGGCAACGGATCGTTTCGCCTGGCCATCTGCTGTGTCGGCATTAGCGTCAGAAGCTTGGGGATCCGTGTTGCCAGCAGATTGGGGAGAATTTTGGAACCAGTCCAACGTCGCTTGCACTGCGTCCTTAAGCAGATTCAAGTTTCCTAACGATTGAGTACGCGCCTGAACGTCATCAATGTTGAGTTCAATTAAATAGGGCACAGGCCCGGGAGGTTCAGAGCTGTCGGACTGGGGCATGTTCTTTAATGGGTTGAGGGATCGGTTGGGCCAACCACTATTAGAATTTTGGCCGGGGTCCGAGTAAAGTACGTGTTGGCAAAAAGCGTGGGTAGGAGGCGGAAGTTAAAACACGCTGGCAGCAGGCTTGGCGATTTTCCTAAAAGGCACTCGGTTGCAAGCGGTCGCTGCCAAAGGGCATTGAATTAAGCGTCAATTTCTTCCACTGGCGGTGTTGACTGGAGATTTCGACTGCTACTGGCGTTTCGTCTTTACCCTGACCGACCGGTCGATCTTGGACTGGGCAAGTTTATCCGGTGGTTTGACTAGGATACTTAATTCGACCATGGTACATGGCATTAAGTGACTTGATTAGGCTTTCCTGCACAATGTGTAGCTCTTTCAGAGTGATTCCACATTCATCAAACTGCCCGTCACGCAGGCGTTTTTGAGTCAATTCCTCGACCAAACCTTCCAATCTTCCAGGCGTGGCTTCACGCAAGGAACGGCTGGCGCTTTCGCACGCGTCCGCCAGCATCATAACGGCAGTTTCCCGAGTCTGCGGCTTAGGGCCGGGGTATCGGAAGTCGGCTTCTTCGACGATGCCGGTTTCCCGCTTCTCCTCGTTTTTGGCTTGACGATAGAAGTATTCGACCACCGTGGTTCCGTGGTGTTGTTCGATAAAATCAATAATCGATTGAGGCAATTTATACTTCCGAGCCATCTCCGCACCGTCTTTGACGTGGGCAACAATCACCAGCGTACTCATCGTCGGCAGCAATTGTTGGTGTTTATTTTGACCCTTGGATTGGTTTTCGATAAAGTAATCGGGCTTTCGCATCTTCCCGATATCGTGGAAATACGCGGCGACTCGAACCAGCACTCCATTGGCCCCAATTGCGTTGGCAGCGGTTTCGGCAATCGAAGCCACATTAATGCTGTGATTATAGGTGCCAGGCGCCCTTTGGACCAATTCACGAAGCAGCGGATGAGTTGGGACACCCAGTTCCAGCAAGCTAATGTCCGTTTGGAAGTCGAAGAAGCGTTCTAAGAAGGGAAGCAAAGCCGTCAACGCAACGCCCGCAAAAATCACTTGCAGGCCAATCCACAATGAATCCCACACCAAAGGCATACTTAACGGCCAACCCAAGGCGACTTTTACATAAATGCCCGTAGGAATCCCCACCGCTGCCGCCCACAGACCGACGAATATTAATCGAGTTCGGCTGCGCACGTTTCGCGAAAGGAAACTGGTCAACGTCGCAACACTGGCCATCGTTACGAAATCACCGATGCCCAGCCCAAGCCCGAAGACGGTAACCAACGACAAGACCGCACTTAACAAAAGGGCCAGTTCGGAATGGTAGAGGATCGCGATGATCATGGAAAACAGCGATACTGGCACCAATTCTGCGCGGATCGGGGCGCGCCATAGCCAGTGCGCTGATATCGACGCAAACGAGAAAAGTAGCAGCAGTGTCAAAAAGTGCCGCCATTGGATTAACCAATCACGGTTGTCGTACCAAAGGTAGATGCCACAAAGCGTAAAAACCGCTACAAACAAACCAAACCTTGAAACCATATAGTTTAGAACCTGCGGCCAAGTCCAACTGTTCATGTAAGCGTCATGTTCTTGATGCAAGAGTACCAAATTGGCGTCGGTCAACGCAGCGCCCGACCGAGCTTTGTCACTCGTTGCACTCGCCGCCGCCCGAGACCAAATCACTTCGCCAGTGCGAAATTTCCGTTTTTGTTCAGGTATTTTCTGGGCCGCTGTGTCGGCAGATTCTTTGGATGCTTCGGCGTTAAAAACTAGGGTCGTGGCTAACTTCTGGTTTTCGATCCAATTGAAGACCAAACCCGTCACCACGTTGGTGTTGGCAATTGTCGTGTTCTCTTTGTTGAGTTCGGTTTCTAACCGCTTCTTCAGGTTCTCTTTGATCAACGGAATGCGGCAATCGTCGACGTTAACCACTTTGGAATCGCCGGGCTGTTTCAAGTACGTTCGAATTTGAACGATGTTGTAATCATCCAGTCCATGTTGCAATTGTTCCAACAGACCTTTTTCGTAAATTTGTTGGAAAGCGTTCTGCATCGCGCGACCCACAGCCTCCATTTTGGGGTCTAAAGCCAATGCGTCCTTTAAGGAGCGAAACATTAAACGGCGGGTTTCGATGTCGGCGGATCGTTGGCTTTCGCCTAAAAATCCTTGCCAGACACTGACGTCCACGTCTTCGAATTCAGCAGTCTGCAAGATGCGGAACAGATGTTCGGTCAGTTTCTCCCGCATTTCGTCTAAAAAAGTGTTGTCCAATTCGTAGAGGGCGAGGACGCTTTGTCGAGCACGAGCGCGCGCATCTGTGGTGCGTTGCGTGTCAATGACTTCGAAGTCAACACGAGCGTAGCGGGTTTCGACAGGGATCGAGTTGCTACGAAATGGAAAAGGTAATTTCCAACCTTCGGTCAAAATCCAAGTCAAAAACATGCATATCAGGGCCAAACCTAAGCGGCCCCAAAGGTCGCCCGAATGCCAAAGCCGATTGGCCCGATTCCAAACAGAAGCCTGATCGTGTATCGGGACGATTCGTGATCGTCTCGAACCACCGGAAGCCATAATTAGCACCTAGCAAAACGTTGATCTAAAGTAAAACAAGGTTGAAAAGACCGTACGCGGTCACCAGGTGCTCGGCCTGCGATGGGAATCGCAAATCATAACACCCTTAAGCCCAGTTTCTACAAAAAAAAATACGCGGGTTCAGTTTCTGATTCTTACTTACGTTTACGGTTGTTTCCATCGGTTGCGATTGGATAAACTAACCGCAACCATTGGTAATGAAACCTTGGATGTTCCCGCCTCCGTCTGTCTGCAGGCACCATTGGAACCGTCCGTTCATCTATTCTTCTGAATTGTCTTTGATTCGGGTGCCGGGCTTGAGTTCGCGAAGTTTGGCTTGATCACGTTCGGTGGACTGTTCATAAGCTAGGACAATTTTCTGCACCAGGGGATGCCGAACGATATCCACATCCGACAATCGAGACAGGGCGATCCCCTTCACGTTCTTCAACCGATGAATCGCATCGAACAGGCCACTGTTGGTACCCCGTGGTAGATCCACTTGAGTCGTGTCACCGGCAACCACAATTTTCGAATTTTGCCCCATTCGCGTCAAGAACATCTTCATTTGAGTGACGGTGGAGTTCTGAGCCTCATCCAAAATGATAAAAGCATCGTTCAACGTTCGACCACGCATGTAAGCCAACGGCAGCACTTCGATCACCTCGGATTGCATCATACGTTGGGCCGCTTCAAAGCCCATCATTTCGTGAATCGCATCCAGCAACGGTCGCAAGTACGGGTGAATCTTTTGCAGCAAATCGCCAGGTAAAAAGCCAAGGCTCTCGCCCGCTTCCACTGCTGGGCGAACCAGGACTAACTTTTTGACTTGTCGGCTTTTTAAGGCTTCTAGTGCGATCGCGACCGCCAAGTAAGTCTTTCCACAACCGGCTGGTCCAATGGCAAAAGTTAGATCGTGGTTGCGAATTTTTTCAATGTATTCGGCTTGGCCGGGCGTGCGCGGACGAATGGGGGAGGCAATTTGAGCGGTTTCGATCGGCTTGGTAAAACTTGTCTTGGGTTGCCCGGTGACTTGAGCCATGGTTTGGTCGAAGGCGTCAGGCGTTAATGACCCGTACTTTTCTACATACTTCTTCAAGCGTTGGAGAACGTCTGCCGCTTGCTGAACTTTGTCTTCATGACCAACAATTTTGATCGAGCCATTGCGATGGGTAATCTCGACTTCGAAGTGGTCTCGGATTCGACGTAAATGCTGGTCACGCGCGCCAAAGAGTGGCAAAACGATATTCGGATGGATCTTATCGATCGTAACTTCGGACATAAATTAGATTTGCTTTTATTACAGCGAACCAAAGGTTTGCTTCGCGAAATTTCTTGAGTCTAAAACTAACAGATTCAAACTTGACCAAACTTTGGCCGGGCCTGGAACGGTTTTAGCCGGGCCTGGAATTTTTCGAGGATCGATCCAATGCAAGAATCCGATTCTGTGCGAAGCATCAGGTTACGGGCAATCGTACACCAACAGCTTTTGCTGAAGCCGATCCTGTTGAAGACCGTTCGCTCCTCGGAATTGTTCGCATCACTAATTCGCATTTTGTTCGCAAGGGATCATCAAGTCCGCTGACGTCGAACCCAACCAACCTTGAAATTCATAGTTTGCCTTGAAATTTAAAAATTGCTTGGGATTAATCAGTTCGAATCAACCTTCATACGGAATCCTGAATGGGTTCTATTGATTCGAGTATTTTTCCAATAACACTCGAATCTTCTCAATCTTAACTTCGCACCAATCAAGACTGCCTTGGTTGCATAGGTTTACCAGAAACAAATTCACCAGTTAAAACTTATACTCATAGAGTTGTTTTCGCCAAGTTGAATCCCAACAGGAATCGCGTTTTCTACCAACGGGTTCTCTGCACGACCCCTATATTGTTCCCGTTCTACCAGTCGTTGAATAGTCCTTGTCGGGCGAAGACTTCCGCTCAAACAACACCTTCAGGGGCTTCTTTTGCCCGTATTGGAGCCTAAATGTCTTAGATTGTTCCTTAGTGCGGAGTGACGGATTAAGGCTCCGATTAAATTGAGAAAATCCGGCAAGATTTGACTGGCGCTCGCGACACCAAGCCAAAAGTTGGTTGCATCCAAGGGTGCTCGGTTATCTGGAACGGTTGTCTGGCACGGTTGTCTGGCACGGTTGTCTGGCACGGCTGACGCCCATCGAGTGCTCCGATCCAATGGGAATGCACCGAAACGACCCAAAACCAGGACTCACTAGAATCAGCACTTGCCAACATCAGTACTTGCCAACATCAGTACTTGCCAACATCGGGGTTGCTCGAAAGGGTAGCTTTTCCGGTACCTAATCGATGGGTAGGCAGAAACGATCTGCCCAGGCGGTGATACTTTGGGCAACCAGTCTTAGGTCGGCTGGTTGATCGGTCAGCAAATGGTTGCTGCCGGGTAACGTCAGCAGACTGCTGCGACCTTCGGTCCAACGCAACGCGTCTAAACTGTGAAAGTACCCCAAGGTTTGATCCTGAGGCGAGTGGATCAAAAGCAGGGGCAAAGCCAAAGATCGAATACGATCAGGGATCGATTGGCTGCGAAGATCGTCCATCAATTGACCGGTAATGGGTATCGGTCGATTGCCAATGTTTACGGTCCCTTGGCCTTTGGCATCGATCGCAGGATCGCTGGCGGCCAAGAAGTTCGAGAGATGAGTGGTGCAACTGGGAGACGCGATTGTTGCAATGGCACAGGCGGATGGGATCTGATCCGCAATTTGGTAGGTCGCGGTGCCACCCAACGAGTGTCCGATCAGCAATTTGGGTGGTTGATAATTTTCCGCTAGAAATTCAGCGGCTTTGATGGTGTCCTGGCAAGTCGTGGTGAAATTGGTTGAAACAAATTCTCCTGCGCTTTCGCCCAGCCCGGTGTAGTCATATCGAAGGACCGCAATTCCAGCTTCGGCCAGGTGTCGGCTGATTCGGACAATCGCCTTCAGGTCTTTGCTGCACGTAAAGCAATGTGAAAAAATCGCATAATAGTTGGGCGTATCGCAAGTATCCAAAATACCGCACAACATTTCACCGCGGAAGTTTTTAAATTGGACTCGATAACTTTTTCGCATTGGATTCACGCAACCGTAGAGGGACGATTTGGAAACGCCTTGGGTCCAAAGCGAATCAAATTGAAGGACTGTAGCAAAAGGTACCGCAATCCGAGAACTGTCACTCAGCCTCTTAATTTAGGCATCCCCACCACGTTGGGCTTTGAGCATAACAGACAACAACATCTTGACCGCGGACCGTTGAGAAATGCATGAATCGAAAATTGCCCGAATCGCGAATCTGCGAAAACCCAGCGGTTGGGCACGCAACAAGCGAACAGGCAAACGAGTCATTCAGAGTCTAATTGAATGGACGTTTCAATTTGTTCCAGCTTTTCTTAGGTCTGAAATCTTTATTCAATCTGTGAAACACTTCAAGGTGGTGATCGCGTCGAAACTCTGGCCAATGACACCAAGTGGACTTCGCCTTTTAGCGAATAGTGGTTCATCGTCCGGGTTCCAACTTTCTGAATCTGCGATTGTAGGGCAGGGCACTCCAGTAGTGGCTCTAGAGGTTGTTGCCCCATTTAAGTCTGACGAAGAATTAGGATTCGTTGTAGACTATCAGCCACGCCACAACTAACCGGCCATTTCCGTGGTTTTCGCTGCCTATTTGCCCGGTTTTGGTCCTGTACTAGCCTGGCGGTGGCTGTGGAGTTGGAATCAGCACCCTTGATCCACTCGCCTGTTTTGAAGTTCGAAAAAGAGATCATGTTCGCCGTTATGTCTCCGTTCTCGAAATGTTGAGGTCCAATTTGGGGCGTCAAGCCAGACCGTGAGAACGGGAACCTTGCTAAGGATTGAATACTTGAGCCGCCGTAAGTCAAAAAGACAGATGTACCTGACCAATCCTGATGAACAACAGGAATTGGAGCCGCGTTCGCTGGATGAAATCCCCTCCGATCAAATGTTGGGTGGTAGCGGCGAAGCACCCGTCGCCGAAGTGGAACTAGACGAAGATTTGCCGATCGATTTGAATCAAGTCGACATTCCTCTGCCGATTCCTCGTGCCGAAGCGGCTGAAGGTGTGGTGTTTGATTTCGAAATTGACGCCAAGAACGAAGAGAAACGTATCGATATTTTCTTGGCAGAAGTGTTTGCGGAATTTAGCCGAGTCAAACTGAGGAAAGCGATTTCGGATGGATACGTTTGGGTTGATGAAAAGGTGGTCAAGCCTTCGTTTCGCTTGTATGAAGGGCAAAAGATTCGCTTCACCGTTCCGCCTCAACTGTTACAAGTGGATCAACGCAGTGAAGATGTCGCATTGGACATTATCTATGAAGACGCAGCCATGATTGTGGTCAACAAGCCTGCGGGCATGGTGGTTCACCCCGCCAAGGGGCATTGGCGAGGCACGTTGACCAGTGCATTGTTGTTTCGCTTTGCCCAATTAAGTGCCATTGGGGGGGCGACTCGGCCGGGCATTGTTCACCGTTTGGATCGAGACACCAGTGGGGTGATCTTGGTGGCGAAAACGGATCAAGCTCACATGGCTTTGGTGGAACAGTTTCAACAGCGAACAGTTCAAAAACAATACTTTGCCATTGTTTCGCCTCCGCCCACTTACGATCAAGATCTTGTCAACCAACCGATCGGCAAGCACCCGTATCAGCGTGAGAGGATGGCGGTGCGTGAGAACCATGAAACTAGCCGGGCAGCAGAAACGTTGTTCAAGGTGGTCAAACGGTTTAAAGGGTTTGCGGTAGTCCAGGTGTTCCCCAAAACGGGACGCACTCATCAAATCCGCGTGCACATGGCTCATATTGGTTGCCCAATTTTGTGCGATCGACTTTATAGTGGTCGAGCCAGCATTACCGAAGCGATGTTGCATGGGAAAACCGACCAATGCGCTGCCGATGATGCGACGGCATTATTGAATCGCCAGGCTTTGCATGCACAAAAGATTTCCTTACAACATCCGACCACCGGAAAGCCCATCAGTTTCACCGCCCCGTTGCCCGCCGATATTGTAGCGACACTGGACGCTTTGGAACGAATTCGCAGTCTGTAGTGCCCATAAAAAATACGCATGCTCCGGGCTTGAACGGTGCCAATTATCTTGCTGGAGTCAAGTGGGTTGGGGCATCGTGTGCGCGGCCCGAATCGGAACCGGTAATCTCTTCAAACCCACGGGGCAAAGATGTACCGGTGGCACCAACTTTTCTTGTTAAAGCGAATTCGAAAGCTTGTTTGAAAATGTCAATTTAGCCAGCCGCATCCTTCTTCGGCTGACCAGAATCTGATTCTCATGACTCGATATGTTTTTCATTTGTTGTACAATTTGGTTCGCCGTAGAAGGTAAATTATAAACGCGTCCAATTAGAGAAAAGTAAGCGAATGTCTGCGAAAATCGTCTATACCATCACTGATGAAGCTCCCGCCTTGGCGACCCATTCTTTCTTGCCAATCATCCGAGCGTTTACCAATGGTTTAGGCATCGAGATCGAAGAAAAAGATATCTCGTTAGCCAGCCGGATCCTGGCGAACTTTTCGGAAGTGTTGACCGACGACCAGAAGCAGGTGGACGCCTTGGCGGACTTGGGCATTTTGGCCAAATCTCCTGAGGCGAATATCGTGAAGTTGCCAAATATCTCGGCTTCAATTCCTCAGTTGGTGGCTGCCATTTCGGAATTGCAAAGTCAAGGGTTTGCCCTTCCCGACTACCCAGCAGATCCCAAGAGCGAAGCCGAAAAAGAGGTGAAAGCCAAGTACGCTCGAGTGTTGGGTAGTGCCGTGAACCCTGTGCTTCGCGAAGGGAATTCGGATCGAAGAGTGGCGGCGCCTGTGAAAGAGTACGCCAAGAAGAATCCGCATTCGATGGGTGCTTGGTCCGCCGATTCGAAGACGAATGTGGCTTCGATGACCGATGGGGATTTCTTCGGTAGCGAACGATCATATGTGATGGAAAACGATCAGAAGGTGACTATCCAGTTTGAAGATGTGGCAGGCGTTGCAAAGACGCTAAAAGAAGTGAAACTGATCCAAGGCGAAGTGATCGACGCTTCGGTCATGAGTGTCAGTGCGTTGCGAGAATATCTTGAGCATGAAATCACGGATGCCAAATCCAGTGGTGTGCTGCTGTCGTTGCACATGAAGGCAACGATGATGAAGGTCTCGGACCCGATCATTTTTGGACACGCGGTCAAAGTGTTCTTCAAGGACGTCTTTGAAAAGCACGCCACTCTGTTTGCCAAGATCGGGGTCAACGCGAACAATGGTTTGGGCGACGTCTATGCCAAGTTGGAAAAGTTGTCTGCGGCAGCGCAACAGGAAATTAAGGCCGATTTGGCGGCGGCGTATGAAAGTCGTCCGGATTTGGCGATGGTGGACGCGGATAAGGGGATCACCAATTTGCATGTGCCAAGCGACGTGATTATCGATGCTTCGATGCCCGCGGCGATTCGGTCGTCCGGGAAGATGTGGGGTTCCGATGGTAAGTTGCATGATACCAAGGCGTTGATCCCAGATCGATGTTACGCCAGCATCTATCAAGCCACTATCGACTTTTGCAAAAAGAACGGTGCGTTTGACCCAAGCACGATGGGCAGCGTTGCGAATGTTGGCTTGATGGCGCAGAAAGCAGAAGAATACGGTTCACACGATAAGACGTTCGAAGTCGAAGCCGATGGCGTTGTTCGAGTGTTAGCCGATGATGGCAGTACCTTGATCGAGCATTCGGTACAACAAGGTGATATTTGGCGAATGTGTCAGACTAAGGATATTGCGATTCGCGATTGGGTACGGTTGGCAGTGGTACGGGCTAAGGCGACCGGCAATACCGCAATTTTCTGGCTGGATTCAAACCGGGCCCACGATTCGAATTTGATCCAGAAGGTGAAGCAGTACTTGCCAGAACACGACATCGCTGGCTTGGACATCCAGATTATGGCCCCAGCCCAGGCGACCCAAGCCAGTTGCCAGCGGGCGAAGGACGGCCAGGATACCATTTCGGTCACAGGCAATGTTCTACGTGATTACTTGACGGATCTATTTCCGATCTTGGAATTGGGTACCAGTGCAAAGATGCTGTCAATCGTGCCGCTGCTGGATGGTGGTGGATTGTATGAAACCGGGGCCGGGGGATCGGCTCCCAAACACGTCCATCAATTTGTGGAAGAGGGACACTTGCGTTGGGATTCCCTGGGTGAATTTTTGGCCCTGGCGGTCTCTTTGGAAGATGCTGGATGCAAGAGTGGCAACCATGAAATCAAAGTCGTCGCCGACGCATTGAACCAAGCAACCTCCAAATTTTTGGATGCTGACAAATCGCCATCGCGAAAAGTGAAAGAATTGGACAACCGTGGTAGCCATTTCTACTTGGCAATGTATTGGGCGCAGGCACTGGCCGACCAAGCGGAAAGTGAAAGCTTGAAGCTTCGTTTCGCGGGATTGGCTGCAGAAATGCAAGCCAATGAGGCGAAGATTATTGGTGAACTGAATGACGCTCAAGGGACTCCCGTAGATATCGGAGGTTACTATCGTCCAGACTACCAAAAGACGTCCGCAGCCATGCGACCTAGTCCAACGCTAAATGCGTTGCTGGCCAGCTTATAGAAATTAGAAGAGCAGAGTTCGCCGTCAACTTGGTCGTCCGTCAACTTGGTCCGTCGAAAACCGGGGCTACAGGAAACCAGGGCTACAGGAAACCGGGGCTACAGGAAACCGGGTCGACGGGAAGTGGGCAATTAAATAGCGGTCATAAATGAAGGAGCCTAACGCATCTGCGTCGTGGCTTCTTTTTTTTGGCCAAATCGTGACGTGATTGGTAAAGAACGCTTCCGCTACCGGTGTCCGCTGGATTGGTTTGATTCAGTAACCGGATGGCGTTTGGGGTGAGCGGCTTGGAGACTTGATCGGTTTGCCGATTACCAGGACCGTCAATTCTTGGAATGGAAGACCTGGAATGGAAGACCTGGAATGGAAGACCTGGAATGGAAGACCTGGATTTCGGTCATCTTGGAAAAGGAATCAAAGACGTAGCCCTTGCAATCGCTGGTGATCTTGGCCTGTCTGGGGGCAGGTACAATCGAAAGGGAATCGCTTTGGATGGCAGTTGCACTAGCGACCCGAGTGAGAGAAATTGATAAGAGAAGCAATGTCGCAAACAGGATTCCAGCACTTGCGACCGTCGCATGAAGTCCAGCAATCGCGGGTTTGCAGTTCAGAGATAGTGGATGCAGTATGGGGAATCCTTCGGGTACAATGTTCGTTCTAGCGGGAGTGGTTCGAATTGTACACCAAAGTTCTTATTGTCCAGCGAAGGCAGGCGGTGGAGCGAGGAGTCCGTTACGAGTGCGTCTCCAGTCAGTGAGACCTGCCAGTCGGTGAGACCTGCCAGTCGGTGAGACCTGCCAGTCAGTGAGACCTGCCGGTGGGTGAGACCTGCCAGTCAGTGAGACCTGCCGGTGCTTTGGGGGCTCTGTTCCAATCGCAGACTACTCTTGATTGCTGCCGCTCGCCCTGTGACTTTCATATCAGACGCAAACACGCCCAAGATAGGGGCGATTGATCACAGGGCAGCGCGATTTGGCAAGCGTTACTGCGGAATGAAGTTCAGTGTGTAATATCCAACCGCATTTCGAAGTGGCTTTCCATCCTTGGAACGAACGCCATCAAGATGCAATTCGTGAACATGTCCCACGTGCATTTTGTCGACGGTCAAATGCACTAGGCGGCCATCTTTGGATACTTCTGCACCTGTAATCTTGGTCTCGACTTGATCGACCTCGGGGCTACCGTAACTCTCTTGATAGATATAAGTATAAGTTGGCATCGAATAGGACTTCAGGTCTTCAGCGGTTTTAATGTCTACTGGTTCGGTGAACCGAAGATCGAAACCGTCGGCAGTCGCTTTCATGTTCAAGACCTCAAAAGGCATCTTGCCGGTCCATTCCAGTCTTTCCAACGCAAAAGGTTTGGATCCGCGCGACCCCCAGCCTCGATTGGTTCCGCCCACAAACATCATCCCATTAGCAGCTTGATGTAATGCAAGATTGCCCGAGCCGAAACCTTCAGCAAACGGAAAACAAGCACCCTGGTAATGCCCATTCACTTTTTGCAAATCAACTCGCATGACCCAACTAAAGGTTTGGTCGCCCACAAACATCTGATTTTCAAATGGACCGAATTTTCCAGCCGATGTGTCACATACGATGCCACTTGCGGATTGACCCATCTTGCCATACGGAAACAGGACTGCGGTGGGTTCCAATTCGGGAATCAGTTCCGATTGTGCCATAATTCGTGAACCGCTAATTGGATCTTTCGGCCGAGGTCCCAAAGCGTTGGCTTCTTTGTACCATTTATTGCCGCCGGGATGACCCTGAAACGAACCTGGACGTAACCATTTCAATCCACAAGTTCCATTCCAAGGTCCTTGATTATCCGTGTAAAACATTTCGCCATCGACATTGATTCCCATACCGCCGGGTGACCGAATGCCGCTGCACGTCGGAGTCACGGTTCCATCCGGCGAGATTCGCAAACACCAGCCACGAAATAGGCTGTTGCTGTTGAACGAACCAGTTAGGCACAGGGTTACCCAAAGGTCACCGTTCTTATCGAATTTTGACCCGAATGCGTATTCATGATAGTCGCCATCGATACCCCACCCATCGCTAACGGTTTGGCAAACATCGGCCAAGCCATCACCGTCCAAATCTTCCAATCGAGTAACCTCACCACGTTGCGTGGCATACATTGATCCATCGCGAAAAGACAAACCCAGGACCTCGTGCAGACCGTCCATAAACAGTTTGGATGTAATTCTACTTGGATCTGGGTTGAGTGGGTCGGTGAACACATAGACATCACCGCGGCGAGACGATGCGGCAAGACGCCCGTCAGGAAAGAATTCCATCGCACCGACTTCGAAGACCACGTCGCTGGGTGTCGGAATCGTTCGGATGCGATAATATTCATCGCCGATCGAACCATCTTTGGCGACGGTCGGTTTCTGCGCCAACGTCGTCCGTTGGCTAGCCACGAGTGCGATCGCAAAACCAAGTAGGCCCAAAACGCAGTACTTAGCAAAGAGGTTAAGCGTCAATTTGTGATCCGTTCGCAAACGAAGGTGGGTAGTTTTCATGTCGTCAAACCCTAGGGCAAATGAAGAAGTGGCCAGGCACTGCATGTTTAAAGATGCCAGATCCAATTGAAACGAATGATGTAGCTTGGGACGGTCACCTGCCAATTTAGCACTCGCAGTTTGTTAGGAAAATTCTGGATTACCAATCGTAAGTCATTGTCACTTCGGTGTCAGAGGCGGCTACTTCTACGGTGACAATTAACTGTCGTCCTTCGCTGCAGTCCTGCACATTGAGAGTGGCAGGCCCTGTGAAGGATAGTTTCAGTTGGCCATCAATGGTTGCGGTGTTCGCATCGTGGACAATCGATTTCCCAACGGCCGCACGAATGAAAAGTACCGTTTTTGCGTTCGCTGAAAGCGTGAATTGCCGCTTCAATCCGATTCGCCCATCAGTCGCAACAGGAATGGGTTGATCCAAGACTTCCACCTGGCCGACTTGATATTGAAACGTCGGACGGCGCTGGCCGTCAAAGACATACCCCATGAAGCGGTAGTCATTCTTGTTGATCGCATTTTGGGGCCATGCATCTTTTGCCGACTTCTGGGCCAGGGTGCCTGAATTGGACATGGCCATCGATTCGGGGAAACTGAGGACGTTTTCACCGAGCGGCGGTTGGAAACCTTGGCCGCGTCCGTTCCAGTGCAGCGATGCATCAATAAAATTTTCTTGCCAAATCAAGGCCATACGGCCTAGTTGAGCGTCGAAGGCAAGGTTGACACCTTCGGGATAGCCTACGCCAATGGCACGGGGACCCGCACCCTGGATAAAATTGCGATACATTTTGGGTGACTTCACCGCTTGAAGCTCCATCTGCGACTTGACCAGTCCCTTAGGTTTGGCGGCATCTTCACCGTCAGAAAGGAATTGCCAAATGGCGTCGATCTGCAAATTTGCGTTCCCTTCCAATATTTCTGGATAGAACGATTTACCACTAGGCCACGATTCGGGCATCCGAGTACCGCGGCGGAAAGTGGATGGACGAAGCATATACGCTTGGAACCAATCCTTGTTCAATCGCTTGTTCATTGTAGTTAATGAAATCGCTTGGATTCCGGACGCGCTATATTGACCGAAGGTATGGCACTTGATGCATGACAAGGCTTCCTCGCCGGCAAAGAAGCGACCGTGGGCCTTGGTGGTCTTTTCATCTTCGATCGGCTGAACGGTAACTACGTTCTCCAAGCGATCAGCACCGATCAATTCCTTGGCCAAATCGACCAAGTTGTCGTCACCAAATTTTGGCATCCGAGTCAACATATACGGACGATCCTTTGCACCGTTGGATAGCACGTGGTTTAACCACGGGGTCTTGAGTTTGGATCCGACAGATTTTAGCGACGGCGGGTGTTGGCCTTCATCACCCATCTCTTGTTGATTACTGGTGAACCATTTTTCGCGTCCAAATACTTCGTCTGATAAACCCGACAGATCAACAACGCCACCGTAAAGAATATCGTCGCCGTACTCCCGATTGTGGCATGAATAACAATTCAAAGTCAGCAACTTCTCGTGGACCTTGATGTCGTCAGATTTAGCCAAAGTGGTTGGGACCTGCGCGGGTTGGTTCAATGATGAAATCGCAGCGGCAATGCACTTGATTTGGAAATCACTGAGTTCAAATTTTGGCGATTTGCTGTCAGAATAGACCTTAGCCAAGCAGCCCTTTTCAGGGGCGACTGCCTTCAACGGTTTGGCAGCGGATACCGAAGTGGACACCAAAAGTTGAGAATCCAATTCCAGTTGATGGCACGAAGCGCAACCGACTGATTGGAAATACTGCTTCCCTTGGGATGCCAACTTCAAATCTAATTCAAACGCATTGGAGGACTTTTTCGCTTCGGCTTCATCGGCCCGTAGGAGCGAATCCAAACTGACTTGCCGCATCCCCCCGCCCGTCACTTCGAGTGACAATTCCTCACCGCCGCCACCCTCAAAAAACTGTACTTCCACTCGATGCACCCCGGGGCTTAGTCCAACGTGTCCTTCCTTGGAGGTGGCTGGATGAATTCCGTCGTGGGTGACCACTTCTTTGCCGTCAATCAGTAAACGCGAACCGTCGTCGGACGTAATTCTAAAGCGATAATCGTCCGCTTTTGTGACCGTCCAGTATCCCGTAAACACAATGCCAAATTCGTTATCCCGAGGCCCGACCCCTAGCTCGAAACCGGCTGCAATTCCTGTTGATTTGGGTTGAAGTTGAGAGAAATCTGGAAGCGATTCCCAACTGCCTTCGTAGTAGGCAAATTTGATTTTGGAATCGATCACGGCATCACGCAATAAGTAGGCCGCAATACTTTGGGCCTCTTGGTTTACGAATACAAACTGCGGCATCCGACCCGACGGACGAATCTGATGTGGGTTTTGCAAAAATTCCGTTAGACCCGGTAAAGTGTACTTGGTGGCCAAATTTCCCAGCGGGATCGATGTTGCGATTTGAACATCCGATTCCTGAGGATTATGGCATGCGACACAGCCAATCGAGTGGAAAAGTTGCTTGCCGTCCGAGACCATCGATACTTTGGTCGATTGCCGGACAGCTTCACCAGTGGACGCCAAAAAGTGTGCGATGGAACTAGCAACTTGCGAGCGGTTGGGCTCCGACATACCCGCCAGAACGTCGGGCATCAAAGTACCTGGTTTGACGGAATGAGGAGCCAGCAAGAACGCTTCAAAATGTTCAGGCAAAATTCTGCCGCCCACTTCGGTCAAGATCGGTGCTTGTTTGGGTGCGATTGACCAGGGTAATTCCGACTTATGGCAAGAACCACAATTAAGTTCATTCAAAAGCAGCATGCCACGCTGCTGATCGGTAATCGATTCTACTTCGGCAAAGCGTTCGAACCCCGGAACAATGGCATGCCCTGACGACGGGTCCGTTTTGTCACGATGGGTGGCTTGGGAATCGTTTCCAACAAGGAATGATGGTTGAAAATTGACCATGCAAATCGCAAGCAACACCAACATGCAGGAGTAAGGCTTTACCATAAATATCGATAACCTATGCAGGACCCGAAGGAGTCGGTGGGAATGTCTTAAATCAAAATGTCTTAAATCAAAATGTCTTAAATCAAAATGTCTGAGGTGGGACTTCACTAGTGGGTCAACATCGAACCATGTCGCGGTACGTCAAAGTAGCCACGTCAACGGCAGCCTAAACTTGAATTCCGTCCACCTGGATTATTGACCGCCTTGATTCTTGGCCACCTGGATTCTTGACCACCTAGTGCGTGCTGAAAGTCTACCACGACATTACGACGCATAAAGCCAGCGGGTGAATTTTTTTCCAGTCAGTTGGCAGGCCATCGCCAGTCAATTTAACACAATCGTTTGGTCGGGAAAACTTCGGCCCAAAAAGACGGTTTGATGGATCTGCTTGAAAGTGCCCCGAGTGAAACTGGGTTACCTGTACCGCTTCGACGCAACGCTGATGAAAAACCTCATCACCGGTACGATCAATAGTCAAGCTTGGCGTAAACCGTCCCTATTTTCAGGCCTTAGTCGTTTTGTCAGAAGCACCCTTGGTCCGGTCAGTCTCTGACAGAGGCACCAAGTCAGAGAAAAAAGTAGCACGCCCCACTGCCTTAGTTCTGGCGCGGACCGATTCGCAATAATGTCCATACCTACAATAGAGGTGGCTTAATGATCGAGGTCCATTTTCTGCCATTCAAACATTTTCACCCAGCGATTGTCGTTGTGGAAATACGAGATCATGGCTTGGACAACTTGGGCGGCGTCCAGAAGTTCTTGGGTTTCGTAGTGACACGCGGTGTTCACTAATTGATACTCCAAAAGATAACCATCTTCGGTGTGATAGGTCTGCAGGAAGGTGCCTTCGCCTCGAGAAAGAATGGCAAACGGAGTAGGACCGTCTGCTTCCAGTTTTGGGATTTGAGTTTCAAGCAGTTCGGCGCTTGCGGGTCCCAGATAATCGCACCCCGGGCACTCAAAAGTGGGTAGCACGTGTTCGGCGGCCAGGTCGATCAAAATGTGACCGTCAGGAAGGTTGCTAGGTATCACCGAAACGATCACAAAAGTCTCGGCCCGCCCCTCCTTGAAGACTCGGACATGAAAAAACAGACGTTCGGCGTGTCGGAAAATTGCGACAACGTCTTCTGTATCAATCTGGCGAGGTTCCAATTCCATCTCTGCCCAAACGGAGATTGCGTAGGTGATCACTTGTTGAGTGACTTCCGGGGCCGCCTCGACTCGAATGCCTGGTTCATCCACCATCGACAAATATTTCATGCGGTCTAACAACATAAGCCAGCGATCGCCATCGAGAGAATTGATGATTCGTAAAAAGGTATGCATTTGGGACTGAAATGCATCCCTGGGCTACGTTACATCTTAGCCGAAAAATCATAACCTTGCGTAGCGGTTGACCGTAGTGCGTCGCAAGATTCGTCAACCTGCCGGGTGGGTCCTGGCGATTGTCTGTCTGGGGCAATGTGAAATGAATGAACCTGCGGAATGATCGCAACCCAATACGGTGTTTTTTGCGGTTGTTCCTGCGACCGTTAAGTCAGAATTAGCGTGGCGACTTTGACGTAGATTACGATTCCCAGCACGTCCATAATGCCGGCAACTAGCGGATTACTCATAATGGCCGGATCCCAGCCAATTTTGTTGAAGACCAATGGCAAGACCGAACCGGTTAAGGTGCCCGCCATCACAATTAAGAATAACGTAAGCGGTACGACGAATTTGGCAAAGCTTCCTTCGGCTAAGACCGTGGGGAACATGTACATGGTCGCCAGTCCCATCAAAGCCAAGGCGCCACCCAATAAGAGGCCCATATTAATTTCGCGAGCGACTACTTTCTTCCAGTCTTTCAATGAAACGTCACCGCGCGACATCGCTGTAATGATCAAGGTTGCCGATTGGCTTCCTGAATTACCGCCAGAACTGATCACCAGCGGAATGAACGCGATCATCCAAGGTAGGACTTCGCCTTGGAACTGTTGCAACGCAACCGCAGTAAACAACGAACACAGAAACAAGATCGCTAACCAGACGCCGCGTTTCCAAGACAGTTCGAAGACGCTGGTCCGCATGTAGGAATCTTCCAGCGGTTGAACGGCTGCCATTTGTTGGGCGTCTTCGGTGGCTTCTTCTAACACGACGTCAATGATATCGTCGTGCGTTACGATGCCTAACAGACGGCCGCGATCGTCAACAATGGGAATTGCCAACAGGTCGATTCTGGCAACCAATTCGGCAACTTTCTCTTGATCGTCCATCACTCTTGCGGCGATCAGATCGGTCTTCATGATCTCGCTTAGCAATTGGTCTGGATGTCGCATCGCAGAGACTAATTCACGCGCCGAAACGACTCCACGTAAAAAGTTCCCCTCGTCGACCACGAACAGGTAATACACCATTTCCGAGTCATTAGCTTGGTCGGCCAATTCATCCAACGCCGAACGCACGGTTCCATCTATTTTTAGACGCACGACATCGGTCGTCATGACCGCACCAGCGGTCCCCTCAGGGTATTGGCTTAGTCGCATAATGTCGCGACGTTCTTCAACCGGCAATAGATCCAGCAGACGCTTGACGATCGCAGGATCAACATCGTTCAACAAGTCAACGCGATCATCCGAGGGTAAGTCGGCAATCACCAACGCAACTTCGCCCAAGTCTTCTTCACTGACGATTTGGATCTGCTGGTCCCAATCCAGAAACGAAAAGATCAGAGTGCGAGTATCCAGTTCCGCCGGTTGGATCACTCGCCATTGTTCAGACGAAGTCAACCCAGCCATAAAGTCGGCGGTCCGGGACGGATGCAATGTCTCACAGAATACACGCAGACCTTCGGCGTCTTGATGCTGTAGCATCTCGCGCAGTTCCGGCAGGTACAGTGTGTTCAACATTTCCGATTCCAATGCAGACTTGGCCGTTCCACTGTTGTCAGGACCAGGATTGCGGCACCCAAAGCAGCGGCAAGCTGGTTGCTGAGGGCATTTTAAGTCCGAAGTAGATTTGCACTAGGGCTAGAACTTAGAAGTTCTCAGATTTCGCTAAACATCTAGGCAATAGTAGCCAAAATCGGAAAAAGAAGTCCCGTGCCAACCGTGAAGACGATCCGGGTGGACGCTCTGCGCCGCTGCAATCTGTGCACCCAGTTGGTCAAACTTTGACAATCGCGGGGGAGAAGCTGGTCAGGTACTTACTTGATGGATCTAACCTTTTGCTTGGTGATCATCACAACAGTTTGCTTCTTGGTGACCCGATGCAAGCAGCATGTGCCAAGGTCGCGGTATTAATTGGTCGCGGAATTAATTGGTCGTGGAATTAATTGGTGGCGGAATTAAGTGGCGTCGACGGGAATTTCCAAGCGAAACATGCAGCCGGGTGATTGGTCATGAAAAGTAAGTTGGCCGCCAAGCGCCTTGGCCAAGTTGTAGCAAATGTTCAATCCCAAGCCAATGGTTGTGTTGGGCGAACCCGCCGATATTTGACCGTGGTTGTAGGCTTGAAACATCTTCCGCTTCTGACTGACAGACATTCCTGGTCCGTGGTCACGAACATCAAACTGTAGACGTTTGTCTTGACGAACAATTTTCAGTTCAATCACTCGTTCGCTATCCGTCTTACCGTACTTGCACGCGTTGTCGACCAAGTTGAACAAAATCCGTTCAACCGCCGACGGGTCGGTCAACAGATCCAAACGCCGGACCTGAGGCGTTGCATCTGCGAAATCCAAAATCATATCTGCGCGAAAGCAGTGGTCTTCTAGCCGCGGCACGATTGAATCCACCAGAGTCCCAATCGAGGTCACGCGGTGATGTGACGTGATGCCGCGTTTTTCCATACGAGAATAGCAAAGCACGTTCTCGATCAAATGTGACAATCGCTCGGATTCGGTCTGCAAAGTCTTGGCATAGATTGCCGTTTTCTCAGGTTCAGGACTCTTGGCCAATAGATCCGCGTACAGTCGAAACGTAGTCAAGGGAGTTCGCAATTCATGAGTCACCGCGGATACAAAAGATTCGCGGCGTTCGCTTAACTTCAAAACCGCATGCACCAACATGCCCACTGCGACGCAGGCAACGGTCAAGAACACCCAGCCAAAGATCAAGATCAACCAGCCTCCGTCACTAGGAAAATCTTTCACAGGGATTGTGATCGGCGGCGGAATAATGTGCAACGGAGCCCAGTTTGCATAACCAACTTCATCAATCGATTTGGGCAATGTCTCAACGGGCACGATTTGCGTTTGAGCCGGCAAGTCTAAACGGATTTCGCGGGAGAGTCGATTTTTTAAGCGGTTCCAGTTCAGCCAGCAGCCTTGCAGATAGGCGTCACCATCGACCGAGACTTGTCGGACGAAAAACAATTCGCCCGAAAGCCATACCGGATAAATGGGGCCAACCGATATCGCATTCAATCGCAAAAATGCTAAGGGTTTGGTCGTTGTCGAATTAGTGGGCGCGGCGGTCGAACTTTCGTCCGAAGAGGGATCCGCTTGTGGTGCTTGATTGGGTGACTGGGTTGGTAAATCCTGTCCAATCAAACGATTGGGGTCCGTGTTGTTTTTGCTAAGATCGTCGTTTACTTGAGGAGAGTCGCCTGGGTTCGAAGCGTCGATTACCGCAGGGATGGGTTGGAAATCGCCATCAGGCAGTAGAATATCGGTGCTGAACTGGGTTGCATCGCCCGGTCCTTTGCGTTGGTTGATCAACCAATTGACGCGATAAATCTCAGTAGGGTCCGCCGCCCAGCCAACCGTGGTCGCATCCAAAAGGCCTGGCAATTGTCGCTGCCATTTGAATGCTTTGATCAAACGATCGAAGTTCTCTAGTGATAGATTTGGATCTTTGGACAGGACTCGAAGTCGTCCCTGTTGGCTTAATTGGAAATAGAATTGGGCATAAGCATTTTCCACCCAGTTAGTAGTCGTTGAAGTATCGGATCCGACTTCAGATAAGTCTGGGGCTTCGATATAGTCCCAGGGTGAACGCAAGGATTCAATAGCGACTAATCCGGCCAGGTAGCGATCGACTCGTCGAGCTGCCGAGGATACTTGCTTCTGATTATCCGCTTGCAAGCGAGTCTTCAACGCGTTTAACTGAGTCGCTTGGCGCGAGTCTTCCAAGACCAAAGTGGTGCGGGAAATGAAGCTCATTGCGACGATGATCAGCGACACCAATGCCGTATAGGTTAGCCAGATTCGCCAATTTTTGATCATCGTCGGTTCTTTAGTCCTGCCAATTAGGTCCTCTTCAACGGGACAATGTTTGTGCTTTGCGTGGGTGATTCCTACCCGGCCTCCTAAGATCCACTGCCTCGGTCGTTTTCCGATCGTCACAATACGCTGCTTGAAACCATTGCCGGATGTTGTTACTTACGCGACGGATGCCCGTTGGTATTGGGGTGAATCTGCTATGCCGATTGCTCACCGTCGTCGCTTGATCCGGCTTGATCTTCAGTCGAAGCAGTGGCCGATGGGGGGACGTTGGGTTCTAGCGAATTGGGACGGGATAACATGTAGCCCTTGCCGCGAACCGTCAACAGAAACTGGGGTGTTTGGCAATTGTCGCCCAATTTCTCTCGCAAGCGTGCGACCAGCATATCGATGGCTCGAGTGTTCACACCGGTGGGATCAATTCCCCAAACCTTGGCTAACAGTTCTCCTCGTGCAACCGCGCGATCACGGTGCCGATTAAGATAGTAAAGTAGTTGACCTTCACGCTCCGAAAGCGAAGCACTCGTGCCGTCGGGGTAACTGATTTCCCGGCGAGAGAAATCGATCACTCCGCCGTTGATGGTCAACAGTTCGTTTTCCGGCGCACCGCCGCAACGACGCAAAACCGCTTGAATGCGGGCGACCAATTCCTTCACGCTGTAAGGCTTGACGACGTAGTCATCGGCACCTGCTTCAAGCCCACGAATTCGTTCACTTTCGTCCCCGCGAGCGGTCGCCAGAATGATCGGGACTTCCGGTTTCACGCCTCGGACACTTTCCAAGATTTGTAATCCATCAATGCCTGGCAACATGAGGTCCAATAGCATCAAATCGTACGTTTCTTCAAGTGCGATCCGTTGACCAGAATAGCCTTCCTCTGCCACGATCACTCGGTAGCCTTCAGCTTTTAGGGTATCAACCACACCCATGCGAATGGCTGCATCGTCTTCTACCACCAAAATTGTTATGTCATTCATCAGTATTGATACTTCTTAAAGTGGATGCAAAACAGCACATGGGCAGGAAGGTGTCCGGTGACTTCCGAATTCGCAGAATGTTCCTGCGGATTCAGGGCGATGGTCTGTAGCTTGCTATTCGCACAGGATCTTCTAACCAACTCAAACCGTTCCGCAGACCTGTCGGGAAGCCCTTCCTTCAATCGATCGCTTGAAATTACGAACGAAAACACCGAACCCCTATCGTCCAACTTTAACAATGTTCCCGGACAGATCAAGTCGCACGCTGGATGCAATTGGGCGGCAGCGGGGCTTTCTGCGATATTAGCGCGATTTGAACGAAAGGTCGTTACGGTCGGGTTACTCGGATTGCAACGAATCGTTCGCTAATGCGGGCAATAAGGTCGCCGCTGGCGGTCGTGGGTCAAATGCTGGGGATTCAACCGCGAAAGACGCGAGAATAAGACTGGGGAGACCTTTCGTGTCTGTCGTGGTTCACAATTGCCAACGCACACCTGGCACTTGAATGCCTGGCACTTGAATTTTTGGCACTTGAATTTTGGCCTTGAATTTTGATGGGTTCATGGGGATTTTGGAAAAAGAGGTCACTGTCACGGCAAAACAAAAAAAGGCCGCATCTTGTGGATGCGGCCTTGGTACATTTCTAGCGTCAAGGCTACCGTCGAGGTGGCCTGCGTTTTGAAACCGGAGTTGTCTAGAAACAATATTCCGCACCCAAGGTCAAGCCTTGAAAGATAACGCTACCATCGCGTTTGATTGAATGGATGTCGGTGACATCTGTGTAGTCGTAAGGGATCTGATCTTCGGCGGTGGCCACTCCCGCAAGGCCAAACAGGCGATAACCGACGCTGATTCGGAAGCTATCGGTTAAGTGATAATAGGCCTTGGCTTCCATCTCACCAAACATCGCTAGATCCGTGTCACTGTGCATACAATTGAAGTCGGCACCTGATGCTTGAATACCGTAGGCACTAGAACTGGTTTGAATGCGCTGATTCACATCCATTGAATTCCCGCCAACTCCAACTTTTGATCCCAAACCAAGTCGTATGCGATCGGTGAAACAGTACTCGCCTTGTCCGCCCAACTGGGCACCAACAAAAGTGTTCGTGGTGTTGATGTTGTAATTGACGTCGCTGAAACCTGCACCGAAATTAGTCGAGGAGAACGCCGAGTAGTTCATGTCGTCACTAAAGCGAATGACCCGTAGACCGGCAATTCTTCGGAAAATGAAATTGCGTGGCCCGCAGGAACTGGCGTAATTCAACAGGTTGAATTCAATGTTATGTAATTCACTGGTTCGGATAAGATCATGGCGATCTGCCATGTTGTACAAACCACCGATGGTGCCCCAAGGTGCGATCGTTACGGTGTTCAAACCTAGTAGCGAAGTTTGCGGCATGTAGCCCAGCATCGAAGTGCCATCGGATTGTTCTAAGCCCCAGTACCGAGCTTCCCAACCAGTGCCCTGATCGGATTGTCGTGCAATGAAGACTTCCAAACCGTTTTGAGAAGCTATGTCGGCGTCACCCACTAACATCCGATTATCTGGCATCGCTTGTTCGTAGCTGAGCGTGCGGAAATCGGCCCCGTCTCGACGAAGCGATAACCAGCCGCCCCCAACGACGGTGTTCATGCTCTGACCTCGGACTCCACCGATGCGGATGCGGCCGCTTTTGTCTCGTCCATTGTGCTGTTCTTCGTTGCCAAAGTCATCGTACAATCCGCTGGTATCGCAACCGGCGTCACCCGCGTCGCGTCCATCTTGGATGAACTGGTCATTTTGAGCCCCGTTCATACGGTACCCAGGTGAAGCCTGGTTGCGATTGGTTCCACCATGCTGACCGCCCAAATCATGGCCACCGCATCCACAACTGCCGTTGGGTTGCCCACAGTCGCTACAGTATTCGCTCTGGCTTTTCGGGTAAGCACCTTGCAGCGAAACCATGGTCTGGGGATAGGATTGCGAGGGCGGCATTTCCCGCTGCATCTGGTTTTGCATCGGAGGGGTAGGCGGCTGCATTTGTTGCTGGGCCTGCGCCTGATAGTTCTGCAGTTGTTGGGATACCCGACGTGAAGTCTCTTCAGCCGGGTCTTCTGCATCAGAGAGATCCACCCCACTTGAGTCCAACACAAAGTCATCGTCTTGGTAGCTTGCGGCCCGTGTCGGTGTGTATCGTACCGCCTGTGAATTGTTCGGGAAGCCAGCGGGTGTGGCACGGCGAGGAGTTTGAGCTTGGGCGAATGACCCTGCCGCAGTCAAAAATACAAAGCTTAGAAACAAAGATCGTTTCATTACCGAACCCTCGAAGGAAGCTGTCTAAAATCTGCTCTGGTATCGTTGCGAGCAAAATGACGGAGTTGTGGATGAAGTTCAACTAACAGCAGGCCAGCGTGCTTACATGTCTGGCGTTGGTTCGCAAGCCGCCTGAAAGTGTATTCGGACTAACAGGCACAACCACTAGAGTCGTTTTACGTGTTTCAACCGTTGTTATCCAAATGGTGAAAGTTGTAGTCCGCAAAGTTTGCGCAGCTGGCGTTCTGGATATTGAGGGCGTTTGCGCGGTTTGCGTCGATTTGCGAGATTGCGTAATCGTCATGACCGTTGTCTTGGGAGCGTATTTGATCATTTAAACAGGCTATTTTAGCCAAATTCTCTCGAATTCTTATTTTCGTGCTACGTTTGCAAGCATTCCAGAGGCGTCAATCCGTCGACAATTCTGGCTTGACAAATGAATCCAAGATTTTATCGACTGGGTGGTTTGAGTGCTTTGTGTTGCATGTGGCTCTCTGGCAGATTGGGAAGTATCTGCAAGGACATAAGCCCACCGATTTTGGGAGTCTTGGCTGCCAGCATATTTGCAGGACCACCGTTTTAAGCTTGGTTAAAAAATGCCAGCTGAACCTGTTGGCTGACCGTTTGCTTTGAGTATAAGGAGGTACAATGACAATCCAACCACCGAAAATTGCCTTCGGACGTGTCTATGCGTTTGGACTGTTGTTCATTCTTCTCTCGGCGTGCAGCCAAGTGAAGTTGCCTAGAATTGATCCGTACGGATCACGAATCTTTCTGCCTGCGCCAAACTCGACAACGCTGGCAGTCCCTCGACCTGCCAGTTGTCTGGACCGTCTTGGGAATCTTGGTCAAAACCGAAACGCGGTACCAACGCCCGTGGGATTTCCCATCCTGGATCCCATGGTGGATCCCAATGCGAATGCGGCCAATAATTTGACCGGCAACAATCTGTTTGCTAACGGGATTTCCGGGCCGCAATACTTAGCACCCCAGCAAAATTTGGCAATGCCGCAGCAGAACATTCAACCGATACTCAATGTCCCTGTGGTTTTTCAAAACGTGGCCGCACCGCCTTGTGAATATCAGGGTGCCATTGGAAGCTGTCTTGAACTGCGTAAGAAGGCTCGTGAATTAGGTGTACCTGCTTCCAACCCGAGCAAATTGTTGCAACGCGGCCAGCGCGGCGAACTGCTGATGACGCCCAGCAAGATCGTCGCGCCCGTTGGCAGCGAGGTCCTGGTTTTGGCTGGGATTTGTGGCGGTGATGGTTACTTTGTGCCACACCAGCCGCTGGAATTTATGCTGTCCCAAGACAGCGTGGGGCAGATGATTGATTACAGTAGTCGGCACACCAGTTCAGTCGTAAAAATGCTTAAAGCGTCCACTCGAAAAACATCGGGTGATTTTTTGACGATGATGACATCGCTACAAAAAGAGACGATAGATCGAGGCACCCCAACGCCCGTGGACGACGTTGTGATTGAAAAAGGCCAGGCTTGGGTCAGCGTCTCTTCAGCTTCGGCAGGCAACAGTTACATTACCGCCGTTGCCCCTAAGGCTGAGGCTTGGGACAAGCGATTACGAACAACCGAAATTCAATGGGTGGATGCTCTTTGGTCCATTCCCACGCCAGTGACCGCTACCGCAGGTGCCAAGTATCCGTTGACTACAAACATACGTCAGACGGCGGATGGACTAGGGGTCGACAATTGGAAGGTCCGCTACGAAATCGCAGGTGGTGCTGCTGCGGAGTTTTTACCCAAGGGGACTCAGACCGCCGAGGTGTTGACTGGCCCCGATGGCAATGCCGCGATTGAAATTCAACAGCCGACAGATCAGACCGGCCCGGGCACTACGTTTATTCGAGTTGACATTATTCGCCCAACGAACAACTCGGCCGGCTACGAAGTGATCGAAAGTGCAGTAACCAGCGTTCGCTGGGTTGCCGCAGCGTTGACGATCCGCACCATTGGTCCACGCGTGGTTGCGATCGCTACACCCTTTAGTTACCGCTTGGAAATTTCCAATCCTGGCGATCAAATAGCTCGTGAATCTACGGTAACCCTGGAAGGTCTTCCCGATGGTTTAACCTTTGTCAGCAGCACGCCAAAGCCAACCGAGTATGGTGACCGATTGGTTTGGGCGTTGGGCGATGTACAGCCCGGCTCGGCTCCAAATATCATTGATATTCAGTTCAAATCCGACCGCAACGTCGGAACCGCTCGATTGTGTTTTGATGCCGCCAGTCAAGTGGATCAGTTGAAGACTCGGGCGTGTGCTGAAACTCAAGTAGTTGCACCGTGTTTGGCCGTCAAAATTGAAGGCGATCGACAGGGTCGGGTCGGCGAAAATTCGACTTTCAATTTGACGTTTGTCAACCAGTGCGAAGAAGATTTGAAAGGCATTACGGCGGTTGTACGCTACGGTAGTGGTTTGGAAGTGGTTGGTAAGACCGGTGGAGGTGCAATCACCTTTGGTCCGATGCAGACACCATTGCCTTTTGGGGAAAGCAAGTCATTGGACCTTGTGTTCCGAGTCCGTGACGAGGGAACACATTGCTTCCAGATCGATGTGCAAGCCGAGGGGGGGCATACCGCTTCGATTCGCCGTTGCATCAGTGCCAAAAATGTCAGTGAACCTAGTTTGTCAATGCAGTTGTACTCGGAATCCAGCTCGATGATTGACCAGGAACATCGGGTCACTGCAAGGGTGACCAATACAGGAAACGTAACGCTGACAGGCGTTGTGGTTCGCTCGGAATCTTCAGCCTCGCTGCAACCGATTCAGAGTCTTCCGCAGGCGGCCGAAGACAACGGCCTGGTGATGATGAAAATGGACCGAATTGAACCCAATTCGATCGGAGACTTTACGATTGAATATCGAACGATCTCGATTGACGGAAACGGGTTCGCCAGATTCCAGGTCGTGACAGATCAAGGAGTGACCGATCTGAAGGAAATACCGATTCGAATTGTAGGACGCGACGGCACGATCGCCACGCCTGGGACTAACCCGCAAGGACCCATTGGTATTCCTGGAACCGGTGCAGGTGTGCCAGGCAGTCAGCCGGGCACGACCGGTGGTGTGGATCCCGCTGTCTTGGGACAATTGGGGGTTCAGATCAAAGCGGTTTCGCCAGTAGTTCGCCGTGAAGAAGTGTTCGATGTCGAGATCTCGGTCACGAATCAACGGACCACTTCTGACCAGAACGTGCGCATCGGCTTGCAAACGCCGCCTGGAATTGTTCTGCTGGGATTAGTAGGATCACAATCGGGAGTGACCTCTTCACCTGATGGACTTCGGCATTTGGTGACGCCGATCCAGGAAATTCGAAGCGGCGAAACGATTCCTTTGGTTGTTCGCCTGAAGGCGACTCAATTGGGCAACGCTCGGGTGGAAGTGGATGCAATTAGTGCTTTGTCGGCGGTTGCTTCGGTGAATTCGCTGGACCTAAGCGTGACTCAGTAGGTGGGCGACGGCTCCAGGAATGCAGTATTGGAATGCAGTATTGGAATGCAGTATTGGAAGGCAGTATTGGAAGGCAGTATTGGAAGGCGACGTCCGAACTTTGCGTTGACCATCGATTGTTTGCCGGGATTTGTGAAAGTAAGAAGGTCTCTGCGGGCATTCAAATACGCCGCGCAGGCATAGAGACAACTTAGGGAGGGGTTCGATTTGGCTATGTCCAAAGTTTGCATTATCAACGTGGTTGGCTTAACGCCCGACTTGATGAAGTATGCTCCTAGATTGTCGGCCATTGCAACGCCGCAGCCTTGGACCAGTCCCTACCCCGCAGTGACTTGTACGTCACAAGCCACGATGCTGACGGGATTGACGCCGCGAGACCACGGGGTGGTTGGCAACGGTTGGTACTTTCGGGACACGGGCGAAATTCGCTTTTGGCAACAGTCGAATCACTTGATCCAAGGTGAGAAGCTTTACCAGGGCTACGAAACTGCGAAAATGTTTTGGTGGTTCAATCAAGGCGCGCCTGTTCGGTGGTTTGCCACGCCCAAGCCGCACTATGGCTGCGATGGTTCCAAAGCGTTTGGGATTCTGGATCAGACTCAGTGCCAATTGGAAGCCGGCTTAGGTGCGTTCCCTTTCTTTAGTTTCTGGGGACCCAAAGCGGGGCTACCCAGTTCCAAATGGATTGCTCGGGCCACCGCGTTGGTGATGCGAAAGAATCGACCCAGGTTGACTATGGCCTACCTGCCACACTTGGATTACGACTTTCAACGACTGACGGCACATGACCCCAAGCGAGTGGCCGAAGTGGATCAATGTGCCGGATACATTATTGATGCCGCCGCCGAAATTGGTGCTCAAGTGGTCGCGTTGTCGGAATATGGCTTGGTGCCGGTTAGTAAGCCGGTGATGATCAATCGAATTCTTCGGCAAGCCGGTTTATTGGAAGTTCGAAACGGGCCGTATGGCGAAATGTTGATGCCGATCGATAGCAAAGCATTTGCGGTCGTTGATCACCAATTGGCCCATGTTTATGTCAATGATCCTAGCTTAGTTTCAGAGGTCAAGAGGTTGCTTGAAGCCGTGGACGGCATCGATCAAGTGGTGCATCCTGGCGATCTAGAATTGGATCATCAGCGGAGCGGAGAATTGATTGCGTTGTCCGATGCGGACGCTTGGTTCGCATACTACTATTGGCTGGACGACAAGTATGCTCCGGACTTTGCGCCGACGGTCGACATTCATCGAAAGCCCGGCTACGATCCGTGCGAATTGTTTATGACATCGAAAGTCCGCGCCGCAGCACGGCTGCTGCAAAAATTGTCAGGCATGCGTTACAAAATGGACGTGATTCCCTTGGATCCCACGTTGGTAAAAGGTAGCCACGGACTGCGGCCTGCGCCAGGGCAAGGCCCTGTCATCGTGGGACCAGATCCCCCGCCGTCGATGTTGGGTTTCAAGGATTACATTCGCGGTCTGTTGGGGCAACCGTGAGCCAGTTTTCACGATGATAAGGACTGGACGGCTTTCAGGGCTCGCCAGCAGGGGAATGCCCGAGGGCTATTGCTGCTTTAATTCGGTCAAGAACGCTAATTCGACCGGGCGGTCCAACGTAGTAAAGACTTCGGTTAATAGATTCAGTGACGCTGGTTTGTGCAAAGAATTGGCGGCTTTGATGATCTCGTCCCGACGGTACACCTTCCAGTTTTTCAGGATGGATAACCGCTTCTTGGCAAGTTCAGGATCTTCTAGATTCGGCAGATTGGCGAATGCTTCAACCAGTTCCAAGTCGGAGGCCCCTGACCATTGCGCTATCGACTTCTCGAACGCGTCTTTGGCTTGATCGAGTTCACCCAAAGCCACATGCACCATGCCGCTGGTTCGATGGAGCAAATAAGAATCTTCCAGCTTTGCCAAGTCGTCCAATTTCTCCTTGGCTAGATGGGGCTTATTGGCTTGACACAGTGCCAAGAGGTAAACCGATAGATAGTAGGGTTCGGGGGCGACTTGGAATGCGAAGCATCCATCGTTTAGGTGTTCCATCGCGATCCCCGTTTGCTTGCGTTGCAAAAACCAATGGGCGACGCCGGCGTGGAACGTTGGGCATTTGGCTTGTTTCAACTTTAAAAAGACCAAGCGATTTAGACGGGTTGCATCGTTCGCTGAATCTTTGGGACCCAGAATGCCTAAGCTACGATCAACGCTTTGACTAAACGTTTTTTGGTCGAATTGGCTTAAAACCCACGCGCAGAAGATTTGCTTGCGTTGCTCTTGGTCATTGCTCTGCATTGCGTTCAGAAAATACGGTTCGCATTGAAATGACCGTTCGGTGCCGGTCAGCATTCGCATCATCCAGAGGTTAAGTTCAGGGTCGGTTCGCGATTCACTCAGTCCATTTATCGCTTCTTGTTCGCCCGCGAGAAAATCGTTGGACTCGAAAAAAAAGTAGTTTGCCAATAGCAAACAGCGGCGAGCGTACTGATCGGAACCCGGTGGAATGGAGCCCAGCAAAGGTAGAGCGCGGGGGATCGCGTCTGGGCGGCTGACGGCCTTATCTAGCAGGTAGGCTTCGGCCAAGACCCTACTCGCCTTTTGGTGAACGTAAGGCATCGCGACCCATCCCAGCGATTTTTCAGCGTGTTTTCTGGCTGCTGCGTAGTTGCCATCAAGTAGTGCGTTTTCAGCGGTCTGGGCGACAGAAGGTTGCCAAATCATTAACGCTGCCATCAAACTTAAGGTAAGCACGACGAATCCTAAGAACATCCAAGTTTGAAATTTCATTACTTAACCCTGCACGGTGACTACTTGTTCGCACGGAAATGAAAACCATTTGATGCTTGCTCGGTAGATGCGGTCCCTGGCATTACCCTGCCTGCCAATATCCTTTTTCTCGTTCATTGCCCAGTCGCTCCAGGCAATGCCAAAGACGTTTTTCGTCCGGGCGAAAGTCGAGTCAATTGATTGGCCTGAATGTCTTGCCACTTATCAACTTGGCCATCGTTCCAATACACTTCAATTTTCGGAACAATGTCTTCGTGTCCCAGTCCGATCGTCCACTTTTTCTGGCTCTCGCACAGGTAACTTCCCCCTGCGACTATTGGAATGCAAGTCTTTCGATTTCCAAAATCTAATTCAATTCGTCCGCCCGCCAGCATGCCGTGTTTGGGATCCATGATTTCGAAAGCGATCAAACGGTGCTTTCGTGGCGTTCGGTTGTCTAACAGAGCGACGTTTCGATCGTTATGGGTGACCAAAATATCGGTATCACCGTCGTTATCAAAGTCCAGTGACGCTACGCCTCTTCCCAAGGACTGAACCTTGAAGAATTCACCTGCATGTTCCGAGATATCAATGAACGTTCCGTCCAGGTTTCGTACCAGTTGGCAAGGCAAGCGATAGATGGGCGAGGACGGTCCAATCACATGGCCGTTGGCAATAATTAAATCCCATTGTCCTTCCAAATCGTAATCCAGTGCAATCGCACCAAAACTAACAAAGTGCATCCCAATGGAATCCATTCGGGTTGCCGCACTGATGTCACGAAAGTTCAAATCACCCTTGTTCGAATACAGCGTATTTTTGCGAAGGTAGTAGTTGGAAACAAAGATATCGGTCCAGCTATTCTGATCAAAGTCTGCTAAGGTCACACACATACTGGCTTCGTTCAATCCAGTGGAACCGCAGGCAATCCCCGCCCACTCGGCGACTTCTAGCCATTGATGTTCGGCCGTTTGAGGATCGATTGCCTGGGCACTGGCAACCCGTGATGCGTTGGCCAATTTCTGATCAAATCGCAGCGACCGAGACCTGGTAAACAGAAAATTAGACATACTGTCGTTTGCGATATAGATTTCGTTCTTCAAGTCGTGGTCCAAGTCAACCGCCGCGATGCCCATCGCTTTCCCTTTCTTGTCGAATCCGAAATTTTCGGTCTGATCGCTAAAGCTGCCTGTTCCATCACTTAATAATGCCAAGATTGGTGAACTATCAAAGCGTTCGGGACCAGGATAGCCAACGCCGTGATCGTAGGCCCCCGCAACATCATCGAAGTACCACTTGGCGTAGCTGGCCAGAACAATGTCTTCAAACCCGTCGTTGTCGATATCCACAAACAACGGACTCGTCCACCAGGAATCGCTTGCCGAAAGCGCGTGACACTTCACTTCTAGAAAAGTCCCGTCGCCTTGATTGACAAACAGTTTAGAAACCCCAAAGTTAGCAATCAGTAAGTCCTCGAAACCATCGCGATTGTAATCGCCGATTGCGCAGCCGTGCGAGTATTCCAGTTCAAGGATTCCACTGACGGCAGTAACGTCGACAAACTGTCCGGCGACGTTGCGAAAGAGCGCGTCTTGAAAGCGGCTGTCGGGTGCATCTTTTTGCAGAGTCGTTCCGTTGGGTAGATAAATGTCGCACCAACCATCCAAGTCGAAGTCCAAACAGGAAACGCCTGCACCCATCACTTCGGGCAAATACATGTTCCCCGAATCATCGTCACTGTGATACTGGAAAACTAATCCGCGTTGGGCTGCAACATCGACCATGATCGGAATAATGTCGTCTTGGCCCAGTTTGGGATGGTCTGTCAATTGGTGAAGATCCAAGACCATCTTGGGTCTAGTTTTTTGGTCCGGGGAAAATTCCTTGTTCCCACTGCAAGCACCAAGCAGTAAGATCGCAGGCAATAACAGCCCAGCAATTGTGCCGCAATACTGTTGCTGCCCTCTCTGAAAGTCACCAGAGAAGTTCATTGGTTGACGTTTGTCTACAACTGGTAAACGCATACAACGACCCGGTAGTTTAAAAGACAAGGGCAAGCCGGTTCGAAAAGGCCGCTCGCCATCCCATTGATATAACAATCGTTCGGGCGGCCAAACCAAGACACGTTCAATGCGGACCGCCGAAGTGCTATTTAAAGTGAATTATGAGCCCGCTATTAATGCTTAGTAGTCCTTGATTCACCCTAGTGCGACGTTGAGTATACGCGATGTCTAATGCCCATTCAATGGAATATTGCATTGATTCGCTACAAAAATTGAACCGTTACGCTACAGTGCTGATCTGCTGTCCAGAGCGGTGACTGAACAAATTACGGTGCCTGATTCTTCCTTGTTATCAGTAGGTTCAACGGATGGCGGGCAAGTGACTGGGACGGCATCTAAAGGTAGCCCCACGCATTCACTTCATTCGAGAAACAAAGCTTCGCTGGCAACTTGGCGACCTCGTAATGAGGCAGTGAGTCTGCGGCCAAATCCTGGGTTCGTCCATATTGGCAAACAACGGTTTATGGTAACTTGCTATTAGCGGGCGGGGTCGAATTTAGGCCCAAGGATGGGATGGTTGCGATGATTCGCCGTGCCTTGCAGCGGAAATTTTGGCTTTTGACGGCAATTTATCCGTAGTTAGTGCGTTGGCCTGAGCCAGGCGGTAAGGTCAGAAAAAGTACTTGTCTTGATGGTATTTCAGGTTTTTGCCGCACAGGGTGTCAAGAGTTAATTTTGGACGGAAAGCATTTCAGATGTATGTGACGCAACAGCAGAAAAACCTGCGTTCGACTAGGTTCAGATCAGCACACAACATTTCGGCCGCTGGGCAGACCCCATCTAGACTGGTTGTATTGTTTAAGCGGGGTTTATTGCATGAGTTTGCGGCAAAGGTGCTGCCGCTTTGTTTGCTGTTGCTCTTGATTTCTGCTGGCTTGAACGGCGAAGTATTTGATGCGAATCTTCGGATCGAGGAAACCACTTTGGTTTCCGCCAAGAGTGATGTTTCCCAGAGGCAGGGTACGGCGCGCGATCCGGGGCCCGTAATTGCTGATACCCGTGGCAATTCAAATACCGATCCAGCGGACGGATCTGTATCGTTGATGGGTCCGGATTCATTGATTGAGACTCGTCAGTCGCAGGAAGGTGGTCAGTCGCAGGAAGGTGGTCAGCAACAGGACCGTTCAAAGCAGCAACAAGATCGAACGCAACAGGGTCGAAATCAAGAAGATGCCGGTACTCCACAAGGTCAAGGACGGATCGGACGGCCTGGTGGTTTAGTGGATCGGATTCGCGGTCGACTGGGGGTTGATCCCAACGAACGACTTTTGCCAGGTTTATTGGGGAATGGACCGGATGCCAACACGGTGCCGGGGCAACCCGCGGGACCGATGCTGGATGCCAACGGGCAACCGGTGATACCATCGCCACAAATTGTTAGCAGCGAAGCGGTCATTGGGCAACCCTACAATGTGGGCCATGTGGTATTTCGCCTGGCACCTGAAGATACGGTTCGTTGGCAATCTCGAGCGGTGTTTGTGAGCGATTCGCAAAACAGAATTTTCTACCCTTCGATCATGCCCACGTTGGTTGAACGGGTGAGCGATCAATTTGTCGACAAAGTCAGTCAGGAACCTCGGCAGATTGACATTTGGTTCGTCTTTGTGGGGCGGCAACCGTTGGACATTACGATCCATGCGGCTCGGGATCATCGGATAGTGTTGCAGCCCGATTCGATCGGTCGATTGCGGCAACGGATGGTCACTTCCACTTGGTGGCGGCAGTTTAACGCGATGTTAGACGAACAAACGGCCGCCAGCGACTACCCGCCGTTGGTCCAGGCGTATCTCAATTGCATGGTACAACAGCGATTGGGTCTGCAACCGCCGATGCTGAAAAAGGCGGTTCAACCGACCACGGACCCGATGACCCAGACGTGGTATCTGTTGACGGGCGCCGAGGCCGTGCAAGTGGAAAATTTAAAAGAATTGATGTGCCAAGGGAACGTGGAACTAGAGGCGGCGACGTTGCCTTTGCCCGAAAACATACTTTGGCAGGCTCATGAGTTTCCGGGAATTGCTGATGATGTCCGCGTTGAACCCATTGCCCAGGTGGTGCCTCAGGAATGTTTTTATCTTCGCTTTGGAAAGTGGTCGAATCAGATTTGGTTGAAGAAACTGTTAGATGAACACGGTGGGGATCTAAGTCGCATGGTGCGGTTACGGGGTTACCAGTCAATGGTTGGGGATCTGTTTCGTGATCAATTGGCGTTAGAATCGGGACAATTGGACGATCTTTTTGGCGGCACCTTGATTGAGGACGTGGCCGTGATTGGTTTGGATACGTTTTTTTCTGATGGGGCGGCGGCTGGAATAATTTTGCAAGCTCGGAATGGCTTGTTGCAATCTCAACTGGCTGGAAAACGAAAAGATTACGCCAAAAAGAATGCGGCCAACGGAGTGACGCTGACAGACATTCAGATCGCCGGGCAACCGGCCACGTTATTGCAGACGCCCAACGGCAAGATTCGTTCGGTATTGGTAAGCGCCGGTGATTTTCATTTGGTCACCACTTCGTTTCGTTTGGCGGAACGCTTCTTGGAATCAACCGCGGGCATTCGGACCTTGGGGCAATCAGCTGAATTTCGCAACGCCCGCACTCAAATGCCACTCAGTCGCGATGATACGATTTTCGTTTATTTTTCGACTGCATTTTTAGAGAATTTAATCAGCCCGCAGTATCAAATCGAATTACGTCGTCGGCTTCGCAGTATTACCGAATTGCAAATGTTGCAAATGGCCAGTTGGACCGCCGCCGCACATCAAACTGCAATTCCTGGTAACGCTGCCAATTGGGATAGCGTTCCTTTGGCCCAGCGTATTGATTCGTTGCAAACTGCCGGTTTTTTGCCCAACGGTTTCAACCAGCGCCCCGACACTTCGCAGATCGCGTTATTGATCGATCCAGCATTGGTGACGGACCGCATGCCAGATCGGCCACTTGATTCACTGCCAGGTCAACCGGATTCAGATAGCTTGAACTTGGCTCCGGGTGAAATCGGAGGCGGTCAAGATGATTCCAGCGGTGGTTTGAATGCTGTACCAGGATCGGGGCCAGGATCGGGTCCAGGCAACGCTAATTTGCTTTCTGGCAATTTTGCCGATCGGTCCAAGGCGAAGATTGCTGGCGATGCAAAAGTTAAGAAGTCTAGGTCCAATGATTCGTTCGGGTCGATGCTTAGCGGACTCTTAGGCGTGGGGGACGACGGTGGTGATCGTCCACAGGACAACCATGGTGACGGGACGGCTTCGAATGTCACCAAGATTGCAGGCCGAGGGAATGATCGCAGTGCAGCTGTTCGTGCATCCTTTTCGGGGTCGAACCACTCGGAAGCGGCAATGCCGGTTTGGGAGCGTTCTCCGTTGGGTGGCATTCAGTATGGGGATTCGCTGCGGGGTATCCGAGGGTGGATGGTTCCGGTTGCTGACACCGTGGTCGAACGAGTTACCCCGGAAGAGGCCGCATGGTATGCCCAACGCGCCCAGTATTTTACCGAAAATTGGGGCCAGACCGATCCGATCATGATTGGAATCAAGCGTTTTCGCTTGGATGGAACCAAAGAACGGGTGGTCTTTGATGGGCGTGTGGCCCCTTTTGGTAGCAAGCGATATTCGTGGCTGACCGATAGCATCGGACCGCCGCTTTATCTGCGACCCGCCAAATCACCCGATGATGTGATTCGACTGGAAGCAAGTATTGCCGAAGGTACAATGTTTCCTTCGGTGCAGTCACACCAGTTGTATGCTGCGATTCAACGAGACGCTCAATCGCTTAGTTCTTTGGATCCCAATGAATGGTGGACAACATTGAAGATGGTTCAAGGCACGCCTGGCTATATTGGTTCGTGGCCAACGGCGGGTGTGCTGGATTCGCTACCGATGTTAGGGGGGCGGCCCGATTCCGAAGGGTTTACGCATTCGATCGGACGCAAGATTTGGCGGATGCAGCACAACGGTTTCAGTGTGGTTTCAATGGATCGCCAGCGGTTAACGGATTTGAAGCCACACCTGGAAATGGTTCAGGCGGAAAATCCGGCTCAGTTGAGGTTGGAAATTGGTGACTTGGCCGAGAGTCAGTTGGCCGGCTGGGCGAACACTTTGTGGCGCCAACGGTCTTGGCAATCGTCGGTGGCCAATGCCAGACTGTTGCACTTGTTGATGCAGCATTTTCGGATGCCGCCAGGCGAAGCCAAACAAAGAGCCCAATCGTTATTGAACGCCAAGTTAATCTGTTCCTTGGATGGAAAGTACCAATTGCGTGGTCCTGATGGTTTGCCGGTGGCAGAATTTCAAGGCGGGTTTCTAGATTCTGAAAACCAGGCCCAGTCTGGTGGGGTCGCCGGAGCAGGGCAGGGGGAGTGGTCGCCGTTATCATACCACTGGGTCAGTGATATGTGGCCCAGCGACAATCAGATGGCAGCCAGTGCGTGGGCGGAAGAAGAATCGCCACTGTTGAAATGGTTTCGCGGCGCTATGCTGGAAGTACTGCAACAGGAGAAACGTTTTCTGGTGCACGGGTATTTGGATATTGACCGAGCGGTCGAAGAAACCGCAAAGTTGCCTGGGTTCGATTTGTTCAAAGGTTTTTCTTTGAATTGACCGAGCAGGATTCAGGCTGTCGAGTGTTGGCTTTAGCAGTCGGATCTGTTTTAGAATCCGTTGGCGTAGATTGGGGCTATTGGTTGGTTACTAGGGAAAGTGTGACACTGTGGTTGAGAAGAATTCGTTAAATAGTGTAAGTCACCATTTGCTAAGCCAAGTCGAGGATGTGGCTAAGTTGGCTGGCACTTTATTGATGCGTGAATTCGGTCACTCGGAAGAGAGTGAGAAGCAGTCGAGTCATAACTTGGTGACTCAGGCGGATCTTGCCAGCGAGAAATTGATTTGTGATCATTTGCATCGCATTTTACCAACGGCCACGTTTTTACGCGAAGAGGGCGAATCGACGGGTGATGAATTCTCGCCAGAGGTGTGGGTCGTTGATCCACTGGATGGGACGAACAACTTCGCCCATGGAATACCTCAGTTTTCGGTTTCCATCGCGTTGGTTCGTGACGGCCAATTCCAATTGGGTGTCGTCTTTGACCCAAACCGACAAGAGTTGTTTTCTGCTTGGAAAGGCGGTGGAGCATGGCTCAATGGAAAGCCGATCCACGTTTCCAAAAGAGCGACCTTGCAACAAAGTGTTGTTTGTACTGGATTTTACTATGACCGAGGAGAATTGGTGCGCAAGACTTTGGGCACCATCGAGCGATTGTTTATGACGAACGTCCGAGGGATTCGCCGACTGGGCAGTGCGGCCTTGGATTTAAGTTGGGTTGCTTGTGGCCGGCTGGATGGTTACTTCGAATACCAGTTGGGGACTTGGGATTATGCCGCAGGTGCCTTGCTTGTGGCCGAAGCGGGTGGACAATGCTGCGATCGAAACGGTGCAGACATGACAATATCTGCAGGAAATGTCATCGCTTCCAACGCACTAATCCACAAAGATTTAGTGGACATTGTTCGCTGGAACCGACCCGAATCTGAATAACATTCGTCGCCGCTACATCGGTCACTCTTGAACCGGTCAATACCAGCGCAGCGCAACCCTTGAAATCACATGCATCCCCGGCACAGAGAACGTCACACCCCATTTGCTAAATCAGGATGAATCTGCAGATACGGTACTGCGTGTGGAAAGTTCGAACAGGGGAGGGCAACTACAAACTGGATTTGGTCATGTTGCTTGACCGATGCCTAATGGTTGAAAACCGAGGGTGTTGGACGGATAGCAGACTGGGCGATGGAATTGCCGTTCTTCTTACGGGATGTCGCCTATGCTGGTCGGCAATCAACCGATTGATGGAGTCGCAATTCAGCCGCAAAAGGGAGCAGAGAAGAAGAAAGATCGAACGCTTGTCTGCGCTCACTAGCCAACTTCTGTTCGTGTTGACTCGACTTGTCCCTTCGTTCGAACTAGCCTTGTATCGGTTGCTAGGACTTGGAGTGCGTTTGACAGGACGATGTTCATGCCTTTGAAAAGGCTCAGGTCCGGGAGCTTCTTGGTGGCGGTAGATGGGCGTCCTTGTCAGGTTTTGGGGTTCATGACGATTTCTTTGATATGGCTTAGAATTAAACAGAAATTCAGTTCATCAAGGTCTGGACTTCGAAGTCCAAAGTTGGACACCCAGTGAATTGACTTGGGCCGAGATTGACTCAGGTTCAGAAGGTGTCCGCAGGCGTATTTAGTTGGTCCGTAGGCCTATTGATAAGGTCGTGGGCATGTTTAAAAAAAAATTGGGAAAAGTGTTCCATTGAACAATGCAAGTCAATCCGAAGTGGCAAAAGAGTATCTGGCGGGTCCGACCTTTGCGAATTTGTGCCTTCAATTAAAACAAAATTCCGGGCGAGTGGAAACAGAGGGTTCGACGGCCAGTAGTTTGCGATTGTGCGCCGACGCGGGTGTTTTTCGATGGTTCTTGCCCACACAATTCGGTGGCTGGGATTGGGATGATCAGCAATTGACGTGCGGATATTTACAGTTAGCCAAAGCTTGTTTGGCGACGACGTTTGTGATTACGCAACGCGTCGCGGCAACCAAACGCATTGTCGCGTCGGAATATGACGCGTTAAAGCAACGGCTGCTACCCGCCCTGGCCGACCATCAGGCGATGGCATCGGTTGGGATTTCTCATTTGACCACTAGCCGACAACATCAAGGGCAACCAACATTACGAGCGGTTGCGACCGCAGACGGTTGGACCTTTGATGGGTATTCCCCTTGGGTCACCGCAGGGCCGTTGTGCGACTGGTTAATTGTGGGCGCTACTGCCGATGATGGGACACAAGTGTTAGCCGCCGTTGATACCAAGCTGCCAGGGGTCGAGATTCAAGATAGCTTTCGCTTGGTTGCGTTGTCAGCCAGTCAGACCGGTGCGGTACATTTTCACGACGTTCGGGTTGATCAATCTTGTGTTTTAGCGGGACCGGTTGCCAATGTGTTGAAGGTGGCTTCACCTGGGGCAACTGGGGGCCTCCAGACATCGACTTTGGCGATAGGACTGGCGTCCGCTGCGGTGGACTTTATTTCTGAGCAGTCCATACAGCGGCAAAATATTTTGGGCGTTAAGGATGATTTATTCCAGCAGGTTTCTGAATTAGAATCTGAATTGATGTTAGCGATTGACGGGCAGTCTACTTTGGATCTGCAAACCTTGCGAACCCGAGCCAATAGCATTGTTCTTCGGGCAACTCAGGCGGCTTTGATTGTGGCCAAGGGTGCCGGGTACGTCGAAAGTCATTGTTGCGGTCGCTGGTGCCGTGAAGCGTTGTTCTTCTTGGTCTGGAGTTGTCCTCAAGAGGTTCAGATGAACAATCTTTGCGAACTTAGTTTTACTCAGACTTAAATGGGTCTTTTACTTGATGTGGTACCAAAACTATCCTCTGCCTCTTTTGAATTCATTAAGACTATTTCGATTATGACTGAAAATAATTCTGCGGCCCCCGATCCAACTTTGGTGACTTGGCACGAACATCAAGTTAAACGCCAACGTGGCGCTGTGCTGTGGTTCACAGGGCTTAGCGGCAGTGGTAAAAGCACGGTGGCCAATTGTGTGGACCAATTGTTAAACGACTTGGGCCAGCCAAGCTATGTTTTGGATGGTGACAATGTTCGCATGGGTTTGAATCCCAGTTTCGAACTTTTGCAGCCGCAGTACGGTGATGAATTTGCTAAGCGATTCGGGCTGGGCTTTGGGCCGATGGATCGTCAAGAGAATGTGCGCCGCACAGGCGCGGCTGCCGAATTGTTTTGCAGTGCCGGTTTTCTGACGTTGACCGCCTTTGTCAGTCCCTATCGCGAGGATCGAGATCGAGTGAGGGCGCACGTTGGGGCCGCGGGAAAGCCGGGCGATTTCATTGAGGTTTTTGTTGATGCGCCGATCGAAATTTGCCAACAACGTGACCCGAAAGGATTGTATAAGAAGGCTTTGGCGGGTGAGATCAAGGGCTTTACGGGAATCGATGCTCCGTACGAAGCTCCGCAAAACCCAGAAATTCACTTGCTGACCAATGAATTTTCCGTCGAAGCATTGGGGCAGCAGGTCTTAGCCTATTTAAAAAGCATTGGAAAGTTTCAAGTGTAGACGCGGTTAAGCAGTCTGGCGAATGTCGGTTGAAACCCAGTGGTGGGAACCTCGGCCTTAACGGGCTAGGTTCGCGTTGGGTTGGCGATTGAGGCTAGGGAGTTTCCGTGAAAATGGGTGTGGTTGATCGGCTTTATCAATATCGCGTAACCGAGAAAGAGATCCGTGATTGGTTGCAAACTCGCGGGTACTATGGCAGCACGGCCAAGTTTACGGAATTGGAATTGCACGCGTTGAAGAGGCCCGGATGGGTGCAAGTTTTCAGGTTTACCGTTGAGGTGAAAACGAAGGCAGGTGAGTGGACTGTGCTGCACGGTGCGACCCGGTCGGATCAACGTGCGAGCAATGATTTTGCGGTTTTTGAGAATCCAATTAAGCAGCGTTTGCAACTCGCCCGATGGTCCGATGGCATGATCACTCGGAAGGTGAGATCAGGGCCGGAACCTGCCCCTCACACGTGGAAAGACTTAGTGGTCTTCACCGGAATTTTGACCGTCGTTATGCTGGCGTTGGCCTTCGCACTACAGAATTGATCTGACCCGAAAGAATTGAACGCATACGGATTATCTGAGCCAGAATTCCTGCGTCGGGTGAAGTCTATTTCCCAAGCGGCGAATCGGTGGAATCTACGGCCGTACTTGCTTCGACTTTCTGGATGATCCAACGAAATTGAGGCGAACCGACCGCGCTTTTGGCCGTCATTGCTGGTTTTAAATAGCGATAGGGAGCGGCTTCACCAAGAATAGAAAATTTATCGCCCTTCTGCAAAATGGGTCGATCGTCGAACATTTCGCCAAAGATGTGTTCGAAGGTCGTGATTTGGCACGGTAGCCACACATTCTTGCCGTCGGCGGTGCATAACATGAACTCGGGGTAGGTATGATCATTGCACCAGACTGCACGGGCGGGAATGCCCTTGGATCGACAAATGGCGATGAACAAGGAAGCGACTTCTTCGCAGTCACCTTTCTTCGCGTCCAGAGCTTCTAAGCACGAGTGAATATTGGGATCGAATTCGTACTTGATATTCGTTTGCACCCAATCGTAAATCGCCTCTACTTGCTGCCAAGGACTGTCTGAATCGTTTCCGATCGTCGCGGCCAACTCCTGGATGCGCGGGTGTCTGATTTCGATGTAAGGGCTTTCGCCTAGGTACATCCGAGCCTCGCGATTGTTTTTCTCCGGGAACTTCAATTCAGGACGATTTTCAGGTTTGATAATGTCCAGTCGCTGCAACATCATTGTGACCGAAGCCTTGGCCGTTTCCCCGGCGTTCAAGCGAGGGATCGAAACAATCATCTGGCGGCCTTGGTCTTTGAAGTCTTTAACTTTTACCGATTTGACCGAAGGTGATTTGAACTGGGTGACGATTTTGATCTGCTGTTCGGGCCACTGAATCGGGACGGGTGCCGAAGCCACAACCCCCAGAATAGGACCGCCCGCACCGGCGGTGATTTCTAGGCCGAATTCCCATGTTGTGGAACTTCGCTGGATTAAACGAAATGCACCATGCTCCGTCTCCTGAATTTCCCCGGCAGCAGCTTTTGTCAAAATTAATTGCCCGGGATCTTCAGGGGTTTGGTTGGCTAGGTCCTGCGGGTCTTGATTGGTGGCGTTTGTGGAAGGGGTGGCCGCGGTTGTGGGGTTGGCGGTTTGAGTGACTGTGTCGGTGTTGGGTTCTAAAGCGGATGACGCTTGACCACGTCTTCGCATGTCCAGAGTCTTGGGTGGTTGTACGTGCGCGGCAGTTCCCGGTTGGAAGCCTCGCAACCCGCCGCCGGTTGGCAGCGTAGACTGGGGCAATTCCAAGTCGGGTTCTTTACCGGGTTTCGCATCCGATCCCGCTGGCAATGTTGTTTCGCGATCTTGAGTGGTCCCAGCTTTGACCTGCTCCGCATTACCTTTGGACGGTTTGCCAGTTTCGGTTGTTTTTGGTTTGTCGCTATTGGTTGTGGCCGGGTTACCGCCGATTGGATTTCCCAACGGATCCGTCTTTGTGGCTTCGGAACCGGGTTTTTGAACCATTGCCAAGGTTGCAAAGGCGGTGGTGCTGCTGAAAAGAGAACCTACGACGGTGGCGGCAACACAAATTAGCTTGGTAAGTCGTAACGCTGCATCAGTAGGTGCCATGCACGAATGATAAGAATATCCCTGACAAGAAGTGACGCAACCTTGGTCAACTGACTGCAATCTAGGTAGAGAAGATTCTGAGGACAGTGATTTGACGGGCGCTTGGCAATTGTTTGCGATATGGTTCATCTGTACATCCTTCGCTACTGCGATGACGGGGCTACTACCGTCAAATCCTGTTTGATTGATTGTTATCAATCGCAAGTCGATACCGGAACGATTTTTCTACTGCACAATTTGCCGAATGATTCGCACTTCTGGTTTGGCTGCACTTTTGCCGTTGACGTATTCTGCCACTAGTCGGACGCGTTTCCCCAATTCTGGCACCCGCAAGTTATCACCTTTTTGGAAAACGACCGCTGGTCGCGACGTGGATCCAAAGTCGCCTTGCCCCAAAAAAGTGCAAGGGTACCAGCGGTCAACTCCCTCGGGGTCTTGCAAGCAAAATTCGGCATATTGACTGCCTTCGACCATAACCAATCGCGCTGGAATTTTAGCCGAACGAGCCATCGCCACAAACAGGGCCGCGCGATCTTCGTTACAACCTTGCATTTTCGTTAGTGTATCAACTGTGCTTTGTTGTTTGGAGACCGTTTCGGCAATATTTTCAATGACCCAAGCATGCAAAATTTTCGTAGATTCCCAGGCGGTTTGTTCGGTTTGGTCTTCCAGCAAACTTTCTACCAATTTGCGTAGATCCTTATCGCGAGGGAAAATCATCGGTGCGTCGCCAATGTACCACTTGATCTCTTTGGTAATCCGTTTGGGGATGATCAGTTCATCAGTCGCTCCGGGTGCGATGATCGAACGAATAGTGACTTCGTACGTGATCAAAATATCTGCTGCGGTCGACGGCGGAATTGCAGAGATGGCCAGCATCATTTGACGCACGCCACCGTCCAGTATCCGATAGTCGATATCGCCTGCGCGTTCGTAAATCTCCTCTTCGGAAACCGCCACACTCTGTTCTGGCCAGTCCGAAGGAACCGGAAGTCGAATCTTGACGCCGCCAAACGGAGCCTTGGCGGTACGAATTTTGACGCCAATTTGATACTTGACCGTTCTACCCTCACCAAAAGTCACTGCGTACGGTGAACTGTCCGATGTCTTAGTAGGCGAATCCTCCAGCTGTGCGATCGCCAATTTAGTAGACGCAATCAAAGTCAGGGCGACGGTCAGTGCAGCAGACAAAGTAGCCACACTTCTAACGGTTTTCCAAATTAGGTGCATCATCTTGCTCCTTTGATGTTCGGTTGATTTGTGTTTCGATAAGCAGCGTTCTGTTTGGTCAACGTCCTGGGACAAGTAGCCAACGGTTCTTGTCCCAAGTATCTTGCTTTACGTTATGCTGTCGTGCACCGCGGGTACTTCAATCCACGGATTTTGACCCAGAAATCAAACCCCTCACTTTGGGTCGACCTTGGCTGGTTGATAAGGCTGACCCTTCAGCCTGACTTCATTGTTGGCCAAGCAGGCCGCAGGTATCGACGATCACCGCAGTAGGCAATGGAGAGTTTTCGGAAGGCACCTTGCCGTTACTATTTTAGCTTGGTCTTAGGGCAAAGGTCAGTTTGGTGCCGAAATTCGTTCCAAAACAGGGTATTGGAGCGTTTTTACAACATCGGCAGGCCACGATTTCACATAAATTAGGTGAGAATCAAAGTTTCGTGCTGGGAAATCGCTGCGGACTATTCAGCTTGGATTGGCAGCGCTGATCTTTTGCTGCAACAGTGAATGGGCAAAGTTGACAGATACTGCCCACTGTTTTTCGAAGGGTTTGTCGCCGCAGTAGACTGCCATGCCTACCAATAGACCGTCTTCGGTCACGACCCTATATTCCTCGCTCCAGTCCTTTTTGGACGACGTGCCATTGTTGTCGCGAGCCGCTTGGAGGTTGATCTGTTGAAGCGCCGATTTTCGTTCGGCTTGGGAACGTTCTTCACGATAGTAAGCAATTCGACGGTCATTCAACTGGTGCATCAAGTTGAAACCTACCAGACCGTTTCTGAAGCGATCGATTGATTCTTGATCGGCGACTACAGTCGGGAATCTATCGAGAGCGTCGACCGGTTTGGTCAGCAAGCGAGGGTCTATGTTTGTTTCAATTAGGCTGTCCAGTGCGCCTGCTTGCTGCAGCAAAAAATTGCAACTCTGAGTCCTGGTCAAAGCGGTCATGACCGCAGCGGTACCCAGATCGACGGCGATGTCTCTTCCTAAGCTGCGAACGTAGGTTCCGCCACTGCAGTGAATATCGAGTTCGAAGTCGGGGAACTGATAGTAGGTAAGTGTTAGATTGTAGACTTCCACTTCACGCTCGGGGACTTCGAAGACTTTACCTTTTCGAGCCAATTCGTAAGCTCGTTTGCCGCCGATTCGGACAGCTGAAAACTTTGGCGGCACTTGTTTCAGGATGCCGACGTAGTTCTGTAGAACAGACTGGACCATTTCCTGTGTGGGCACCACAGGGACAGGCACTTCCTGGGTGGATGATTCAGTATCGTTGGATTCACTGGTCAACCCCAGGCGAAATCGTCCCAGGTAACGTTTGTCGCCGTGTTGCAATAATCGAGTCAACACGGTAGCGCGACCGATTGCCAATACCAAGACGCCGTCCGCCAGCGGGTCTAACGTACCGCAGTGGCCAACTTTTAGGCCTGGCACCTGTTGATTCAAACGGCCTTGAATTTTTTCAACGACATCGCGTGACGAAAGGCCCACAGGTTTGTTGATGTTTAGGAAACCAATCACCGCTGGATATCCAGATCTTTGCTGCGAAGAATGAAGGGGAGGAGTTTTAAACAAACTTTATCGAAACAGATTTGCTGCGATGAAATTGAGCGAATGATGGTTGCGGGTCAAGCTGGCAATCGCCGGTAGTGTTTCCGATCACAGGAACACGGTATTACGAAGCGTTCAGCGTCTTGATTTCGGATTTAATGACATTGACTTCGTTCTGCAGATCCACAACCTCTTGAGGGTCGTCCATTTGTTCTTTGGCACCAGAAAGACGTTTTTCCGTATCGACCAATTTCTTCCGCAGAACTTCTACTCTTTTTTTCGCTTTTTTATCCATCGTAGATTACCTTTTTATTGATTGTCGCCTGTTGGCAAACCGTTTGCGTTGATTTTGCGTTCACTTAGACGAGTGGCGGCAAAAAATACCAGCACGCAGCGCAAGCAAGTGAATACCGCTTTCCTTCGCTTGCGCTGTGTGCATAAATTGCGCTGTGTGCATAAATTGCGCTGTGTGCATAAATTACGCTGTGTGCTTGAATTGCGGTTAATCTGCCGCTGGCGTTAGCATACGCGAGAATGGGTAGTTGATGCTATCCCGCCGCAAATGCAGACTTAGCTTAGCCAAGGATCTCCCCGACTGGGGCATGAAAGATTAAGGGTTGGCATTATTGGGGCGTGACCTACGATCGTCATCCGGGCCGAGTCTGACCTTCGGCGGACGGGAATTGATCCCGTCGTTGCGTTTGACCTAGCTTGCCCGGGTTGCCAGTTGCTGATTAGACTCAGGCCATGTGTCCAAGTGCATTGGCTACGAAAAATGACCGGCTTTGCGAACAATTGGTTCAGGTACTAAGATCGATTGAACTAGCAATATCGCTTCAATCGTGGTTGTTCTATTCGGAAGGACTGGCAAAACCAGAGCCTCAACTGAAACTAGACAACATTCGGAGGTTTTATCCCCCGTGTCTGGTTTTGTATGATGAATAAAATAGTCGAATATTTCGTTCCCGACTTTTATCGGTCAGAAGACTATGTCAAACGCGGTCGACGATTCGCCCAGCCCAGCAGATCCAACTCGCCCAGAATTCAATTCTGCAGATGAGCAGCGTCCTGCGCACACGGTGCTGAAGTGTTTTGCGCTAATCGCTCGTCATCATGGCGCAGAAATTAGCTACGATCGCATGGCGCATGAGTACAATTTGGCTCTTCAAGAGCCAAACATGCGAAAGATCATGCGCATCGCGTCTGACTACAAGTTCAAAGCCAAAATGGTCCGTTTGGATTGGGACAAACTGCAAAAGGTTGGTCAGGCGTGGCCGATCATGGCGAAGTTGGCCAACGACAATTGGATTATTCTGGTCGGAACTCGGGAAGATCAAGCCGAAGACGGAACGACTGAAACAAAAATCGCTGTATACGATCCGTTGGCCGCTGGGCAGGGCTTTTTGTACATAACCCGCGCCCAGTTGGAAGCGAAGTGGAAGGGCAGTGCGCTTCTACTGAAGAAGAAGCATTCGGTTCTGGATAAAGAGCAGCCGTTTAGCTTCTGGTGGTTCGTCCCTGAATTCGCTCGACAATGGAGAACCTTCTTCGATGTCGGCGTTGCGGCAATGTTTTTGCACTTGATCGCCTTGGTAACGCCGCTGTATTTTCAAATTGTGATCGATAAAGTCTTGGTCAATTCGGCGACCGAAACCTTGCGAGTGATCACCGGTGGCATTGTGATCGCGTTGGTCTTCGATGGAATTTTGTACTACCTGCGAACGTATTTGACGTTGTACGCGACAAGCAAAATCGACATCCGAGTATCCACACGAACGTTCCGGCATCTCCTAAGTTTGCCCATGACGTTTTTCGAAACGATCACCGCTGGCGTGCTGACCAAGCACATGCAGCAGTCGTCCAAGATTCGTGAATTTTTGTCAGGCAGTGTTTTCATGACGCTGTTAGATTCGACCGCTCTGTTCTTGTTTATACCGTTGCTATTTTGGTATAGTTCGCAATTAGCATTGATCGTTCTGTTCTTTGCAGCATTGCTGATGATCACGATCGGTGTCCTATTAGGGCCGTATCGTCGTCGACTTGAAGAATTGTACATGGCCGAAGGCGGTCGCCAAGCAATGTTGGTGGAAACTATTCACGGTGCTCAAACTGTGAAAGCATTGTCGATGGAACCAGCTCAACGAAAGAAATGGGATGATTCGTCGGCTCAATCGGTCAGCAGTCACTTCCGCGTGGGGCACATCAGTGCTATCGCTACCAGCCTGTCGAAGTACTTTGAAAAGATGATGACGGTGGTGGTCATCTTTTGGGGTGCCAGTTTGGTTGCCGAGAAGGAACTTTCGATCGGTAGTTTGATTGCGTTTCAAATGATCGCTGGTCGAGTCACGGGTCCGCTGGTTCAATTGGTGTCTTTGGTCCATTCGTACCAAGAGACAAAACTGAGCGTTCAAATGTTAGGTCACGTGATGAATCGTGCCCCTGAACAAGGGATTGGCCGCGGTCTTCGCGTTGACGTTCAGGGACAAATCGAATTCGAAAAAGTTACTTTCCAATATACCCCTACCAGTCCGCCAGCGTTGGACCGAGTGTCGTTCAAAATTCCCAAGGGCAATATTGTTGGTATCGTGGGACGAAGTGGTTCGGGCAAAACCACCGTGACCAGGATGATTCAGGGTATGTATCAAGCCCAAGGTGGCGTCCTTCGCGTCGACGGTTTAGATATGCGAGAGCTGGACATCAGCCACCTACGCGCCAACTTGGGCGTGGTCCTACAAGAAAATTTCCTGTTCCGAGGATCGGTGCGGGAAAATATTTCGATGGCTCGTGCCAATGCAACCTTTCAAGAGGTGGTCTACGCTGCGAAGTTGGCGGGTGCTTCGGAATTTATCGAACGCATGCCGCAGTCCTACGATACGATGCTGGAAGAAGGCGGTTCCAACCTGTCCGGTGGTCAGAAGCAGCGTTTGGCGATCGCTAGAGCGTTGTTGACGGATCCTAAGATTCTGATTCTGGATGAAGCCACCAGCGCTTTGGATCCAGAAAGCGAAGGCATTGTTCAACGCAATTTGACTCGGATCGCCAGTGGTCGAACCTTGGTAATCGTTTCACATCGACTTTCGACTTTGACGGGATGTGACAGCATTATTGTTTTGAAAGATGGTGTTGTTGAAGGGAACGGTAAGCATAAAGATTTGTTAGAAAGCTGCCAAACTTACAAAGAACTTTGGTTCCAGCAAGCCGGTTTCACTCGGAACTAATGCCGATCAACCTAGCAGGCGGTTGGCAAGTTCGGGTCTGGAAGGTGTCAGCCTGGATTCTGGCAGATGTTTGCCTGGCACTGAAATAGGCGCACTGAAATAGGCGCACTGAAATAGGCTCGGCCAAACAGTACGGTAAAGATTAGTCAGTAAAAATAGGTCAGTGAAGACTGGCCAGTGAAGACATGGTCACGAGAACTTTCCTATCCTCGGGACTTGATAAGATCATCACAAGCAACACGCTTGGCATTTTGGACGCAGGGTAGATCGTTATGAGTAATGATAAACTGACGCAACCTGAAGACACAACCGAAGGTCCTGCGAACTCCAGCGGGTCGGGAATCTCGAAGGCCGTTATTGTGGATTCGCTGAAAACTGCTGCCAAAAAAGCCGAAGTGTTGGAACACGTGGTCCAAAAGATGCAGTCGGGAGCCAAGCCGGGTAAGGGGCCTGAATTCGCTGCTGCCGGCGGCGCAAAATCGCCTGCAGGCCGGCCCCTTGACTCACCTGGCTCATCGCCCGGTCGCTCTGCTGGCCAAACGCCAAGCGGTGGTTCTTCTTCGCCCAAACGCTCTGGACCAGCTAACCAAGCGGAAACACCGCGTAAGTTGATTTCGGGGGTCTTCGTTGAATTTCAGCCTGATGCGGTTGAACTGGAAACTCAACCGATTCCTGGTGGCTTACGATGGGTGTTGTACACGGTCGCTATGTTTCTTTTGACCACAGTGGCCTGGGCCTATTGGACGAAGATTGAAACTTTCGTTTCTGCTCAAGGTCGCCTGGTACCGATTTCTGAACCGATTGTGATTCAAGCGGCCTCGGGTTCACCGATCAAGAATGTATTCTTTCACTTTGGTGACATAGTGCACCGAGGCGATATCTTGGCGACCTTGGATTCGACGTTGCCTGAGGCGGATTTGGAAAGTTTGGGTGGTCGTCTGAATGCCGCGAAAGCTAAGTTAGCGCGGTTGCAGGCCGAGCAATTGTTTTTGGTCGATTTCGACGTTTCGCTGTATGGAAGTGATTCGGTTTGGGTTGCGGAACAGTCCCTGTTCGTTTCTCGCAAATTGGCTTACGAAAGTCAGTTGAGTGAATTGCAAGCCCAGTTGGAGGGTTTCGATGCTCAGGCTCAAGGGAATAAAGACGAGATCTTGGGGCTGGAATCGGCTCTGGCGATTCATTTCGAAGTCGAAGAGAAAATGCGGAAACTGTCTGAATCTGGCAGTCAGTCGGTCAACAATTACCTTAGCCAAAAATTGAATCGCCAAGAAGTCGAATTGAAGATTGTCAATTTGGGGAATAAGAATAAGCAGTTGGGATATGATCGAGAGGCAACGGTCAAACGCCAACAACGCGTCACTGCAGATCGAAACGCTGAAGTGAATGGCGAAGTGGTAAAGACGCAGAATGAGATCGCAGTTTTGGAGGCGGATCTGGCCAAAGCGCGGCGTCAAAAAGAATTGTCCGTCTTGCGAGTGCCCGACGACTTACCCTACGACGATTTCTACGTCCTTGAGGCGTCAGAAAGAACCGCAGGTAGCGTGGTTCGGGAATCAGACCCGTTGTTCAAATTGATGCCACTAAAAGATCCTCTCCGCATCGAAGCGGAAATCCAAGGCAAGGATATTGGCGAAATTCGTATGGGTGATATTGCGATCATCAAGCTTGAAGCCCTCCCCTACCAGAAGCACGGCACGCTCAAAGGTCGGTTGGAAACGATCAGTGAGGGTTCATTTGAAAAGAAGGAAGGCATGGCCGAGTCCGCGTTCTTCAAGTCTTTCGTATCGCTAGATGAACGAGACATCGAAAACAAACCCGTCAACTTCCGCTTGGTGCCAGGCATGACTTGCACAGTAGAAGTGCGTGTTGGCAAGCGCCGAGTGATCGATTACTTCCTGTATCCGTTGTTCCGACATTTGGACAACAGTTTGCGTGAACCGTCGCAGCGCGGATCCGAAAAGCCAGTAGATAGCGACGGCAAGCCGATGAAATATTCGACTTTGTAGTCGGAATCACGAGGGGTCGAGGCATGTTGGTAGGCAAGCGAACGCTTTGGTTTCCGATCAAGTTTACCAACTTTGCATTTTTGCCAAATTTGACTCCCGATCTAAGTCCCGGAGCACTCGCGTGGATGCCCAGCAAACCTGTAGGATGTGGCCTAAGTTCTAGACGATCCTTGGGAGATAGTTGACTATTCTTTAGAAATCCTTCAGGCAAGCCATGTCGTTCATGCAGGCAAGGTAATGTCGGTCGAAAGCGGCCGACATGGCTTCGCGATCGGAATAGGGCCCGGGCCGGTAACGTCGACTCGACACGCCCTGTTGAGTCAGTTGGGAGACATGCCAATCCTCTCGATTGGTTTGATCCCAAAATTTGATTCCGTCGCTGGGGTCATACTCTAATTCACGGTTCCCAAGTTCATTGGCCGATTTTGATTTCACGGCAGGGTGGAACAGCCAACGGCACTCAACCGTGGTCAAGCCAGGGCTTTGCGGCCATAAACTGTGGACCATCACATAGTCATGGTGCAAGGCAAGAAACAAGTTGGGAAACAGGACGTAATAGTAGACGCGTTGCAAGTCAGCGGGATCCAAAGGCCCCACCGTTGGGCCGCAACTGCGCCCGCTAATGGTCATCGATCCACCTGGGGTGATCACGTCCATGTATCCGCCAAAGATTGGCCCTTGTGTCAGGTCGTTGCCTCCCGATTTTGGCGGCGAAATCTTGGTTAGCATTGGGTGGACCGGTGCGCAATGATAACATTCGCTGTAATTCTGCACGATTAACTTCCAATTGGCCTTCACCTGATAATCAATTTTTTGAATTTCGACTAATTCGCCAATCTGCCAGGGAATCACTTTATCTTGGATCGGTTTGATATAGGCAGAGAAGTCCAGGGCCGCCGAGGGTTGGGTGTTGCTTTGACAATCACTCTGGGCAAGATTGATCCAGATAAAGCCTTGCCAAAGTGTGCACGCAACCGAGTGCAAAGGGTACTGGGATCGGTCGAACTGAGGAAAGCAAGTTTCGTCGGGAACGCCGTTCAATTTGCCATCCAGCCCGTAAGTCCAACCGTGATAGGGGCACTGAATGGTCTTTGCAAACGTTCCCTGTTCGGCCAGGCAAAGCCGAGTGCCACGGTGACGACAAAGATTCACATGCGAGCGAATTTTTCCGTTGTGATCTCGCAGAATAATCAGCGATTCGGAGGCGACCGTGATCGTGCGAAAGTCACCAGCGTTGGGGATTTCGCTTTCCCGAAACACGCAAATCCATTGCTGGGAGAAGATGCGATCTTGTTCGGCATCGAAGACCGATGGACTGAGATAGGCTTGGGCCGGCAATGTGTACTGACCGCGTGCTCCGAATTGCTGGCTGGGAATATATTCGTTCATTGTATTGGGTACCGCTGCAAGTGGAATCGCCTTTTGGGAAACTGGTCGGAATTTTGCCGTCGATCAAAAGACCCGCACCTATCGGATACCGAACCCGTCAAACACAGATCTGGCGAAATACAGATCTGGCGAAGTACAGAACCCGGTTCAGGTCTTCAAACATTCGCTCAGTTTTTGGCAAACCAGTGCGTACAGCATTTGTGCTAAGGCGGGATCGTAACGGTGGCCTTCGTCGCGCATGAAGGCATGTTCCCCGTTGACTTCGTGCCACGAAAAACCGGTTCCAGCGGCGGTCATTGCATTGTAAATCATTTGTCGACCCTCCAAGGGGATATGCGGATCTTGTCTGCCCCAGATCATGGTCATGTCCGCTTTGATTTCGGGAATACGGGCGATCGTGTTGTCCCTCATCCCTTTGCCAAGACTTCCCTTGTGAATGTCGGTCGCATAGAAGCAGACACCCGCTTGGACTTTGGGATTCATTGCAGCACGAAACGCCAAATGTCCGCCTAGGCAGATTCCAACCGTGCCCACCGACCCAGTACAACCTGGGTCTACCGAAAAGAAATCGATCACTGCGGTCGCATCCGAATCGTAGCTAGATAGTTCCTTCTGGATTTTTAACGCGTTCCCTCTTTCGGTCCCCGGGGCATCATAAGCAAACACTTCGCCCAGTTCCGTGAATTCATGATAGACGTCGGGGACTGCGACCAAGAATCCATGCCCAGCCAAAATTGCCGCCGTTCTGGCAATGGGTGCGGTCATCTGATAGATCTCGGAATACAAAAGGATTCCTGGGTGTTTCCCCTCGCCGACTGGACGAAACAAATGAGTGCGCATTACGCCGGTGGGTGTTTCTAAATCCACAAACGAAACCGGATTGATCCTCATGACGGCCCTTTAGATTGATTGGTGGAACAGGCGAGTGATGGAAGAGGGGACGGCAGGATGCTGAGTCACATAACTTTGTAATCCCAGTCCCACTAGTGTAGCAAAGTCCTTCCCAATCATCATTGGGCGTACCATCAGTTTGGCAAGGCAACAATTCGGGTAAGAGTCGACCCTTGACCAAGTTTGCTTGAGATCGACGGGGAATCTTCGATTCAGAAACAGATAAGCGTTAGGAATCCGATTCAATAGGTTGGAGGTGCGACGTCGGAAGCTGATCTGGTGAAGATCCAGTGTAGATCGGTGGGTAACATGGGCCTAGTACGAAAAGGGTCGGTTATGGTTGACTACTGAGAAAGTAGAAACAAAAAAAGGCCGACCAGGTGTTGCTGGTCGGCCGATGTTGAAGTCAATTTTCCGATTTCACTCTTGGGTCTTGGGTAAGTATTTCGCCACCATCGATTGTCATCAATTCAGACAAGTTCTTTATCAGTTTGTCACCTTGTTTCAATTTTTCCACGCTGCCGTCATAAAAGCCAACTGTTATCGATTGACCTTCCTTGAGTTTCGAAAATATTTCGATAACCTGCGATGGAGTCAAACCACCCGATTCGGTCCAGGTGATCGGTTCAGGCAGCAACGAATTGGGAACGACCAGCATTGCCATCGTTTGCGACAGCCCATCTTTAATCGTCTTAAAGTCCTGGGCGTCGGATTGAATCCAACAAACCATAGCTGGTTGCGATCCGCCTAGGACGTCCGGGCGTTGTTCCGCCAGTTTACGATTGACCTTGTTATGCCAGGGTTGATCGTGCTGGAATTTATCAAACAGGGGCTGTTCTCCCTCTCCCAAGTAAGGCAGCAGTTTCACCTGCCAGCCTAAATCGTACGTTTGCTTGGAAGTGAAGGGAAGTTGGCCGTAGGACGACTCATAATTGTGCATTCCAAGTAAGACTTGACGAAGCACATTCATTAAGCGATACGATTCAATTTCAAGCACTTTCACAATCGTGATATCATCTTGGTTGCCCGTTACTTTGTCGGGTCCACATGATGAAAGGTAGAAAGTAAAGACTGAAGACTCCATCGAGTTCTTCTCTATAATGTTGCAATAGAAGTTCATTCCCCAAGGATCTACTAGCGTAAATCGTCCTGTTTTCGGAAGATCCGCCAAATTGGTGGGTGCTTCATCATATTCCTGAACGTACTTTTGAATTTCTAAAGCCAAGCATTTCAAGCCATGATTGGCGGTCCGAACTTGTGGCAATACGAATTGAGTATTGGTTGGCGTCTGATTCTGATTATTAAACGGGGTCAAATTTTTACTCGGGCTACTTGTTACGTTAAACCGTCCATTTACGTCAAACGGTCCATTCGAATTGCTTTGTGTGGAACTTGAGGGCGTCGAATTATTATTGCCAAGTGCATTGGCAGGTGGATTTGTTCCACCAAAAGGATCGTCGCCAGGTGGATTGGGTCCACCAAAAGGATCGACGCCAGGTGGATTGGGTCCACCAAAAGGATCGTCGCCAGGTGGATTGGGTCCACCAAAAGGATCGTCGCCAGGTGGATTGGGTCCACCAAAAGGATCGTCGCCAGGTGGATTGGGTCCACCAAAAGGATCGACAAACGGGTTACTCGTTCTACCGATTCCAATGGCACCACTTGCGACACTTTCACGACTAGGGACACCGCCATCACTCCTGTCCATGCCACCTAGACCAGGGAGCCTACCGTCGCCTGGGAATCCAGGTAAATTACCTGAGTTCTTGGATCCCAAGGGCCAACCTAGATTGTTGGCCTGGGCGCGAATCGTTTGCAGACGTAGATCTACCATTGCGTCTCTTGCCGAACGCCGACGTTCCAGTTGTTGTCGCATTTCTTGAAGTTGCGACTCCAGTCGCCCCAAATGTTCTTCATACTGTGCCATGCGTTGATCATATTGAACACTTAACGCCAACTGTAACTGCGAATCAACCGTCTGTTTGGCAAGCGGATCCTCAGTTTCCGCCAATAGTCTGGTCAGAAGTTCAATCGCTTGCTTCCCATCAGGTTCAGGAACATCGAAGGGGTCGTCTGCAGTTCCGAAAATTGGAGTTTCATTTGTTTTCGGTAAAAGCCCTTGAGCGTTCGCAATCGATGCAAGCCCACAACAGGCTATCCAAATCAAAAATAGTTGTTTCATTGCACTAGGTTCCTTGTTTGGGTAGTGACTTGGTCTTAGTTTGGCGAATCGGAAACTTCCATTTGCATTTGCAATTTCTGTTTTTCACGTTCGATGTCCACCAATGGGTTGGGGGTGGATGGTAGTGGCCCTTCGCTCTGCTGCCACTGATTTTGCAGCTTCGAAATCTCATCGGTCAATTCTTGCCAGCGTTGGTCCCACTGCGGTTCGGGTTCAAGTTGGAATTTTTGCAGCAATTGCAATTCCAGCAATTCCGGGGAGGTGACTGCGACTGGTTCGTTGGACAATACCCGTTGCAATTCGCCAGGGGGACCTGTTTCCGCCCGCAATACCGAGGTTGGTGTATCCAGATTTCCACTCTTTTCGCCTTCGGTAGACCCGTTGATTGACCAAAATGTCAAGGTAGAGATCAATAGCACTCCGGCCAAGAAAGCGACAAGTTTAGGAAGCCAAGGCAAATGAAGCGGCGGTCGTTTGTGATTAGTCGGGGCGTGTAAGTGTTGCAAATATCGCTGCAGGAACAAAGTCAGGTCCGCCGCACTGCTGAAGCGTCCTTCTTTCTTACGGCAGAGTAACCGGTCAATCACACGGGCTAACGTTTGTGGAACTTGTTCGTTCAAACGACGCACATCAATCGCTTGTCCGTGAGTAATCTGATGCAGTACCGCCATGGGCGAATCCGCCATAAAAGGCGAACGACCTGAGCAAAGAAAGAACAGGACCGAACCTAGTGAAAACAAATCACTGCGCCCATCCAGTTCATCACCGCGACATTGTTCGGGCGACATGTAACCCGGAGTCCCAGCCATCCAGCCGGTTTGCGTCATCGCCTGTTCGTCTTGGCAGCGGGCCAATCCAAAATCTGTAATCACGGCGCGATTTACTGAATTGTCCAGCAGAATGTTGCCGGGCTTGATATCGCGATGAATCACGCCCTGGGCATGTGCTGCGGCCAGGCCCGACGCAATTTGCAGACCGATTTGTACCACTTGTCGTTCGGGTAATGGACCGTGCTGTTGAACCAGTTGCTGCAACGATGGCCCGATAATTAACGGCATCACCAGGTACGGCATTCTTTGAATTTCGTGGATGCCGTGGATCGCGATGACCGACGGATGCAGGACCGAAGCAGCCGACCTAGCTTCGCGTAAGAATCGCTCTTTTGCCGTGCCGTTGTCAGCCCAGCGAGGTAAAAGCATTTTGATCGCCACCGGTCGGCGCAGTTCACTATCCTGCGCCCGCAAAACCACCCCCATGCCGCCCCAACCGACAATGGATTCGACATCGTAGCGATCCAACCGTCCCAACAATTCAGGATGGGCAGCCGGGGTTAACCACTGCCCCAAATAACGCTCGATCGTCTGGTACTCTTGACCGCTTGGCGGCTGGGGCGGCAAACTGGAATCAGGCAAACACGTGTGAGTAAATTCACCAGAAATTTGTTCGCCACTTTCTCTCAGGATACTTGAAATCTCTTGCCGTAGATCGATCCCCGAAGCGACATCGACCAACCGATCTTGGCAAAGTGGGCAGTTTGAGAAATGTTGTTGCCTTGTGGCAGGTAAGCGGTCATCGATCAACTCTTGGTCGATGGCAGACAATTCGGTGGGGTCTTCCCAATCAATTTCTAGTTGCAAAATCAATTGCAACTCTTGATCATTCAAGTGATCTTTCAAGCGGCTGCCGTCTCCGATTTGATGTTCAGTTTTCATAACGATCCTCCACCGATTGACTGTCACTGGTTGGGATTTGGTTCGCCTGAACAAATTTGCGGAACATGTTCAGGACCCTTGATCGGGCAACATAGACAGCGGCCCTGGGAATGCCTAAGCGTTGGGTCACAAGCTCCACAGGCAAGCGATCGACTTCGGTAAGCCAAAATGCTTGCCAATTCACGGGTTTGACCTTGGGTTGAATGGATCGAGCGGCTGCTAGGAACATTTCGCGTTGATACAACGTGCGGAAACAAGCGGAAGATTTCTCGGAAGGCGCGGGCAGTTTTTGCCAATCAAATTCTTCACCAATCGTGGCCGTCTTGCGACTTTCTTTACGCAGGAAGTCGATGGTCAAATTCCTGGCAATCACGTACAGCCACTTGCGAAAACTGGGGCCCGAATGGTTGGCTTGGAATTGTCCGATGACTTTGGCTACTCGGATCAACACCTCTTGAGTGACTTCGGTTGCGTCAGTTGCTTGTAAGCCGCGAGCGATTGCGAATCGGTAGATCAATGGCTGGTACAAGTCCAGGAACTCAGCCCATGCCAAATGGTCTTGGCGATCGGCCAGTTTGGCGATCAAGCTGTATCGGGTTTTCGTGAACTTATCCATCAACGTCGCCTTTGGCTATCTAAACGAATCGCAAACCGTGGATCTTGCGCAGACCAATAGAATTTTTGACTATTTTCGCTACCCATCAGACCCGGATCCATTCGTCTGGGGTCTGAGAGTCTGGCAATTGTTAAGGAATCAAATTACCGGAAGATTGACGCGTAAGGTCAAGACTGTCGCTGGGAGCCATTGTAGCCCAGTAGTGACCGGTGTGCAGTCGCGACTGATTGGGCCGCTGAACTGGGGGCCGTCGGGAATATGGATACGCCCGTAAACCGAGAATTCCAAAGCATGAGTGAGCACAAGTCACAAAACTGGTGGCGTATGCGGGAAATCAGGCGGGTCGCCGAATCGCGAAGTCTGAAGAATGCTAACCCGGATTCCGTCCGGCGCTGCTTCGACCAATAGAATCACCAGCCCATGCAAGCAGGCCAAAACACCGGGACCATTGGCATGGGTTAGTAGAAGTTTGCAAAACGCGCGATCCGGTGAAGTTGCCGAAGAAGTGCGGGGGAGTCGACCCAATGATTGGCGACCTTCCCAACACAAGCACTGGCATTTTGGGCACTGGCATTTTGAGCTACGGCATTCAGGTTCGGCGGTTGGGCCTATGCTAATCGATCAGTTGCAATGTGATACTGCGGATCTTCCGATACATTGACTTCAACTAGATCGCCAGCCTTGTTCAAGAGACTGCGGCATTCTGGGCTTAGATGAGTCAGATGCAATCGCTTTCCGAAAGTTTCATATTTCTCAGCAAGGGTGTTGATCGCCTCAAGTCCTGACTGATCGTAGACTCGGCTGTAATAGAAATCGATCACAACATCTTCGGGGTCGTTGTTCACGTCGAACATCTCTTTGAACGAACTGACCGAGGCAAAGAATAAGGGGCCATGCAATTGATAAATCTTGCTGCCATGTTCGTTATGTTTAATGTCCGCACCCATGTGAGTTGCGTGTTGCCAAGCGAAAACCAGAGCCGAAACCACAACGCCCAAGATAACGGCACTGGCTAGGTCATGCATAAACACGGTGTAGCCGGCCACCAAAACCATCACAAACATATCCGCACGCGGCATTCGCTGGAACATTTTCAGGGACGCCCATTCAAACGTGCCAATCACCACCATAAACATCACGCCTACCAAAGCTGCCATAGGAATTTGTTCGATTAGCGGTGCTAGGAACAAGACAAACAACAGTAGGCAAACCGCTGCCGTGATGCCCGACAGTCGACCTCGGCCTCCTGAATTTACATTGATCAACGATTGTCCGATCATCGCACAGCCGCCCATGCCTCCGAAAAAGCCGCAGACAATATTCGCAATCCCCTGACCAATGCACTCGCGGTTGCCTCGACCTCTGGTCCCAGTGATTTCATCGATCAACGTCAAAGTCATCAATGATTCGATCAAACCCACTCCACAAAGAATGATGGCGAATGGAAAAATGATCTTTAGGGTCGCAAAGGTCAGCGGCACCATCTCATACTTAAGGAAAAACAGCTCAGGCAAACCACCGCTAATCGAAGCCGAAGCAACGGGTAACGGTTCGGTCGAATCCGCGATTGCGTCGGAGGTCAAAGTTGCTGGATTCCTTGGCAAATCAGACTCGGGCGACTCGTCTAGGGGATTTTGCTTTGCTTTTGGATCTCGTAGTACATTGATGACCGACGTATAGATTGGTGCATCCGAATGCAATGTCTGGGCTGTATTCGCAGTCGCAACACCACTGGGGATAACACCACTGGGGATAACGCCACTGGTGAGACTGTCCTGGACTAGCTGTGTCGCTGTGGGTGTATTGGCCGCTATGGGAACGCCGTGACTTCCATGCCCGCCGGCAGCAGGATTCAGTTTGGCTTTTTCCGCCGCTCGAGTGTTCGTGGCCAACATATCGCCGACCGTCGGAACCAAATGTTCGCCATCTTCGATCACCACCGATTGGTTAATTGCGATTGAAATCAATGATACAGTCAAAATCGCAGCTAAAGAGGCGGGAACGGTTTTCGTCAACTTTGGCAGGAACGCAATGATGGCCATGGTTAGTCCGATCAGGCCCAGCATCACTGCAAGCGGCGTACCTGACATGAAGACCAGTTGATCGTCACCGGATAAAGTCTTGAAACTGCCCAGTTGTGCCATACCAATCACGATGGCCAAACCATTGACGAAGCCCAACATCACGGGTTGAGGCACCATGCGGATGAGTTTGCCCAAGCGCCCCATGCCGATCAGAATTTGCATGATTCCACACAAAATAACGGTTGGGAACAAATACTCAATGCCGTGGATGGCAACCAACGAAACGATGACAACTGCCATCGCGCCGGTAGCGCCCGAGATCATTCCAGGTCGACCACCGAATATCGCGGTTAATAAGCCTAGGAAGAATGCCGAATACAGCCCAATTAACGGGGACAGCCCCGCCACAAAAGCAAATGCGATCGCTTCGGGTACCAACGCTAAGGCGACGGTAAGTCCAGACAGGATATCATTTTTGATCGAACCAGAATTTTTACGAAAGTAATTCAGCATCGTTGTTCCAAGAGGCGGTTCGAGCTTTGCGGCGCGAACCACGAAAATTTTCGGTAGTACTACGGATGTGCATCCGTTCATTAAGCAGAAGCCCTTCAAGTGATCGCAATCGATCCGGGACAATCGTCTGGAATAGGTTTCTGCGTTCGACTGGGGTCCGCGGTAAGGTGAACTACGTGATTAGATGCAGTCAACTCGGTCCAGACTTTGCTAACTTTCCTGCAGATAGACCTGCGAGTATACTTCGCACCATCGTTGGGTCAACGGAACTTTGCGAAGAACAATCGGACAGAGGTTTGGATCAAGAGTCTATGTTTTTTGAACCAGTTTTTGGGAATTACTTGCCGTGGAGGGTCCTGCCTTTAAGCGGCACTGTGGTGAATAAGCTTGCCATTACAGGAATTTGAATCACACTTTTGCCCGCCAGCTTTCCGCTGGCCCTATTTAACGGTTAGCGTAAAAAAATGGACGCTATGTCGCGTTCGATCCCTGGGGGATACGTATCAACGCACCAATCGATGCCGATCGGTGCCGATCCAGACGCAGCGATGTTCATTTGCGAAAAACTGTGCACCGTCTGTGCCACCCGTTGGCAGATGGTGGTTGTCTGCGGGATCTTAGGCTGCGGTCCAACTTCACCTGTGTTCAACAACCACCAGCGTTCCGAAACGCTTATGAGTATCTTGCCGCCAATCGTTTCAGACTCTCGAAGTGGGCATCGATCAGGACACTGAGTTCGGGTTGGTAACCTCCGCCCATGATCCACACCAGCGGTGAGTCCTTGGTCTGGCAAAATTCGTAAATCAAATCGTCGCGTTGACCGACTCCGCGGGGTGTCAGTGCCAATCGACCAAAGCGGTCGCCAGCCAAGACATCAGCACCCGCATTGAGAAATACAATATCGGGGTTTAAGTCTGCCAGCATGGGTAGTACTTGCTGCTGCACGCAGGCTAGATAACTTGCATCGTCGGTAGCGTCGGGCAGTTCGATATCCAGATCGCCAATTTCTTTGCGAAAGGGATAGTTCTTCGCCCCGTGGACACTGATGGTCGTCAACCAGTTCAATTCCTGACCCAGTTTCGCGGTTCCGTTGCCTTGGTGAACATCCAAGTCGACAATGGCAGCGGTTCGAATTTGGTTCGCTTGATGCAACTTCGTTGCTGCAACCACCGCGTCATTGAAAACACAGAAGCCTTCACCGCGTTCTCGAAAAGCATGATGAGTGCCGCCCGCCAAGTTCACGCCATAGCCAAGTTCCAACGCTTGGAACGCTGCACAGATGGTCCCGCCAACGCTGGCTGAAGAACGAACGATCATCTCTGGCGACCAGGGAAAACCCAGGGCTCGAATCGCCTTTGCGTCAAGCGTTCCCTGGCGAACCGAACGCACATAGTCAGGGCAGTGAACTTGCAACAGATCGTTATCGCTGGCAACGACTGCCGACTGGACCTGCCAGCCAAAAGCCTGCAGTCGTTGACGCAACATCGCGTACTTGTCGATCGGAAAGCGGTGCGTTTTGGGCAGAGGCAATGGGAAATCGGCAGGACTAAAGGCTCGCATTCAGATGAATCCTCCAACGCAGCGACGGATGGTTCGGGCAGTCTCAGCTAATAAGTATACGTTCTTTAGAAGTCATGTTCTGATCCGCTGCGCCCATTCAACATGCGATGTGGGTACCAGTTCGGACGCATGTAAGATTAAGGTGCCAGAGGAATGATCTCCAGTCGTTCACTCAAATCAATCCCGAAACCAACACCGGGCAACAACACTGGGCAACAACACCGGGCGACGAAATCAAAACAGGCTAGGCGTGAACCTAAGTTGCGAAGCGGATGTTTGGTCCAGTCGTAAGTCTCAGGCAGTGGCGACCTAGCCCTGTCAGGTATTAGAAGCGTTTGACCGACTTTGCTTCGATCCGTTAACTCGATATTCAGGGCATCGAAAAACGTCTTGGAGAAAATGCCTCAAGAAGCGACCATGGGTTGCGAACGCTGCTCCGATGACGTGTGATCCAAAAGTGGCCAAAGTTCTGGCGATGTTCACGCTGGGCAGTCATCAACTTTAGAAACCGATCCGCAGTCCGGCCAGCTAACGTAGACTGAGATTGCCTGCTAGTTTATGTTGATCTGCCAAGCCGATATGGCTGAGTGTGTAAAATTTGACAGGCCGGCGGCGTTTTTAGGCAGCCAGTATCCACCGATTGGACCGTATATGTTTGAATCATTGCAGAACGCGATCGTAGACCATTGGCTGGAGGCGGTTGTTGGATTTGTGTTCATGGCCGTAGGACTAATCATTGGGCGTTGGAGAGCAAGTAAAAAGTTTCGTAAACGTGAATTCTTCGAACGGTTGAATGTGTCACTCAATAGCATTGTGGACGGTACCCTTTGCATTCGAACCCTCATGGAGAAAAATTCCCAAGATGTGTTTTTGAACACCGTCGCCGTCAGTCGCTTGCTGGATGCCGCGAAGAAGACCACTGAAGATGATCCCATCATCCCGTTTGACACCGACGACTATTGGTTTTACCTGAATTCCGTGTTGAACGAAATTTCTGAACAATTTGCCGGAGGTTTCATTCTTCGTGATGCTGGCGCAGAAGTCAAAAGGGTGCACTATGTGATCTGTTTGACAAACGAATGCGATGGAAATTTGCAGACTCGAAAAATCCGAGCCATGGTGGTGCAGAAATCGTTACTGGAAAATCTACCGCAGGATCCGCCTGAATTCGAACAACCTTACCATGACACTCGTTGGAACACGCTGAAGCTGATGGCTCAACGTTGGCGAGAAAACGCGATTCAATTCAAAGAGATCGAGGTCTTGGCCTAAGACACGTTCTCGCTCAAATCGGCCCACCTGAAATGTTGATTGCGTGAAGCTTGCTATGCGAACGTTTTGCACTACCACTGCAACGCTCCAACCCAAGTTATTCGCAATCAACAGCCGCTCGCAGTCGCAAGAATCAATCGCCTGCTGAGAACTAACGCCTGCTGAGAACTAACGCCTGCTGAGAACTAACCCCTGCTGCCATCTAAAGTTTGCGGCAAACGGCCAGAAAGCATTCGGCCAACGATTCATTCTCTTTGGTTGTTGGAATGATGCCTCGAGGCTGATTGCGATTGAATTCAAAGCTGGTTCCGGAATTCTGGTTGAACATCTGGACGATCGTAAAATGCTGATTCAATAGCGCTTCAAAAGCGGCGAGATCGTATTCTCGGACATGGTGCGGAGCGATCGCCAGAGGCCACAGGTTGGGCGTGGAACAAATCAGTAGTCCATCGGCTTTTAGCAATCTCGCGAATTCGGAAAGTAACTTCAAATCGTCGTCGACATGTTCAATGGTTTCAAACGATGAAATCACATCAAGACTTTGGCTAGGTAAGGGTGTCGCGTCACCCGAAGCACAAACAAAATGGACGTTGTCCCCGCTGTGCCGAATGGTCGCGTAATTGACCGCTTCATTGCAAATGTCTACGCCGGTAACCGACAGGGCTTGACCTTGTTCAGCCAACGTCCGAGCTCCGTAGCCGGTACCTGACGCAATATCCGCCACAGCCTTGCCTGAAACATAGTGACTGGCAAAAACATAGCGATCCAAGTGGAAATTCGCTCGTCCTTCATCGAAGACGGGAACCGTAGGATCCATTCGTTCTGATTTATTTTGCAACAGCCAGCGAATTTGAGGGTCGGCCACCGACATTTCAAAAAGTGCCTCTAACTTGGTGACTCGTGATCGCAATTCGTCTAATTGCTTGCGCTGGTTCTGGATGTAGGTCAGTTGCAAAGCGACTTGCTGTTGTTGGTCTTCAGACATCGAGAAACAAATTCCTTACCAACGAACAACTTAAAAATACAGGGGCCACGCCCAACGATTATGGACGGCTTCTTCGATCGAAAACAGGTGCGTTCAAACCGCATACCGAGGTGCGAATCTGCTATGGTCTCGGTGCAAAATTTGATTGTTGTCCTAGCCAGTGTATCTTCGCCAAGACTACCACAGGCCAGCCCATGATAGATCGACGAGTATACGGGCCGCAATTGCAATCAAGGAAAATTAGTCAACCGTTTGCGACAAGCCGGGCAGGCCATCCAAACTGGATAGATTATTCTGGGTCTGGTAATCCTGGACCCCGCCTTGTCCCTTGGATTCCGCCCACCGAACCAGTGTATCGCGGTGTTCCAGAAATTCATACTTGGGCACTCCATAGCCGCAGGAATCACTGATTCGCATCACGTCCACAAGAATGATGGACCGAATTCCGGCGACCGGCAGGAAGTGTTTTACTAGTTCCGAGAACTCTGAAGCCTCAGGCAGCACCGCTCGACCGCGTCCGTGAAAGCGAACAATGTTTGGGCTTCCGTTGAAAGCGCAAAACATGATGATGATTCTTCCATTTTCGCGTACGTGAGCGATCGTTTCGACACCACTGCCGGTAAGATCCAGGTAAGCGACTTGATTAGGGCCCAATATTCGGAAGGAATCTAAGCCTTTGGGCGAACAATTGATCAAACCATCACCTGCCAGCGGTGCGGTTGAAACAAAGAACATAGATTGTTGCTTGACCCAGGCTTGAATTGAATCGGTGATCTCTGGATAAACCTTCCCCATGTCAGTAGTCCCGTTCAAAAAAATGGATTGTCGTGCTTACTTGTTACTGGCCAAAACGTGCCAGGCAGTTTTCGGAATTGATAGCATGGAACGGCGTTGTCGAACAATCCACACCTTTTGAGCGTACAGTTGCTTCCACGGAAGTATTCATTGGTTCAAAAGGATTTAAGTTATGGTCAGCCAGGCAGTCGAAACGGGATGCAAGACTCGGGATTGGTCAAAGTATAACCAATCGCTGGTCAATCGGGGCGATATCACACTGTGGTTTTGCGACGACTTGATTGAAAGCTGGAATCACGATGACTCGGAAATCAAAGTGGGCCGCCCTTTTACTTATAGCGACTCGACCATCGAATGTTTGTTGATGATTCGCGAGTTCTTTCGCTTGCCGTACCGGCAAACCGAAGGACTTGGGCGAGCCTTGTTGAAGTTGGCTGATATCCATGGGAAAGTCCCCGATTTTACATCGCTGGCCAAGCGCGCCGCCAAGTTGAAAGTGGCCATTCGCATGACCGAATCCCAAGGTCCGATCGACATTGTAGTTGACAGTACAGGCTTGAAAGTTTTTGGTGAAGGCGAATGGAAAGTACGACAACATGGCGCGAGCAAGCGAAGAACTTGGCGTAAAATCCATCAGGCGGTCAATCCACGCACCCATAAAATTATTGCTGAGCTGACGACCGAAAACAGGGTTCACGATTCAGCCGCCGTTGCTCCATTGTTGAATCAAATCCAGGAACCGGTAAAGACCTTTCGAGCAGGCGGTGCCTATGACACTCATGGTGTTTATGATCGATTAGCGGAAGATCACATTGAACCGATCATTCCCCCACGTTCTAACGCCAAACCTGCCCAACATGGAAACTGCAAGGCCGAACCATCGCATCGTGATTGTGCCGTTGGTACGGTCTAGAACGCGGACCTAAAGTTTTGGAAAAAGGAAACGGGTTACCACCAACGATCATTAGCAGAGACGGCGATGTTTCGATTGAAAAACGCGTTCGGAGACAAACTGAAAAATCGCCTGATGGAAAACCAAAAAACCGAAGTCTCACTTAGATGCAAATTGTTAAACCCGTTTCTAGCACTCGCGGTACCTATCGCTTGTTCAAGTTAGTCGACAACGCCCTTGATCTCTGTAATTTTCGAGTCGGAAACACGAGCGACATATCGCAATTCGTTGCGGATGGGTTTAACCGTGAAATCAACCTTGGATTCAACAGCCTCGCAAGCCCCTTGCTCTATGTCGGCTGCATGGTAACCAATGGTCAGCTACCTATCAAAGAAGGCTCAACAAATACACGATCGAGGATTCCGATTATTTGGGCATGGTCTGGACTGGGCTTTCGAAAGGCCTGAGCCATCTGAACCAAAAATAATTCCAAGACGCTTATCAAGAATTTCATTCCGCTTGGCGCATGATAGTTTGGCGATTGGTGATCTGGGCTCCACCATTTTCAAGTCTCAATTGGAGCATTACTGCGTTACGGAAATGGGCCGAGAGCCTTGATGCAACTGAGTCGCGGGAACAGAAAAAGTTGACTAGAAAAGCAAACCGGTCACTCTGGATTAGCCTTCGTTTGTCACGAATCTACATTAGTTAGCGAGCCCACACGCTTCGTGAAGCCGGCCTGATTTATGAACTCAAGCAAAAGCCAGCAAAAGCCTTGAAGAAGCACTATCAGAGCATTACGATCGCAGAGAAACTGGACGGTCAGTGGAACCGCGCTCTCACTCTCAAAGAGATTGGCACGAACGAAAAGTTTCAAGGCCTGTCAGGTGCTGAAGAAAAAATCGCTGAAGCCAACCACTACCTCGACCAAGTCAAGAAAGACACTGCGGCTATCGACTGGATAATGTTAGGGAGTGTTTCCAAAACGAATTCTCGTACCAACATTTACCTCAGGCCATCTGATGTACCCATGTTTAACATAGGCTTGATTATCTTTGTACACGCTGGCCCTATCCCCCACCGAAAAATCACGTCTTGCATAGGGCTCGGGAGATCGTTTAACCCGTCAGCACGTAACTCCACCGATCAACAGCCCGAATCTAGACTTGCCCATCCCACCGCTTGGCAGTCCAAGCCCTGGGCCAAACCAGAGCATGGGGCCAACAAGCCGCCGAAAAGACCCCTATGCCAGATGCCCTTCGCTTCCGCGATCTCCACCGTGTTTGCCGGGATGCTGAACTAGGGTTTTCTACTCATCGCACGAACTTTAGGGCTTAGCATTCGGACGATCCAACCAGGCTTCGGATACAATTCGAAGGCACGCTGGGAACCGATCTGAGCTTTCAAAGTAAGGTCGACAAAAGCAAGTAACCGAGCTGTTTCCTTCCCAACGGGCATGGGTTGGGAAGCAATAGCCACGGCCGCGCGAAAGTTGGGGAACCGCATCACGATTGTATCCTGCCGAAATTCAATCGTCGCCTGATGGCCGGCAGTGGCGACATTTAATTCGCCGACCATTAAGACTTTGGGGACGTCCCTTTCTCACCCGTGCTGATTCGGATGCCGCCATTAAATGTCCACTCGGCATGTTCAGCTTCGGGGCCCGTCCCGCTCGGGATCCGCACCTTAAGATCCTCAAAGTCATATCTGATTTCGGCATTGCTGCCGGTCAGCCGATCATACAAGCCAATTGCTAAGTCAGGCCAGTTTTTTGTGTGTTCTACGCTCATCTTCTCTATCCAATATTGAAAAATGGTCTTGATTCAATCCCGCCAAACAAGCAGGATTGGAAAGCAGGAAGTTGTAAGTTGGGCATTTCGTCGGCTATCAGCAAGCTTTAAAATTCCTGCGATACCGTCTACTGCTGAAAAATCTGTCCAGTCATTCAACGACCAGGTTGGCACGGGAAACCGGATGCAAACGAATATCCAAGAGGGTTAAAGTTCCTAACCTGTGCGGTTCGTAAAACCGCTAGGTCGTCACAATTCTTCGAACCTCTGGACCCCGAACTTCAGCCTGCCTACGCCACACTCTTGTGCGGAAAATTTCAAGCATTTGCACTCCGCACTGTTGGTTCGGCCCGCAATTTCCCTCACCCACCACGAACCCCAATGCCCCACAATTCGGTACAGGTTTTGCAATCTCAACGAATGTGTTATCAGTGTCACCCGTGAAAAGTCACGCTTGCCAACAAATTAACTGGCAAGGCTTGCGGAAATATTATGTTTCGATTGTGTTTAATCGACGCAGTGTTCCGAAATTTCTCGGACTTCTGGTCAACGGTCGCCGAAATACGCTGGCGAGTTATCGTGTTCGCCAGCAAACGGTTTAAACGGAAGATAAATACGAAACGCTCCCTAACCGCAAATAAAGCTGAACTTAATGACTTACGCGAGATCCAGACTATGGCTAGGAATCACAGGGGTTGGATCGGTCGTCACGTTGGCCACTTTCTCTCTGGTGTCCGGCTTGCCAAATCGTTTGCTATCCGTAGAGCCAACAAGCTTTGGTCGTGAATTGATTCAGCTGGCAAGTGTTGCGGCCTTGTTTGTGCTGTGGCTGGTTCCGCTGGATTTCTTGGGCGGATTTTGGTTACCCAAGAGGTTTAGGAAGTCGGACGAATCGCTGGGCTCATGGCTGGCGGGGTATGGACCGGCGGTTTTGGCACAGTCGTTTCTCTTTGTTTTATTTGGGAACTTGATCCTGCAATTAAGTCAGGCTTTGGGAAGCGTTGGAGCCGTTTTAGCGATCTCGGGCGGTGTCTTGCTGTGCCTGCTGATTCGGAATCTATGGATATTGCAGCGTCAGGTAAATTCGGAAACATCTGCCAAGACGCTACTGGTGGCTACGGCGATGATACAACCTTGGGGAATTTTTGTCCCGCACACGGTTGTTGTCAGCCATCGCGACATTGGTTTTACCGGCGGCATTATTGGTTTGGGGAAACGTGCCAAGATCATTATTCCTGAACGTTGGCTATCGTTTCCACCCGAACAACTGGCGACCGCGATCGCTCGGCGTGCAATGGCGATTAACAGCGGCAGTTACTCGCGTGGCCTGGCCATCGCCTTCATGTGGAACATCGTTGGATTTATGTCTTGTGCGTTACTGCCTGGCGCAGGCTTGACTAGCGTTGCCGGCTTGGTGATGACCATCTGCGGGTTCACCGTTTGGTCGTTCCTAGGCCTGTTGCTTTTGCCAACCGTTAGTCGAAATGGGTCACTGAAAATTGACCAGCTGCTGGTGCAACAAGGTACGCCGGCTGAATTGATTTCCCAGACAGCATTTCAATTGGATCAGTTGCAAGATGGTGAACCAGAACGCCCAGCGTTCATCGAGGCGATTTTTCATCCGGTACCGAATGTCAGTAGCAGAAATGGTTCTGATCCGATTAAAGGATTGGCTGCTTGGAACGTTGCTCGTACCACACTGTTTCTGTCGTGGGCATGCATGGGCTTCCTCTCGCGATCGGTTCATTGCAACGTCGGGCGTCCTGAACTGTGGGCAATGTTGCCAACTGACTAGGCCTGTTGCAAGCGAAGGACGATTTGGAACGCCAACACTTCTGTAAGACGGTACTTGCGCACGCTCTGCAAGCAACAACCGTACCCTGTGACTGTAGCCACAGTGGGTCACATTCTCTCGCGGTCGCTGTCTCTGGCGGTCACATTCTCCCGTGTTTGCGGTCTCTCGTCGTCACTGACGCTTCTGTTATTGGAATTGTGGCTTCTGCCGCTGTTATTGGGTCGGCCCGGTTCCCGCGAATCTTCCTGCTGCCTGGGAGACAGTTTTTAATCTCGTGATGTACAGGCGTGCAGAAAATTAGGCTTGCATGCAGGTGCGGATAGGTGGTATCCACGATCCGAAGGCATTCTTGTGATAGCAATTTCAGTTCAGACTTTGCTGTCGGCAAGATTCTTAACTTAAGTGCACAATGAATTCTATAATTCGATTCTGTCTTCTACTATTGGTGCTTTCGACGACACTGGGTTGCCGCACGTTTTCGTGCCCGCCAACTGATTCCTATTGTCTGCCGACCAGCAATGATCCATCCGGTCGGGTTGATAACGAGCAACGAATGGGGGTGGCGGTCAGAAGTGAGATTCCAGGCGAAGTTGATTGCCAACGGCCTGTTGTGGCGGTTTTGCCCGGCGTTCCTGAATCTGTAACGCTGCCTTTGGAAAGGGTTCCAACTGATCAGAAACCAAACCAGCTTTACGTAATAGATCCCGAACCGCAGAACATTTTTGCCTTGAATTTTGCGAGTGTCCAGTTGTCGGGACCTGGGAAACGTCCGACGGTTATATTGGGGCAAGATAGTGGCTGGGGTGGCCGCTCGGTGATTGATCCAATGGGTGGACTGGGCCTGGCAGAATCCAACGATTCGGGTTTGGGGGCCTTCCAAGAATACCCTGTCGCATCGTTTTTCCAGCTAGAAGATGCCGCCGGCCAATCGGAACTGGAATTTCGATCCCAACGACCTGCTGTGTTTTCATTAAGCGGCAAGGTGATGCAGGACTATCGCAACTTCTATTCACCGGGATCCTTGCAATTCCTGGGTGCCGGTTTTTTGGCGGGTGCAGCGATGGCGAACACCAATGTTGATCGAGAGATTGATGAATGGGCGTATGATCGAATCAAGAATAATCCGTCGGGCCACTGGTACAGATTCGTGCATGGCACCAAAGACTTGGGTGACGGAAGGTACACATTGCCGTTGTATGCCGGCGTTTGGGCTTTGAGCCAGTTAACCGATCAATCTCCCGGCATGGAAATGGCTGGCGAATGGGGTCAGCGATCGATTCGCGGATTCGTGGTCGGCGCGCCCTTTGTTGCGGTCACTCAAATGGCCACCGGCGGTAGTCGCCCTTATGAAGTTGCAAGCGAATCCAATTGGCGTCCGTTTCGCGACAATAACGGAGTTAGCGGACACGCATTTATGGGATCCTTGCCGTTCTTAACTGCGGCGATGATGGCGGATGACGTTCGTTGGAAATCGGCGTTTTTTTTAGCTTCCTTCGCGACCCCCTTGTCGCGACTTAGCGACGGAGCCCACTATCCATCGCAAATCTTCCTGGGTTGGTGGGCGGCCTGCGCTGCGGCACAAGCGGTCAGTCAGACCCAGGCCCCCGATCGAAACTTCAGAATCCTACCCTATTTTGCCGACGATGGCGGTGGTGTGATGTTCCAATGGGATTACTAATCAAGTGTTAGCTGTTGTAGTCCATCCAGCAGCAAGAGTCCCAGTCGCCATCGCTTTGTCACGTTCGACAATCACTTCGCTTTGGATTTTGAGTCCGCTGGTTGCGGTGTGTATTTGAAGCTACGAATAATGAGTTCCTGCGGTAGGTTGTGGGCTGGACCGGCGGTGGAAGGTTGTTTGTCGTCTTTGCCACCGAATCACCAAAAATTAATCAATGGGTACTCCGTCAAAAAACGAAAATCGGAAATCAAAAGTTGAAAATCGTGGTCGGAAAACTAAACTGTGACTACTGAGTGTCGGCGTTTTGCGATACCAGCCTGGATGACCCACCGGCGCACTGCGCGTACCGTTCTTTTTGGCGGCTGGTAAAGTCGGTTCGTCTGCTTGGCGGGCTTGGGCTTTTTGCTTGTGGGTCGCGGATTTGCTTTGACGTTCCAGACGAAGTTCCAGCTGGAGTTGTTCGATTTTGGCTTCCAGATGCTGATTCTCAGCAAGCAATTGGCTGTTCTGCTTAAGTTGGAGATCGATCTGAAGATGAAGTTGCCGATGGCCGTCTTGAAATTGGCCGGCTAACAACACCAATTGACCAATCGCCGCACCGCCAGCATGCGGACAATGGCTGACGTGGGGGCAGTCATAATCATGTTTTGGGTAGAATGCAAACGACACCGGCGACTCCTGGACCGATCAAAGTCATCTATCTCCAAAATTAAAGCCAGACCAACCTCTCAAAAATTCGGTAACGGAACTAAACGGTTACTCCCCTTTTCTTTGCCAATGATATTCTAACCCAATAAGGTGGACGTAAAGCTATAACTGGAAACTAGCACTAGCAACTTCGGTCCGTCCTTGGAAAGCCTTTGCCGTTAAGGTGACAGGCGCTGTCGGCCACGAACTTAGACTTTGGATCGGTTAGCTTAAACTCGCCGTTGTAACCTCCTGATGTAGATGTAAATGAATCCTGTTCTAATTGAAGTGTCCCATCGGAATGTGTCAATGACTTTGAGACAACATATTTTTGTAATTAGTGTGTGGTGTTGCATACGCTCGGGGGCCAGCCCCCGAACCCCCGGGATTTTCCAGGTATGGCTCAGGTGTTCAAAGGTTGTTTTGTGATTATGTTGTTGGAGTCCGGTGAAACG
>Ga0209491_10000257_pt1 | contig 104974 bp, 84 predicted proteins | sample BON02_FD_187213 | JGI IMG/M metagenome (GOLD analysis project Ga0209491, IMG submission 187213) | Freshwater microbial communities from Lake Bonney liftoff mats and glacier meltwater in Antarctica - BON-02 (SPAdes) (version 2) | ecosystem: Environmental > Aquatic > Freshwater > Ice > Glacier... | reverse complement strand
ATTTTGAAATAATCTGAGAAAACAAAGTTATATTTGCCATGAGAGGGAGTTTTTTTGTTATGCAACTCAAAGGTAATTTGAGATACGGAATATTCCCTCTTATTTTTTAAACGTTTAGGACGCTATTGATTTTTTATATATTACTCTTCATTTTAATATTGAGATTGGCATAAATCCAGATTTTTAATTTGAATGTTAACAAATAAAGTGACGGAATTAAAATTAATGTCAAAAATGTTGCGAAAGTTAAACCGTAAATAATCGTCCATGACATTGGACCAAAAAACAAAGTATTGTCACCTCCAAAATAAATTTTTGCGTCATATGATGACAAGAAACTTATGAAATCGATATTCAAACCAATAGCTAGTGGAATCAATCCAAAAATCGTTGTTATCGCAGTTAAGAGAACTGGACGCAACCTTGTCTTTCCAGCCTGAACAGTAGCGGCTACAACTTCATCAAAAGGCAATATTTCATCTTCAGACAAATCCAACTCTTCTCTCCGCTTTTTGCGGAGCATATTTGTAAAATCTATCAAAACGATAGCGTTATTGACGACTACCCCTGCGAGTGATATAATTCCAATCATGGTCATAATTACCACGAAATTTTGTCTAGAAATCACCAATCCGAGCAGTACACCTATTAAGCTTAACAAGACCGTCAACATGATTACCGCCGGAGCCGAATAGCTGTTGAATTGCAAAACAATAATCAAAATAATTAAGAAGACGGCTATTAACAAAGCTTTACCCAAGAAAGCCATTTGTTCCGCTTGTTCCTCCTGCTGACCTGTAAATTCGTAATTCATTTTATCATTCAATTCACCTTTTTGCTTTAACTGATCTAATTTCTCTTCCAGCTTTTGAACTACCAAGTTAGCGTTAAATCCTTCCGTGACGTTCGAGGTAATTGTTACTAGCGGCATCTGATCTTTGCGAATCACAGCAGAAAATGAGGACATTTCTTGTGGTTGCTTCACAACAGAGCGAATCGGAATATTTATCAATACGCCTTTATTATTTCTGAAAATCAAATTTTGGTCTAGCAATGCATCTAAATTATCACGACTACTTTGATCGAATCGCACGACAATATCGTAGGACTCTTCGTCAATAGTGTACTTTGAAATATCTTGGCCCAGAAGTGCTTTTCGAATTGCATTGCCAACCATAGCCGTCGAGGCGCTTAATTTACGAACCTGATCTCTGTTCACCACAATTGGAATTTCGGGTCTGTTGGTTTCTACGTTCAACTTCAATTTGTCGATTCCTTCAACTCCTGAACGAACCAAATAATTTTTGATTTTACCTGCCTCAGCTATAAGATCTCTGTACTCACCTTGACCTGAAATCTCAATGTTAATTGGAGCACCTTGCGGCGGACCATTTGAGTCCTTATCCGCAGAAATCTCGATATCGGCATTAAATTTTCCTTTAATTCCTTTTTGGATTTTGGCAAGAATTTCACTTGTTTTTATATCCCCACGAAACTGAGTTTCAGTGAAATTAATCGTTATACGCGCCTTATGAGGTGTGTTTCCCATCGTCGCCCCCTGCGCTGGATCGCTCGTTCCCTCTCCTACTTGAGCAATTATAGATGTAATAATTCTTTCGCTTGAGCCTTCAGGAAATTTTGAGTCGTTGTCTAAATAAGGCTTTAAAATAATTTTGATTTCCTTTTCCAATTCTAAAGAAGCCTTATTTGTTTTCATTATATCAGTACCAATGGGTTCTGCCATAAAAATATTGACATAGTTTGGCTCATTTACAGGGAAAAAGTCAACTTTTGGCGGCAAAACAATCATTAATAGAACAGATAAAAGAAGTAATCCAACCGTTGCAAGAAGAAATTTTTGAGGATTTCTACCTTTTAAGGCATAGCTTAAAAATTTCTCGTATTTACTTTCCAATTTTGGTAAAAAGTTATTTTGAAAGTTTCTAGCTCCTGGCACAAACACGTAGAAATTTAGAAGTGATACAATCGCCATAATCACTAGGAAATTTCCTATAGTTAACGCTCCTGAGAACAAGAAAACCGACCCAATTACAGTAAGTACAGCTGCAATTCGGAATACATTTTTTCTTTTTGGCTGTTTTTCTTCCAATTTCATAAAAGCAACTGCCAAAACCGGATTAATTACCAAGGCTACAAATAAGGATGAACCGAGAACTATAATTAAGGTAATAGGAAGGTATTTCATGAATTCACCGATTATTCCTGGCCAAAATGCGAGCGGAATAAATGCTGCTAAGGTAGTAGCCGTTGAAGCAATAATTGGCCACGCGACCTCAGAAACCCCTTGAATTACCGCATCTTTAATTTTCATGCCATCGGTAAGGTTTCTATAAATATTTTCGACAATCACAATCCCATTATCCACCAACATACCCAGCGCGAGTACAAGGGAAAATAATACCATTGTATTAAGAGTGACATCCAGACTATCCAAAATTAAAAAGGACATTAACATGGAAAGTGGAATTGCAATTCCAACGAAAAGGGCATTTCTTAAGCCCAAAAAGAAGAGTAAAACAGCAACAACTAGAAGAACGCCGAAAATGATAGAATTTTCCAAATTCGACACCATATCCCTCGTTTTATTTGACTGGTCATTCGTGGTTGAATACGTTACCGACCTTGGAATTGTGCCGTTTGCTCTGGCCTCGTCTAATAATTCATATATTTTTTCAGATGCCGTTAATAAATTTTCGCCACTTTGTTTTTTTACGTCCAGCATAACCACGGGGACATCAAATTCACGCGCGAAAGAGGTTGTGTCAGAATTTCCAAAGTAAACTGATGCAATATCTCCTAAGTAAACTGGTAAAAACTCATCGTCTTTTACAATCAATTTTTTTAATTCATTCGCATCTTTAAATTCACCGTCAATACGCAAGGTTTTACGCATTCCATCCATCAATAATTCTCCGGAAGGGATTACCTGATTTTCCGCACCAACGGCATTCTCGATGTCCGTTAATGATACATTTACAGCTTGCGAGCGAATAGGATCAACATCGATGCGCATTTCTTGTTCTTGCACACCACGAATATCGACCTCACTAATTTCTGCTAATTCCTCGATTTTCTTTTCAAGATCCTCTGCGATTTCCTTTAAAAGTTTTGAATTTGGACCACGGAGGTTGATATTCATGATTGGCATTTGAGATGGATCTAACTCAAAAATATTCGGCTCAACAGGTAACTGCGGGAAATCCGATTTTGTCCTTGCCTTATCCACTGCATCCTTTACTTTCTGCAAGGCATCCGAAACTGACATTTTAAAATCAAATTTGACCCGAATGGTTGTATATCCGTGAATAGAATTTGAATTTATCTCATCGACTAACTTAATTCCACCTAACTCTTTCTCAATGGACTGCGTGATTTTTTCAGACATATACTCAGGCGATGAACCTGGTTTCGCTATACCAACATAAATTTCAGGAATTTGTATCTCGGGAAAATTTTCATTTGGCATACCCGTGTATGCCACAAGCCCGCCTACAAAAATTAGAAACGTTACAAGAAATATTGACTTTCTATTGTTGACTGCCCAAGTCGAAAGACCAAAGCCATTATTGTTTTGTTCTGCCATGATTTACTTTCTTATTTAATTCGAACAATATCAGCTTCGGTAACACCTTTGGACCCATCTGTAATTACAAAATCACCCTCTTTAAGTTTACCTTTTAGAACTTCAACAAAAGCTTCTCCTTTGTATTTTTCCACTATTTTTACATATACAGCCGAAAGAGAATATTTATCTTTTTCCTTCAATCGAGCCACGTATACAAAATCAGCATTATTTTGGTCTTTGTTTATACTTCTTGAAGCAATGACCAAAGCATTCGCAACTTTCATATCTGTGATGCTGAGTTCAGCCAACATATTAGGCAAAAACAATTTATTCTTGTTCAACGTTGCTTTAATGTTGAATGTTCTATTTATCGGCTCTATATATTGACCAACATTGTTAACAGACATACTAAGAACTGTATCGCGGTAATTTGGGAAACTTACTTCAATCGCAGTTCCTATCTTGATTGCTGAAAAATGTTTTTCAGAAATATCAGCTACAATATTTACACTGCTGTTGTTTACCAATCTCACTAAAGGAATTTGAGGACCTACAACTTGTCCGTCTTTCGCGTAAACCTGGTCAATAATCCCTGAAAAAGAAGCTCGAATCTTTGATTTACTTTGCTGGCTATTAATCGAACCCAATCTAGATTTTAAACTATTTACTTGATTTTTCGCTGTCTCATAATCAAACTCAGTTCCGACTCCACGATTACGCAACTCTTCTTGTTTTCTCAGCATGTACTCGGCATAAGAAAGTTGTGTTTTAATTTCATTTGCATTTGAAGCTAGAATTGAAGCATCCAGCGATACTAAGATCTGTCCTGAACTTACTCTTTGTCCTTCAACGACATGAACTTTGATCACGGTGCCGCCCATCTCGGCATTCAAAAGAACATTCTGGTCTGTTTCGACATTTCCTTGCACAGAAATTTTGTGCTCGAATATTTTTAATTCAGCTTTTTCAATTTTAACCAATGGTAAGTATATCTCTTCTTTCTTCGTCTCAGTGTCGACACTGCAGCTTTGCAATGTGATGATCCCTAGTAAAAGAAATAATAAAAATGGTGTTAATTTTGTCTTCATTTTATTTATTTGTTGGTCGTCAATATTTGATTGTATAATTTTTCTAATTCTAATTTTGCGGAAAAGACAGCTATTTTTGCTGCGGTATATTGGGCTTGTGCCATAACCAGTTGATTGTATTTTTGAGTGACAGAAATACTTGTTTCTTGCCCTATATTTTCTCGAATTAGAGCATTGTTATAAATTCTTCCGGCTAGATCAATATTTGCTTGCTGTAAATCCAATTTAAGTAAAGCCCCGGAAAGATTATTTTTAGCTCGTATTTCCTGAAATTTTAAACTTTCTTTTAATTGAGATATGGAGTTCTCATCTTGCTTTAATTTTATTTCAGCCTGCTTAACTCTCGCGTAATTTCCACCACCAGAGAATATTGGAATACTTAATTGCAAGCCCCAAGCTGTTTGAGGAAACCATTTCTCATTTGCAAAAAAATTAAACTCATTTCTGTACGCATTATAAGTATGCTGAAAAAACGCATTCAATGTTGGTAAATAAGACGACTTTCTGTACTTCATATTGTAGTAATCCAGCTGACGTTGTTGCTCTAAAACTTTGATGTTATTATTGTTATCTAGCGATCTTGATCCGGACGAAATGTTACTTTTCAACATCAAACTAGCACTATTATCAGTTATCTCTATCTCGTTCTCCATAGGGTAACTCATTGTCATTTTCAGCATGATTAGCGCGTTTTGGAGTTGGATTACTGCATCGCTTTGCGCATTTTTCGCCGTCAAAAGTGAGTACGTAAGCTGATCCATATCATCCTGCTTCATTAGCCCCAAATCCAAATAATTCTTCTGTTTATTCGTTAATTTTTGAGTAATAAGTACCATGGAGTCAACAAATTTCATGTTATCCTTTGCGACAGCGGCTATGTTATAGGCTTGAATAACATTAAAAGCAACATTTTCGAGTGATTGATATTCAAGCGTTCTTTGAAAATCAATATATAATTTAGAAACCTGTAAGCCTACTAGATAAGAACCGTTGAATAGAATTTGATTAACCTGTACTGTCCCTGAAGCTGAAAAATCTGTTCCGGCTTTAAATGAAATTGTTTCTCCAGGAGCCGCATTCGGATTAATAAAGTTTGCTCCAACAACCTGAACAGGCAAATTAATAAAATTACTGAATGAACCCGTCATTGAGGCCTGAGGTAAACCAATTGCTCTTGTTTCATTCTTTTTTTGAACAGCAATTTCCGACTCAAGCCCTGCATTTTTGGCAGAAGGATTATTTTCTATTGCATAAGCTTTTGCATCGTCTAGACTAAAAGTCTTTTTTTCTTGCCCTAATGTGTCGTAACTATTTGTTAAAACAAACAGCAGCGCTATTATTCCAATTGAATTATTCATGTGAAAGGTGTTTTCTAATATATTCTTTGCCTTCTAAAGTCGCCATCCCGTATAATATAAAATTCAATGACTCTGAGAAAACTTGTTTAACTGTGGATTCTGGACGACCAATAATAGCATGTTTAAAAATTGCATCATTCACGGTAACATAAATTTGAGCCACAATAGATGAATCAAAATCTGTTCTGTACAATTTTTCTTTTCGGCCACGTTCTATATTTTTTAAAAAAATCGGCAATACATATTCTTTTTCGTGCGTATCGATTAGTTTTTGAGCTCCTGGATGATATTTCTGAAGATCATAAAATACCGATGGGTGGATATTTCCCATATTTTCAGAAAGCAAATTTATTACTGAGTATAATTCTTTGACTGCATTAACACTATTTTCCTGAAATGTAGTGCAGTCGCATTCGATCTGACCCATTTTTCCAGCAACGACAGATTCGACTATTGCATTTTTATCTTTAAAAAAAGTATAAATTGTTTTTTTGGAAATTCCCATCTCGCGCGCTAAGTCATCCATGGAGACGCTTTTAATGCCATATAGCATAAAAAGCTCACCCGCTTTGAATAAAATTTCACCTCTTTTTTCCATTTTCGATGCAAATATATACAGAAAATAAACTTGGGAAACTTTTTGAGTAATAAAAGTTTCCCCAGTTTATATAAAAACTCATTTTGGCTTTGCTATCTTCGTTCCATTATGAGTAAAGTTGTAAAAATATATACCGACGGTTCGGCAAAAGGCAACCCTGGAAGAGGTGGCTATGGCGTAGTCATGAGGTTTGGCGAAACGGTGAAAGAATTGAATGAAGGTTTTCGTTTAACGACCAATAACCGAATGGAATTGATGGCTTTAATTGTCGCATTGGAGTCTTTAAAAACGACATCATATGCTGTAGAAGTCTTTTCAGATTCGAAATATGTTGTCGATGCCATTGAAAAAAGATGGGTGTTTGCTTGGCGACAAAAAGGGTATAAAGGAAAAAAAAATCAAGATTTATGGGAACGCTATGTTACATTGCACATGAAATTTAACCCTAAAATTTATTGGGTAAAAGGACATGCTGGTCACCCAGAAAACGAAAGGTGCGATGAACTTGCTGTTTTCGCAGCTGAGGGGAAATATTTAAATATAGATTCTAATTATGAATCCTCTAAAAAAGAAGGGTTAAGCTGATTTTTGACCGTCCAATTGATTAATCATTTTACTCGCTTTCATAAAGGTGTAAATTATTGGATGTGGTATTTCTCGAGTTGAGGAAATTTGCGGACAATTGGCCATGGCCAAAAAGAAGGGGTGCTTCTTTACACTGATGATTTCAGGTTCATCGAGTTGATTATAAGCTTCTATGTCAATTATCCCTTCTTCAAGTGACTGAATAAGCTTAGGATACATGCTATATCGAGAAGAGGTTAATTCGACATGAGAATGATTCTCGTATAATTTAATCAATGCCGAAGAATGAGGAACAATTTGAACATTTTCAAACTGATTGCCCTCCACCAAATTTTCCGAAACTAATTTCTCATTATTCCCTTTCAAATGATGCTTATTAATTAATATTTCTATCAACGCTCGATAACCCTCGCCAGTTATTAATGTTGGAATATTCAATTTAATTAATGTATCAACGATTGAATTTAAAAAAAAGACGTTTTTAAACGGTCCTGGAGCTAACCAAACACCGTCATAACGCTCAAAATTTTGCATTTTAAAATAGGCTGCCTCTTCAACTTTAATCCAATAATAATTGATTTCTTCGTCTAAGAATCGAGCAGCATGGTCGATAGCCAAGTTCGTTGCTTGGTGAGAATTATAAGTGAAATTATAATCTCCAATTACTGCTATTTTCAGATTTTGGCTCATCTGTCTAAAAAAAAAAACTTTAGTTAATACTAAAACCGTTTTGATTTTATCTTTTAAAGTAACCCGTTAAAACGGCATTCTGTATAGTAGCTGTTGCTAAAACCGAATCGGCGAGCGGGGTTGAAACCGTTTTTCCCCAATGCTTTACAACACAACTAAATGTACATTTAAACTGAATGTACTCTCCGTTGGCATCTTCTTTTTCCTCTAAATCTGTAAACTCCACAAATCCGGGTACAGCTTCATCAGATCGAAATAAATCGCCTTGTTCATTTTTGTAACGCACCTCAAAACCCACAAGTGCAGTATCCGAATAAACTGGTATCAAGTTAGCATCCATAAATGCTTTAAACGTAGTTGTGTTAGGTCTTGTGCCTAAAGTTGGGTCTTGCTGGATAGAGCCCAAACCAATAGAAATTCTACTGACCTTGGATTCCGAACCCATCGTACAGAAATAAGCCAGATTCAAATAACTTTGAGAAGTCATTGGATCAAAATATGGACGAGCAGAATCTGTTATAATTGCCTTGTAACCGTTTACGTTTTTAGTCCATTCCACATCAGAACCATTAATAATACCCGTAAAATGTATTTCCATATTTCCTGTATTAGCGGGAGCTGGGATAACTTCAGGCTTGTTGCATCCTACAAATGGAAGCACACTTAGCAACAGAGCGGCGATAAATATTTTCTTCATTATAATTTTAGTCAAGCGTTTATATGAAGCTAATGTACTATATTTTCAGCTATTGCACCAAAACTATTTTGTGAAATAATTACATTAAGCTCTGATTTGTTTCATGTTTTCAGAAATAATCTGATTCCCAAAAACAAATTCTTTTTCTGTTAGGGTACTAAAATCAAACAGATATCTAAATTCTTCTTCGTCCCATTTTTCAATTTTTAAGCAATCTTGAACATCGAACTCTACATGTTGTTTTTGAAGTTTCAACAAGACTTTATTCAACTCAAAACCAGGTAATACCAATGTTGTGTCGTACTCAAAAAAGCCATTTCTTACGGTACAAGTTATGTGCATATCTTCTTCATTGTTCATCCATTCAATTTGTCTTACCACTATTTTATCTGTCAAATTTTTCATATCCTTTTCTTTTTGATCAAACAAAATTCGCAGCGCACAACGTAATCGAATTACGTTCTTAAATTTTGACCTAATTTTTTATAAAATTCAAGCCACATTCCGATAATTCCTTAACTTTATTTTTTTGAACTATCATTACAATGAAATACGATCGTATTAATAAAAAGCTTTATATCAACAACCGCAAAAGGTTTGCAGCGCAAATGACTTCTAAAAGTTTGGCTGTTTTTAATTCCAACGACATCTACCCTATCTCAGCAGATAGCACCATGCCTTTCCAGCAGCATCGGGATATTCTTTATTTATCTGGAGTGGATCAAGAGGAAAGCATTTTAGTGATTTTTCCTGATTCCAAAAACCCAGAGCTTAGAGAAGTTCTCTTTCTAAAAGAAACAAATGAACATATTGCCGTCTGGGAAGGTGAAAAATTAACAAAAGAAGCTTCGTTTGAAACTTCCGGAATTAAAACTGTTTACTGGCTATCACAGTTCGACACAATTTTCAAACAAATGATGGCTGAGGCTGCTATTATTTATTTAAACACAAATGAACATCTCAGGGCAAATACAGAAGTTGTAACGCGTGAGGATCGTTTCATCTCGAAAGTACGCAGTTTATATCCTGCACATCAAGTAGCGAAAAGTGCACCCATTATGCATGGTATTCGATCGATAAAAGATTCAATTGAAATTGATCTAATGCAAAAGGCGTGTAATATAACCGAGGCAGGCTTTCGTCGTCTATTAAAATTCGTTAAGCCAGGCGTATGGGAATACGAAATTGAAGCAGAGTTAATGCATGAATTTCTGCGGAATCGTTCCAAAGGATTTGCGTACACGCCGATTATTGGCTCAGGACCCAGTGCATGTGTTTTACACTACATTGAAAACAACCTACAATGCAAGGACGGCGATATTATTTTGTTAGATGTTGGAGCAGAATATGCCAATTACGCCTCAGATATGACACGTTGTATTCCCGTAAATGGTCGATTCACTGCTCGCCAAAGAGACGTTTACAATTCAGTGCTTCACGTAAAAAAAGAAGCTGAAAAGATGCTAGTTCCAGGAACTTTACTCCTAGAATACCACAAAGAAGTAGGGAAATTAATGGAAAATGAATTGCTGAAACTTAAGCTTATTGATCAAACCGATATCAAAAATCAGAAAGCAGATTGGCCTGCCTATAAAAAATACTTCATGCATGGCACCTCTCACTTTATTGGTTTAGATACACACGACGTTGGATTTTTTCAAGAGCCTATAAAAGCTGGCATGGCTTTCACTTGTGAACCGGGAATTTATATCCCCGAAGAGGGAATCGGAATTCGATTAGAAGATGACTTAATCGTTCAAGAAAAGGGACCTGCCTTCAATCTTATGCAAAATATTCCTATAGAAGCCGACGAAGTTGAGGCATTGATGAATGCGTAAAGATAAATCCGAAATTCTTCATTATTCTATTGAAGGTGCGGGTCCGAATTTGATTTTGATCCATGGTTTTCTCGAATCCAATGCCATGTGGGAACCGCTTAATTTGGGAGAACATTATACGTGTATAAAAATAGAATTACCCGGTCATGGTATTTCAAAAGTTAAAAATTTTGAAGCATCAATTCCCTTTATGGCTAGTTGTATAAATACAACTCTAAAATCATTGGGGCTAAAGCAGTTTGATATGATAGGTCATTCTTTAGGAGGATATGTATTGTTGGAATATGCACAAAATTACGGTTTAGCTCAAAAATTAATTCTTTTACATTCAAATTTTTGGGAAGATGACGAACAGAAAAAAATCGACCGTCAGCGCGTGGCGGATATTGTCATTAAAAATAAAAATTTCTTTTTAAATGAAGCTTTACCGGCTCTTTTCTTAAATCCCAAAAAACACTTTACAGTAATTAATAATTTATTGACAATCGCAAAGAAAATGAAAGCCAAAGATATTGTAAGCGCCTCAATAGCAATGCAACAGCGTAAAAATCACAAGAAGACTCTTACTCAGTTCAGCGATAAAATATTTATCATCCAGGGCGAAAAGGATAAATTAGTTCCTTTAATAAAAATGAAAGAAATGACTTTAAATCTTAAAAATAAAATGGTCATCATTCCTGGGGTTGGACATATGGGACAGCACGAAAAACCAACTAAAGTACGCAAAGAAATCCTGAATTTTTTGCCGTAAGATGGCGGACGCTTTTAATGTCCGTTATCAATGAAAACCCAAATTAATTGGATGGTATTTTGTATGTTTTTTTTCATATCTCTTTGTCTTATTATTCAATCAAATTATTCAAGAAAGTTACAACTTAGATGTTAAGGAAATCTAATAATTATGTAAAGTGTAAAAGCTTTTGATTTAAGTGTATTTTTATTGCGTTTATTGGTTCACTATGGTGATTTAGACTACCAAAATAGTCATTCAAGTTTATTTTAAATCTTAACTTTAAATTAGCTTCAACAGTATAATATAATCTAATTGATCATGAGTTTAAAAGCCATAATAATTGACGACGAAGAATTTGCGCGTAAAAATCTTCAAATTTTACTCGAAGAGTATTGTCCAGATATCGCTGTAGTTGCAGATGCTGATGGTAAAACTGAGGCGCTCGACAAAATCAAAGAATACCAACCCGACGTGTTATTTTTAGACATTAGAATGCCCTCTGGATCAGAAGGATTCGAACTCCTCGAAGAAATTGAAGACATGAACATATTGGTTATTTTTGTAACCGCATTTAAAGATTACGCAATTCGCGCATTTAACGCTAATGCCGTTTATTATTTATTGAAACCAATCGATATCGACGAGTTAAAGATTGCCGTAGGAAAACTTGTCGAATCGAAAAAAATATTTTCAGAAAATCCAGAAAATTACACAACGTATTTTCGCTCCTTAAAAAACTTATCCGATTCTTTTTTAAGGAATAAACCAAACAATAGAATTGCCATTAGTCACACAAAAGGGTTGAAAATTGTAGACGACGACACAATCATTAATTTAGAAGCAAGCGGCAACTGCACAATGCTTCATTTTATTGACGGCACTCGCTACTTAGATACAAGAACGTTGAAAATATATGAGAACCTTCTCGATCCAAATAAATTTAGTCGAATCCACAAATCTCATATAATCAACTTAAAATGTATGACAGATTACGTTAATGAGGATGGACATTTTGCGGTTTTAAAGAATGGTGATCGCATTCCTATTGCTCGTAACCGAGTTTCAGATTTTGTAAAAAGCCTCAAAAACTAGAGATGCGAATACTTCTTCTCATTTTTTCATTACTAAGCTCACAATCTTGGGCACAACGGTATTCTTTTGTTGAATATTCCACCTCAAAGGGATTACCTCAATCTCAAGTCACCTCAATTTCACAAGATTCTGACGGGTATTTATGGGTTGGAACTTTAGGTGGTTTAGCAAAATTTAACGGGAAAAAATTCACATCCTACACCAGAGAAAATGGCTTAGCTTCGAACAAAATAACTTTTCTTAAGAATTTAGACGGCGAACTCTGGATTGGTCACGAAGGTGGGGTTTCATTGAGGAAAAATGGTAAATTTTCTAGATGGTACTTGCCAAAAGAGTCGAAAAATGTACGTGTAACCGGATTCGTAAAATTTCATAACACTGTACTTGTAGCAACCAATGGAGATGGGTTATATCAGCAAAAAAACAACAAACTCGTTCCAATCCCTTTTCCAAAAAATCAAAGCAGAAAAATACGTGATATTCTAGTGGTTAATGATACCTATTATCTTGCCACACGAGATGGAATTTATACAAGCTCAGATTTTATCAAATTTGCCCTCATTCGAAATACCGGATTGTGGAGTGTTTCTGATTTAGAATTAAGATGGGATGAAATAATCATTACAACCTTCAATGATGGTGTTTTTATTTTTAATACGAAAACGAAAAAAATAAGTCCTCATTCCATTGATAAAGAATCATTTCCTGACGGAGCATTCAAAGATCGCAATGACAATCTTTGGTTCAATACATCCGACGGAGTTGTAAAAATTGATAAGTCCGGAAATCAAGAATTGATTAATGACTCAAAAGGACTACCCCTAGCTCAGATTGAGTGTATTTTTGAAGACAACGAACAAAACATATGGTTAGGATCAAGCGGCAAGGGTTTGATTTTTTTTCCTGGTGAACAATTCGTTTATTATGATCACAATAGTGGTTTACCAACAGATTTAGTGCTAAATATTAACCAAGACAATTTAAAACAGTTCTGGATATCTACGTATAACATGGGACTAGTGATTAGAAAGAACAATACCTATCACACTATTTACGATAAAATAAAAACAATTTGGTCCTCCACCATGGATGTAAATGGCTATAATTGGTTCGGGACTGAATTAGGGTTAATCTGTTTTGAAGGTGAGCAATTTGTGAAGAAATACACCAAAGAGGATGGGTTGCAAAATGATAAAATAACCACGCTTTATAGGATTTCAAAAAACAAAATGTATGTTGCTGGCAAAGGTGGTATTTTACTTTATGACCAAGGACAATTCATTGAAATTTACAACAATGAAGATCCCAAAAATAGAGACATTGGCACCGTTCGCGATCTTGAATTTTTCGAAAATCAGCTATATATAGGGACGGATAAAGGTCTTTTTTGTCTAAAAAATGACAAAATAAAACCTGTACAAGAATTTTGGAATACAACTTATTGCTTAGTAAATGACAATAGAGGCCAGTTATGGCTAGGTACAGAAGAAGGTTTATATACTTTGAAAAATGACAAAATTATCAATCGCAATTTCGCAACGGAAACTGCCTCACGTTTTACAAATTTTCTCACCCATAAAAAAGGCAAATTATATGTTGGCACCAATAATGGTCTTTATATTTATAAGTTAGATCGAAAAGGGGAGGTTCTTAACATTGATCATTTCGGCGTTCAAGAAGGTGTCGTTAATCTCGAAACAAATATTAATTCTGGTTATATAGACTATTCTGATAATTTTTGGTTTGGAACCGCTTCTGGTTTAGTCCGCTACAAAAACATCGATACTGATAAATCCGCCACCAGGCCAAAGCTAATTCTACAAAACATCTTATTAAATTACCAAGCTATTCCATTGACCAATGCATATTTAAATGGAAGTTTATCCATGTCTTCTTCAAAAAACAATATTTCATTTGAATTTGATGGCATTTCTCTTTCAAAACCGGGTGATATTCATTTCCAATTTTGGCTAGAGGGAGTAGAAGATGACTGGTCTCCTAAAAATACCAGTCCAACAGCTACTTTTACGGGACTTAGATCAGGCCAATATATTTTGCATGCTCGCGTCATAGGAGAGCAAGACAGCGTATCAGAAGAAATAAAAATTCCGTTTACTATACGGCCTCCTTTTTATTTAACTTGGTGGTTCATAAGTATTTTCGTGTTGTTTTTTGCTTTTTTAATTTACCAGTTTTTTCTATTTCGCATTCGAACAGAAAGAGGTAAAAATGAAAAGGAAACCATGGTTTTTAAAAATAAATTAATGAAGCTAGAACAGCAATCTTTGAACGCCAGCATGAACCGTCATTTTATTTTTAATTCCTTGAATTCCATTCAATATTTCATTAATACGAACGACAAACAATCTGCAAACAAATATTTAACTAATTTTGCTCAGCTCATAAGAAAGAACTTAGATTCCTCTAGTTCAGACGGCAACTTTGTTCCTTTAACAAAAGAATTTGAAAGACTCGAACTGTATTTAAACCTCGAATCGATGCGATTTAAAGACCGTTTCACCTATAAATTTGATGTCGTTGTTGAAGATGCAGTAAACATTCCTATTCCAGCGATGCTTTTACAACCCTTTGTCGAAAATAGCATTGTGCACGGAATTTTGCCGCAAAAAGACATAAAAGGCGAGATTATAATTAAAGCTTGGCTAGATGATAACGTTTTATTCATTCAAATCGAAGACAATGGAATTGGTATTAGTAAAAGTTTAAATTCAAAAATAACGTTTGAAGGCGACCACAGGTCACAAGGAATGGAGATCACGGCCAAGAGAATATCTCTCATTAAGCAAATTTCCAACAAAGGATTTGAAATCATAGGTCCAGAAGATAGATTAGATGAAAACCGTTTAATCAATGGAACGCACGTTTTACTCAAAATACCCTACGAAAAATTGGATAGTTCAGACTAATCCCTTAATTTCGAATATTGAATTGAAGTTTTAGACACATGTTAACAAAAAGATATATTTTAATTTTCGCTTTAGTCGGTTTGATTTTTTCTTGTCAGAAAGAAAATATCCAACCGAGCGTAACAGCTAAATCTGTCAGCGGAACTGATGATTATCCTGTATGGAGAACGGCCAATAGCAATGGTAATACTTCTAGTACAAGTTTGAAGTCAGAAGAAATATTAAACGATAAAGTGGACATTGATTTGTTGAGAGATAATGATGACGACCTCATTACAGATCCGAATAACGATGACGACAGAAACAAAAAGAAAAAAAATTAAAAAATAATATTTCAATGCAAACTCTTCCAAAATTGGAAGAGTTTTTTTTGCGTTATACTTTCCGTTCAATCAATAAAGTATACACTTCAAAACTTCACTCTTAAAAGTTGTAAACCTTATTGTAAATTGGTTGTGCGTTTAAAATATTCATAACTAATATACATGTCCAATAAAATAAATGATTTCTTGCATGAACTTATTCATTCCTTAACGAAATCGGAAAAAAGGTATTTCAAATTGCTTTCATCCCGTCATACAATCGGGGAAGAGAACAACTATATCTTGCTATTTGATTTTATTGACAAACAAGTTGACTACAATGAAGAGGAACTCAAAATACACTTCAAAGGTGAAAGCTTTTTAAATAAATTATCTATTACTAAAAAGCGTCTTTATGACCATGTTTTGAACGCTTTAGATAATTTTCACGCACAAGCCAGCATAGAATCGCAAATATTTAAAATGATTCACGGCGCGGAAATACTTAGCAATAAGTCCCTTTATACCCAAGCCAATAAAGTTTTATTACGTGCAGAAAAGCAAGCTGAGAAACAAGAATTGACCAATGTTCTTATCCACATAAGAACGAAAATTAAAGCTTTACTGGAAAAAAACAATTACCTGGACATACAAGAGAAGCAATTACAAGAAATCCACAGAAAAGACGAAGAATTACAGAACCAATCCAAAGAAGAATCAGCGCTTTGGAATATTAAAAGCCAGTTGTTTCACCATATGGCTATTCATGGAATTGCTAGAACAGCACAAGATAAAAGTGTCTACCTATCGATTTATTCTAAAGTGAAAAAATTACTTATAACCAAAAACTCGAATTCAGAAATAATTTATTTACGCAATCACATCCAAAGTGCCTATTATTTCTCCATTCAAGAAATAGACAATAGTTTTAATTCCCTACAAAAGAATCTCGATCTTTTTAAGAAGGAGGGAAATCTCATCAAAAATCATCCTGATCGCTATTTTTCGATTCTTACGAATTTAATCTATACAGCAGAAAGCCTTAATTTATTTGAACTTGCGGAATCTTATTTTAGCGAATTAAAATATTTTGAGAAGGATACACTGAACGATAATCATGACATGGATTTACAAATAAAACTGTTCTCATCCATTTCTAGCATTGAACTTTCCATGCTAACCAAGAAAGGTAATTATGAAGAAGCAAAAAAAGCAGTTGAAAAAATCGAAAATGGATTCAATGCTTATGGTGATTCTATTTCCCCTATCCGACAGGCCTTTCTCTGTTTTAAAATCGCAAGTATTCATTTAGCGAACAATGAAGCTCAGCTTGCTTTAAAAGCTGTTCGTAAAATATTAAATGACACTGGATTGGACAAAAAAGAAGACATCGTTTCTTTTGCACACTTGCTTGAATTGTTCATTAATATCGAACTGGGAGACATCGATTATTTGGCGTATGCACATCGGACAACAAAACGTTTTTTATCCTCTCGAAATCGACTTTTTGAATTTGAAAAAGAGCTAATCGGATTCGTTTCAAAATATACTTCGACCAAAAATCCATTTGATCAAATTGAACGCTGGGAGTCACTACATAAAAACTTATTGCAACTCACGAAAGATCCTTACCAAGCTTTTGCCTTAGAATATTTTGACTTCATTCTATGGGCTGAATCCAAAATAACGAACAAATCGTTCATTGAATTGAGTAGAAATAAATTCCTAAACAAACTGAAAAATGCTGCTTAATCTTTAAAATGATTCCAGCCTTGAGCCGTTAACTCGATTGCTGCACCTTGTCTATCGATTAAATAATTCCCTTCACCTTCCTGACCAACGTAACCGATAACTGTGAAATTTGGATTAGCTCCTATCGTTTCGTAGTCTTTCTGGGTTATCGTGAACAAAAGCTCGTAGTCTTCACCTCCATTTAAAGCGCATGTATTTGGGTTGATATTAAAATCCAACGCCATCATCGATGTTTTCGCATCGATAGGTAATTTCTCATCGTAAACATGACAAGTTGCCTTACTCGCTTTTGAAATATGAAGTAATTCAGACGCTAAACCGTCCGAAATATCAATCATAGAAGTTGGGACAACATTGAGCTCTTTTAAGATTTTAATCACATCAACTCGAGCTTCTGGCTTCATTTGTCGTTGCAAGATGTAGTCGTGACCATCTAAATCAGGTTGAATGTTGGGATTCGCTTTAAAGACTTCTTTTTCTCTTTCCAAAACTTGAAGTCCGATGTAGGCTGCGCCTAAATCACCAGAAACAATAATTAAATCATTTTCTTTCGCCCCTGAACGATAAACGACATCCGTTTTTTTAACTTTTCCTACAACAGTCACGTTGATTACTAATCCTGAAAGTGAACTTGTCGTATCGCCACCTACTAAGTCAACGTTATATTGATCGCAAGCATGATTTATTCCCTCGTATAATTCCTCCAAAGCTTCTAATGGAAAACGATTGGAAACGGCCAAACTCACGGTAATTTGTTCTGCTTCGCCATTCATTGCACAAATATCAGAAACGTTTGTAGCAACAGCTTTGAACCCTAAATGTTTAAGGGGCATGTACATCAAATTAAAATGTACACCTTCCAACATCATGTCTGTAGAAATAAGCGTGTAATATTCATCATCACGTTCCAAAACCGCGGCGTCATCACCAATGGCAAAATGCGTGGATGCAACTTTTGACTTGAAAGATTGCGTTAATTTTTCGATTAATCCAAACTCACCTAAATCACTTATTTCTGTTCTTTTTTCAGACATAACCCTTTTTTCTGCAAAGTTAAAAACTTGATGGCAATACCTGCCTAAATTTTAATTCTTTGGCAAGATTCAAGGACTTTTAACGAACAACTGTAACAAATCCTTGTGCTTTTGCCTTATTTTGATTGATTGGCGTGTAATAAATCAAATAAGTATATACACCATCAACAACTATCTGACCTTGAGTTGTTTTACCCGACCAGGTTTTATTTGAATTATCAAAATTTGCTATTGTCTCTCCCCAACGATTGATAATATAGCCTTCATTCAAATATCCTCCTTCAAGCTCTATGATGAACAAGTCGTTCACGCCGTCGTTATTGGGTGTAAAAACATTGGGAATATATAAATTAAACTCCTCTTTAACACAATTTTCTACAATCACTGTTGCCGAATTCTCTACCGAACATCCGTTTATGTCAATAATCGTTTGTTCCAAATAAAAATCCTCATAAATCCACGTTCCAAATACTTCGATAGAGTCCCCTTGACAAATTACAAATAGAGAATTTGCCGGAGTGCTCACAGGAAATATTTGTAGCTGAATTGTATGTGTGCTGTCACAAAAGTTTATGTCTGTGTACTGCTCTGAATATGTCCCTGCCACTCCAATTTGCTGCCCAAAAATTGTTGCTGTAGTTCCTGGGCAAATTGAAATCGTTTCATTGGTGAATTGTGGTGGACAGTTGGATACAATAATAGTAATACAATCAGCCATTGCACAAGAACCCACACCTAAAGTATAACATATTTCAAATGTTCCTGCACCGGCAGTTGAGGGAGAAAATACACCAGATACGTTCAAACATGTGCCGCAATTTGATGACCAAACACCGCCCATTGAGGCAGCTGTTAATTGATAGGCAGCATCTATCGTACTGAACGGTCCTGCTGCTTGAATAGTTGGATTGCCGCCAGAAGTACCCGCTAAAATTGTCGCACTCGCATTCGCTGTACATCCATTTTGATCTGTTACTTGAACAGCATAAGTATTCGGACATAGGTTCGGTAAATTTGCTGAAGTAGCGCCATTTGACCAAGAATAAGTATAAGGTCCAACGCCATTTGTAACAGTAGAAGTAATTGTTCCATCACAAAGTGTTGGACACGACTCATTTGTTTGGGAAAGAGTTACTTGTAAACTTGGGGCGCCTATGCCACATTGTGGATTCATACTTGAAATCCATGTAGAATTGGTCGTATTATTGCCAACACCTGGCGTTTCGTTCACACCAACGCTCCCTAAAGTCCAGTTAGCTTGCAAAGATGGATTGATTCCTGAATTATTCGTAAAGGAGAAAACCGCGCCTCCAGCAGAAGAAAAATACACTGTTGAATTAACAGAATTATTTCCCCAACTAACCCAATAACTGGGTGTTGAACTATTGGAATTTGCACGGATTTGGAATGAGTCATTTGAATTTGACATGGCTACTTGACTCCAATTTCCAGCACCCGCTAACCAACCAGAAGCGGGATAAACATAAGGATTTGCGCTACTAGGAGAAGCACTTTGCCCTTCCAACAACATTGAATTAGCCGGTAATATCAACCTACAGTTTCCATCTGTCATACTAACATCGTTAGCAGGCAAGGCTGGATTAATATCATTATCATTATAAATTACAATGATTGTGCCTTGTGGAATACAGCTCCAAAAAGCAATATTTGCAAACCGAAAAGCTCCGGATGCAATACCAGAACCTGAAGCTGTTAGTGAAAAATATCCGTCATTATCGTCCAGGATAATGCCTCGTAAATCCAAACATGGAACGGGTGTTTGACAAGTAGACATTCCTATTACAACGAACTCTACATACTCTTTGGCTCCTGAGCCTTGAGAAATTTCGTTAATAATAAGTTGTTGTGAAAAGGCATTTCCTACCGTAAGGAAGAGCGCCAAAGACGTTTGTAAAAATAACTTCATTTGAAATGAATACGTTCCTCTAATGGGCTGGTTTCGATTTCTACAAACAATCTCAAGGAGATCAGCACATTATTCCTTCAACAAAAGTATTGCGATTTTTTGATTCCTTCTAAATGTTTATATTAATAATTTGTTATGCTTATCAACATGTTTTCAGCATTACCTAGAAGTACCTAAATGTATGTTTTGGGCCTTTACAGCTACTCCAAAAAATAAGCTTGCTTTTTCTTCAAAAATATCAGCGGTTTCGGTGGTTAAAAAAGTCATTAGACCACTCTTATCGCACTCTTTTTCTATTTCATGATGTCTTTGTAAGTAATCTAATAAACGATCTGCAACAATCTCACCTTGAGAAATAATTTGGATTCCGTATGGCGCGATTTCAGTCAAATATTCTTTTACTAAAGGATAATGTGTACAAGCCAGAACCACAGTATCTATTTTATCATCTATTTCTAAAAGTGTATAAAAATCCTCTTTTATTAATATTCTTCCCGCTTCACTATCCTGTCTATTATTCTCTATTAAGGGCACCCACATTGGGCAAGCATATTCTGTAACTTTTACTTCTGGAAAAAACTTTGCCATTTCTATCGAATAAGATTTCGATTTAACCGTGCCGGGTGTCGCCATGATACCAATATGACCGGTTTCTGTAAAAGCACCTATTGATTCTGTACTCGGCCTGATTACGCCCAACACCTTTTTATCCGGTGCGATTATAGGTAAATCATTCATTTGTATACTTCGTAAAGCTTTAGCTGAAGCCGTATTACAAGCTAAAATCACCAATGAGCAGCCTCTGCTGAACAAATCTTGAACAGCCTGCAAAGTGAACTCATAAACGACATCAAATGATCTCGTACCGTATGGCGCTCTGGCATTATCTCCTAGATACAAATAGTCGTATTGGGGTAGTACCTTCTTTAGCTCCTTTAAAACTGTAAGACCACCATAACCTGAATCAAAAACCCCAATTGGCCCCATAAAATTCCTTATTATTTAAAAGTAAAACTACAAAAAAAAAGGGTGTTTGCCTTTCGGAAAACACCCTTTTAAAATTTCTTACTATTTATTATTTCATTTCTTCTTTGTCGATACGCAGTAATTCAGCCGCTACTTCTGATGTAAGATCTGTACCACCAGCAAAATACAATGTAGTCGTTTCGTCAATAACGTAAGACAATTTTTTTCGTTCCGCTACAATTTTCACTGCTCTTTGAATTCTATCTAAGATAGGTGTATTTAAATCTTGGCTTACTGCCTGCATTTCACGATTCAAAGATTGCTCTCTTTCTTGCAATGCTTGCTGCTTGCGCATTATTTTTTCTTCTTCTATCTTTTGAATGACAGGCGACATAGCCGGCTGTTTCGCTTGGAACTCAGTGTACACTTTTTCAAGGTCAGCTTCCATTTCTTTTAATTCGTTCGAGCCGTTTAATTCAAACTGACGAAGCGTTAGAATGGCTACTTTTCTAGATGGCATGGTGTCCAATAATTTCTGAGAGTTGACATGTCCAAACTTTTGTTGCGCCATTGCGCTTGTACTCAATAATACTAAAAATGCTACTACTAATTTTTTCATTTTATTTTCTGTTTGTTTTACTTATTTAATGTCCAGCTCTTTCAATATTTCATCACTGATGTCATACTTACTATCTGCGTACACCAAATTACTTTGATTTGCTTTGTCAAATACGAAGCTATAATTTCTTTTGGTTGCTACTTTCTGCATTGCGTCATATACTTTGTCTTGTATCGGTTTCACTAATTCCTGACGTTTCTGGAAGTAATCTCCTTTGACACCAAAGCGCAACTTTTGCGTTTCTAGCGCTTCCGTTTCCAATTTTGTTATTTCTTCGAGTCTTTTATTCTTTTCCTCTTCTGGAAGTAAAACTTCTTCTCGTGCAAAATTATCTTTTTTTAACTTGATGACGTTATAACGATCTTCAATTTCTTTCGTCCAACGATCTGCGAGTTTATCTAGCTTTTCTTTTGCATCTGTATACTCGGCCATTTGGTTCAGAATAAAGTCTGAATCTATGTACCCGTACTTCTGACCAAAGGCAAAGGCCGTGCCAAAAAACAGTAGTGAAAATAAAATGAGTTTTTTCATGTTCTTTCTTTTGTCTGCAAAAACGGCGAATATAAGGAATTATTGCTTTATAATTCGCCTAAGTTGGCACCAATTGTAAATGTAAGCTTACCAGTATAGCCTTTTCGGTTGACATCTGAATTCCCAGCTCCACCAAAACCTCGGCCCCAAGAATCGACTTTATCGAATCCAAAACCGTAATCTATACCCAACATTCCAAACATAGGTAAGAACACCCGAATACCGAGTCCAACAGCTCTTTTGACGTTGAACGGGTCAAATTGTCGAACGCTAGGAAAAGTATTACCAGCCTCTCCAAAAGCCGTTATAAAAAATGTAGCTGAAGGATTTAATGAAATTGGATAACGCAGTTCTAGTGTGTATTTTGCAATTAGTGGGTCTCCTCCTTGCGAAGACAAAACTCCGTCATCATAGCCTCTCAATGCAATGATTTCACGACCGCCAAGCTGTCCAACACCCGTTAATCCAGATCCACCTAAAGTAAATCGTTCTACAGGAATAACTCCTTTGCTTTGGGAATAAGTCCCTAAAAATCCAAACCCCACTCTTGGCGACAAGACTAGTTTTTTATCTTTCGTTAAAGGGAAATACCAAGCTCCAGTAAACTTCACTTTGTAATACTCCAAAAATTTATTCTTTTGTTGATCTGTTTGTGATGAATAATCTGAAATTCCATCAAACAAAGAATAAGGAGCGCTCGTTTTTGCTGTAAACGTTAGATTCGAACCTCCTTGAGGATATATTGGCGCGCTAACTGAACTTCTTTGCAAAGTATATTTCAAACTAATATCGTTGGCATAACCTTTACCGTTGGCAAATACGGGAAATACATTGTAGTTTCGAATATCATAGTACTGATAACCGAGCTCATACATTGCGCTAAAGAAATCATCTGGAACTTTTTTTCTTCTTCCCAAAGCTACACCAACGCCCGTAATTGAAGCTCCTTGAAATGTTGGGTTTGTTTTTAAGTTCCCCGTTGAACTAATTAAAGTATGGCTAGCATACATAGTAAATGAATTCGGCTTTTTCCCTCCTAACCATGGCTCGGTAAATGAAAAATTATAACTCTGATAAAATCTACCGTTAGATTGAGCACGAATTGATAAACGTTGACCGTCACCAGAGGGAAGTGGAGCCCAAGCACCTGCTTTGAAGAAGTTTTTTGTAGAAAAATTATTGAACGTCAATCCTAAAGTCCCAATAATAGAGCCATTTCCATTCGCTCCTACTCCTCCATAACCACCGGAAAGTTCAATCTGATCGGATGATTTTTCTTCAACAATGTATTCAATATCTACTGTTCCGTCTTGCGGATTAGGCAAAGGAATAATCTGTATCGCTTGGTCGTTAAAGTATCCCAACTGAGCTAATTCGCGCTGTGTCCGAATAATATCGTTCTTGCTAAACAAATCACCCGGTTTCGTTCGGATTTCACGACGAACCACATAATCATTCGTTTTCGTATTACCCTTAACAATAATGTTTTTGATGCGCGCCTCTTTGCCTTCCATAATGCGCATTTCATAGTTGATATGATTGTCCGTAACATTTGTTTCAATAGGGATGACCTGAAAAAACAGATAACCTCTATCCATATACAGAGATGTAATATCGCGACCGTCTTGACTTTGGTTTAAACGTTGATCTAACAATGGTTTGTCGTAAACGTCACCATATTTAATGCCTAGGACTGTATCCAAATAGGATGAACGATATTTTGTATTTCCTATCCAATTGACATTTCCAAAATAATATTTTTCTCCTTCAGAAATGGTCATTTGGATAACTAAATTCTTATTGTCTATTTGTATTACTGTATCGTAAGTTATTTCTGCATCTCTTAATCCAATTGAATTAAATTTAGACAAAATAGCTTGTTTGTCTCTTTCATAAGCTGCAAGACTGAACTTGGATTTTTTGAAAAATCTCCAGAATTTTTTTTCTTTCGTATCTTTCATTGCCATTTTTACTTTGAAATCCGTAATGGATGAATTACCATCAATTTCTATTGTTTGTATTTTGACTTTACTTCCTTTATCGATATCGATGAAAAAGATTTCTGAATTATTTATTAGGGTATCCACTTGGCGATTAATTCTCACATTTGCGGAGTAAAATCCCTTTTCTCTAAAATAACCTCTAATTTTGCTCTCTGTTATGTAAACTAAATTTTCACTTATCGTTTTACCAGAAAACAATGTAATCTCTTCTCTGATTTTATCTGCTTCACGCTTATTAACTCCTCTAAACTTAAATCGGGATAATTTAGGTCGAGGTGTGAGCTTAATCGACATATATAGAACTCCAGCAATTTCTTGCTCAGCAATAATTTCTATGTTCGAGAATAACTCTTCTTTGTATAGATTACGAATCGCTTTCGAGACTTGATTTCCTGGCACCGTTATTTTTTGTCCCTGACGAAGTCCCGCAATAAGTCGAATAGAATTATGATCATAATTATCAGCTCCATCAATTCGTATTGGTCCTATTTCGTATTCTTTCGGTGTTTTATAATCGATATCAAGTCCACCTCCAATAGTTACCGCCGTCGATTGATTCAGACTATCTCTATCCTGAGCGAAAAATGGAAAAGAAAAAAGTGCAATTAATATTACAGTGAGCAGGATTTGCTTGATCATAGAGATTTTGAAATTTGTTCGGACACCATTCCGAACCTTCTTTCCCGGGATTGGTAATCAATAACTGCTTTGAATAAATCTTCTTTCTTGAAGTCTGGCCAAAGCACTGGTGTGAAATGTAGTTCGCTGTATGCTATTTGCCACAACAAAAAATTACTAATACGATGCTCACCGCTTGTACGTATTAATAATTCTGGGTCTGGAATTCCTTTTGTTGTTAAATAATCTGAAAATAAATCGTCCGTAATTTCGTCTATTAGAAGTTCACCACTTTTTACCTTTTTGGCAATTTGTTTTGTCGCAGAGATCATTTCAGAGCGGGCGCTGTAGTTTAAAGCTAAGACAAGACAAATATCTGTATTGTTTTTTGTTTTCTCTATGGCTTGTAGAAGTTCAACATTACAATCACCTGGCAAACCGTCAATGTCACCAATCGCTAACATTCGCACACCCGATTCGTTTAATTCATCGGCTTCTCCGGCTATTGTTCTCACGAGTAAATCCATCAAACCGTCTACTTCTTCCTTGGGACGATTCCAGTTTTCAGTTGAAAAAGCATATAGGGTTAGGAATTTGACTTTAAGTTCTTTTGCTGCTTTCAGGACTTCGCGAACCGATTCAACACCAATATTATGACCATGCAAACGCATGTGCCCTTGTTTTTTAGCCCAACGTCCGTTGCCATCCATTATTATGGCGATATGCTCAGGGGTGTTTTTCAAATCTATTTTCGTGTGTAAATCCATCAACTATTTTCGATAACGAAATTAAACAAAGCTTAGTACATTCAAAGAATAAAATTCTTCCTTAACAAGCTTTAACGAAAAAGAGGGAAATGGAAGCCCAAATCCCTCTTTCAAAGAGTGTTGCCTACTTATTCAGCGAGTACAATTATTTTATTGTTCAGCATTTCAATAACACCACCTTTAATATCAACATAAATAACTTTCGCATTATTTTTATCCTGATGAATCAATTCACTTGTTTTTTCTTCACGTTCAAAAGCATTAGCCAAATCAATTTTCACCTTTCCAGCCGTCAAAGCCGAAATAACAGGTGCGTGATTGTTTAATACTTGGAATGAACCATCTAACCCTGGCAATTGAACCGCAATTGCTTCGCCTGAGTAGATATTTGATTCTGGTGTTATAATTTCCAAATGCATTTCGATTTTCTTTTAAGCGTTAAGTCCTGCCAACATTTTATCTCCTGCTTCAATTACATCTTGCAAACCACCTTTCAAATTGAATGCTGCCTCAGGATATTTATCTAGTTCACCATCCAAAATCATATTAAATGCTTTAATAGTTTCTTGAATATCAACCAAAACACCTTTCAATCCTGTAAACTGCTCCGCTACGTGGAACGGCTGAGAAAGGAAACGTTGAACACGACGAGCTCTGTGTACGATCATTTTGTCTTCTTCAGACAATTCATCCATACCCAAAATCGCAATGATATCTTGTAATTCTTTGTAACGCTGCAATGTCAACTTCACACGTTGTGCACAATTGTAATGCTCATCTCCAACGATTTCCGCTGTCAAAATACGTGATGTTGAATCCAATGGATCTACCGCTGGATAAATACCTAACTCTGCAATTTTACGAGACAATACCGTTGTTGCATCCAAGTGAGCAAATGTGTTCGCTGGAGCTGGATCGGTAAGGTCATCCGCAGGTACATAAACCGCTTGTACAGATGTAATAGAACCTCTTTTTGTTGAAGAGATACGCTCTTGCATCGCACCCATCTCTGTTGCCAAAGTTGGTTGATAACCTACTGCCGACGGCATACGTCCTAAAAGTGCTGACACCTCAGAACCTGCTTGTGTAAAACGGAAGATATTATCAACGAAGAAAAGGATATCTTTCCCTTGACCTTCGCCATCACCATCGCGGTAATATTCAGCTAATGTCAATCCAGAAAGTGCAACACGTGCACGTGCCCCAGGAGGCTCATTCATTTGTCCGAAAACAAATGTTGCTTTTGAATTTTCTAATTCTTTTAAATCGATTTTTGTCAAATCCCATCCGCCTTCTTCCATAGACTTCATGAAAGCGTCGCCGTATTTGATAATTCCAGATTCCAACATCTCACGAAGAAGGTCATTTCCTTCACGTGTACGCTCACCAACACCTGCAAATACAGACAAACCTTCATAAGCCTTCGCGATGTTGTTGATTAATTCTTGGATCAATACTGTTTTACCTACTCCAGCACCACCAAACAAACCAATTTTACCACCTTTTGCGTATGGCTCAATCAAGTCAATTACTTTAATTCCCGTAAATAAAACTTCTGTTGCTGTAGATAAATCTTCAAATTTCGGTGCTTCTCGGTGAATAGACAAACCTCCTTCATTGCTCACTTCGTTGATTCCATCAATTGCTTCTCCAACTACGTTGAACAAACGTCCTTTGATTTTTTCGCCAATTGGCATTCTGATTGGATCACCAGTAGATGTAACTTCCATTCCCCTTGTGAAACCATCCGTTGCATCCATTGAGATTGCACGAATATTGTTTTCACCGATGTGAGATTGTACCTCCAAGATAACTTTCGTTCCATCTTGTTTGTAAACAACTAATGCATCGAAGATATTTGGTAATGAAACTCCTTTTTCGAAGCTTACATCGACTACTGGGCCGATTACCTGAGCGATTTTTCCTTTAATAATTGACATGTATTGCCTTATTTAAAATTAAATTCTGAATTTGGGCGCAAAGATAGGGAATTAATTACAAAATCAACAATATTAAATAGTTGAATATTTGAAGATGTTTTCAATAGTTTGGATTAATGGGATTTCTTGCCAGGAACATGACCTCGTGACGACGGAATACACGAATTTGCCCGAATGATTTGTAGATATTTGCTGGCATCTAGATAATTAGATTTTTTGAGAATTGTTAAACTTGATGAGAAATTTTAAACACCCCCTTTCATTGCCTTCACCAAAGCATCCTTCAACTTTGCTACTTCCGCCATCGTTTCTAGCTGTTTTTTCTGCTCTTCGAGTAAAGCGTTGAACAGTTCATCAAATTTTTCTACGGTGTTGGTGATGTGAAAGACATTATATTGACCTGATTGCGTACCCAAATTATAAAATATCTGATCCGAATACCCTTCAATTATCTCCGGCGCCACCTCCAAAATTTCTGCAATTTCTTTCAGTTTTTCTTCTGAAATAGCTGTTTTGCCACTTTCCATTTCTGAATACGTGCTTTGGGAAACTGACAATTTATTTGCCATATAGTCTTGGCGTATGTTCTTAATTTATCGAATCTTGCGTACTTTATAACCGATGCTTTTGCTCATAAACCAAATAAATTATCGCTTAAATGTAATAAATTATCGGAAAAGATGTACTGTTAATAGGTGTCTCTTTGGTAATTTGGTTTTGCTAATAGTTGCAACAAATTAGTAAATATGAAACAGGCGCGCCCAACCTGAAAATATCAAAGTGTTTTTTTGTGGGGTTTTGGTTGTTGGAATGCAGGGATGCCGAAAACTAGGAGAGTAGGTGGAATCAATTAAATAATACAAAATATGAAAAAGAATGTTTTTATTGGATTTTCAGAAAGTACAGTACTGAATTTACAAAACGTTTTAGGTGGTTATTACGATCGAGATACCATGAATGATGCTGGAAGTGTAATTCATGGTGAAACAGTTTCTGAGAAAGGCGAAGAAAGCGGCTACACGTGCTGTGAAGCAACAGATGCTAGTTGGACTTGTGATGTTGCCGATCCGATTGGTGGAAACCCTGTTGGGTCTGCTGGGCCGAATCGCTAGTAAGATTTATATTTTTTCATGCAAGACAAATTTAGGTTTTTGACCCTAAAACACTTGGGACTAGTCCCAAGTGTTTTAAATTTATCTGTTGCACTTATTACTTGAACTTACACAGGATTAAGGTAACAAAGTGTAAACTTTTTTTAGGACGAGACAGAAAGCCTTTCCCTCGCAAGTATCCGAAAACAGGAATCAAACGGTTTCTGTCTCGATCCTAATTCCGATTTACAATAATAACCGCACGATTTCACAACTAAAAATTGCTAAATTAAAATTAGAGCAAGAGAAAATAGAATCCGATCGAAATGAACAAGATTATTTGAATAAAAAACGACAAATGAAGTTAGAATTAAGCCAAGCTAAATCGACATTAAACGCATATACTATTTCAACGGCTTACTCAAAAACGGAATTTGAAAATTCCCAACTTCTTTACAACGAAGGACGCATAAGTAATTATGATTTTCAAAATGCACGAAATCTTTACTTAGGAGCTCAATCTGAAGAAATACAAGCTAAATACAAATCTATTTTGGCGAAGATTATTTATGATATGTTTTGATTCAATTATTTTTTATCTCTCCGTAAAAACTTAGCCGGTAAATAACTGGCCAGTATAGAAAGAACAGATACCATCCCAAAAATCATTAATCCATCACCAAGCGTCACGCCCATTGGAAAAGGTTCGCCGGCTGAATTGGGCATGGTAAGGAAATTGCCATAAATTTGAGCGAAGCATACTGCGTAACCAATAACTAAACCGAAGATGATTCCTTTGAAAGAAATCAACAATCCTTCAATAAAGAAAATGCGGAAGACAAAGTTTTTGTCGGCACCTAACGCGTAAAGGGTTTCTAAATTGTCTTTTTTCTCAATATAAAGCATCGTCAACGCACCGACCAAGGTGAACGCGGCAATGACAAAAATGAAAAGTAAAATGATAATTACGATTACTTTTTCGGACTGACTCGTCTTATAAATCAATTCGTTTTTTTCGTAATTCGTTTTCACTACGAAATTGTCGCCTAATTTTTCTTTTAAAGCTACTTGAACATCATCAACTTCAAAATCATTGTTTACATCGACAAAAACAACTGTTGTTTCATCTTCATAATCCAACAAGCTTTGCGCAACAGCTATCGGCACGACTATACTTTCTGCATTCACTTCTCGATTAAAGTTCATGCGCCCTGATAATTTAATAACCTGCATGTCAAAAGGGTTGCGACCCAGCTTCATTTTAATGTCCCGCTTTGGAGAATAAATAATCAGTGATTCGTAACCTGCTGATGGAATAAATCCTTCTAATTTATCCAATAACGTCGCGCCAACCAGCGCCAAATCTTCTCCTTCTTCTTCCAAAAAGGGGAATCCATCTACCATATGGTCTGACATCTTAGTAATTTGCAGGAAGTTTTCTTCAACGCCAATTAGTTTGGCGTTCACCCATTTGTTCTGGTGTTTCAGAACAACAACTTCTTCAATTCCTTTTGAAATAGTTTGGACTCCCGAAGTTTTCTGAATGGTTTGTAAATCAATTTGATTGTCGAAAAAGGTTTTGCCTTTGGCATTTCTAATTGTTATATCTGGGTCGAAATCAGAATACAGTTTCTCCACCATTTGTTCAATCCCATTAAAAGCAGAAAGCAAAATTACAAGCGCAGCAGTCGTTACCGTTATTCCAACAACTGAAACTCGCGTAATCCAATGAATGGCATTTTTCTTCTTTTTAGCAAATAAATACCTTCGCGCTATGTAAAATGGAACTTTAATGATTTACTTTTTTAACAATTCTTCAATTTCTTGAGCGTAATCTAAAGAATCATCGATAAAGAAGGCCAATTGAGGTAATTTTTTCATGTTTTGAAGACGCTTTCCAACTTCACCACGGATTTTTCCTCTGTGCAATTCAATGTTTGCAAGGACTTCTTTTGGACTTGGTCCAGCGAAAACACTCAAGTAGCATCGCGCCAATGATAAATCAGAAGTAATGCGGACAGTCGTCACACTCACCATTGCTCCTAAACATATTTCGCTTGCATTTCTTTGAAAGACAGTTGCTAATTCTTGCTGAATACCAGCTTCAATTTTACTTTGACGGATTGAACTCATAGTGCAAAAGTAAGAAATGTTATACCTTCTCAACTGCATCGTAGGACAAAATCATATCTTTGTCCAGAATGAAAAACTTTAGAGAACTCTATCATTATACTTTTAAGTATAAACTGTTGGCGATTTTAACCATCATTTTTAACTTATTGTACGTCATTTTCAACTTGCTTTCTTTTGCGTTATTTATACCTTTTCTTCAGTTAATATTTAATCCGGAAGAAAAATTAGTTGTCGGGATGCAGCCGATTTGGGACGGAGGATTTGTTTCTTTTTTTAAATACTGCGTTGATTTATTCAATCATACCATGGAAACGATGGTAGATGCCGACCCTAAAAAAGCACTCTTTTTCGTTTGTGTTTCAGTATTCGTTGCTTTTTTACTGAAAAATTTAAGCCGATATGGAGCAATTTGGTATCAATCAGAATTAAGAATGGCTACTGTTCGTGATGTACGCAATGCCATGTATGCGAAAATCCTGCGTTTGCCTCTGTCCTATTACACAGATGAAAGAAAAGGAGATTTAGTTTCTCGCGTCAATAATGATGCCTCCCAAATAGAAATTGGAGTAATAGCCGTTTTAGAATTAATTTTTAGAGAACCAATTGCAATATTACTTCACATTGCTTTGTTGGTTTACTGGAGTCCCCAACTTACACTTTTATCTTTTGCTTTATTGCCGATTTCTGCCTTTGTCATTTCGCGGATTGGTAAAAGTTTAAAAAGAACGGCCAAGCAAGAAATGGAGGAATTTGGATCCTTGAACTCAAATTTGGACGAAACTTTAGGTGGAATTAGAATAATTAAAGCCTTTAATGCCGCTAGACAAATGCGGAGAAACTTTGAAAAGACAAATCTTCGTCACCAACAATTGACTACAAAAAGTTTTAGAAAAAGAGATATTTCTTCACCATTAAATGAAACCTTAGGCGCAGGTGTAATGCTATGTATCGCTTGGTTTGGTGGAAAAATGATTCTCGACTCTGCTGGGGGAAGTGGTTTAACTGGAGAACAATTTGTTGGTTTTATTATTGTATTCTCACAACTGTTAAGACCAATACAGGGCGTTGCAAGTTCAATTGCCGTGCTTCAAAAAGCTTCAATTTCACAGAATAGAATCAATGAAATTATCAACAGTGATGAAAAAATATTCGAGGCTGAAAATGCAAAAGAATTAAAAGAAATAAATACTGGCGTTTCTTTGAAAAATGTTTCTTTTAAATACAACGATAACCACGTAATTAACAATGTTTCTTTTGATATTCCAAAGGGAAAGAAAATTGCATTAGTCGGTGAATCTGGAAGCGGAAAATCTACACTAGCCGATTTGGTCGCTCGTTTTTATGATATAAATTCAGGTGAAATAACGTATGACGGAATCCCTGTAAATCAAATAAAGACGGACGATTTACGCAGTCATATTGGAATAGTTTCTCAAGAATCTATTTTATTCAACGACACTATCGCAAATAATATCGCCTTTGGCATGGACAATGTTGATTCCGAAGATGTAATTAGAGCCGCCAAAATTGCAAATGCCCACGACTTCATATCTAAACTAGATAGGGGTTACGATACAAATATTGGTGAACGCGGAAACAAATTGTCGGGTGGACAAAAACAGCGTATTAGTATAGCTCGTGCTATTTTGAAAAATCCTAGCTTATTGATTTTAGATGAAGCAACCTCAGCTTTGGATACAGAATCAGAAGTATTGGTTCAAGAAGCGTTGGAATATCTACTGCAGGGAAGAACTTCATTGGTCATTGCGCACCGACTGAGCACGATAAAGAATGCAGACACAATAATCGTTTTGTCGAAAGGTGAAATTTCTGAATCCGGCAACCACGAAGAATTAATGTCAAACAAAGGAATCTATTTCAAGCTTTGTACCCTGCAGGGTATTTCAACTTAGAAACTCATTAATGTTTGTGGGTCAATCGGCTTTTGCTCGAACCACAATTCAAAATGTAAATGAGGACCTGTTGAGTTTTCACCAGAATTTCCTGCAATCGCTATCGGATCTCCAAGTTGAACCCGTTGTCCGCTGCTTTTCAAATTTACTTTGTTATGTTTGTAGATTGAAAGATAGCCATTTCCGTGGTCAATAATCAAGAAATTGCCATCGTTTTTAGTATAACCAGAATACACGATTACACCGTTCAAACAAGCTTTTATAGTCGCTTCTTTCTTGCAAACTATATCCACCGCAGGATGACGCTCGGCAGAAAATTTCTCAGAAATATAACCTTTCACTGGCGCATCAAACAAACTGCTCGTTATTGATTCTGGCGCCTTTTTTTGAACCGTTCTCATGTCATCTTTAACCTTTCTCGCTAACCTTCCTTCATCTTTTGTCGTAGCGATTTTCACATCTTTTAAGTTGATTGGCTTAATTTCTTGTGGTTTACTGGAAAGAGAATCAGGCGCGATTTTACCAAGGAGGACGTCTTGAATGTCTTTGATGAATTTTTCTTGAGATTTCATTTCTGATTCTAATTCATGTAAACGAACCATTTGACTTTCTAGTTTCTGTCTTTCAATACTTACATCATTGTTGGTAAACCACGATTTTGCTGGACCAAAAAATAAAAATAAAGAAACTAAAATCGAAAAAACTAGCAAAACAAGTGAAAACAAGGAAATAAGTCGAAACCAACTCGTGTTGAATGACCAATTGGTGTCAAAGGTATTCGGATTGCCAAAAGATACTGAGACATCCTCCCGCAACTTGTCAATAAAGTTTTTCCAACTACCCATGTTAACTTTTCTTTCGTCAAAAATACAGTTTCGCAGCGAATTGCCTCTGTTGGATGTTAAAAAAGCTTTATTTTTAAAGAAAATGGTCTGATTTTGTTTACTCCTATCAACTAATTGTTAAAATTTGCGTTAAATATAAAAAGAACGGTTTGGTAAAACATATTTTTCATATTGCACTGCTCTTGGTTTGCTTTGATAGTTTTAGCCAATTGGTTACAAGTACGGCACAATCGCCAGCTCAGTTGGTGCAGAATGTTTTACTTGGTCCCGGTGTAACTGTTTCAAACATTACGTACACAGGCTCTTTAGGGGCGATTGGCTCTTTTACAGCAAATGGAACTAATTTAGGAATTAATAGTGGTATCATTTTAACAACTGGAACGGTTCTAAACACCGGTCAAGGCCCTCAAGGTCCAAATAATAAACCGGATGCAGGTATAAATAATGGAGCTGGAGGAACAGCTCTTTTTAGCTCTGTCCTTCCCGGCTCGAATACATTTAATGCAGCTATCTTAGAGTTTGACTTCGTTCCTTATTCTGATACCGTGAGGTTTAAGTACGTATTTGGATCAGAAGAATATCCTGAATTTGTCGGCTTAGCTTTTAATGATGTTTTTGGCTTTTTTATAAGTGGTCCGGGTATTGCAGGACAACAAAACATTGCCCAAGTTCCAAATAATGGTGGCGTTATTTCAATAAACAATGTTAATAACGGGCCAAACAATAATGGACAATGCACAAATTGTAGCTATTATGTCAATAACGGAATCGGCACAAATGGACCCTATAATTCTTCTCCAAACTACATACAATATGACGGATTTACAAAAGTATTGGAGGCAATTTCAAAAGTTCAATGCGGCCAAACCTATCACCTAAGGATAGCCATAGCGGATGTAGCGGATGCAATATATGATTCTGGTATTTTTCTGCAAGCGAACAGCTTAAGCTCCAAAACACCTGTGGAAATAACCTACACCATGACATCGCAAGCATTCTCAGAGCCAAATATTATGGCCGAAGGCTGCGTATCTACTATCGTTACTCTTACCAGACAAGGAAATATATCCACTCCGTTTACTGTTCCCTTAAATGTAACTGGAACTGCAATACAAGGAACGGATTATTCCGCTATTCCTACATCAATTACTTTTGCTGCAAATCAAAGTACCACATCGTTTACTTTTTCAGCTCTTGCCGATGCGCTCGTAGAAGGTTTGGAAACCGTAATTTTAAACTTTTTATTGACAGATCCATGTGGCAATCAAACTCCGATTGTTCTAAATTTAGCTATAAATGATGTGCAGCCCGTTGCCTTAAATCTTAACGATACAACAGTTTTGTGTTCTGGTGACAATGTTCTTCTTAAGTCATTCCCTTCTGGCGGTGTTGGACCTTACACATATGTTTGGAGTACAGGTGCGACAACAAGCGAAATAACTGTTAATCCCACAACAACAACTAATTATTCACTCACTATTACAGACAATTGTTTGAACGAATCAGCGACAGCTAGTGTAACTGTCACCGTGCCAATCTACAGTCCGATTTCTTTGACTGTAACACCGGATATTACTGAAATTTGTCCCTATTTAAAAGACACGCTAACAGTAAGTGCAAGTGGTGGAACGGGCGTCTACACTTATCAATGGAAAAAAGTTGGGGGAAGCTTTTTAGGTAATAGCGCCACCATTTACATTCAACCAAGTCAAACAACAGTATACCGTGTAATTGTTAGAGATCAATGCAATTTAATTGACTCTGCAGATGTCACCTACACTGTGCTAAGTCCGCCACTTTTAATTACAATGTCACCAGATGTTCAAATATGTCCGGGTGAAGATGCTACCCTCTCTGTAAGCGCAACAGGTGGATTCGGTGCGTATTATTATGAATGGATTCAAAGTGGTGAAACGACTTCCTCTATAACTGTCAATCCTTTCATTACTACGAATTACACTGTTCATGTTTCTGATGATTGCCAAACCTTTTTTATTCCAGGTACAACTCAAGTAAAGGTGATTAAACCAGACGCGCAATTCCGCGTTTCGAGTCAGACTGTTATGGAAGGATTACCAATAACATTTCAAAACTTAACATTGAATGGTGCGAGTTATTATTGGGAATTTGGCGATGGGCAAAGTTCTATATTAGTTCATCCAAACAATACCTATGCTGAACCGGGCTACTATGATGTTTGGCTTATTGCAACTGACTCCAACGGCTGCATTGATTCAACGAAATTAGGTGTTCGAATACTTGAAGAAGTTTATTTGTACGTTCCGAATACATTTACACCGGATGGAGACAGGTTCAACAATGTTTTCAGTATTGAAGCCATTGGACTTATTAAATTCAATATTAAAATATTTAACCGTTGGGGGGAAATTATTTTTGAATCCTTCGATGATAAATTTGAATGGGACGGCGCTGTAACAGATACGAGGAAGATGCAAGATGGCATTTGCACATATGTCATCACATATTCTACACCTTATGACATAAACCAAACCAAAGTTGGCCATGTCAATATATTAAGATAAAATTAAAGCGACTTTGTTCTTCCTCCGTCAACGGGAATATTGATTCCGTTTACATACGAACTCATAGGTGATGCCAAAAATAATATTGCTTGTGCAATCTCTTCTGGTTCGGCGATTCGTTTCATGGGTGATTCTTGAGCCATTGACGAAAAAATTCCTTCAATAGATTCTGCGCTTAACGTTGATTTATTTTCGGCAATTGATTTTAATCTCTCCGTATTTGTCGCTCCTGGCAGGACATTGTTCACAGTAATGTTGTAAGGTCCTAGTTCATTTGCCAACGTTTTACTCCAATTTCCGACCGCACCACGAATAGTATTTGAAACACCCAATTGCGGCAAGGGCTGTTTTACGGAAGTCGAAATTACATTTATTATTTTACCGTATCGATTTTCCTTCATTTTGGGCAACAAAGCTTGAACCAAAATATGATTACAAATCAAATGTTGATTAAATGCCGAAAGGAACTCTTCAATTGGCGCGTCTGCTATTGCTCCGCCTTTCGGCCCGCCGGTATTGTTTATTAATATATCAGCGTGATTTCCTTTCGATACCCATGCGCGAATTACCTTTTGCAATCCTGTTGGGTTTGAGAAATCAGCAACTAAATAATCGTGTTTCTGGCCTTTAGAGGTGTCTAATTGAGAACAAACATCTTTTAATTTCGCCTCATTTCGTGCTAATAAAACAACTGAGGCTCCGCTTTTAGCTAAAATTTCCGCTGCGGCTTTCCCAATCCCTTGCGTACTTCCCGAAACTAACGCTACTTTATTTTGCAATGATATTTCCATAACTCAAATTATGGCTTGAAATTACTCAATTTCCTTGGTATTTTGCAGTGAAAGCCAAAATCATTTGAATGGTAAATTGTTCAAAAACTCAATTTGCTTTTTAAAATTAATTATTGTTTTTACCTTTAACAAAAAACAAAAAATATGCTCGCTCCTTTTAATCTTCAAAAATGGATAAATGATAATCGCAATTTATTAAAACCGCCTATTAGCAATAAGAACTTATATGTTGAAGCAGGAGATTTCATCGTAATGATAGTTGGAGGTCCAAATGCCAGGAAGGATTATCATTTCAATGAAACGGAAGAATTATTTTACCAAATCGAGGGTGATATTTTAGTTAAAATTCAACAAGGTGGAAAAGTAGTTGATGTTTCAATTAAAGAAGGTGAAATATTCTTGCTCCCAGCAAACACTCCACATTCGCCTATTCGAGGAGAAAATACTGTAGGATTAGTAATTGAAAAGGTGCGAAGAAATTCGGATTTCAAGGATGGTTTGATGTGGTTCTGTGAAAAATGTAATAGCCCTCTAGCGGATTATAGATTTGGTTTAGAAAATATTGAAGTAGATTTTCTATCTCGATTCAAAGACTTTTACTCTTCTCAAGAGAATAGAACTTGCAAAAAATGCGGACATGTTATGGAGATAGATGAACGCTTCGTTTAACTTAACGAATTAAAGTGATGTGCCCAGTCAAAATGTGTGGTTTTTCATAGAAATCGTAATAAACTAATTTCCATGAATAAACTCCATCGGGGCAGATTTGATTGTTATTATAAGTTCCATCCCAATAATTTGCATAGTCTGTAATCAAATGTATTTTCTCTCCCCATCGGTTATAAATATCCATTTTAAAAGATTTAACATTTGAATGGATAACACTGAAAATTGAGTTATACTGATCGTCATCTGGTGTAAAAGTATTTGGAATGTAAATTATTGGATTGTAAACTATTTTAACACCACTAGAAGCAGAACAGCCATTTTGATCCTCAAATGTTACCGTGTATAAAAATTCTTGGTTCGGATTAGCAAACGTTGTAGCACAAACTACACAACTCAAATAATCAGGAGGTGACCACGTAAAAGAACCCGGAATATTACTTTCAGCCGTTATTTCAATCAATTCTCCGAAAAATGCAAGATAGCTTGTTGGCACATTAACTAACGGTTTGGTGTATAAATTTACAATTACAAAAGCTGTGTCGACACAGCCATCTTCATCAATTCCAACAACTTGGTAATTTGTATTGATCATTGGTCGGGCGACAACAGTGTTTCCGTATTGACTTGACAATGTTCCTGTGGGCGACCAAATATAATCCGTTGCCCCTATTGCGCCAATAACAGCGGCATCCCCAGGACAAATAGTTGTGTCGCCATATCCTTCCACTGATGGAAATAAAACATCGGCAAAAATACTATCTGATACCGTTCCACAAGAATTCGTAAAATCACAGTAATAATACATGCCTTGACTAGGAGATAAGCTAACGGTAGGGCCTGATATTGGCATTATATTGATGTTGGGTGACCAATCGTAGATATCGCCACCAGAAACAGAAATAGTTTGACTTGTATTCACACAAATTTTGATTGTATCGCCAATAATAGGGATTGGTGGATTTGTAAAAACTGTAATTGTAACCGGTTCTTCGTGCACACAGCCACTACTCGTCGTGCCAGTTACTATATAATTTGTAGTTTGTGTTGGGGTGCTAATTGGATTTGCAATATTTGGGTCACTTAAATAAGTGGGCGGTGACCAAGAATAATTCACTGCTCCAGATGCCGAAAGGGCAACGACATTCCCTATGCAAATGCTCGTATCATTTGAAGCTATCAATAAATCGTTATGAACATTTAAAACGATTGAAATTGTATCGACACCACAAGAGTCCGAAATTATTACTGTGAAAATAGTGGTAACATTTATCGTCGCAAAAGGATCGCTAGAGGTTGAATCATCTAAAAATTGTCCAGGAGACCAATTATAGAGTTGACCTCCTGTTGCGTGTAATTGGTAATTCCCGCCTATGCAAATCGTATCAGTTGGCTGAACAACAACTCCTTGAAAATCTCCTACTTCTATTACAAATGAGGAAGTATCCGCTTGATAACAGCCGAGTGCATCCCAAGCAATTAAAGTTACTGTATAACTCCCTGCTCCCGGGTAAACGTGAGAAGGACTTTGCACCGAGGAAGACGTTCCATCTCCAAAAGTCCAGAAATAATTATCGGCATACAATGTATTGTTTTGAAATAGAACTGGTTCTGGATAACAGATTAGCGGATCCAAAACTGTTATTAATGGAATAATCACACTTAAATCAAATTTAAAAGCTGCTAAATTACAGTTTGAACTATTATTCGTTGTTGACCATGAACCGGTGGTTGAGGTGAATCCAGAAGAATTTCCTCCGCAAGCAGCACAAACAGCATGATAAACTCTTCCCTGTTTGTCAAACCGACTTGTCCCTCCATCAACATGTTTATTGCTATTCGAAATTCCACCAAAAAATGTAGCATATTTCAAGGTGGAGGCATTTGAACCAAGAACAGCTAAATAAAAATTATCTCCAAGAGTAGTAGATTGATAAGCGTCACTCGTTACTGGAAATCCGGTCACGGTTGAATTCGTTGCTTGACTCAACATCACATTGAGTGGCCCGCCCCAACCTGCAATATAAATATCGTAACAATCCGAAACTAAAAATGCAGTCGGCGACATTTCCACATGTCCAGAACTGGCGCCTATCATGGTCGCCCATTGAATACTTGAGAGGTTATTTGTGTATTTTCGGATAAATTGCCCAGAATTAGCATTCCCGTATTTTCCGGGCGTAATTGAATATGCACTTTCCGATTGACCTAAAATATATGGATCATTTTGAATATCAGTTTGAACAAAATAAACTTGGTCATATTCATTTTGACCGACATAAGTTCCGTTAAGTGTTTGACCCGTAAGTGGATTCAATTTCATCAAAAATCCGTCGCTCATTCCTCCATTAAAGGATAAATCTTCTCCTGACACAAAGACTAAATTTGTAGAAGTAGTTCCTCCAGCTACAAATACATTTCCATTGTAAGCAACTTGAATGGAGTAGCCCGCGTCAGCTCCTGATCCGCTAATGTAGCGGGACCAAAGCAAAGAATTTAAGCTTGGATTCATCTTAAAAGCAACTACACTTTGAGCGCCTTGCATAGTTTGTCCACCAGCGCCAACTAAAGGAAAATTAGTTGATGTGGTTGAGGTAACAACAAAAACATTATTTGTTGAGTCTAAGGTAATTTCTCCTCGATATGCATCTCCATAATTGTATTTCAAGGTTGACGATCCATTGTAACCGTCATTTCCACTTCCTCCAACAAATGTAGATGAAAGAATTGCTGTTCCATTTGGATTAAATCGCGTAATAAAAATATCCGAACCAGGAATGGAAGCTGATCCACTTTGAGGCACAAAAGCAGTTCCGCCATTAAAACTTGGATCATAAGCACCAACTGCTGGAAAATCTACTGAGCCCGTCATTCCTAAAACATATAATTCGTTATTCACACCGCATACCATGCTACTTGGAAATTCATTGGACGTAACCCCTCCTAAATAGGTAGAATACAATAATGAAGAACCATCAGAGGTAAATTTCATTATTCCAATATCAAAATTCTGATTAAAAAAACTCGTGCCGTTAAACGTTTGATCGTACGCTCCAGTCGTTACTGGCATTCCTTGGCCAAATACAATTCCTCCTGCAAACATGTTTCCTTGATTATCGGGTGTAGCGGTTGAACCCCAATTGTCAGCTGTTGAGCCACTAAATGTAGAAAATGTAAGGGTTGGATCGATGACTAACTCAAAATTTGGATCAAAATTTCCGAGAACGTAACTCAAAGTGGAATTATCAAGATGAAAAGCGATTTCAACTTTCCTTTTTTCTCCATCTATTATTTGCCAGGCTAATGGCTTACTTTCTGAAATGATTCCGAAAGAGTGGTAAATTTTTAAGTTGCCATTGTCGTCAATTTCAATATTATCTGCTCCTTCAATTCTGGATTGAATAACCGAAGGGTCGGTATTAGGTTGAACTAAAAAAGAATATTTTAATGCTCCAATTTCTCCAACATATTCAATGTCAATACCGGAATAAAAGTTATTTAATTTAGTTTTATGGAACGATTTTACAAAACTTTTCCATTTTGAACCGTCATTTCCAATGTAATAATTACTGTAAAATAACGATTCATCTTTATTGATTAATCCGCCCGAAAACTGGGTGTTTATAAATGTATTTCTTAAAAGATGTCCTTTGAAATGATCATCGTGCTCAGCCAATTTGTCGCCGTGTTTGTGCATCCCGGAGTGGAAATGAAAAGTCATACCCGTTTTTGTCAAGTACATTTCACCTTCTGATAATTTTATTTTATGCAGAATATCGTCATCCCATTGGCCTTGGTTGGAATGCAACCAAACCTTCTCATCTTGACTGTAGGCAGTCAAGATAAAAACATGGAACGAAAAAGATAAAATTATTTTTAGCATCTCACACAAACATAAGGCTTTTTAAATAAAGTTTCAATGAAAAAGCCTATCAATAAAAACCTGATTTTGTTTCTATTAAAACAGAAATAGTTGCTTTTGGTTGCCTAAAAACATTGTGAATGTCGCATTTCAAGAACCTCCGGCATTTGAAATCGGGAAAATTTACCCTCGTTCCAGCTAAATAGTGTAGTTTTGCAGGATATTTTTAAAAACGTTTTTTCGATGAGTGATCCAATTAAACACGAGTGTGGCATAGCTGTTTTAAGACTAAAAAAACCACTTCACTTTTATCTGGAAAAATACGGCAGTGCATTTTATGGATTAAATAAAATGCACCTTCTGATGGAAAAGCAACACAACAGAGGTCAAGATGGTGCTGGTTTAGCGAATATCAAATTCGATATGGAACCTGGCGAGAGGTACATTTCTCGCCATCGAAGTGTTGCAAAACATCCTATCGAAGACCTTTTCAATTACATTGGTGAAAAAATTCAAATACTTGAGGAAGAAAATCCAGAATTATTAAACGATGTTGACTACTTGAAAAAAAACTTGGGATTCACCGGAGAATTATTTTTGGGACACCTTCGTTATGGAACTTTTGGAAGAAATGCAATAGAAAGTTGCCACCCTTTTTTAAGACAAAACAACTGGATAACAAGAAATTTAGTTGTTGCTGGCAACTTCAATCTAACGAATGTTGATGAATTGTTCAATGTATTAGTTAAGCTCGGCCAACATCCGAAAGAAGTTTCTGACACGGTTACGGTTTTAGAAAAAATTGGGCATTTTCTTGATGACGAAAACGAAGAAATGTTTGATGTTTTAAAAGCTCAAGGCTACAACAACAAAGAAATTTACAATAAAATTGCTGAAAAGTTAGACATAGAGAAAATATTAAAAAAAGCCTCCGAAGATTGGGACGGTGGCTATGCTATGGCGGGATTAATTGGTCATGGCGATGCATTTGTTTTGCGTGATCCCTCTGGAATCAGACCCGTTTCTTGGTATGAAGACGATGAAATTGTCGTTGTTGCTTCTGAACGTCCAGTTATACAAACGGCCTTTAATCTCCGCGAAGATCAGATTAAGGAATTAAAGCCGGGGCACGCCTTAATCATAAAGAAAAGCGGCTTAGTAAGTGAAGTCGAAATAAATACACCGCTTGAACCCAAAAGTTGTTCTTTTGAGCGAATTTATTTCTCAAGAGGTAGCGACATAGAAATATACAAAGAAAGAAAGCAACTTGGCAAAAATATCGTTCCTCAGGTACTTAAAACGATTGGCTACGATTTGGATAATTCCGTTTTCTCTTTTATTCCAAATACCGCAGAAGTTTCTTTTTATGGTCTAATAAAAGGTTTGGAAGATTACTTAAATGATGAAAAATACAAAGCCATATTAGCATTAGGTAAAGATGTGACGCCTGAAAAATTAGAAGCAATAATTTACCGAAGAGCGCGAATAGAAAAAATTGCAATCAAAGATGCAAAACTGAGGACCTTTATTACACAAGATGATTCTCGTGATGACCTAGTTGCCCATGTTTACGATATCACATACGGATCGGTTGTTCGTGGCAAAGATAACTTAGTTATTATCGACGATAGTATTGTTCGAGGAACCACTTTAAAGCAAAGTATTCTTCGTATTTTGGATAGATTGGAACCAAAAAAAATTGTCGTGGTTTCCTCTGCTCCTCAGATTCGTTTCCCAGATTGTTACGGAATAGATATGGCTAAAATGGGAGATTTCATAGCTTTTGAAGCGGCGATTGCTTTATTAAAAGAGAACGGTCTGGAGCAAGTTATTGAGGATATCTATTTGAAATGTTTAAGTCAGAAGAACTTGCCGAAAGAGCAAATTAAAAACTACGTTAAAGAGATTTACGAACCATTTACAAATGAAGAAATCTCAGTGAAAATTTCACATTTATTGAAACCTGCTTGCGTGAAAGCGGAGGTAGAAATCATTTATCAAACGGTTGAGAACTTACACGAAGCTTGTCCGAAAAATCTTGGTGATTGGTACTTTACTGGTAATTATCCTACCCCAGGTGGAAACAAAGTAGTAAACAAAGCGTTTATTAATTGGAAAGAAGGAATTAATGAACGAGCTTATTAATTTGAAAATAATTTGAAACGCAAAACAGCCATATTTTTTTATTCATTGGGCGGATATGTTTTGCTTCAATTTGCTTGGTGGGCCTATCATTTAATTGAACTCACCCAAATTAATGTCATAGAAGATACAGAAGTTTCCAGAAAAGTATTTATGATACTGGGCGAAGGGCTCGTATTTTTTCTAATTATCATGATAGGCTTGTGGCAAATAAGAAAATCAAGTAAAAAGGAATTAAAATTAGCCGAAAGGCAGCGGAATTTTTTACTCTCTGTTACCCACGAACTCAAAACTCCACTGGCGGCAAATAAATTGTTTTTGCAAACAATAAAGAAACGAGATTTCGAAATGATACAGCGGAATGAGCTTCTTGATAGAGCCATTTCAGAAAATGTTCGTCTCGAAAACATGATTGACAATATTCTAAATGCCACGCGATTAGAACATCAAGCGATTTATTTGAATCGAGAGAAATTCTTATTGGATCAACTCCTCTTTAAAATAGTTGACCGCTTTGAAAAAATCTATCAGGTTGAAACAATTCAGACAAAAATAGAATGCGACATTCCTATAATCAGTGACAAAGCGATGCTCGAAACGATAGTTGTGAACCTCATTGAAAATGCCCTTAAATATGCTGGAGACGAAGCAAAAATCATACTTTCTGCGCACAAGAAGGCCAATAATGTGATTTTTTCCGTGGAAGATAATGGGCCAGGTGTTCCCGTGGAAATTCAAAAAGATATTTTTGACAAATTTATGCGTTCCGGGAATGAAGAAACTCGAACAAAAAAAGGAACAGGTTTAGGCTTATATATTTGTAAAGAATTCGCCCATCTAAACAAGGGTAAAATAAGCTATAAAAACGCTCTCCCAAAAGGCGCCATTTTTGAAGTAAGATTAATGCAATGACAAAAAAATTCGGACTGATAATATTAGATGGTTGGGGATTGGGCAAAAAAGACAATTCTGATGCCGTTTATCAAGCCAAAACACCATTCTTGGATAGTTTAATGGCGAGTTATCCGAACACCACCTTGACAACCTTCGGAGAAGCTGTCGGTTTGCCTGAAGGACAAATGGGAAATTCTGAAGTTGGTCATCTAAATATTGGGGCTGGACGGATCGTTTATCAGGAATTGACCAGAATCAACAAGTCCATTCGAGACGGTGATTTTTTTAAAAATGACCGTCTTTTAGACGCTATGAAATTAGCAAAAGAGGGCAAGCGAAAATTACATCTTATTGGTTTAGTTTCTCGCGGTGGCGTCCACAGTTCCCAGGAACATCTTTATGCACTTTGCGATATGGCAGAGCAACACGGTTTGAAAAACGTTTACATTCATGCATTTACAGATGGTCGTGATTGTGATCCCAAAAGTGGTCGCCATTTTCTTGGTGAGCTAGAAAAATATATTGAAAATAAAAGCGCCAAAGTCGCTACAATTATTGGTCGATATTTCGCCATGGATAGAGATAATCGCTGGGAGCGAGTTGCGGAAGCCTATCATGCCATTGTTAATAGAACGGGAACTCATTATGAAAATTCAAACTCTGTATTTGAGACCGTTTATAGCAAGGATATAACGGACGAATTTATACCGCCAAGTATCATTTCTGTTGGGAAAGAAGTTGACGCATCTATTTCAGAGGATGATGTTGTTATTAACTTTAATTTCAGAACAGATCGTCCCCGAGAAATCACGACAGCTCTTTCCCAAAAAGCATTTCCAGAGCAAAATATGCACCCTCTAGTTTTGCATTATTTCAGCATGACGATGTACGATGAAAACTTCAAGAATATCAACGTAATCTTTACAAAAGATAATTTAAAGAACACACTGGGCGAAGTCCTTTCAAAGCTAGAAAAATCTCAAGTACGTATTGCTGAAACAGAGAAATATCCGCACGTTACCTTCTTTTTTAATGGAGGACAAGAAAAACCATTTTTAGGTGAATCGCGAATATTGGTGAATTCTCCAAAAGTAGCGACTTACGACTTACAGCCAGAAATGAGTGCAATCGAAGTCAAAGATAAAATTGTAGAATACATGCAGACTGATACTCCAGATTTCATATGTTTAAATTTTGCAAATCCTGATATGGTTGGGCATACTGGTGTTTTTCCTGCAATAATTAAAGCGGTTGAAACAGTCGATCAATGTTTAAAAGAAGTTATTCAATCAGGCAAAAAAATGGGCTACGAATTTTTAGTCATCGCTGATCATGGAAATGCTGATTTTGCAATAAATACTGATGGAACTCCAAATACAGCGCATAGCATGAATCCCGTGCCTGCAATTTTGGTAACCGAAAATAGAGATCTACAACTTCACCGAGGTATACTTGCCGATGTTGCTCCAACAATTCTGCGCCGAATGGGAATTGCCGCCCCTATAGAAATGGATGGGAAATCAATGGTTCAACCGTAAAAATAGAATGACAAGTAAACGTATAAAAGTTAAGTTCACCTCCTACGAAAAATTCGTCATTGCACTATTAGCTATTGTACAATTCACAGTAATTTTAGACTTTATGGTACTCTCACCTCTTGGTGCGATTGTTCTTGAAGAGCTCAGTATTACAACTCAACAGTTTGCAATGGTAGTTTCGGCTTATGCAATTAGCGCTGGAGCTTCTGGTTTGGCCGCAGCTGGTTTTGCAGATAAATTTGATCGAAAAAAACTATTGCTTTTCTTCTATGCCGGATTTATTTTAGGGACCTTGTTTTGTGCCCTTGCACCTAACTATGAATATTTGTTAGCCGCACGAATTGTCACTGGAGTATTTGGCGGTGTTATGTCTTCTATCAGTTATGCGATAATTACGGACCTTTTTCCCATTGAAAAGCGTGGCAGCGTAATGGGATTTGTTCAAACCGCATTTGCTGCTAGTCAAGTTTTAGGTATTCCAATTGGTTTGTATTTGGCTAATAAATTCAATTGGCATGCCCCCTTTTACGTAATTGCTATCTTCTCGTGCCTCGTGGCTCTTGTTGTTGCCTTAAAACTTAGACCAATCACAGAGCACATATTGGCAAACAAAGGAAGGAATCCTGTTGCGCACATACGCCAAATCCTTACAAATAAAAATTATTTAATTGGGTTCTCGGCAACAATTCTACTTGCAACAGGGGGCTACATGCTGATGCCTTTTGGAAGCGAATTTGCAAATGAAAATCTTGGTATTTCATTAGATGAACTGCCCTTCTTATATCTAGTAACGGGTATTTTCTCATTTATTTTCGGGCCAATTATCGGGCGGCTTAGTGATCGCGTAGGAAAATTCAAAATATTTCTTTTTGGAACGTTGGTAACGATAGCTTTTGTTGGTGTTTATACCAATTTGGGTGCAACACCGCTTTGGTTAGCAATCGTTTTAAATGTATTCCTATTCATAGGAATTAGCTCTCGAATAATTGCTTCTTCGGCTTTGATTACATCTGTCCCTGAGGCTCAGGATCGTGGCGCATACATGAGTGTAAACTCATCTGTTCAACAAGTTTCTGGAGCCATAGCATCCTTATTGGCCGGAGCTATAATATACCAAGCGATTGATGGGAAATTAATGAATTATCCAATATTAGGCGCGACGGTCATTCTCACGATGATTATCTCCATTCTTTTGATGCGCAGAGTTGATAAAATGATTAAAAAGCGAGATAATCAATAATACTCGTATTCCTTTATTCGAAGAATCGTAATGTTGGAACTGCCTCGTTCCTGCACCAGAAAAGCAGAAGGCAAATTGGAAATTTCGTTGTACAAAAATTGTGTTTCTTTCGTTAATTTGCTGTCTAAAAATTCCTTCTTTTCAATTAAATTACCTTTTTCGTCGTAGCTAAATGTCCAAGATTCTTTGCTGATTTCTTGTTTAGAAGTTAACACCTTTTTTTGAAGCAACTTACCTTTATTATCGTAATCAAAACGAATGACCAAACCTTCATTTGTGGAAATAAATCTATCCTCCTGCTTAACTAGCTTGCCATTTTCATTAAAAAAAGAGGTCAATTTTGCGTAAGGTGTGCCTTGTTTATTCAAGCGTATTTTAACTGGATTTCCTTGAAATTCTTCCTCTCTAAAACGTTCACTATATTCTTCCTTCATTACAGGAATCCCAGTAAAATCGATTGCCCTTCTATATTCTTCTACTAAAATTATCTCTTTATTCTGATTAAAAACTGTCGTTTTGTAGGAGAAAAACTCATGTGTTCCCATACTTTCGAAAATCAATAAACCTTTGTCGTTATAGAAATATTTTGTCCAGACCGTATCCAAAGTTCCATCGTCCTTTCGAGTTTCATATGATTGGGAAATTCTTCCAAGACTATCAAATTCGAATATCTGCCAATAATTCGTTTCTCGCATGGGATAACCTGCCCGCTTTAAAGTGAAGCGTCCATTTATACTTTTAATCTTTCTCTCTTTAATGAATTCTGCGTTAAACACCCAATTGTCAGATAATTGTTCGCCATTCTGGTTGGTAAAAATCTGTCCATCAGATGACCGTGGCAGAAAGAAGAGAAAAAGTAAAAACCAAAAATGCATCGTCAAAAATAATAATCTATCATTAAGAATAAAACCAAAATCAACTTACTTCTCATGGCGTATATGTTAAAACTATAATGCAAGTGCAGGAAAACGTAACAAAAACAGTGTGAATTCCGTTAAACAGGTATAGCACACTTAAATAAATGTCAAAAAAAGGACTTTCTCGTATTTTCTGCTGGAGCAAATGGATTTTTGCTTCCGTATTTTTCTTGTGTTTACTTATTAGTTTGAGTGTATATCTGTTCCGCGATAAAGTTGTCGGAATAGTTGTTGTCGAAATAAATAAAAACTTAAATACACCTGTTAAAGTCGGCAATGTCGATTTGACTTTTTGGGGTTCTTTCCCAAATTTAAGCGTCGACTTTAATGAAGTATTTGTGCACGATGCTATTCCAGAAGCGAATCAAAGTGACACTTTATTTTATTCGAAAAAAATTCGTTTGAAGTTCAATCCAATTGATATCCTGAACAAAAACTACAAGGTTAAAAAAATTGAAGTTTTCCCGGGATATGGTCACATTAAGCATTTTGCAGATGGTCGCTCAAATTATGATATTTTTAAACCTTCTACGGACACAACGCCTTCGCCATTTCAATTCACCTTAAACGAATTATACTTTGAAGATTTCCGATTGGATTATTCACATTTTGGGACTGCCCAGTTCCATGCCACTCGCTTAGCTGATTTTCGTTTGTCTGGCGATTTTACCGAAAAAGTTGCTGACTTGACAGCCGAAAGTAATCTAGAAATTATTTACGCACAAAGTGGTGAAGTAAAGCTTGTTGAACATAAAGCTGCTTACTTCAAATTAAAATTGCGCATTAACCAAGAGGATGGTACAATCAATTTACCTGATGCATCCGTCCAAATTGCTAATCTTCCTTTTATATTTGGACTAGATGTCAACGAGAAATTAATTGACGTACGACTAAACGCAAATAACTTACAATTAGTAGATGTAGCTAGAAACATCCAACACCAAGGCACAAAAAAAATAGCAGATCTTAGGGGAACTGGAACTGTTCAATTTAATTTTCATTATACCGATGAACGCAAAGAAGACGCGTCGGGAAAAATCGAATGTAACTTTGGCGTGAAAAACGGCAATATCGTTGAACCAACTGAAAATTTGTTGATTTCCAATATCAATATCAATGGTTTTTATGGAAACACAAATAAAAAATTGGGGGAGCACCTTTCCTTAGACAAATTAAATTTCCAAACAATAGCTGGACCTTTCGCCGGAAATTTAATGATAACTGAATTCAATCAGCCTCATTTTCAAGGAAAAGCAATTGGTTCGATTGATTTGGCAATTCTTCATGCAATTTTTCCTTTGCCCTCAATTCAGAGTACATCAGGAAAAATTGCCGTTGATTCAAAATTCGATGTAAAATCGACAACTGCTGGCGCCGAAATTAGAAACTGTGATGGGAATATTGATTTCGCAGATGTTCAATGTCAATTGGTTAATGACAAACGTTATTTTGATCACATCACTGGTCGTTTTTACTGGAAAGATAATATTGCTGGATTAGAAAAATTAAGTCTTACCATTGGAAATTCAGATTTATCCTTGGATGGAAAATTTGAACAACTCCAAGCTTATTTGAATAATACAGGCAAATTAAAAGCGGATATTAAGATAAGGAGTGCCTTCTTAGATGTTCAAGATTTCTCCACTTCAACAAAAGCAGAAGAAATAGCGAATGGAAGAAATTATATACTGCCGAATAACATAGACGGAAACCTTCATCTAATGGCCAATAATTTGACGTATGAAAAACATCAATTCAAAAAACTGTCTACCGAATTAGTCATTTTTGAGCGCAACTTGCATTTCAACCAATTATCCCTTCAAAATTCGGAAGCCGATATTGTCGGAAACCTATTAATTCGAGAAAAGTCACCCGAAATTTTCACTATAAGTACAAATGCACATTCAAATAATATTTCATTCGCGCCACTTTTTGCTGAATGGGATAATTTTCAACAAACGGTAATCTCTTCAAATAATATAAGTGGAAAAGCAATTATCGATTTGCAATTTTCTGCGCCTTTTGACCTAAAATCTGGAATTAAATCAAAAGATATTGTTGCAACTGTAAAAATGAAAATCGATGACGGTCGACTAAAGAATATAGACGCCTTCAAATCGATTACAGTGAGTTTAAAAGAATCCGTTATGACGCGTATGATTTTGAAAGAAAACAATATTCAAAATTTTGAAAATAACTTGTTGGACTTGAAATTTGCAAGCATAGAAAATACATTCACCATTTCAAATGGTCGATTATCTATTCCACGAATGACGATTATTTCAAATGCCCTAACAGTTAATCTTTCCGGTGTTCACGACTTCGACAATCAGATTGATTATCATTTAGACTTTAACTTAAGAGACATAAAGAAAAAGCAAACAAAATCAGAATTTGGAGAGATCATTGATGATGGAACAGGCCTACAATTGTTTGCACACATGTTTGGCCCAATAGATAACCCGACAATTAAATGGGACCAACAAGCTAAACGAGAATTAGTGAAAGCTAATATTGAAGCCGATAAGCAGACAGCAAAAGAAATGTTGAAAGCAGAATTCGGATTGTTTAAGAAAGACAGCACATTACGTGTATATCAAGTAAAAGAAAAACCAAAAGAAGAGATACAAATAAATTTTGGAAAAACAGAAGAAACAGAGGTTGTTGAAGATGTGAAAGTCAAAAAAGACAACAAAATCAACAAAACTGTACAGAATTGGAAAAACGAGGCTGACAAAGCAAAAGACAATAAAATTAAATTCATTTCAGACTAAGACGATTCGAAAGAGTCGTTTTTTTTTAAGCAAAAAATTATGACCAAATTTGTCATGATAATATTTGTCATGATAATATTTGTCATGATAATATTTGTCTAAAATGAAGTCTCTATTAAAAAATGCTAGAAATGTAAAAGGTTTACTTACATGTGAAGTGGCAAATTTACTCCGCATAGATCAAGCACTAATAAGCAAATTTAAAAGTGGAAAGAGAATACCAACAAGCGAGCAAATTAAAGCATTGTCACACCATTAGGAAATCCCTTTTGAAGAATTGCAAATAGCTTGGTTAAAAGAAAAAATATTAGCGGAAATAGGACATGAATACTTTGCTAACGAAGCTTTGCAATTGGTGCAAGAAGAAATAAGCAAATACAAAAATAACTCTTCAATTTCGTATGAACCAAGTCTACAAAAAGTATTATATGAAATTGACCAATTAAAGTCAAAGCTGGATAAATTAAGAGAGTTTGATAGTTACAGAATTGCTCAGGCATTGGATCTTGAATATACTTTTGAGAGCAATAGAATAGAAGGTAACACTCTTACTCTCAAGGAAACGGATTTGGTCATAAATGAAGGTCTTACAATAGCAGGAAAAAGTATGCGAGAGCATCTGGAAGCTATTAATCATAAAGATGCGATTGCTTATGTAAAAGATTTGGTGCAACGCAAAATAAATATCACAGAACGTGAAGTTTTAAGGGTTCACAATTTGATTTTACGCGGCATTCGACCAGAAGATGCTGGCCGATATAGAAACGTAAAAGTAATGATAAAAGGTATAGCGCACATATACCACCTCAATCATACTTGGTGCCAAAACAAATGGAAGGTTGTTTCAACTGGTTTATCAAAAATAGAAATAGGCTACATCCAGTAATTTTAGCGGCAGAAATGTACGAAAGATTGATTACTATCCATCCTTTTATTGATGGAAATGGGAGGACATCTCGTTTAATAATGAATATGTTATTACTAAAAAATGGTTGCGTTATTGCCAACATAAAGGGCGACTATGAAAATCGGATGGCCTATTATGATGCTTTAGAAAAAGTACAAACCAATGAAAGCAAAGACTCCTTTCATTTGCTGGTTGCGAGAGTAGAAAAAGAATGCCTAGAAAGATATTTAACTTAGTTTTTAACCAATTTCACGTGTGCTTTTTTTGTTCCATCACTGACAGATACAATGTATAATCCGCCTGGTAAACTTGAAATATCCATTGTTCCTTTATAAATTCCTGATTCGGAATCAAAAGTTTGAACTTTTGAGACTTTACCCAAATTATCAATCAATTTAACTTCAACTTTAGTTCCAAAATTACGGAACCCAATGTTCAGTTTATCTTGAGCCGGATTTGGAGAAACTTCTAATTCTGGCAAATCATTCAATTCCTCGTAAGATAGCGGGAAATTAACCGTAAAATTATAGTTGATATTGTCCCCGAAATCCCCATTAAAAAATTTTAAAACTTGTCCTCCAACTTCTTTAAAACGAGTGTAACCATTTCCGTCATTATTTGCCCAAAATGAAATACCATCGTCATCTAAGTCTGAAACCTTGTACGTAAAACATCCCATTGGAAGGTCGACCGTATCGCGATAAGTTGTATTTGCACTCATACCTGTTCTGGAAACAATTACATTTCCTTGTTCATCTGTTAATTGATAGCTGTTTTCGCCGGGAAACAGATTTGTTTTAAACTCAATTACGATATTTGATGGCATTACATCAGGAATAGAGAAGTCTGTTTGGAAATGATTATTAAAGTCATAAACATCAGTTCCACCATTTGGATTTTTCACTTCCGCATGGAAAACGTTATTTGCAGGAGCAAGTGTTGACCACAATTCATATGAAGATGGCAGCTCCACCTCTTCTGTTAAATCTGGAGCTAAGGAACCCGACCAATTATATACACTTGGTGAAGATGAACTATTCACCCAATAGTTCACAGTTGCAGAAGTTAAAACTGTTGAGCCTGTATTTTTTAAGATCACTTTTGGTGTGTGACAAATAGAGTTAAATCTTGTAAACTCTACCTGATTTGAGGGTTGACTGATTTGAACAATTGAAGCATCCAAGGTTTTGTTTATTGGACCATAAGTTACCAATTGGTTGCTCACGATATAATTGGAACTCCCTGATGCTGTTGTAACCCCATAATCCAAATTTACAGGCGAACCTGGCGTTACCATTGATGTTATATCACTATGTTGAACATCAGTTGCCATTCCGGGACACCATCCTGCTCTATCATAAATCCATGTTCCTCCTTGCGGGTAAACTGGGTTTTCGCCACATTCTTTCCAGACATTCCATGAAAATTCAGTTGCGCCACCGTTCACATTTAAGAAATGTTGTCTTGGAATAAATTCACCTTCTTGCCCGTGACCTGAAACAGATGTTCGCACTTTAAAGACACTTCCTGAGGCCAACGTTGGCACATCAATAGGTTCGAAGTATTGATCACTCATAATTGAAGAATAACCTCTTGATTCTGTTCTCCAAACTTCGCGAATATCTAGAACATCTCTGTAAGGAGTTCCAACAATAAACAAAAATTTAATATCCATGTCTTCTTGCCATTGACCGCCGCGCTCCATAGTTATTCTCTTATTGCCTTTTAGAATTGGAGAATAATCCGTTAGGTCAAACATCCAAGTTTTTCCGTTTTGTCCCATGTTTAAATTGATTCCATATGGAGTGACGAATGACATAATTTCAAATTTCATAGGCCAACGATTTATATAAGTCAAATTAGTTGGAGTTAAAGAACCATTTGAAGCCACTGGTGTAGTATTTATCAAAGCGCCTGTTGTGCCATCGTATACATTTTGAGGAACAGCATTCCAAACAGACAAGGTTGAAAGACTTACTACCTGATCATTTAATAAAGTTCCTGCTTGCGATATAATTCCAAATTCTTCAATTGTATTCGGAATTAATTGAGTAGAATCCATTACTACAAGAGGCGAAACAGTAGTGGAATATGAACCATTGAATAATTTCAAACTGGGACGTATTCCTGTAGAAGTGAAAAATTTATTTAAGTCGGTTCCTTTAGTAGACCTCCAGGCAGCAGAAGCATTTGAAGTTCCAACAACGGCATTTACTGAAAGGTCATTAATTGAATTTCCCGCGCCTTCATTCATTGGATAATAGGCAACTAAATTAGAATATTGCGGGTGGTTTGAATTAATTGGGGAACTCATCCAATTTGCTATTTCTGATACGGTAAGGGCTTTTTTCCAAATAACTAACTCGTCTATACTTCCTTTGTAATTATTCGTGTACGTCGCACTTTTTCCTACAACCAAATGAGCAATATCAATTGGTTTTATTTTTCCTGTTCCTGAATGCCAGAGGCTTCCATTCAAATAAATTTGCATAATTCCTGAAACAGCATCTTTCACAAATGCCCAATGATTCCATTGACCTTCATATTCCGAAACAGTTGCAGCTTTATTAATCCTATCGTATGCAGGGTTGCCGCCGCAATCCCAATATATAGATTCGTTACTCCAAGGCAAATGTATGTTTAGATCTCTTTCTCCACCAGCGCCAAGACCTTCAATTATAGAAGTATTCGCTGGCAATTGATTTGCGTCGCCAAATGCCCAGAAAGAAACTGTAACTTCATTAGTAATCCCGCTCAAACCTGAAACAGGTAGATCGATATGTCCATTGCCGCTCAAATTCTGGTAGTAGCCATTATTAGTAGAAATTCCCAATGATGCAAGAGAAGGCGTTCCTTCAATTAGAACATCGTTCGCAGCTACTCCACTTGTAAATGTAAATTCAAAAATTAAGTTATCCGAACCATTCCACACAAATGGTGTGTAAAACTGAACACGATTGACTCCTGTTGCAAAAGAATAATTACTGAAAAACACTTCTGTAAAACCAAGATTCTCAATGTTCACAGAATCTAAAGCCAAAGCTGAAGTACCTTTTATTTTTACACGTAAAAACTGAATATTTCCTGAACTCAAGGCATTTAACAAAAACCCATCAATATTGCCCGCCACTAATCCCGCACTTGTTAATTCTGATACCGAATAGAGAAATTGAGACTTCCCTGACAACTCAGAACCTTTAAACGCCCGAGAAGTTGGAGTTGTTCCACTCAATATTTGATATTGGTTTTCACTATTGATAGAATTTAAATTTACCTGTTGCTGCGTATATTGAAAATAATCATATGTTGGTTGAGTTGTATAATTAAATGTTGCGCCGGTAAAACCCGAAATGGTATGTGAAGGTTTTAAACTGGCTAAAGAGTCTACTCTTGATGAATCATGGACATACGTATTACAACTGTAATCCCATTCACCACAACCTAAATTAGTATTGCTTCCTGTAGATACAGCCCCGTTTTTACAACGCATGTTGTATTGCATAATAATTTTTTCAAATTTCAATCCAGGTATATTAGGGAAAGAAATAATGGTATCTCGATTTCCTGAACCGTACGTCATTCCATAATTGAACGTGTTTACGACAATTGTGTCTCCAGGATTTTGACCAAACGATAGGTTAGTAAAAATTAGAATAGAGAATAGGATGAGTGTTATTTTTATTGTTTTCATAGTATAAGTGCTAATTATTTCAAAATTCAGTCAATTTAATTCATTACAAATAGAAAAGATTCATTTACCTGAGAGACAAATATAGGACAATCAAAAAAAATCCAAGCTTAATGTTTAATAATTCGCAAATTAAGGGGTTTTGAAAATGAATTTTTCTTTCTTCAATAAAAGTCGGTACTTTTGCTGTCAGAATGGTAAAAATACGAGATATTGAATTGGGAGACTTCCCTCTTTTGTTGGCTCCAATGGAGGATGTTAGTGATCCTCCGTTTCGTGCACTTTGCAAAAAACATGGTGCTGACTTGATGTATACAGAATTTATCTCTTCTGAAGGTTTGATTCGTGATGCTGCCAAATCTGTTATGAAAATGGATATCTATGAATATGAACGCCCTGTTGGAATTCAAATTTTTGGCTATGACATTGACAGCATGACGCAGGCTACGCAAATCATAGAGAAAACAAATCCTGATATTATCGACATTAATTATGGATGCCCAGTAAAAAAGGTGGCCTGCAAAGGAGCTGGAGCAGGAATTCTTCAAGATATTCCAAAAATGGTTCGTATGACAGCAGCCATTGTGAAAGCGACAAATTTACCCGTTACCGTTAAAACACGTTTGGGCTGGGACGATCACACTAAATTTGTCGTTGATGTCGCTGAACGCCTTCAAGATGTTGGAATTGAGGCTATTTCTATTCACGGACGAACGCGCAAGCAAATGTATAAAGGCGATGCCGATTGGACATTAATTGGTGATGTGAAAAACAATCCAAGGATGAAAATTCCAGTTTTCGGAAATGGAGATATTGATTCACCTGAAAAAGTGCTTGAATACAGAAATAAATACGGTATTGATGGCATAATGATTGGCCGAGCTAGCATTGGTTACCCTTGGGTTTTTAATGAAATAAAACACTTTATGAAAACTGGTGAGCATTTAGCGGTTCCCGGAATAAAGGAACGTGTTCAAATCACTAAAGATCATTTATTAATGAGTGTAGACTGGAAAGGTGAAATCTTAGGTGTTGCCGAAATGAAAAGACATTACTCCAATTATTTCAAAGGAATTGCACATTTCAAGGAACACAGGATCAAACTAGTAACCTCATTTAATTTACAAGAAATAATAGATACCCTTGACAATATCGAGGCAAATTCAGAACAATTTGAATTGGTCGTATAATTTCTTTCTTGCCCCTTTCAGTTTTTCCTTATCTTTAGACTTAAAATTTTTTAAAGTCAAAGAATGCAACGATATCAAAGCTACGCGCTCGGTAAATGGATAGACGGTGAAGGAGTAGAAACTAATCTTTACAACGCGATAACAGGAGAACATTTTGGTGAAACTTCCAGTATAGGTCTGGATTATAAGGCTTTGATGGAATACGCAGTTAAAACTGGCGGTCATACCTTGCGTAAAATGACTTTCCAAGAACGCGGCAGAATGCTTAAGGCTCTAGCTCTTTTTCTAATAGAAAAGAAAAACTATTATTATGAGGTAAGCGCTTGGTCTGGCGCTACAAAAGTTGATTCTTGGATAGATATTGAAGGTGGAATTGGGAATTTGTTTGCCAATGCATCACTTCGTCGACAATTTCCAGATTTACCTTATAACGTCGACGGAATCGCTGCGCCGATGTCAAAAAATGGCTCGTTCATTGGCCACCACATTATGGTACCGAAAGAAGGAGTTGCAATTCATATAAATGCATTTAATTTCCCTATTTGGGGAATGCTAGAAAAAATAGCCGTGAATTTCATGGCTGGCGTGCCTGCAATTGTCAAACCTTCTGAGTTTACTTGTTACTTAACAGAAGTTATGGTTCGCGATATTATTGCCTCCAAAATTTTGCCTGAAGGAGCCTTGCAATTGGTTTGTGGACTAGGGCGTGGTATTTTGGATTTCGTAGACTCTCAAGATGTTGTAACCTTCACAGGAAGTGCAGTAACAGGCAAAAAACTCAAATCATTGCCTCAGTTCGTTGAAAAAAGTGTGCCCTTCAATTTGGAAGCAGATTCATTGAACGCAACTGTTTTAGGAAAACATGCAGGACCAGGAACAGCGGAATTTGACTTATTCATAAAAGAAACAACAAAAGAAATTACCGTAAAAGCTGGACAGAAATGTACGGCTGTTCGAAGAATTATTGTCCCTGAGGAATGGATTGACGAAGTTCAAAAAGGAATTTCTGCTCGATTGGCTACAACAAAAATTGGTGACCCTAGTCAAGAGGGAGTTAGAATGGGTGCTCTTGCAACACGGACTCAGGTTGATCGCGTTACCGAATCTGTAAATATGCTAAAACAATCGCAAGAAATCGTTTATGGTGATATGGAAAACTTTGAAGTTTTCGGTGCTGATAAAAATCTAGGTGCTTTCTTTTCCCCGATTCTCTTCAGAAACAACGACCCTTTCAACAAAACGGATTGTCACGATATTGAGGCATTTGGACCAGTTTCAACGATAATGCCTTACAAGACAATTGACGATGCCATTAGACTTGCCAAAATGGGTAAAGGTTCCTTAGTTTCTTCTATTGTCACCCCAAATGACCACGAAGCGAGAGAATTCGTTGTCGGTGCTGCAAGTATGCACGGTCGAATATTAGTATTGAACGAAGCTTGCGCGAAAGAAAGCACAGGTCACGGTTCTCCAATGCCTTTGCTAACTCACGGGGGACCTGGTCGCGCTGGAGGAGGAGAAGAAATGGGCGGAAAGCGAGGAGTCATGCATTATCTGCAAAGGACGGCTATTCAAGGACATCCAACAACAATCACTCATATTACAGAGCAATTTCAAGTTGGCGCTGAAATGCCTGAGGCAAATCCACATGTATTCAGAAAACACTTTGAAGAACTGGTAATTGGTGAAACGGTTTTTACACATAAACATACCGTTACGGACGCGGACATCGTCAATTTTGCGAATGTTTCTGGTGATAATTTCTACGCGCATATGGATGCAACATCTTTGGAAGGAACAATTTTCGAAAGTCGTGTTGCTCACGGATATTTCATACTTTCCAAAGCGGCAGGTTTGTTTGTGGACCCAAAAAAGGGACCCGTATTGTTGAATTACGGTTTAGATGAAGCGCGATTTGTTAAACCTGTTTACCCTGGTGCTACAATTGGCGTTCGTTTTACAGTTAAAGAAAAAATAGATCAAGAAAAGAAAAGTGAAGATGATATTGCAAAAGGCATCGTTAAATTTTTAGTTGATGTTTATGACGAAACTGGAGAAACCGTAGCTTTGGCAACGATTTTAACGATGGTTAAGAAAATCAACCAAAATTAATGTAACTCTCTTTTCATCATTTGGCTGCTGATTCTATTGCTTTTACTACTTGTATTTGCGCTATGTTTAGAAGATAGTTCAATAACTTAAACCACTACTTAGATAAACCGTTTTCATATCCTGAAAACGGTTTTTTTATGCCCCCTATTTAAAATTGAAAATAGACGAAAGGTTTACTTACGTCGGAAATAGCTTGATACATTAAGATCAAGATTATAGAAACAGAAAAAACCTTCATCGGAATAGATAATTTTTCAAACTGCAGTTCCCAAGCTAATTTTATTCTAGAAGGTAACCAATGGAGTGCAAAACCTGTGATCATAACGATAAAAACAGAGCTATATGTTGACATAACTTTTAAGAAAACCGCCCAAGTTAAATCAAAATGAAACGCAATTTGATTTAACATGACCATCGGTTGGCCATCATCTTCTAAGCGGAACCAAATTCGCGTAAACGTTATAAAATTGAAGGTTAAGAAAATCTTCCAAAAATGAGTCAATGGCCCTCTTTTGTCTTCATAAGGACTGATTTTCCTCCAATAATTATAAATAATTAATGCTAAACCGTTCATCGCTCCCCAAATCACGAAATTTTCACTCGCACCGTGCCACAATCCTCCGACGACCATAGTGATCAATAGATTCAAATCGCGGTGAATCAGTTTTTTGAAATTTTTCACAAACAAAACACCGTAAACATAAATTATCATCAAGCCGAGATAAACAAAAATCAATTCGTACCATTTGGTGATCAAGATGAGGAAGACAAAAACTACTGTTGATGCGATATAAGTTCCTATACCTCCCGTTCGATTTCCTCCTAAAGGAATATATAAATAGTCGCGCAACCAAGACCCTAAAGATTTGTGCCACCTTCTCCAAAAATCTGCAACGCTGACAGCCTTATATGGAGAATTGAAATTTTCTAACAACTTGAAACCCATCAATCGTGAAATTCCAATTGCCATATCAGTATAGCCTGAAAAATCTCCATAAATTTGCAAGGAATAACCCCACATGGCTAGAATACTTACAAAACCTGGGAATGTTTCTGGCGCATCAGCAACCAGATCAATAAAATGAATGGCTATATAATCTGCTAGGACTACTTTTTTGATCAGTCCTTTGACAATTTGGACGATTGCCCCTGAAAAATCTTTGTTGTCTAGCTGATAAGGTTGATGAATTTGTGGAATGAAATCACGCGCGCGAACAATCGGCCCAGCTACTAATTGAGGGAAAAAGGTCACAAAAAACGTGTAATCGAAAAAGCTCTTTACAGGTTCAATTTCCTTTCGGTAAATATCTACCACATAGGAAATACTTTGAAAAGTGAAAAAGGAAACCCCAACTGGCAGCAAAATTCGTTCAGAAAATGAACCTTCTCCCCAAAATCCATTGGCCCAATATGCAAAATGATTGATTACCTTGAAATCAGCATGAAATAAGTCATTATAAGCGTCCGTAAAGAAATATGCATATTTAAAATATCCAAGAATAAGGATATTAAACAAGGTTGAAAAGGTAATAATCCACTTTTTTCGGAGATTTGTTTCGGCAGCAAAAATCCATTTTCCCATGACATAATTAACCACTAAACTCAAGCCTAAAAGGAGAACAAATAATTCAGAAGATTTGTAATAAAAGAATAAACTCACTCCGGTCAGGAAGAAGCTCCTAACCCAAAATTTCTCTTTGAAACGTGAAAGTAAAAACACTGTACCTAGGAAAATCATCCAACAATCGTAAGCTGAAAGCTCCAATATGAACTGATTGGTGTTTAATATGAAGCCATAATAAACGATTGCTGCTCCATTGGCAGTAGTGAAAAACGCCCATTTTTGCCAAGGTTTTTGGAAGTCTTCTTTGAAAAAAAAATAGTTTACGCCAACTAAGGAAAATAATAGTGCTGTATCGTAATATTCGAAAAAGAATAGCCCTGCTAATACAGCTGTGAAAAAAGAAATTAGTTTTACTGTCTTACTTAATTCGAGTACAGTAAATACAGTAAAAACTGCTATGAAAAAAATCCAAAAATTAACTTGAGTGAAACTTAGCGGATTCGAAGAATCGAAACCGAAAGAAAAGACAGAAGTTAAACGATCAATATTTCCCATGTATTCCGTTTTTAGAATTTTCGAATGAACGCTTACTAAATTGGTTCATATACTTTTGAAAAGCATCGAAATACAAATCACCTTTCAAATGATATCCTTCGGTGGTGAAATGAACCAAATCTGATCGCATCAGCTTATTTCGATACCAATTTTTTGAGGAACCCAGTTCGCCCATTATTCCGTAAAAGTCCCAAACTGGAACTTTATACTCAGCAGCCAATTCACGTATTACCGTTCTTTCTCGATCGATATTTCGATTCAAATAAACTTTGTGATAATAAGAATCATTCGGAACTGTTAATAGAATAGCGCATTCAGGGTTTGCCCGAAGGACAATTTGCATCATTTTTTCCAGATTACTTTTATATACTTGCGGATCAAAATTATCGTATGGAACATTTCCATCGTTTGTGCCAACGGAGAATGCAAACAAATCCGGAGGCAACGTTTTTAGTTGTTCCTCAAAGTTCTTACAATCTAAATAAGTGTAAAGTCCTGCGCCATTAATACCAACGCTTGTATAAGAAATTCCCGGAGAATCATTTAACAACTGGAAACCGTAAATTTCAAAAGGAATTACCTCTTTTACACATCTTTCGACCTGCAAATCGAAAGATTCAAGTGGTTCCATGAAAACAATCTCCGTATAACCAACTATACTATCTGTTGATTGTGTCCACCACAAAATTTCAGCAGCACCCCAATTAAAATCAAATGGCAAGTTGCCTTTATTATGGAAGATTCTAATTTTAGTAAATTCAGACCTTACATCCGTTTTGTCATACTTAAAAAGTACGTTTATGATGGAATCTGCACATGAAATCTTTGCGCCTAAAACGCCATAATCATGCTCTTTTTGACTCGAAACTACACTTCGAAAAGCATTCCAATTATTAGGAGATTTGAATTCATAGTTCCATGGATTATTCGTTTTTGCCAAATCAAAAGGGAAAACCCATGCCCGTTCACCAGGTAATTTGGACCAAGTAGTTTGCATCTTTTGACGCACATCATGTGTGTAAATATCTGCCTGCAAATGAGATCCGCCAATATGGTAAAAGTTCAGTTTCTCTCCACGCTGTTCTATCATAGATTCCATCTTATAATACAAATACTCCCAATTTGGACTTTTTTCAGAAAAGAATTGAAAATAATTTAAATCAAAATTTACCAATGGATAATTGGCAACATAGGTGGAGTCAAAACCACTAGTATTATCCGGTTTGTAATTTGATAGTGAATCTTGTAATGTAAGATCTTGTGCTTTTGCTTCTGGATAAAAAAGCAGCAAACATAAAATAACCGTTAGATTTACGCTCAATCTCATTTTTGTGTAAATTTCAAATAATCAGCCATTAAGGCATCATAAAATAGTTGTGAAGCTATACTTGCTCCTTTTATACTAAAGTGGATATAATCTGAACCAGCTAATTTTTTCTCTACCCACGCCGGCATACTATTTTTGCCTCCCATCGCATCGAATAAATCCCAAAAACCAACATTCATTTCCAAGCTGGCTTTTTTCATTTGCTTAACACAATACGGCAATAAGGAATAAGTTTCATAGATGCCATTGGTTAATTTAGACATATCACTTGGCCCAATAACCATTATGGCTAAATTCGGTTTTAACTTTCGGAGTGTTCGCAGTTGGCCTTGAAAATATCGGGCATAGTTTCTAACGGCTGCGCTATCTTTCATTGCCGGAATGGAATTTCCTCCAAACTGCATAATTACCATTTCAACATTTAGCTCAGACATCATATTGACGAATGAAGATTGATTAATAGCTCCAAAAAATGTCCCGCTAGAGCCGCGCATGCCAATATTGTCGACTTGCAGGCCATAGTCTCCTTCTAGCGAAAAACCGTTTATGTTCGGGCTTAATTTGCTCGTAAAAACATAACGCAAACTATTCGGTGTAGCATTAAACTTCATTGTCAATGTATGAGCCGCACCATCTGCAATTAAATCTTCTTTATGAATTAGACTGCCAGCCTGGTATACTGTAACTTGACAAGGTTCCGAGCAACTATTGTAGAACATTTTTACGTTGTTATAAGTTTTCGCCCGGTTGTAGGCCCCAGATCCCGGACGAATTTCTATCCAACCTTCTACCTGGGTAGTCATTGTGCTATCCAAGACTTCAGGGGTGAACCGCGCTGCTGAATTGAACACACCATACTTGCGGTTCGATAATTTTGGTCCGCCGAAACAAGTATATCGCGCAAAATTTGGAGAATAACTCTGTTGAAAAGCTAAAGTTGGGTAAACGTTAACTGCTGGAATCAATCCTGGTCCATAGCCGCCAAATTGTTCTTGCATTCGCTGGCGAATAAATCCTGTCATTCTATCTCCTTCAATTTGTGAATCACCAAAATGAAGCATATGGATTTTTTGTCGTGTATTTGAAAGGTTCATTAATTTTTCAAAAAATGCATCGATATATTTAGTCGAACCGCCCGATTTCTCAACTTCGGTTGCATTATTGATTTCATAGTTTACCTTAACTGGCGCGCCTACGTTCCCGTCTGATTCATCACTGTGCACAACCGATTTTTTCTCCTCAATAACGTTTGTATTTACATTTGCCACAATGGTCGAAATATCTTTTTTAACTTGCTTTTTAGGTGAGGTCAATTCTTTAGCTGTCATGAACTTTAAACGAAACAAACCTAGATCCCAACCTTTATCGGGAACAGTTATTGTAACTAGCCCCAGAAGCAGTATCACACCCAAGAAAAAACCAAGAACCTGGTATATTTTCATTTCTTTCATTAATAGGAACAAAAATAACTAGGAGATTGATGTAAATGAAATATTCCATCAGATTCTATCCACAAAAAAGGATCAAATACTTTTATTGCAAACTTCTCACAATTAATCTTCAATGTAAACGAATGATAATGGGTTAATAAATGCAATTTGCTTAACTTTGCCGAGCAAATTAATATTTATGAGTTTATTGACAGTTGGAAGTGTAGCCTTTGACGCTATTGAAACACCGTTTGGAAAAACAGATAAAATAATTGGTGGAGCGGGAACGTACATTGCCTTATCTGCTTCTTTTTATGAGAAAAATCAGAGAATTGTTGCCGTGGTAGGTGAAGATTTCCCCGATGATATGCTGACTAAACTTAGCTCTAGAGGAGTCGATTTAGAAGGTCTTCAAATTAAAAAAGGAGAAAAAACTTTCTTTTGGTCTGGCAAGTATCACGACGATATGAATACGCGCGATACACTTGTGACGGAGTTGAATGTATTGGAAAATTTTGATCCAATTATTCCGGGAAATTACCAAGACAGTGCGTATTTAATGTTGGGTAATTTAACTCCTCAAGTTCAAAGTACCGTTATCGATCGATTAGAAAAGCGACCAAAATTAATTGCAATGGACACGATGAATTTCTGGATGGACATCGCATTGGATGATTTAAAAAAAACAATTGCTAAAGTTGATTTGTTAATCGTCAATGATGAAGAAGCTCGTCAATTGTCAGGTGAATATAGCTTGGTTCTTGCGGCAAAAGTCATTCGTAACATGGGTTGCAAATATTTAATTATTAAAAAGGGCGAGCACGGAGCATTGTTGTTTCATGGTGAAAGTATTTTTTATGCGCCTGCCTTGCCATTAGAAGAAGTTTTTGACCCAACTGGGGCTGGAGATACATTTGCTGGCGGATTCATGGGCTACCTTTCAAGCACGGATGATATCAGCTTTGAAAACATGAAAAGAGCAGTAATTGCAGGTTCAGCTCTCGCTTCTTTCTGTTGTGAAAAATTTGGGACAGAAAAATTGACAAGTATCACACGCGAAGATGTTGAAAATAGAATTGAAGAATTTATAGCATTATCCAGCTTCGCAATGTCTGAAGGAATAGCATAATCATACCACGAGATGAATAAAATTGAATTTTTAGAAGAACTTAAGAAGTTAACAGATACTACTGAATACTTAAAAGTAGGGCGTAGTACAAACGAATTGAAAACAAAATTCGAGGACTTTTTAATCGAAGAGGAACGTTTGCGACAGGTGGCTTTGTTGGAGTCTGGAGAAGAAGTTACAGACAACAAAGAAATCGATCCGATCCATGAAGAATTCAATGAAATCTACCGTGTTTTTCAAATGAAGCGCAAAGATGCTGCCGACTTGAAAAAAGATCTTCAAGAAAACAACTTGAAAGCAAAAAAGACTTTGATCACAAAGTTGAAAGATATCATTCAAAATGAAGAGAACATCGGCGCAGCTTTCGGAAGTTTCAAAGAAATTCATGATGCATGGAAGGAAACGGGCGATATCCCACGGGAAAAACGAGATGATATTCAAACAGAATATTCCAAGTTACTCGAGAGTTTCTTCTACAACATGAAAATATATCGTGATCTTAAAGAACACGATCTACATAGAAATGAACAGATTAAACTTGAGCTTATAACTAAAATACAAGCTTTACAAGATTTGTCCTCTATCAAAGAATCTGAAAATCAACTCAAAACCTTACAGAACGAGTGGGATGAAGTTGGTCCAGTTGCAGAAGGTGAGTGGGGAAAAATTAAAACAGCTTATTGGGATAGTGTAAAGGTTATTTACTCAAAAATAAATTCTTTTTACGACGAGAGACGTCATAAACTTACAGCGAATATTGAGGTTAAAAAGTCTTTGATAGAAAAAGTAAGTGCGAGCATTTTAGGAATTGAAGAATTGAATTCTATTAAAGATTGGGAAACTAAAACATCTGAAATCATTTTGATCCAAGATGAGTGGAAACATATTGGTTTTGGTCCCAAAAAAGAAAACGAAGAAGTTTGGAAGGAATTTCGGGCAGTTTGTGATCTCTTTTTCAATGCTAAGAAAGTTTATTTTGATTCTTTGCGCGAGGAAAGTAAACATTTAGTAGTCGCCAAACAAAAACTAATAGATAAAGCGAAAGAAATCAATCAGTCCGAAGATTGGAAAACTACATCAGATCAATTGGTTCGTTTACAAAATGACTGGAAAAAAATTGGGCATACTGGTCAAAAGTCTGAGCAAAAATTATGGCGCGAATTCAGAGGATCTTGTGACGTTTTCTTTAATGCACGCAAAAAATATTTTGACGAAAAAGACAAAATGAACGAAATCAATTTAAGCGCGAAACAGTCGATTATTGAAAAAATTCAAGCTTACGAAATTGGTGAGGACAAAAAGCAAGGTATTGCTGACTTAAAAGAATTTGCCGCCGCATTTAATTCTATTGGGCATGTGCCAATGAAACAAAAGGACGAAATCTACAATACATTCAAAAGTGCAATGGATGGTCATTATGGCAAATTGAAATTGGAAGGACTGGAGAAAGAGAAAATTATGTTTCAAGCGAAAATGGATACGTTCAAAGCCAGTCCGAATGCTGGCAGATTGATGGACAAGGAGAAATCAGATCTACAACGCATCATCCAAAATATCCAAACTGAAACTACGCAATACGAAAACAATTTAGGTTTCTTTGGCCGTTCAAAAGGCGCAGAAGAAATGAAAAAAGAGGTTGAGAAAAAGATTGAATTAAATAACAAAAAAATTGAGGAGTTGAAACGCAAACTCAAACTCATTCCAAATGAATAAGATCACAAATATTCTTCTTCTGCTCGTTACTATTCCCATTATGTGGATTTGTATTTTCATCGGGCGAGATTTACCTATCGAGACCTTGAAAACAACTGGAGGTCAAATACCCTATCAGCAAGTTATTTTCTGGTCAGCTGCCGGTATTGTTTTCTTAATTATCGCTCGACGCAGCGTTAAACGATGGACAGGAATGCAACTAATTCGTCAGACAGAAAAATTCGTCTGGAACGAAGAGGTAAGTCTAGACAGAAAAAAACGCGTTTTACTTTATAATTTCATGGAAGCGTTGGCGTTGTTGAGTATTTCTGTCGGATTTTTTGAAATCTGTCCAGTAGGATGGCCTATTGCCCTGGCTTATGGTATTCCGGTATTCGACGGCATCATTTTCACAATATTTGCCTGGTTTAAAAAAGGTTGGAGAATTGGGTTTACGAAAAAAGCACTTATTCTATCCGATAGAGAAGTTAAGGCTGTCTACTTTTTAGGTTTGCGGAAAATTTATATTCACCACGAAACTTTGCACTTCGATTTCATAAAAGACTTGAAATTAAATGTCTCGTTTGGTGCTGTTAAGAATAAAGAAGAGTTTATCAACGTGCTCTGGGAAAACTTAGACCAAGATAAAGTTTTTGCGGAAGAAAGCGTGAAAGATTACCTTATCACAAAATAGGTAACCTTTAATTTTATTTTTCGTTTTAGAAAAGAAACAATTAAGTTAAAAATGAAAAATTACAAAAATCTCCTGCTTTTCGCCACCGCTTTATTGTTTGGTGTGTTCGTTTCTTCCTGTAACAAATACGAGGAAGGACCAAAAGTCACACTGTTATCCGCAAAAAATCGTATCTCACAGGATTGGGAATTAACCAATTTTAATAAGAATGGCGAAAACCAAAATTTGGAAGGATATTCTCAATTTTTCTCTTTTTCTAAAGGTGGTTCTTATACGCAAACAGTAACTGTCCAATCTGTTTGGGGTCCTGTAACAGAAATAGAAAATGGCTCCTGGTCATTTAGCTCCGACAAGAAAAATATTACCTTAACAAAAGAAGGAGTATCTAGCTCAAATACATATCGTTTTTTAGAATTGAGAAAATCTCAGTTTAAAGTGAAGTACACAGAAGACGGCGATGAATATACGCGAACGTTTGTGTCAAAATAATAACAGTAGAATAAGAAAGGCTAGAATCTGGCTTTTCATCTTAATGTTTATAACTCAGTAAACGAATTTCCTGCTTCACGTTGTTTTGCGCATCCGCCAATTTTTGAATAGCGATGTAATGACCGCCTCCTTTTTCAGCTGCGTCAGTCATTTTAATTTCATCTTTTTCGGAGTTCTTAATTCCGACAATTGACAAGTTTACACCTCGTTTTTTGTACTTCCGGACATATTTCAAATAATCATCTGAATTTCGATTAAAGGCGCCATCCGTAATAACGATGACTTGATTGACACCACTGTCCAAAAAGCTTTTCAAATTTTGTTTGTATCCTAATTTTATCCCTGCTCCTCCGGCGGTCATTCCAGACGCTTTCAATTCTTCCACCTTTTTATTGGCTTCTACTTTCTCATTTCCTTTTGCTGCATCCAACAAAACTCTTGCTTGAGTTGAATAAGTCACCAGTGAAATTTTATCTTGTGGACGAAGCATAGTGACCATTTCATACAAGGCAAACTTCATCAATTCTATTTTATCGGCTTGATTCATTGAAGAAGAAACATCCAAAACAAAAACTATATTAACCGGTTTGAAATTCTCATCCGAGAAATCATTTGGATCCAGTTTCGCCAATTCAACCGGTGCTTCTTTTGGTAAAACAACCTCTTTCTCTAACTCTTTTTCAATTTCTATTACGATTTCTTTCGGTTTATTTTTAGGCTTTTCTTTCGGTAGTTCGACAATTTCTATCGGTATATCTGTAACAATTATTGGCTCAGGAATTCGTTTGTCTCTCTCTAACTCAAGAACTACATAGTTTCTTTTAAAATTGACATACGTTCCATATTCCACTGAATAATAGCCTTCGTGCTTTCCATAAAAATAAGTATAACCCAAGGGAACATTTTCTTTTATTTCTCCAGCTCTATTTGTTTTATAAGCACCAATTGACCTTCCATTTTGAAGTAAATTAACCACGGATTTTGATAATGGCGCTTTGGTTTCTTTGTCAATCGTTATTACTATTAACTGAAAGTCTAAGGGATTTCCAGAAGATCGTTCTCCAAATGTTGGACAACTTTGAAATGCACTTGTATTGTCTCGCGGAGAATTCACTAAACTCCCTTTCAAAACAACTCTCGTAGCTTCGTTTTTATCGCTAGTATATATCTCTACCGTATAATTAAAACGTCCTTTTTGCTTCGGGTTTACTTGCAGACGAACGATTAAACTACTGTCTTTATCTATGAATTGATCGCTGACGATATAAACCACATCAGCTGGTTTTTTTACACTTAAAATATATTCCTTTTTTATCCCTTTATTCGTTATTTTGATATCGACAAATCGATCAGAATATTCTTCCAAATCACCAAAATCATATGAACGTGTGTTGAACTCCGTCTGACTAAAAGTCAAACCACTGAAGGCAATAAAAAGAAATAGGAAAAAGTTATTCATATTCTTTAAATAACAAAATACCTGTCGAAATATTGTTTTACCGCAAGCCGAACGACAAAACCGCTTCAATAAATTCTTCTGGAGCCTCGGCATGTACCCAATGACCTGCATTTTCTATACTTACCAATTGCATATCGGGAAATCGATTTTCTAATAAAGTAATATCTTCATCTAAAATGTAATCTGACGACAATCCACGAATAAATAAAGTTGGTGTAAAAACCTCTTCGTCAGGCAATCCTACCAAAACATTTCCCATTTCTCTTTCGAGCACAGGAATATTCATTCGCCATTCTAATTTGCCTTTTTCCTTCCAGTATAAATTCTTTAATAAAAACTGACGAATTCCATAGGACGGAATGAAAGGTTCCATTTGCTCCTCTGCTAAAGATCGGCTGGAAAGATTTTTCGTTTCTACAGCGCGAAGTCCGTCTAAAATCTGATCATGATGGGCTGGATATCTCTTTACTCCAATGTCGACAACAATTAATTTCTCCAAATCATTAGGATAACGCTGCGCATAGCGCATAGCTGTTTTCCCTCCCATGGAATGGCCCAAAAGAATAATTTTTTCTAACTTCAAATCATCCACTAATACCTTTAAATCGTCAACCAAAAAATCGTAAGTGAACTCTTCGCTCCAAGGAGAATGACCATGGTTTCGTTGATCTACCAAGATAACTTGATAATATTCTGAAAGTTTTTTTGCGTGTGTTTGCCAATTGTCTGAATAACCAAAGAGTCCATGTAAAACGACTATCGGTCGACCTTCGCCAAGAATTCTATGATATAACTTCATTAAAAAAATGCGGACAAATCCGATTACAAAATTGTTATAGACTAGTTATAGACTAAATGTGTCCTCTCGTTTTTACTTCTTCTGAAGTCACCGGAAGATCTTGAATGGTTGTTTTAATGTTAATTGAAACATCTCCCGATTCACGAGCACCAACTTTAAATTGGCCATCGTTCATTTCTGTAACAATCTTAATAATATCCTCTGGCGTTGTTTTGTATTTGTCAAAAGAAACCGTTACTTTATTCATCTCGCGGCCTTCTTCGAAATCGAATTCACATTTTTCTACCGCGTTCGTTTCTGCCAATTTTGATTTGATACTTCCTCCACAACCCATGACGCAAACCATGCCTTCAATTTCAAAGGTTAATTGCTTGTTTGCAACTACTTTTTCCTTCGACGTATTTACTTCATTATCTTGGGCTACTTGTTTTCCGTTTTGTCCACAAGAGACAAGAATAAGTGAAGTAGCAAAAATTATATATACTAATTTCATATGGCTGATTTTTGATTTTACAAATATTACAATTTTTTAATCAAAAAGAAAAGGAATGTCCTCTCAAATTGTTGAATTGTTGAATTGTTGAAAAGCTTTACTCCTTTTATTCTGCGTTTCGTAACTTTGCCCAAAATATCTAGTAATGATTATCAAAGAAGCAACTTTCGTAATTTCCAATTCTGACTTCTCCAAATGTCCAAATGACGGCAAAGCGGAATATGCTTTTATTGGACGATCAAATGTTGGAAAATCCTCGCTGATCAACATGTTAACCGGAAATAAAAAGCTGGCTAAAACCTCAGGTAGACCTGGTAAAACTCAGTTAATCAATCACTTTATCATAAATAACGAATGGTATGTAGTTGATTTACCAGGTTATGGTTATGCCAAAGCTTCAAAAACAGCTAGGGCGAGTTGGGAAAAATTTATTGTTGACTATTTGACAAAAAGCGAGCAACTGATGAATCTTTTTGTTCTCATCGACAGTCGATTAGAGCCTCAAAACATCGATATTGAATTCATGAATTGGTGCGGGGAGAAGGGAATACCTTTCTCCATGGTTTTTACTAAAATTGATAAATTGTCTAGTACCTCTCTTCAAAAGAATTTGGCAAAATACAAAAAAGAGATGCTGAAATACTGGGATGCTTTGCCGCCAGTATACACATCTTCAAGTGATTCAGGCTTTGGAAAAGAAAAAATTCTGAATTACATTGACAATATAAACAAATCGTTTAAAGAGGTACAGCTAAAAAAATAAAAAACTTTTGGGCAATTCTTTAATTTACAGTAAACTTGTTTAAAAAAAACTGATGATTAAGAAAAAGTTAGCCTTATTTCTTTTCGCAACTATACTTGGAACGAGCGCTATGGCGCAAGACAAAAAAGTTGAGAAAGAAAAAGAAGTCGTGAAAAGCGAAAACACCGAAAAAAAAGAGATTCAGAAAGAAGTGAAAACGACTGAGGAAAACGGGGTGAAAAAATTGACGATTATTACAACTGAAAACGGAGTAACCAAAGAAGAAATTTTTAAAGGAGCTGAAGCTGAGAAAAAAGTGGCAGAATTAGAAAAAGAAGATGTCAAAGATCCAACGAAAAGAGAAGCTGCTAAAAAAGAAGTTATTCGAAAAGAAAAAATGGCTAAAGAAAGCGGAACTAATAATTTGTAATTAAGCTGATAGAAACTAAATTTAATTGATTCTTCAAACAAAATCCAGCAGCGAGCAAAGCGAGCGATCCATATTCCATACGCCATGTTCCTATTTCACTTTTTAAAATTACCTTTGCGGCATGGAACAGAAGGATGATTTTTTGAAAGAAGTTATTTCGCACGCGAAGGAGTATGGATTTGTTTTCCCATCTTCTGAAATTTACGACGGATTGGCTGCAACATACGACTATGGTCAGTTGGGTGCTGAATTGAAAAACAACATCAAAAATTACTGGTGGACTTCTATGGTACAAATGAACGAGAATATCGTTGGTTTGGATTCTGCTATTTTCATGCATCCTACGACTTGGAAAGCTTCTGGCCACGTTGACGCTTTCAATGATCCATTGATTGACAATAAAGATTCTAAAAAAAGATACAGAGCTGACGTTTTAATCGAAGAACATATCGAGAAAATCCGTCAGAAAATTGATAAAGAAGTAGCAAAAGGGCATAAACGTTTTGGAAATGACTTTAACGAAGCAGAATTTCGTGCGACGAACCCAAATGTATTGCGCAACGCAACTAAGATTACTGAAATCGAAGATCGAATGCGAGAAACGTTGGGCAACAACGATTTGGAAGGTGTAAAAACATTAATTGAAGATTTAGAAATCGCTTGTCCTGTTTCAGGAACTAAAAACTGGACGGAAGTTCGTCAATTCAATTTGATGTTCTCTACTGAAATGGGTTCTGTTGCTGGAGATGCTTCAACAATTTATCTTCGACCAGAAACGGCACAAGGAATTTTTGTTAATTTCTTGAACGTTCAAAAATCGGGGCGAATGAAAATACCGTTTGGAATTGCCCAAATTGGTAAAGCTTTTCGAAATGAAATTATTGCTCGTCAGTTCATTTTCCGCATGCGTGAATTCGAACAAATGGAGATGCAATTCTTCGTTCGACCGGGTGAAGAAATGAAATGGTATGAATACTGGAAAGATTACCGTTTGAAATGGCATAAAGCACTTGGTTTAGGTGATGAAAATTATCGTTTCCACGACCATATCAAATTGGCGCACTACGCAAATGCAGCAGCAGATATCGAATTTAATTTCCCAATGGGTTTCAAAGAATTAGAAGGTGTTCACTCCAGAACAAATTTCGACTTGAAACAACATGAGAGATATTCTGGGAAAAAATTGCAATATTTCGATCCAGAACTCAATCAAAATTATGTTCCTTATGTGATTGAAACATCGATTGGTTTGGATAGAATGTTTTTAGCTATTTTGAGTGCTTCCTTGAAAAAAGAAGTTCTAGCAGATGGTTCCGATAGAACAGTCTTGAAATTGCCTGCAGCTTTAGCTCCATATAAAGTTGCGGTTATGCCGTTGACGAGAAAAGATGGTTTGCCAGAGAAAGCTAGAGCAATTATCGACGAATTGAAATACGATTACAACTGCCAATACGACGAAAAAGATTCTCCAGGAAAACGTTACAGACGTCAAGACGCGATTGGAACACCGTATTGTGTAATGGTCGATCATCAAACTTTAGAAGACGACACCGTTACCGTTCGCGACATTGATACGATGCAACAAATTCGTGTAAAGATTTCAGAATTGAATGGCGTGATTCGCGAAAGAGTTTCGATGAAGACTTTGTTGGCTTAAACTGGTTGTTGGATCGCTGCGCTTTGGTAAAAATTAGCTCTTGGCTGAAGTGTCAAAGTAATTCGAATTCAGACAATCAAACGCTCGTACTTATCAAGAAAATATTCTTTGGCTACTCTATTTTGCATTCTTTGCACTATTTGCGGTTAAATCAGACAACTAAAGTCAAACGTTGAACGTTTTTTGGTTTTTCGTATTTCTTCTTTTTAGATTTTTTGTCGTTTTTCACTTTCTTAGATTTTTCGACAACTGGCTCTTTTTTCTTTTTTACCTTTTTGTCTAATTGTTTATCCGTCATTTCACTTTTGGCTACTTTCTTTTCGGATTTCACTTTCTTGGATTTCGAGTTTTTTTCTGCTTTAAGCTCTGGTAGTTCAGCATATTTGAAAAACAAAGATGCATAAGGTGAATCTATGCGGAAAAAAGTAATGTCCTTGTATTTTATAGAAACAGGTTCCAATTCAAATTCGCCGCGAGAATTGAAGTAATCAATCTTCATTTTATTCTCTTTGCATTTCACAATTGGTCCAATCTGAAATGATTCCTCACTAGCATAGAGACATTCAACGATAGTAGCGATTTCCATTTTTTTCAATTGACCGAACATATGTTTCATGTCGTCCAAATCGAAATCCAAATACTCTTTTCGCCTTTTTATATCACGAATTATTTTTTCACCTTTCAAAATTCTATTGAAAAATTTCTCGTTTTCACTGCGTTTGATGTGAGAAATATCTTCTTTTCGAATAATCACAAAACCATCGTAATTGAAATCTGATAAATCGCACATGTAGATAAAGTTATCATTTTGATTGAAAATAATTCCCTCAAAATGAGTTAATCCTTGCTCCTTCTTGTCAGTGATATAAACCTTGACAAATTGCATTTTTTCAATATGCTTCTTTAATTTCTTCATACGCGGCTCTTTAAATAAATCTATTTATTTAATAATCGGATAAATACAAATATAGGGTGTCAACTTTGCTTATCAAAATTTCATGGAGTAAAACTTAATAAGATTAGAAAAATGGAATGTTAGTTAACTTGGAAAGAATCAATTTCTAGTATGTTTTAGGCTACTCCGACTTTAAATGTCAATAAAATTTTAAAATTCTAAAAGACTAAAAGTTTAGTCCAAGCAGTTTTAACAGTGCTTACTCTTCAAATTAAACTCTATCTTTTTGAAAAGCTTCTCTCTGTTGCTGAATAAAATTGACTGGGAATTTTTCTACATTTTCAAAACCTAGTTCAATATCACGTCCATCGTAAGGCATGTAATATGTCCCGAACAAATAATCCCAAATACTTAATGATATTGCAAAATTCATACCTTTCGGGTGTCTCTCGGGCAATGCTTTAGCATGATGCCAAATGTGCAAACGTTGGTTGTTTAAAATATATTTCAACGGCCCGTATGGCATGGCTAAATTTGCATGATTTAAGTGACCAATTAAAGTTGTTACTGCGTAAAGCCAGAACAAATTCGGCAATTGAAAATGTAACAAATAAGACAGAAAGGTATAAAGGAAGAGTCGATAAACGATATTTTCCATGAAATGATAACGCAAATGGGCCGCAAATCCCATTTCGGTTACGGAGTGATGCACACGGTGAAAACGCCATAAAAATGGAACTCTATGCAACAAATTATGAACCGACCATTGTATCAAATCGTAGAGCAAAAAGAACACAACAATTCGCAACCATTCTAGGGACGTTCCCATGAAATCAAACATATAATTTTTTGGCAAACCTATTCCACTCATGGCATCTGAAAACAACATTTGCGTTGTCGAAGACAGAGCTGCGTATATCAACAAGTTGAAGAAGAAATAATTGAAAAACATATAAAAACTATCCAACCAAAAATCTTTACGAATGATTTTCTGATTTTTTCTCCAAGGCCATATTATTTCCAATCCCCAAACGAAAAGAGATACCAAAATCAAAAAGTAAAAACTGTTCAATCCAGTGTCAAAAGGATGAAGAATCATCTTGAAAAGATACCTCGCCTCGTTACCATATGCCTTTAAGATTTTACTAATGATTTCCATCTCTATAAAAGGTTATACTATTTGACAATAAAGTTAATTCAACCTTACTTACTCTTTTGGATCAAATGTAACAAATCACTTTACTTTGAAAACTTTCCCTTGGGTATTCACTACAAAAGTTGGTACATAATAACACATTGCTTTTGTCGGGCCAACATGGAAATTTCCTTTTGCTGTCACTTTTATATCATAGACATAATTGTGCGTTCCTTTGTTCAAATTTTCAATGAAAAATTCGGTTTTACTGTCGCGATTGGAGAGATAATACATTCCATCTGCATATTGATAACCAGACAATGCATTCATCGGTTCCCAACCAGATGCTTTCGGATCCTCAACGTAAACGAAGTCTAAATTTCGGTTGCTTACCAACTTAATTTTAATCCGAATAATGTCACCTGTTTCCAATTGCTGATTCTCATTTATCTCAACTTCTTCGCCTTTTATCAAAAGATAATATATTCTCTCTACTCTGAAATCACCAGTCGTTTTTTGAATGTTTCCAGATTTATCGGAATAAGTTACTTGCATCGAAGCAAAAACGGGTGCATCCTCAGTAATTTGAATCGTAGTTGAAGCTTTCACTTGCGACCAATTTTGTGTTTCTGGTTTGTAACTGAAGGAGACTTTTTCATTTGAAACCAACTGATCAGCTTCATTTTGAATTTTCAAAGTGACTTTTTGCGCTTTCGTGCCAGCATTGTAATTTCCAAATTTCTGAAGCGCATAACACGCCATCGCTGTCGATTTTGGTGAATCCCATATTTGTGTTCGCTTCTGCTGAACGAGCCACATTTGCATCGCTTGAACATCTTTAGGCGACTGATCCGCTTTCGCTAAAAATTCAATCAACATGGCTTGTGTTTCAATGTTATTTTCAAACCAACCGTAGCCACATTGATTTTCCAACCAGTACGTTCCCATTTCTGAATCACGACGAGCTCTGTCCATTGCGGAAGATTTCAATTTATTTGCAAATTCTGTATTGTTTTTTTTGATGGACCAAAGTCCCATAATGGCTTGTGTAGACAAGGTATACTCTTTCCAGTTATTCAGAATTAATGAAGCGTAATACTCAGTCGCGGAATCTTCTTTCACATCCGTAAACGAACGAATGTACAACCACTGAATAATTGATGTATTCAAACCATAACCCTTATCACGATCTGACTTTTTTAGTTTGTTATATTCTTCCGTGTAATGTGTGTTCAAAGCGTTCACTGTCGTAGAAAATGTAACCTCATCCACCGTAATTTGACTTTCTTTCAACCAAGCCAAACCATTCGCAATGTATTGTGTAATGTGCCAACTACTTCGTTCTTTTCCAACCCACGACCATGTTCCATTATCCAATTGCAAATCTTTCAATTTCTCCCAACTTACATTGGAAACCGACTTCAAATTCGTTTCATCCAAAAGTTGACCCAAACGACGTAATTGTTGCGTTTCATTTTCGGCATTTATTACCCAAACTGTTTCGGATAATAGTAAGGCTTTCAACTCCTCGTTTTGGTTTAATGCACTTGACAATGCATCTTCATCAGCCAACTTCCAGGTAGTTAAAGCACGCTTCATATCTGGATTTTCACTCAAAATTTTCTGCGCCAACTGCGTTGCAAAGTACTGCGTAAAATACGATTCTGTCAATTCATTTTTAGGCTCCATCAACTGAGCTAAACTTAACAATGTTCCCCACAAAGGTTGTGGCTGAACTTGAATGCCGAAAGAAATCAATTTCGCTTTGTCAGAGATTTTATCGATATCGCGCAACTTCAATTCGTACGTTCCTTTTTCATCAAATGTGAAATTTTCTGCCATCGTAATCGTTTCCGTTCCACTTAAAATTAGCGTTGGTTTCCGAACGATATCAGAGAAATCTGCCGTTGTCGCTTCAGCTTCGAAATTGACTAGAATTGGTGAAGTTTCTGGAATAAAAAAGGCCCATTCTACAGCTTTGCTTTCGTTTGGTGCTAGTGTGATTTGTTGCGCTTGAAAATCCCCAAATTGACTAGAAATATTTTCTTCAGTCATTGGATTCGTGAATTTCAATTTCACATCCACAGCTTGGTCTTTATCTGAAAGATTGGTCACTTTTCCTGCCCAAACCAAACTGTCTCCTTTTCGCCAAAAACGAGGTTCGAAGGTTTCAAGCATCAATTCTTTTCTTACTTCAAAAGACTGTGTGAAATAGGCACTTTTGAAATCTTTCGTATGCGCTATTGACATCATTTTCCATTTCGTTAAAGCATCAGGTAAAGTAAATGTCCAAAGGTAATTTCCTTCAGTATTGGCATATATTTGAGGAGCGAAAAAAGCCGTTTCGTTGAAGTTTTCTCTAATGGATTTTGAAAGTTTCGGCTCTTTTTCCTTTGAATCTCGAACGAGCGATTCATCCACTTCTCCAACTTCATAAATATCATTATCTGAATCCATTGCATCCCTTCTAATTGAGGAGGAATTCAATGCTTCAGACTGCACCATTACCATTTCAAGATTTCGTGATCCACGAAAATTAGCTTCATAATTATCATACCCTAAATTATAAAACATTGGCTGCGGCCAAGTCGTAGCTTGTTGAACAGTTATTTGCGCATACGTTTGACTCCAATTAGCATCAATGTTGGCACTTGGAATCAAATTCGTGTTCCAAGAATGACCCGCAATTTCATCTAAAGATGCATCGTACATGCTGGTCAATAACTCCGCATCTTTTATGGCATTTCCTTTTTGGGTAATTTCCATTTCCCATTTTTGCTCGGAGCCCGGGCGCAATGGTTCTTGTATGCTTTTTAGTTTTACGTTTATTATTCGATTGGAATCTATGGGTGTTAATCGAATCATTTCCCCAGAAGTTTTTCCACTTTTAACCAATCCTGCATAAATAGCAACACCATGTTTGGCAGCACCATCCATTTCAATATTTACTTTTTTTCTTCTGCGAATATTCTTGTACTTCATGGAAAGCAATCCATTTGCATTGTAAGTTGCTACTAACAAACTTGCTTTTTTGTGCGATGTTCCAACTATGATTTCCGCTTTGTCGCCCAAAACTGGATTTGGATTTAAAGCTTCCATCCAAAATTCTTCGTGGTGCTGGCCCTTTTTGGTATCTGGATTCCAAACCATGAATTCGCCCATTAACTTTACCGTATCACCAAGTTCATCAACTGTTGCGAAATTAATTTCAAATTCTCCAGCCGCTTGTTTCAATAAATCTGATAAATCAATTCCGTCTCCACTTTTCACTTCGCCAGAAAAAATTGTGGCTAACTTCGGCTTTTTATTGTCTGAATAATAGTTCAAATCTGGCTTCCAAGCTTTAAGGTTTTCTCTTGTGAAATCTTTAAATTCAGTTTCTTTCCGTGCAAAACGATACCAGTTTTCAGGTTCTTTTTTCTTCAGGACATACCGTATAATTTTTCCATCCTGATTTACACCTTGTGAATTCTGAACGTTCGCTTTTATTTTAACAAACTGATCACTTCTGTATTTAGCTTGCACATTAGCCGAAACGGTAAATGCACTTTTTCCCACGTACATGGAATAACTAGCTGTTTGCATTTCGCCCGTCAAATCAACAACATTTGCATCAAAAGCATAGAAAACGCCATTCGTTTCTTTGGGATTCTTTGGGATGAACTCCAATTTGAAAATTCCTTTTTCATTTGTATTCACAACAATCGTTGTATCGTATTGTCTGTCCTCCTCCATCACAACGCACCATCTTGGGAAATAACGAAATTCCGAAATATTGATTTCAACTTTCGTATTCGTAATCGGATAGCCTGCAAAAGCCATTACTTTTCCTCCCATGAATAAGGTTTCACCTAATGCAATTTTAGATTTTGGTGTTTCGAAATTAATCGTGAAAGTTGGACGTTTGTATTCTTCCACGCGAACATTATCTACATAATATCCATCGATATAAATACGCACGGAACCGAGGGGGAATCCACTTTTCGGCAAAACAAAAGAACCACTAGTTGAACCAAATTCATTCGTAGATAATATATTTTTATAAAGGTTTTTATCGTTCCCATCTTTAAATTCTATTTTGATTAATTTACCTGCATCTATCTGAGACCACTCACTATTTCCATTGTAATTTAATGTTTTAAAATGTACAGGTTGCCCGGGCCGATATATACTTCTATCTGTGAAAACGCGTCTAAAATTCTTTTCTCCTACCCCTTTTTCGTAGAAATAAACATTGTCGTTTATTGAATCATTTTTATGATAAACTGCAATTTGTGAGCGGCGATTTCTTTCCAATTTCACATTTCCATATTTGTCTGTTTTATATTCTTTTCTCTCAAACTTAGTATCTCTGAAATTGCTATTTGAAACTAGAACCACGGCATTTTTAATTGGCTTTCCTGATCGAATATCATTCACTAAAATTCGCACACCGTCTATTTCGATACTTTTTCGCATCACAAGGTTTGATAAGGAAAGAATATCAAAAGCAATGTTCTTTATCTCGTCCCAATGTTCTGCTTTTAATGCATTCTGCCAATCTTTTAAAGTTGCAGCTGCAACAACAAGATACTGACCAGGCTCAGACAGTTCACGTAATATAAAGTCTTTATCATGAAAATGACGATTTGTATCTTCAGTAAAACTTAATTGTCGGGCAGCAACTTGCGTTAACGTCAAATTTTTAAATGGATTTTCCTCGTATTCCCCATCTCCAATTCGCGCTGTTACTTTGAAAATCAACAACTCTGATTTAATCAAATTTCTATAATGAACTTTCATGAAATTGTGATCCGAAGGTCGCAGATCACTCTCGAAAATCAGATCCAAACTGGGCGCTAGAATTTGAACTTTCAAATCGTTCAGCTTCTCATTAAATTCTGCGTTTTGATGCCTTGCAAGTGCTTTTTCAATTACATCTAAAGCTTGAATAAATCCTTTTTCAACAGTATTTTTTTCTTGCCAAATCCATTGACTGCCATTTTTTGCATATATTTCCGCTCTTCGCAATGCAAACCGACTTGAGGCTGAAAAACCTGCTAGTTCATTTTGAAATTTCTCAAATACCTCGAGCATATTTTCATTCGATTGTTGAATTTCTTCGCAATTTTTCAAACGCTCCTCCAAGCAAAAAGCATACGTTTCCCATCGTTCATTTACTTTGTGCAACTGCTCCAAATTGGCGTAAATACGATTTACCTTGGATAAATCTTTTTGAGAGAAATCTAATGTGCTCTCCCAATTACAGGAGTCCCCTGATTCGTAATAGTCAAATTCTCCGAGATACCTTTGAGCAATGACATCGTAAAGTGTTGGTTTATACTTCAAACTTGATGTGTCATAGATTTGATTCGACGCAATTTGCATCAATTCACGGTCGTTTTTCAAATATTCAACTTGATAGGCTTCTATTATTTTTTCTGAATTGTAATTTTTAAGTCGAACCTTTTTACCATCCAAATTCCACAACAAACTTTCATCGTCGAAACTCAATACATTCTGATATCTAATTTGATTAAACCACTTGCTCATTTCCACGGCAGCAACATTTTTTATCGGACCTGAAAGTGTATTGAAAAGTTCGTGTTGACTAAAAAATAAAGCTTGCAATTCTGCAGGCTCCATTCCTGCATATTGAGTAGCTCTCATCAATTGTTCCAGACATTGATGGTAATTGTATAAATTCTTCTCCTGAATTGCCAAATTCTCTATGTTCATCAATTCCTTAATTGCTTGATTTGGCAAGCCATCTTTTATTAATTTTTCAATTGATTTAAAATCGTTTTGCAGAAAAACAATTTTCTTGTCTATGGAAGGGAAATTCTGTGTTAAAACAGTATAACTTACGAACTGTATTAAAACTACGACAAAAATTTTATGCATTTTTTTCATTATTCCGTTTTTTCATACGACCCAATTGAATTCGGTAAGAAATAATAGCTGGCAAACCGAACAATACTAAAAAGGACAATAAATAGCCGACTGGTAAAAGGTAAAACGATTTTACGCCAATCATGTCTGTATCATCATAACCCATGCCAATAAAATAAGACAAACTTAATGGCGCTTTTACAACAGCTTCCTGAAGTCCTGATTGAACGATTATTTCCCCATCGAAAAGATTAATTGGAAATAGAAACAACAAGGCAGCAATCACAAAAAAAGTAATAAAGAAGACGGGCAAATATTTTTTTAACATGAATGTTTAGTTTTTATTCTCGAAGGTAAGAAAACAAATTCGACGATTTTCTATTTTAATCTTTTCTCTAAGCCGTGAATAGATTCCTTCTGGTTTAAAGGAATAATAAATTTCACTCCTCAGTTAAACTTAACAAAAAATTAAATGCATATATGTTCTTACACCTTGTTTTTCAGTTCTTTAAATTTTTGGCACAGCATTTGAATTTAGCAGATTAGAACCATATAAAATATAGTATTATGATTGCGAAAAAAAATTCTAAATACGAACTCGAGAGCAAAAGAAGTGCCTTTTTTCAAGTGGGACTTTTCGCAGTAGGCTCAATCACGCTAGCTGCATTTTCCTATTCTGACCCAACGATGAGAGCTGATAATGGCAAGGAAGTTGCACGTGAGCTTATTCCAATTGTTTGGAATGAACCTGATTTTATGAAAGATAAAACAGATGATTTGATAGCTGTGGCGCTTGAGAAACCTGAGCAGTTATCAACTGTCCCTGCAATTGACCGAATAGATGAAACAAGCATTTCGACGTTAAACCTAAACAAGCTAGCTTCGACGAATATTACGTGCGACTTAAACGGATTAACAAGTGGCCCAAAATTAACTATCGGTACAGGTTTAGTTATTATCGATGCTGGCACGATTGAGGATATTGTTGACAAAGAAGCACAATTTATTGGCGGCTACATTGAATTACAAAATTTCATCGGTTCTCGCATCAATTATCCTCAAGAGGCGATTCAATTTGGTGAGCAAGGAAAAGTTTACATGTCATTCGTTATAGAAAAAGATGGGAGTGTTTCAAACGTAATAGTAGAAAGAGGAGTGAGCACCTCTTTAGATCGCGACGCAAAACGTATCATTAAGTCTTTTCCAAAATGGATTCCAGGCGAAATTAAAATGCAACTTGTTCGCACACGCGTTCGTTTACCGATCAATTTTGTGCTGAATAATTAGGTCGCTTTCTAGCCAAAAAAAGGTCACTTTCCAGAATGGGAGGCGACCTTTTTTTATTATTATAACTGTGTGATCATCGGACCTAGGACTAAACGTTTAGTCTTTTAGAATTTGCTAATTTTAAACGCACCGATTACTGGTTGTTTAACTCATTGAACCAATCATTTTTGAAGGATCGACAATCGTGTCGTATTCTTCCGAAGTAACGTGACCTAGGCCAACAGCTGCTTCCTTCAAAGTTGTTCCATTTTTGTGCGCATATTTTGCAATTTCCGCTGCTTTGTAATAACCAATTTTTGTATTCAAAGCTGTTACTAACATTAACGAGTTATTCAAATGTTTTTCAATATTTGGAAGATTGGGTTCAATCCCAACTGCACATTTTTCTGTAAAAGAAACACAAGCATCCCCAATTAATCTGGCCGATTGCAATACGTTTGCCGCAATAACCGGTTTGAAAACATTCAACTCAAAATGTCCGTTTGAACCCGCAATCGAAACCGTTACATCGTTGCCCATAACCTGCGCGCAAACCATGGTCAAAGCTTCTGGTTGCGTTGGATTAACTTTTCCAGGCATAATTGACGATCCAGGCTCATTATCTGGAATGATAATTTCACCAATTCCACAACGTGGTCCAGACGACAAGATACGAACGTCATTTCCGATTTTCATCAAAGAAACTGCGGCTCTTTTCAATGCTCCTGACAATTCTACCATCGCATCGTGCGCTGCTAGTGCTTCAAATTTGTTTTTTGCCGTTTTAAAAGGCAAGCCTGTGAATTCAGCGATTTTCTTGGCTACAAGCACATCATATCCTTTTGGTGTGTTCAAACCTGTACCAACTGCTGTTCCGCCCAGAGCCAATTCACTAACGACTTCTAGTGCATTGTTAATTGCTCTTGCAGAATAATCCAATTGTGCAACATAAGCACTAAACTCTTGCCCCAAAGTCAATGGTGTTGCGTCCATCATATGTGTGCGACCGGTTTTTACAATTCCGCTAAACGCTTCAACTTTGACTTGTAAAGCATCACGTAAGGTTTTTATTCCTGGCAAAGTAACGTCAATAGCCATTTTGTATGCCGCAATGTGCATTGCTGTAGGATAAGTATCATTAGAAGATTGTGATTTATTCACGTCATCATTGGGATTCAAGACTTTTTCTTCATCCGTCAAACTTCCACCGTTCAAGACATGCGCGCGATTTGCCACTACTTCATTGCAATTCATATTGGATTGCGTACCTGAACCAGTTTGCCAAATTACCAAAGGGAATTCAGCGTCGTGTTGCCCTGTTAAGATTTCATCACAAACTTTAGAAATCAGATCTCTCTTTTCTTCTGAAAGCACGCCGAGCTCGCAGTTGGCATGTGCCGCAGCCTTTTTCAAATAAGCAAAAGCATGTACAATTTCTGTGGGCATAGAACCTTCCGGACCGATTTTAAAATTGTTTCTTGAACGCTCTGTTTGGGCTCCCCAGTAACGATTTAAAGGTACTTTCACCTCACCCATCGTATCTTTTTCAATTCTGAATTCCATTTTATGTTATGTATGAGAAATATTTACTAATTTTATACCGTAATAAGTCACAAAAATAATACATCTGATGAGTTTTTTAGGATTAGCAGCGTTTCTTTTTTTCGGTGGAATGGCATTTTGGATGCTTGTATTTCTAATGGCCTTTATCTTACCATATTGGGTGACGTTAGGAGTTTTGCAGCAATTACAACCTAAAAGAATCTTTGAAGACAAAGACGAGAAAGAAGTCGAAGAAGCTTAATTTATCTCATTTAAAATAACGAGTTTGCCTTTCATTTTTGTGGAAGGCATTTTTTTTATTCGATTTTGCCGCACTTTTCTTAAATTCTTTCGAAACCTTTAAAGAACTTCTATAAAACTCTTCTGAGAAAGTAACTTTGCCATTTCCAACTGCAATTTCTCAGCTTCTGCCCTAGCTTTTTCAGCAAAATCCGCACCTTTTGAAGCATACAAAATTCCTCTTGACGAATTGACGAGCAATCCGCAATCATCATTCCATCCATATTTTACGACGTCTTCTAATGAACCACCTTGAGCACCAACTCCGGGGACTAAAAAGAAATGATTTGGCACAAGCTTCCGCACTTCACCGATTCGCTCTGCACGTGTGGCGCCTACAACATACATTAAGTTTTCTGTTGTTCCCCAAGTCGCTGATTTTTTCAACACCTTTTCAAATAGCTTTTCACCAGAAATATCTTCCGTCATTTGGAAATCTAAAGCACCTTTGTTTGATGTTAATGCCAAGAGAATCGCCCATTTGTTTTCGTGTGTCAAAAAAGGCGCAACACTGTCCTCTCCCATATATGGTGCCACAGTAACTGAGTCAAACTGATATTCATCAAAAAAAGTTTTCGCATAGTATAACGATGTATTCCCGATATCTCCTCTTTTGGCATCTGCAATTGTAAATATGTTTTTAGGAATATAATCGACCGTTTTTTGTAACGATTCCCATCCTTTTGCTCCATGACATTCGTAAAATGCAATATTTGGTTTGTAGGCGACGCAGTAATCTTTGGTTGCATCAATGATTGCTTTATTGAATTCAAAAATTGGGTCTTCCATTTCAAGAAAATGAGTAGGGATTTTATCTAAATCTGTATCTAAACCAATACAAAGGAAAGACTTTTTATTTTTGATTTGTTGAATCAATTGTGCTTTTGTCATCGTTTTGTTTTACTATTTTTTTTGGCTAAATCGTAGATTATTCCGTCTGACAGTCCAATTTTCGGGACCAATATTTCTCTACATTTCAAATCGCGCATTATACGCGAGAAAATATCCATTGCCGGAACCAAAACATCTGCTCTATCTGGTTTTAATTGAAACCTTTCTACACGCTGCGTTAAGGTCAGCGGAGAAAGTTCATCACGTAAATCTTCGATTTTCTTCAAAGTGAGCGGCGAATTTTGAAATCCACCGACGAGTTTATGGGCTTTATTAATATTTCCTCCCGTTCCGTACACAATATGTTTGGCAGAAAGTTGAACATTGTTTTTTACCCAATTCGACATATCTTCCCAGGCATTCGGATGGATTTTTCCCTTTAGTATTCTTAAAGTTCCGATTTCAAAAGATTTAGAACCGACTCTCCGACCATTTTCAAAAACGCTGACTTCAGTGCTTCCTCCTCCAACATCTATGACGATATATGGAATTTCAATATTGATTTCAAAAAGAGCGAATGTCCCAAATATTAATTGAGCCTCTTCGTCTCCTGAGATTGTTTCGATATCTACCCCGGTTTCCTGTAAAATCAGCTCTTTTATTTTTTCTCCATTCTTTGCCTCACGCATTGCGGAAGTTGCACAGGCTCTTAATTCTTTTACTTCGAATATTTCTGATATTAGTCTAAACGCTTGAATAGTTTTAACAAATTCGCTAGTTTTTTTCTTTGAAATTGTTCCAGATCCAAATACTTCTTCACCCAAACGAAGAGGAATACGGGTGTATGAAACTTTTTTAATAAATGAACGTCCATCCTCTTTCGTTAGTTCACCAACTAACAATCGGGCTGCATTTGTTCCAATATCAATAGCTGCGTATCTCAAGTTCTACCGTTCAAATAATTTACTTTTCTCTTTAAAATTAACAATTGTCGATAACTTGCTTATTTCTTTCTAAAGAAAATCTTAATCGGAACGCCTTGGAAATTAAATTTTTCGCGCATTCTGTTTTCTAAAAACCGCTTGTAGCTGTCTGGAATATACTGCGGCAAATTACAAAAGAAAGCAAAAGCTGGAGCGTGAGTTGGCAATTGTGTCACGAATTTTATCTTAACATATTTTCCTTTTAGAGACGGGGGAGGATTTGCTATGATAATGTCCAGCATTACGTCATTCAGTTCGGAAGTTGGAATTTTTTGAATTCGGTTATGATAAACTTCCATTGCTTTTTCCAAAGCTTTGTGAATCCGTTGTTTATTGACAACGGATGTGAAAATCACAGGAACATCATTAAAGGGAGCCAATTGTTCAATCAATTTCTCTTCGTAAGCCAACATCGTTTTGTGATCTTTTTCGACTTTATCCCATTTGTTGACAAGAACGACAACTCCTTTAGAATTTTTTTCAGCCATGTAAAAAATCTGCAAATCTTGTTTTTGAATGCCTTCTTCGGCGTCTATCATAAATATGCAGACATCTGAATTTTCAATGGCATTAATAGAGCGCAAGACAGAATAATATTCAATGTCTTCGTGTACTTTAGCTTTTTTACGAATTCCTGCAGTATCGATCAAAACGAAGTCGAAACCAAAAGCATTGTATCTCGTGTTAACCGTATCCCGCGTTGTTCCCGAAATTTCGGTAACAATATTATTCTCTTTACCTGTCAAGGCATTTACCAATGAGGATTTTCCAACATTTGGTTTCCCAATAACGGCAATTTTAGGCAAGTCGTCTTCAATTCGACTGGATGTATCTTCAGGATCGAATTCTTTGACCATATCGTCTAATAATTCTCCCGTTCCGCTTCCGTTGGTTGCAGACATATCATAAACATCACCAAGGCCTAACTGATAAAACTCAGAAGACAAGCCAAAACGGTCTGCACTATCAACTTTGTTGGCTACGATATAGACTTTCTTTTTGCTTTTGCGCAGCATTTTCGCTACCACTTCATCTAAGTCTACTATGCCCGCCATAACGTCAACAACGAAGATTATTACCTTCGCTTCATCGATTGCAATTTCAACTTGCTTGCGTATTTCACTTTCAAAAATATCATCGGATCCGTTTATATATCCTCCTGTATCGATGACAGAAAACTGAACGCCATTCCATTCCCCACGACCATATAAACGGTCACGTGTAACGCCACTAACTTCTTTTACGATAGCTCTTCTTGACTCCGTCAAACGATTAAATAAGGTTGATTTTCCTACATTTGGACGACCAACTATCGCTACTATATTTCCCATATCTTTTTTGGACTTTAGGATTTTAAGACTTTAGGATGTTAGGACTGTTTCCCGAACTAAAACTTAAAATTTCCTCTGTATTTTTAATTGTGGGTTTTGAAACATCCATTCTAAAATCCTAGAATCATGATGTCTTAAAATCCTTTTTAATATCCGTATTTCTTTAATTTTGAATCCGTTGTTCGCCAATCTTTATCGACTTTTACGAAGGTATCCAAGAACACTTTTTGATCGATAAACTTTTGAATTTCAAGTCTCGATTCGCGACCAATTCGTTTTAGCATTTCACCACCTTTTCCGATGATAATTCCTTTTTGCGTATCGCGTTCAACGATAATCAGAGCACGAATTTTTGTTATTTCAGGCTCCTCAACGTATTCTTCGACCACAACTTGCGTTGCGTAAGGAACTTCCTTTTTGGTGTGAATGAATATTTTTTCGCGAATTATTTCTGAAACAAAGAAACGCATTGGTCTATCTGATAATTCCTCTTTATCGTAATAAGCTGGACTTTCTGGCAACATGGAAACTATTTTTTCAATAATTCCTTCCATGTTGAAGCCGTGCAAAGCTGAAATTGGAAAAACTTCAGCATTTGGCAACTTTTCAGTCCAATACGCCAATCGTTCGCCCACTTTTTCTTGATCGCCCAAATCCATTTTGTTGACCAAAACGATAACTGGAACTTTCATTTTTGAAATTTTCATAAGCGTTTCCTCATGATTCATTTCATTTTCATAAATATCGGTGATGAATAATAAAACATCAGCATCTTGCAGCGAAGTATTTACATAACTCATCATGTGGTCGTGCAATTTATAAGCCGAATTAACCACGCCTGGCGTGTCAGAGAAAACGATTTGATAATCCTCTTCGTTCAGCATGCCCAGAATACGGTGACGTGTTGTCTGCGCTTTTGACGTAACGATGGACATTTTTTCGCCCATCAATTTATTCATCAAGGTAGATTTACCAACATTTGGACTTCCTACAATATTTACAAAACCTGCTTTGTGTGCCATTTTTTTATTTCAGGGTGCAAAGATAGGGAATTCGTTGTAGATTCAATTACGAATTGATTAATAACACTTTAGTAAAAACGTACTAGTGTTAAATTCAAATATAAAATTTGCAGGTCAAGCCGTTCAGATTTCAATACATTTGTATCAAAAACAAATTTTGAATTCTTCTAGGGTTTATTTTCGTGCTTTTCATGCTCAAATTCGTAAAGTTGAATTACCTGAGAAATTTACTTTTCCTTTTTATTACGATGTCCATCCTCTGGCATTGAAGGCCGCACAAGAATTACAAAATCACTTAGAAAACCAAACGGATTTCAAACACAATTTCGGTATTGAAAACGCTGAAGACAAAAATGCTTTGGGGAAAATGTTTGGCGTTTTAGTTGTTCGAAATACGGATGGAGCATTGGGTTATTTGTCAGGATTTTCGGGGAAAGTCGCAGATAGCAACCATTGGCCTGGATTTGTTCCACCAGTTTTTGATATTTTAGAAAAAGACGGTTTTTACAAAATTGAAGAACAAGAAGTCAATGACTTGAATCGACAATTGGAAGAGGCGCTTTCAAATCAAGTATTGCTAGAAAAGAGAGAAATATTTAGTCGCCTAAAGCTCAATGCTGAAGAAGAAATCATTGAAATAAAAAAGCTGAATGCAGAAAAAAAGCAATTGCGCAGAATTCGTCGTTCCGAAGCTGAGTCAACTTTCAATTCGGCAGATTTTGAAAAATTGACCAAAGAGTTAGACAAAGAAAGCAGTCAAAATCATTTTTTCTTGAAAGACAAAACGAAGGAATGGAAAGCTCGTATTGAAACGGCGAAAAGCGATTTATCTTTTGAAGAACAGAAAATTAGTTATTTGAAGCAAAAAAGAGGGAAACGTTCTGCAGAATTGCAAAAGAAAATATTTCGAGCGTATTCCTTTCTCAATAAAAACGGACAATCTAAATCATTGCTTGATATTTTCGCCTTTTTGGACCCCCTTTTTCCGCCTTCTGGTGCTGGAGAATGTGCTGCGCCAAAATTGTTGCACTATGCTTATCAAAATAACTTGGAACCTATCGCTTTGGCAGAATTTTGGTGGGGAAAATCACCGAGTTCAGAAATTCGGCAACACAAAAATTATTACCCTGCTTGCAAACGTAAATGCGAACCTATTTTGGGCCATATGTTGCAAGGTTTAGCAGTCGATGAAAATCCATTGCTTTCTAATCCTTCCTACGGAAAAGAAATTGGAATTGTTTACGAAGACGAGCATTTACTGGTCGTGAACAAGCCGAATGAGTTTCTTTCTGTTCCAGGCGTTCATTTAACGGATTCTGTTCAAACACGTATGTTGGAAAAGTACCCAAATGCAACTGGACCAATGCTTGTGCATCGTTTGGATATGTCGACATCTGGCGTGATGCTCGTTGCCAAGACCAAAGAAGTTCATAAAATGCTACAAAGTCTTTTCGTCAAAAGAAGTATGAAAAAAACGTACGTCGCGGTTTTAGATGGGATTATTGAGGGCGATGAGGGTTTTATCGATTTGCCCTTGCGATTAGATATTGACGATCGACCTCGCCAAATGGTTTGCTGCGAGCACGGAAAAACATCGCGCACGAAATGGAGGGTTTTGGAACGTAAAGAGGGAAAAACCAAAGTTCAATTTTTCCCAATAACCGGTCGCACGCATCAGCTACGCGTGCATGCTGCTCACAAAGACGGATTGAATACGCCAATTGTTGGAGATGATTTATACGGCAAAAAATCCGATCGACTTTATTTACATGCTGAGAGCTTGGAATTTATTCATCCAATAACACTGGAGTTGATGAAAATTTTCGTCAATTCAAATTTCTAAAAACAAAAAAACGGATTAAATCTAAATTTAATCCGTTTAAAAAAGGGGTTTAAAAATTTCTATTGCCCTATCATGACTGGGATTTTTCCGTCTGTCATAATAATTTTGGCATTCGGACTTGTTGTTAATGACCTCATCATTTCAATGTAGTTGTACTTCAAAAGCGCTTCAGTTAATGAGCTATTGATAATGTTTTGCGCATTTTTAATTCCTTCTGCTTCAATTTTCAAACGATCTGCTTCTTTTACCGCTTTCTGAATGACGAATTCCATTTGTAAAGCTGCTTGTTCAGCATTCGCTTTAGATTGAATTGCACTCGACATTGCGGGAGGTAAAGAAATTTCTTTTAGCAAAACAGCATCTATGATAAAGCCTTTATCGCCGATATCTGTCGTTAACTCATTCACCATGACGTGTTCAACCAATTTTCGATCAACAGCGTATAGCTCTTTCGCATCATAACGAGCACTAACTTGGCGGGCAGTAGCGATGAAATTACTTTCTACCACCACTTTTTGGTAGTTCAAACCGTAGTTGATATAAATATCGCGGGCTTGCTTTGGATCAACATGGTAGAGAAGAATAATTTCAGTTTTTACACTCAAACCCTCTTTTGTGGGCAATTCGAGTGCCTGATAAATCTCCTTTGTTTGGACATTTACTTTGATAACTTTGGATACAAACGGATTGTAAGCTTTTGCCCCAGCTTCAATAATGCCCGGCTTCAACTTTCCAACTTTCTGAATCATCCCAACTTGTCCGGGACGAATAACTGTGCATGAACTAAAAAAAACTATTGTCGCAAAAAACGACAAACCAATGAATGCATATTTTTTCATAATTACGAATTTTATAAATAAATGTACATATACTTAAAGTCCGTTATTCAGTTATAACGTTACGTTAACATATCTCTGATTTATGGATTATAAAACATACTAAACCAGATATTCATTATGCCTATAAACTTTCACAAAAACTTAGTTGGATTTTTGAAAATATAAAGGATAAAATCTACGGTTATACTCGACTTGCTCAATGGCATGAAGAGGTTGATAAATGCGGCTTTAAATCATTTAACACCATTTCAATAACAATAATGAACCATTATCAAACCCTATTGAACTAATTCGATAATCGAAGTAAAAATGCCTCTGCAGAATCTTTCAACGCAAAAATTAAAGCGTTTAGATCTCAGTTCAGAGGAGTTACCAATATTGGATTCTTTTTATTCAGGTTGACACGAATTGATGCATGATTTTTTTTCAAGTCCACAGAAATATGTCATGATACGGAATTTCTCACTGTACAAGATATAGACAACAAACATAACGTGATTTTATAATGCAAAAAAAAAGAGGAACTCTTGCGAATTACTCTCTTTAATGGTAGCGGGGACAGGACTCGAACCTATGCCTTTCCCTTTGGGAAAGGTAGGAACTTCGACGAACTAAATGCTTTGTGTAATTAGTTGTTTCTTGAGGTACAAACCACGTCCTGACTTAAAATATTTCTCTCGTTTTAATGCTGCAGATTTGGTTTCGAAAAATTCAACATAAATTACCATCCAAGGTCTAAACTTAACTGTATAACCTTTTGTAGCCAATGAATTATGAGAATGAAATCGATCAATTAAATCAGAACTCATACCCACATAATCTTTCTGGAATTTCTCACTGTACAAGATATAGACAACAAACATAACGTGATTTTATAATGCAAAAAAAAAAGAGGAACTCTTGCGAATTCCTCTCTTCAATGGTAGCGGGGACAGGACTCGAACCTATGACCTTCGGGTTATGAGCCCGACGAGCTACCAACTGCTCCACCCCGCAATATATTTTTATCGCTTATTTTTTATTTTAAACACTCAATCGTTCTCAAATTCGTTTGCAAAGATAGGGATTTTATTTCGATAAGAAGTAAAAAAAATGTTAATCTTCGTCAGAAATATCTTTATCTGAATGATTATTTCCTATTTCGCTCTTCTCACCTCTTAATTCTGGACGACGAATTTTACCTCCGTGGTTTCCGATAAGCATCATGAACAAAAAAGAAACAACAGATAGCGCTAAAACAGCCCACATTCCCTTCTTGTAATTAAGGTTTTTATTTCTGTTCAACAAGAACACAAGAAACGCAGAAATCGCACCTAAAATTAAAGCAATAATTAAACCTTTTTCACCTAGTTCCTCGTGCTCGTGAGCCATGTCGTGAGAAAAACCGGGAAAATCTTCTACCAAATGTTCAGCAGGTTCACCAGTTAAAAAGACTGGAATGGTAACTAAGGCAACGACCACAAAAGTTACCAAGCCCGCTTTTTGCAGAATTTTATTCCCTCTTGAAAGTCCCAAAAAAAGTAAAATTAAGCCAAAAAGAGTCCCAAGAATTGGCATGTGATTCAAAACCAAATGTAAATGTGCAAGCGTCATAATTGTATTTTTTCAATTGTTTACGCAGGAGCACAAAAAAATGTTTCAATCCGTGTGATTTTACTCTTTTTATGGTCTTCACACATTAACTTGTTACTTTTGTAACGTTTTCACTTATAGTACAAAAGTAATATGGTTAATAAAATTGCAATTCTAAGTTTTCTTTTGGTTTTGGTGTCATGTCAAGACAATACCGAAAATAGTAACAACGGGATATCTGCCACTTCTAAGAGTACTCCTAAGATGAATGCGCTTCAAAGAAAAGTTGACAACATTAACACCAATACTGAAGATTTAAACGTTGCCAATAGTCTCTCTTACCGGCATAACGACGGTTCAATCGAAGAGGTTTTTGCCTATTTAAATCAACAGCAACAAATTGTGAAAGTAGAAGAGAAATTCAAGAATGGTAAGGAAGGAGACAGCGGTGTTCGCTTTTTTTATTTTGAAAAAGGAAAAAAAATAATGACCGTAGAAAGGTTTATCGACGTGAAAAAGAGAGACGGTAAATTTCTCGAAAGGGTCAGTTTCTACGACAAATCTGGCAAGCCTTTCGCATCAAAAGAAAGGGTAACACTTTACGAAGAGGACTTAGAGAAAATTGAGTTTGTAACTATTGCTCCTTACGCCTGTTCAATTGAAACAGCCGAAAATATACTGAACCAAAAAGGAGTCTTTTCAACTACTTTTCAAGGCTTTGCATCCGATGGTCCAATTGACTACCTCATAGTTGGTGGCCCCGGAGAAACAGGTTATGCTTCAGCACTTGCTGTTCAATATGCCGATAAAACAACAAATTATTTAAAATCAAATCAAGCTAGAATGGTAAATTCACCCTTATCAGTTGAATTTGAAAAAATGGTGGATGAACGAAAGCTAGAATTTCAAGTTTTGACACGTGTTGAAATTAAAAAATAAACAGCTTTTTTAGCGGAATTTCTTTCACCTTTGAAAACCAACCGTTCACCGAATTATTGCGCCTTTAACACTTTTTGTGGTGCATAGAATATTAAAATACCTTATCATTGTTGCTTCCTAAATAACTATGAATGAATAATATTAAATCTCTAACACTTTTTTTCCTCCTGTTTATATCCTGTTATTCTTTTGGACAAAAAATGTATGTTGAAGGAATTGTATACGATACCACTGGAACTAAACCTTTGAAAAACGCGGTTGCCGTTGCAATACGCGTATCGGATTCTCTCCTACTTGGCTTTACTAGAACAGACAGTAATGGTAAGTTTATACTTAATAAATTCAACGTTGATACTTTTGCTTTGATAATCAGTCATCCCAGTTTTGATGACAAAACCTATTATATTTTTGGACATGAAGGAAATAAAGAAATAATTATTCCTTCAATCTCGATGCCTTCAAAAGCACAAGAATTAGATGAAGTCATTATATATGCCAATAAGAATCCAATCTACTACAACGGCGATACCTTAGTTTACGTAGCTGATTCTTTTCACGTTGCCGAAAATGCTGTTGTCGAAGACCTCTTGAAAAGATTACCTGGATTAGAAGTTGACAAGGATGGAAAAATAAAATCACAGGGAAAACAAATAGATCAAGTCTTGGTGGATGGGGACGAATTTTTCGGATCCGACCCCACAATTGCCACAAAAAACTTAGGCGCTTCGGGTGTAAAAACAGTTCAAGTTTATGAGAAGAAGCAAGAGAACGCAGCCGATGGCGAAGAGACTCTTCAAATTCTCGATTTACGGCTAAAAGATGAAGCCAAGAAAGGATATTTTGGGCGAGTTTCAGGCGCCTCAGATTTCACACAATTCTATGAAGGCGAACTCCTACTCAATAATTTCAATAAAACGCAAAAAGTATCTGTTTTCGTTTTAGCTGCCAATACACCAAAGAGTCAGTTCGGATTTGGTGATATTAATAAATTTGGTCTGGATAACGAAGGCGGAAAAACTGTATTTTCAGATGATGGAGAGATTTCCTATAACAGCAATAGCACTCAAGCCGGTATTCCACAAACGCTGAAAGCAGGAATCTATTTCTCAGATAAATTTGGAAAGAAAAAAAGAACGGATATAGGGTTTAATTATTCTTACTACAATTCTAAAAACAACTCTTTGAGTCAGAGTCGGTCTCAGTATTTCATAAAAGATTCAACTTATTTTTCAGATGATTCTACCCGATATATATCCCAAAATGAAACACACAATTTCAACTTGAGATTCAAAACTAAATTAGATTCTCTAACTACCTTAGAGATTAGACCAAGTGTTAGCGTAAGTCAAGGAATTCAAAATAATTTAGACTATTCGACATGGAGGAATACTAACAACCTATTTTCTCGTTCCAACAACGTTACAAATACGAATAACGCAAAAGAAATTTCTTTTCAAAACGAATTGCGATTTAATCGTAATTTCATGAAACCACGTCGTCAATTATCTATCAATTACGATATACTAATGGGAGAGAACAAAGCGAATGGACTCTTGAATTCTACAAATATTTTCAATGATACAAATCAAACTGCGGAGGGTTTCAATCAAGAAAAAATTAATAATAAATCTACAATTGACAACTCTGTTCGAATGAGTTATTTTGAGCCAATCGGTAAAAAATTCAAAATTCAAGCCGAATACACATATGACGTTGGTAATTCAGACCAAGTTAAAGAAACACGTGAATTTAGATCGAGCACGAATAGATATGACAGTATTAATGCCACTTACTCAAATACATTTGATAATGTGCGGACGCAGCACAGAGCAGGTGGACAATTGTGGTATGAGACTAAAAAAATTACTACTCATGGTGGATTAAGAATTCGAAATATCAACCTTGACAACAAAAATAGAGTTACTGATACTGTAATTCACCAAAACTTCACGAATCTACTCCCAACATTTACTTTTCGTTTTAATCCTACGCGAAGTACGCGTTTCAGTATTAACTACAATACTAACTCCCGACAGCCATCCATTTCAGATTTAGTTCCAGTACCTGACAATACGAATCCGAATCGAATCCGCACAGGAAATCCGAATCTACGTCCTGATTATTCGCATCAGGTAAACACGAATTTTAACTCATGGAATGCATTAACTGGACGCTATATATACAGTGGAGCCTTTGCGAATCTAACTCAAAATGCCTTCGGTGACTCAACAGCAATAGATGCAATTGGGCGTCAAGTCAGTAAACGCGTGAACGTAAAAAAAACAGCTAGTGCGAGCATGTGGATCGGTGCAGGAATTCCTTTGTTAAGTAGAAAAGTTATGGTTTCTCCGAGCTTTACGGCAGGTATTTCTCAGTATTCGAGCTATTTAAATTCTGCACAAAATACAGCTACCAATCTGAGCCTTTCTCCTTCTTTGGAAATTAGATATACCGCTGATTCTCTGGAGTTAGAAGTTAGTTACAGCTTAGATTACAACCAACCGAAAAATACCTTATCCACATTTACAACAGTTGCCTATACTACTCAAAATTATTTCTTCAGTGCTACATGGCGCTTGAAACGCGGTTTTAAAATTCAAGCCAATACAAACTACACCTTAAACGGACAGAGAGCAAATGGATACAATATAAACTTCTTTGTTGTGAATGCGGCACTTAGCAAAACATTCTTAAAAACTCGAAACTTAGAATTGTCATTGCTTGCCAACGACATTTTAAATCAAAATATAAGCAACTCACGACAAGTGAATCAAAATGTTGTTACCGATAACAACACCAAAATTATTTCGCGTTATTTCCTATTGAAATTGACGTATAGATTTAACAATAACAAAACTACTGAAGAAGATGGTAAAGCTGGCTGGTATTAAATACATATTGCTTTTTGGATTAATCTTCCTCTCGGCTCAATCCAAAGCACAACTGATTACTTCCGGGAAAATCATTTTTGAGCGGAAAACCAATTTGGAGAAAAAATTCACGGATTCGAGAATGAAAGATTGGTTGGGAGATAACAAATCCAAAACGGATATGTTTGAATTAATTTTCAACGACACTATTTCCTTGTTCAAACCAGTAGAAAGTGATGTAGCTGATCGGATTAGCTGGGCAACAAGCAAAAGCAAAGTACTTCAAGACGTAAAGAAAAACGAAAATCTTTTTGTGATGGACGTAGCTGGGCAACAAATTCTGGTGCAGGATTCTATGCATATTCGAAAATGGCAAATTACAGACAGTAAACGAACCATTGACAAATACAATTGTCGCAAAGCCATTTATCAAAAGAATGATTCGACAAGATTATATGCATGGTATTCCGTGGATATTATTCCCTCGGTTGGTCCAGAAGGTTTCTTTGGTTTGCCGGGTGCAATTTTGGGTTTAGCAACTGAAGATGGTGGGATTATCTATTTCGCGAAAAGCGTAGAATTTATGGAGCCCAAAATGGAAGATTTTGCTGTTAATGTTAAGAAAAAAGATGTCTACACCCCAGCTCAACTAAAGGCCAAAATGGAAAAAGAAATGGGGGGTTCCGAATGGGGGAAAAGAATATACAACGAAATGTTCCGTTGGCTTTAAGTCAATTGTGAATTACGCGTGAATCCAATTATGCAGTTACCTAAGCTTCTTCTGCAACGACTTCCTTAACTGCCGGTAAGTGCGATTTTAATAGGGTTTCAATTCCTCCCTTTAAAGTTGCTGTAGATGAAGGGCAGCCCGAACAAGCTCCTCGTAAAACAACGGTTACAGTTCCATCTTCAAAACTTCGAAAGTCAATCGCTCCACCGTCATTTTCAACAGCCGGTCGAACGAATTCATCCAAAAGATCTTTTATTGCGTCATCGTATTCAGATGGCGCATAAACTTTACCCTCTTCTGTGCTTTTCGTTTCTACAGGTTTCGGCTGAGGCATTTGAATCAACACATCTTTACCATCTTGTAGCCAATCTTTTAAAAATTCGCGCAACTCCATTTGAACGAAATCCCATGACAAATCCTCTGAAATCGATATTGTCACGAAGTTAGATGCAATAAAAACTCCTTTTACAAAAGGAAAATTAAACAAGGCCTCAGCCATTGGTGAATAACCCTTTGATTCTGCCATTGAAGTGAATTCAGCTGAATCACCAGGAACCAACAAATACTTATTGGCTAAAAATTTCATTGTTCTTGGATTGGGCGTCATTTCGGCATAAACCGTAACTGGAACTTTCATGGATACTCGTTTTGGAATACAAATTTACGTTAAACTTCCAAGAATAGACCATAGTTTTGTTTTTCCTTTCGTTAATAAGGCTTAAATTTGTCAAGTGAATTTTATTCGACATACCTTATTTATTCTCCTGACAATGTTCATTTTTGTCGGCAGCGTAGGCGTTGGTATCTACTCACACTTCTGCACGAAAGATGGTATTGAACATAGTTATTTCATTCGTCAGGCCCACCATTGTGAAAAAGAAGAAGTGAAAAAATCTTCTTGTTGCCAGCACGAAACAAAAACCACTCTAGAACGAGACTGCTGTTCAGATAAAATTCAGTTCATGCAAATCGATTTGGATTATTTTCAGCAAATATCAGCTCTGGTATTTATTCCATTTATTACTCCCTCTCCAGTATATTCAACCTTCAAAAAGGCTCTCGTCTCAAAACGGATTTCAAATGCAAATTTTGCGAATCCCCCGCCCAAACTTAGCGGCAAGGAAATAATAATTCAATACCAAGTTTTTCTAATATAGAAGTGTAGGTTTAATCCTTAACAGATTAGTAACCTTATACTTTATATTAAATGAAATATTTACTTTATTTAAGTTTTATACTTTTTTCTTTTGGCAGTTTCACACAGGTACGCGGAATCGTTTATGGCAGTGATACGCTTCAAAAAAGTAAAATTTTTGGTGCTAGGATTGTCCTGCTTCAAAATGATATTAAATTAATCACCGACGAAGAAGGGAAGTTCGAATTCAATCTGCCAAAAAACTTGCCTGACACAATGGTAATCAAAGCGATGGGCTATTACCCAGACACACTTTTTTTGGGGAAAGAAGATCGTTTCTCTAATTTCCAAATCGTCTTGTATTCTGTTCAGTTAATTCCTGAAATAGTCGTTTCTTATAAAAAAGGAACCAAGAGCATTTCCAAACTAAAAAGTTTGCTTGTTGAAGAAATCTCCTCCGACGAACTAAAAAAAGCAGCGTGTTGCAATCTTTCTGAATCATTCGAAACCAACGCATCGGTCGATGTTAGCATTTCAGACGCCGTTTCTGGTGCAAAGCAGATTCAAATGATGGGTTTAGCCGGCGTTTATACGCAAATTCAAATGGAAAATATTCCTTATTTGAGAGGTTTGGAAAGTGCTTTCGGGCTGAATAGTATACCAGGAACATGGGTGAACTCAATCCAAATAACGAAGGGAACAGGAACTGTTGTAAACGGTTACGAATCCATGGCCGGATTGATCAATATTGAAATCAAAAAGCCGGACGAAATGGAGGGTTTATTTGTCAATGGATATGGAAATATTTTTGGCCGTGGGGAATTAAACCTTCACTCAGGAATGCATTTAGGTAAAAGCAAAAAGTGGAGCACTGGTATTTTTGCGCACGGTTCAACATTACAAGCAAAACTGGATCAAAACAACGACGGATTCAAAGACATTCCAACAGGTTACAATGCGGCATTTATGAACCGCTGGTCTTATCACGGGAATCGCTTTGAAACGCAGTTTGGTATAAATACGTACATCGACGAAAAAGTAGGAGGACAATTAAACTTCTCCCGCTCACTTCCAATAACTACTCAGTCTGCTTACGGCGTTCTGAACAAAACGAAACACATTGATGTCTTTGCCAAGACTGGATTCCTTTTCAAAGGAAAACCATTCCGCTCTATTGGTATTTTATACAACGTAAAATACCAAGAAACTGATGCGATTTTTGGCCTACGGAACTTTAAAGGAATAGAAAAAAGAGCGTATATAAACGCTATTTACGACGATATTATTGGTTCAACCTTGCACAAAACAAGGATGGGAATTAGTGCCGTTTATGCTGATTTTTCGCAAAACCAAGATAGTATTAGCGATGACAGATTAGAAATTGTCCCTGGCGTTTTTGGTGAATATACCTATACCGGCATCCGATTGGTCAACGTAATCGGTGCTCGTTTGGATTATCACAATTTATACGGTGCTATTTTCTCACCGCGTCTTCACACCAAATATACTTTGTCGGAAAAAACGGATTTACGTTTTACTGCAGGGCGCGGGTGGAGAGTGCCTAATTACATGATTGATAATTTATCCTTACTCGCAACGGGCAGAACTTGGGTGGCGCCAGCAGAAATTAAACCAGAAATTTCATGGAATATTGGCGGGTCAATTGTTCAAGAATTTAAGTTTTTGAAACAAAAAGCATCTATCGTTTTAGATTATTATTATACGTTTTTTGAAAATCAATTGGTTGTTGATCGTGATGTTTCAAAGTCCACAATCGTTTTTACCAATCTGGCGGACAAATCCTATTCTCATAGTTTTCAGGCCGAACTTGCGTTTGCCTTGAGTAAAACAATAGATGTGCGTGCAGCCTATAAATACTTAGATGTAAAAGCAATCTATAATAGTTTATTACAAGCCAAAGTTATGGTTCCGACTCACCGTGGTTTCCTAAACTTAGGATATCATTCTAGAAACAAAAGATGGTCAGTTGACGCTACAGGTTCTTTATTCGGGAAATCAAGATTACCCTTAACACTTTTATCAAATGGTCTTTCAACAACCCAAAACGAAAGCTTCGTCTTTCCAATGATTAGCGGACAAATAACCCATGTTTATAAAAAGTGGGAATTCTACATTGGTGGAGAAAACTTAGGGAATTATACACAAAATAATCCTATATTGGATGCGGCGAACCCTTTTAGCACGACTTTTGATGCTACGCGTGTTTGGGCGCCCGTAATGGGCACTATGATTTATGGAGGATTTAGATACTCCATTCCGCACAAAGAGTTGAAAAAAGAAGTCGGAAATCTCTAACAATAAATTTAAAGGGCACAATAACAAATAAAAAAAACAATGAAAAATTTAGTCGTATTAGTCTTTGCACTTTTCACTTTGACAGCATTTGGTCAGAAAAAAGTAGAAGAAGTTATTATTCAAACAACAGCGGAGTGCAATGAGTGCAAAGAACGTATAGAGAATAAATTGAATTACACAAAAGGTGTAAAGTTTGCGGATCTAGATGTTCTCAGTAAAAAACTGACTGTAAAGTTTAAAACGAAGAACATTACTCTTCAAGAGATTAAAACAATCGTTTCAGAATTAGGATATGATGCAGACGATACAAAAGCAAATCAAGAAGCATACAAGTCTTTACCTGAATGTTGTAAGGTTGCAGGTATGGAACATACAGAAGGAAAATAACGCAGAAAATTCCTTTTAAAAAAGAGAACTTTTTCTTTGCTTTTATTGGTTTTTAATTCGCAAACCTTTTCTTTGGTTCTATCTCTCTTTTTTCATTAATTTTGCAACTTGTTTTTTAATAATTAAAATAGAAAAGAATGTCATATTTGTTTACCTCAGAGTCTGTTTCTGAAGGACACCCAGATAAAATTGCCGATCAAATTTCTGATGCATTAATCGATAATTTCATGGCATTTGACCCAAGTTCTAAGGTAGCTTGTGAAACCTTAGTTACGACTGGACAAGTCATTTTAGCTGGAGAAGTGAACACCAATACTTATTTGGACGTTCAATCTATCGCTCGTGAAGTTATCCGAAAAATTGGGTATACAAAATCAGAATACATGTTCGAGGCAAATTCTTGCGGAATTTTATCTGCAATCCACGAACAATCTTCTGACATCAACCAGGGAGTTGTCAGGTTAAACCCAGAAGAACAAGGCGCTGGTGACCAAGGTATGATGTTTGGTTACGCAACGAAGGAAACTGAGAACTACATGCCGTTGGCATTGGATTTATCTCACGCGATTTTACAAGAAATGGCTGGCATTCGTCACAATGAATCGAATGTAATTTCTTATTTGCGCCCAGATGCAAAATCTCAAGTAACAATTGAATATTCTGACGAAAACGTTCCCCAAAGGATTGATACTATCGTAGTTTCTACACAACACGATGATTTCGCTTCGGAGCCAGAAATGTTAGCCAAAATTAAAAAAGACATAATCGAAATCGTTATTCCACGTGTGAAAGCAAAATTGCCGTTAAGCATTCAAGCTTTGTTCACAGACGAAATTCAATACCATATTAACCCAACTGGTAAATTTGTTATCGGCGGACCTCACGGAGATACTGGTTTGACAGGTCGTAAGATTATTGTTGATACCTATGGAGGAAAAGGCGCTCACGGTGGTGGAGCATTCTCTGGAAAGGATCCAAGCAAAGTTGACCGTTCAGGAGCTTACGCGACGCGTCACATAGCTAAAAACATGGTTGCGGCAGGTTTGTGTGACGAAGTATTGGTTCAAGTTTCGTATGCAATTGGTGTTGCTAAACCTTGTGGTGTATTTGTCAATACATATGGAACGGCAAAAATTGACATGAAAGATGGTGAAATTGCTCGCAAAATTGAAGCTATTTTCGACTTACGTCCTTACTTCATCGAACAACGTTTAAAGTTGCGCAATCCTATTTATTCTGAAACTGCGGCTTATGGCCACATGGGCAGAAAAAACGAGATCGTTACTAAATCGTTTACTTCGCCTGATGGAACAACAATCACGAAAGAAGTGGAATTGTTTACATGGGAAAAATTAGACTATGTAGATCAAGTGAAAAGCGCTTTTGGGTTATAAGAAACTCAAATCAAAATAAGTCAAGAACGCTTCTCAATTTGGGAAGCGTTCTTTTTTTTGCACTATGAAATTAGAAAAATGGAAATTACAACGGACAGACTAATACTTCGTCGCCTTCAAGAAGCAGATCGTGAAGCCTACTTTGACATGATGAGCAATGCAAATGTTATGAATCCAATTCCTAGACCCATAATGTCGCGCGAGGAAAGCGATAAAAGCTTTGATAAACACAGAGTTTCGGACTTTACAGCTTCTGATAAAATCATTTTGGCTACTGTTCGCAAGGACACAAAGGAATTTATTGGTGTTTCGGCATTTCTAACAAATGATGAAGGTGATCCAGAAATTGGCTATCGTTTGCGCGAACAATTTTGGCGTGTTGGCTTCGGAACAGAAATAGCGCATGCGTTAATTGACTATGGCTTTCAAAAAATGAAATCCGGTATTATAACAGCAGATTGCTGTTCAACCAACGCAGGATCAAAGAAAATTTTGGGAAAAACCATGCGTTTTTCCCATGAATTTTGGAATGAAGAAGACAATTGCTTTGACAGAAGATATGTTACAAGTTACGAGGAGTGGCTAAACCACAGAACGACTAACCTATTGTACTAATTTTATCATATTTCCCTAAATCTCTCAAGTGACGCAAGTGAGAAACTATTGCATTCCCCAAAGTGCGATTAACGTGATAAGGAATCCCATACTCTTTCGCTGTTGCTTCTACTATTGGAGCAATCTTAGCGTAGTGAATATGACAAATAGACGGGAATAAGTGATGTTCTACTTGAAAGTTAAGACCACCAACATACCAACCCAAAATTTTATTATTTCTCGCAAAATTTGCCGTAGTACGCAGTTGATGAACATACCAGTCGTTGTTCACAACCTCAGTTTCTTCACTTTCTTCTGTATCTTCGACTAAATGCGCCAATTGGAAAATAAAACTCAAGATGACACTCGCTACCCAATGGGAAAGAAAAAACCCAAGAAGGACTTGATACCATGTATAATCTGTAAATAGAATTGGTAAAACTAAAGCCACCCCAACATACAAAACTTTACGCACTAGCATTTTCGCATACTCCGAAGCCATTTTTTTATTCTGCCCTTCAAGAAGACCCTTGGCGTGATAATCTTTCAATTTGGAAAAATCTTTTATTAACATACTCAAAGTCATCAAACCATACAAGAAACCTGCATAGAAATGCTGATAACGGTGGTATTTTTTCAAAGGAGTGCTTTCTGACAATCGTATGATTGCTTTTTCATCAATATCCTCATCCAAACCTGAAATATTTGTATATGTATGGTGCAAAACGTTGTGTTGGAGTATCCAATTTAATGAGTTTGCACCCAAAAGATAATTCGTTCCACTCAACATATCGTTCACCCATTTCTTCTTAGAATAAGCTCCATGGCACGCGTCATGCATCACACTCATTCCAACTCCAGCAATCCCGAACCCCGCAAGAACGACTAATACAAAAGCAAGCCAAGCGGGAACAGTGACAAATAATAATATAAAAAAGGGTGCTATATAAAGAGAAAGCAAAGCAATTGTTTTCACAACCATTTTCCAGTTCCCTTTTTTAGAAATGCCATTCGTTGTAAAATAATCTTTAACGTTTTTCTTTAAGGCTGTTACGAAATCTCTTTCCTCAGAAGTCTCTGCAATAAAATTGATGTTTTTCATAATCGTTATTTCTTAAGTAAGAATCGTAATTCCGCGACAAATGTACAATGTATTTATGTGACTTGGATAAAAGGAGAACAATTCGATTGTTAAATCTTACTGTTTCGCCTTCTTCAACAATCACACATTTTTAAGTTATACTATTTCGAAACTATCGATATTTTATTAATAAGTAAGAAACATCGCACAGCAAATTTTGTTCAATTATTTGCATCCGATTGTTTGGATGCAAATTAAGTTTTTACTTTTTAAGTACCATTAATTTTATCAAGTGATAAATTATTCTTATTTCTTAGTTTTGCCTTTTTGATGGATTTGCAAGTTGCAATAAATCGAAAAATACAGTTTTGCTCTCATCAATATTAAAATATATATTGATATTTAGAGCACCTTTTCCAAATAGGAGCACATAATGTGTGGCACAAAAGTCTACTTACTTTTAACAATCCTTAGAAAAAATAGCCGCAATCAATTGTCTCTGTTCTCAAAAGTCTCGGCAATAAAATTTATGTTTTTCATGTCTTTTTAATCTGTTTCAAAGGTATGAACTTTTTCTATATCACGTTGAGCGTTTTTTTAATAGTTCTAAAAACAATAGCGTCCTAAACGTTTAAAAAATAAGAGGGAATATTCCGTATCTCAAATTACCTTTGAGTTGCATAACAAAAAAACTCCCTCTCATGGCAAATATAACTTTGTTTTCTCAGATTATTTCAAAAT